>Ga0172363_10001786_pt1 | contig 17328 bp, 18 predicted proteins | sample LakKivs2_kivu2a2_FD_114541 | JGI IMG/M metagenome (GOLD analysis project Ga0172363, IMG submission 114541) | Sediment microbial communities from Lake Kivu, Rwanda - Sediment s2_kivu2a2 | ecosystem: Environmental > Aquatic > Freshwater > Lake > Sediment | place: Rwanda: Western Province, Lake... | reverse complement strand
TAACAGAGAGCTTCGCAAACGCGGCGGCGGCTTCTTCGGAGCAAACCCCCTCACAGGCTCGATAGGAGTAGTTACGCTTAACATGCCGAGAATAGGCTACTTGGCGAAGGATGAGGACGAGTTTTTTGAACATTTAGAAGCCCTCATGGAAGTGGCTAAAGATAGTTTGGAGATTAAACGGAAGGCGCTTGAAACGTTCACAGAACAAGGATTATATCCGTACTCAAAACGGTATCTCCACCACGTTAAAGAAGGATTTGAGAAATACTGGAAGAATCATTTTTCAACCATAGGCATAGTGGGCATGAACGAGGCCATAATGAACCTGCTGGGATGCAACATTGCCTCGCTCGAAGGCACAGATTTTGCGATGAGAACGCTTAATTTCATGCGCGAGAAACTCGCAGACTTTCAGGAAGAAACAGGAAGCATCTACAACTTGGAAGCGACGCCAGCAGAGGGAACAAGCTACAGGCTTGCACGCATAGACAAGAAGAAGCATCCAGACATCATTGCTGCTAACGAAAAAAGCCTCAGGAACCATGCTGAACCATTCTACACAAACTCTTCACAGTTGCCTGTGGACTACGAAGGCGACTTGTTCGAGGCTCTTGAGCATCAAGATAAGCTTCAAACTCTCTACACAGGCGGAACAGTGTTCCACATTTATCTCGGCGAAAGACTCCACTCATGGAAAGCTGCAGCAGAACTTGCCAAGAAAGTCGCGTGGAGCTCACACCTACCATATTTCACGCTAACACCTACGTTCAGCATCTGCTCCACACACGGGTACGTAAACGGCGAGCACAGACAGTGTCCACACTGCGGCTCAAGATGCGAGGTCTACTCACGAGTGGTTGGTTATCTAAGACCAGTAGACCAATGGAACGACGGGAAACAGGCAGAATTCGCCATGCGCAAGACTTTTGACAGATCAGTCGTCATGGCAACCGTACCAGCCTAAGAGGGAAAAAATGAAGTTCAGCGGAATACAGAAAACAAGCCTCGTGGACTACCCGAATAGAATAGCAACAGTTCTTTTCACGCCTGGCTGCAATTTGCGCTGTCCTTTCTGCCACAACTGGAGGATAGTGGTGGATCCCAAGCCGCCGTTTCTAAACGAGGAAGCAGCATTCAAAATTCTGGAAAGCCGCATGAAATACGTTGACACAGTTGTCGTTACGGGTGGAGAACCAACCATTCACAAGGAAACACCGAGGTTTCTGAAGAGGCTCAAAGAGAAGGGGTTCATGGTTAAGCTTGACACCAACGGATTCTTTTCAAGTGTGTTGGAAGAGTGTTTGCCACATGTGGATTATGTTGCGTTGGACGTGAAGACTTCGCTGGGAAAATACAGAAAGCTTGGGGCAGAAGATGTTACTGAACTGCAGAAGTCCGTTGAGATTCTGAAAACTCGGAAAGTTGACTACGAGTTTAGAACAACCGTTGTGCCAAACCTTGTGGATGCTGAAGACATAGCGAGTATTGGTGAAATGGTTAATGGTGCGGAGAACTTTGTCTTTCAACAGTTCGTTTCAGGCGACACACTGGACAAATCATTCAACGATCTCAAGCCTTACCCTCCAGAAATCATTGCTGGCTTCGCTGAGTCTATGAAGCCGTTTGCCAAGAACGTTAGACTTCGAATCTAAGACATTGTCAAGGCGTTAAGCGTAAAGTTTAAGGGTTAATGCTTCGTTAAGGTTTCGACTGTTCTATTAACGAGGGCTAAGATTTGAGCAGAAAAATGTCAAGTTTAGAAGAGCGAAAAGCTGAAGTTCTGATTAAACTCAGAGGATACAAACTTCTCAAGAAAGAAAAACATGATGATGCCTTCTCCTATGTTGTTGAAGCCCCAAGAGAAAAGCAGAAACTCCTCGTGTGGTGCATCCTCGGAGAAGCCACCGTGGGCATTGCCGCCGTCAACCGCGTACAGAAAGTCATGAAAGATAAAGAGATGGAAAGAGCAATAATCGTCACGAGTGGAAGATACACGCATGCAGTGAAACAAGGCGCTAAAAAGAAGAAGATAGAATTGCTGCCCAAAACTTTTCCTGCTTTCGACCTCTTCGAGCACAAGCTTGTTCCGAAACACGAAATATTAACTGAGAAAGAGAAAGAACAGCTCCTTGCACAATTCAAGGTTCATCCTTATCAGCTGCCGCAGATTAAGGCCGCTGACCCGTCTGTGAAAGCAATAGGCGCCAAGCCAGGCGAGGTTCTCCGAATAATCAGGAAAAGCCCAACGGCAGGCGAACACATAGCGTACCGTTATGTTGTGGAATAGCCCTCAGAAGAAGGAAGACAGTCTTATCCGATTTTCCAATGCCTGATCTTGAGAAGGAACGCTGAAAGCTTCAGGTTTTTTGGGTTCTATTTAGCTATCATGACCTCGGTTGCCTTCACAACCGCCTGCACCTTGTCCCCGACCTTGATGTCTAGATCTTCAACGGCTTCTCTTGAGATCAATGCTGTCACGGTGACTGGAGAGGTTATTTCAATTTTGACCTTTGCAGTGATCGCTTCTTTCTCAACTGCCACAACTTTTCCCTTTAAACGGTTTCTCGCGCTGATTTTCAGCCTTAACGCCTCCGAATACTCAATGTCTGACAGAGCCTCATTCAAGTATCGTTCTAGACGCTTGTACTCATCCAGCAAGCTTTTGCCCAGCTCGGTCAGTTTTGCGCCGCCTCCTCCTGACTCGCCGCCTCTAAAGGTGTCAATGACGGGTTCTTCCACTGCTTGTTCGATTTCCTGCAGGTAGTTCCATGCATACCGATAGGACATGCCTAGCTTTTTCGCTGCTTTGGAAATGGATTTCTCTTTCTCTATTTGTTCCAAGATTTCAGCTCCTCCTTTGCCTAGAATGGGCTTGCCGCTGTGTTCTAGCCATATTTTGAATGAGGTTTTGCGTTTTTTGTTTGTTGGCATTCTGTTTTTGTTATCTGTTGCGTTAGCTTTATAAGGTTAGTCGATATGCATAGGCAAACATAACGGTGAAGGATTATGAAAAACTGGCAGAAAATGATCATAACTGCAGCCGTAACAACAACGTTGATAATAGCTGGAACATTTGTCTACCTACAATACTTCAGCAAAAGAAGGCTGCTGATCTCCACAACTACAAGCCTGTACGAAACTGATCTGCTGAAGGAAGTGGAAAGAGCATTTGAAGCAAAATACCCAATAGACCTTCAGTTCACTGCGGCAGGCACAGGCGTAGCCATAGAGCAGGCAAAAAACGGCGACGTTGACGCCGTACTCGTACATTCACCCTCACAAGAACTGACCTTTCTGCAGCAAGGGTTCGGCGCATCAAGAAAAATAGTTGCCTACAACTTCTTCGCAGTGATAGGTCCACAAACAGACCCTGTGGGAATAAGCGGACTGAACGCAACTGAGGCACTGAAGAAAATAGCATCGTATGGGGCAAACCAGACAGCAATCAACCCACTCGCCAAAGTGTGGGTTTCCAGAGGCGACAATTCAGGAACTCATTCAAAAGAGCAAACTCTATGGAAGAACGCTGGCTTCAATTACACGCTGGTGTCAGCCGAATCCTGGTATGCAAGCGCAGGCTCAGGCATGGGCGAAACACTTCTCAAAGCGAACGAGTTTTCAGCTTACACGCTCTCAGACATAGGCACGTACTTGAAATACTACGAGAAAGAGCACCTCATAACTCTGAACCCATTCATAGATGAACGCTACGAACTGCTCAACGTTTACAGCGCAATAGCCGTAAACCACACACGCCACAACCACGTGAACGTTGCGGACGCAATGACTTTCATAAAATTCCTCATTTCAGACGAAGGACAACAACTGATAGAAAACTTCGGCACAGCAGACTACGGTGCAAGTGGACGCCTCTTCCATGCAGCAGTTCAGCTCGTAGCGCAAAATTCAAGTGAACAAATCGTCCAGTGGATAAGAGAATACGCCATGAAACCTTTCGGTGGCTCAGAATGCCAAATAGAATACAGAGACCCAAACTATCCAGAGCTTTATAGCTGACAAGAGGAACTTACAAAAAGGGAAAATATCTTGAACGAAATGCTAGACAGCCTAGCTAGAACATTTCAACTTCTTTTTTTTGGCGACGCAAGAGTCTTGGAGATAACCATGCGTTCGCTGTACGTCTCTGGACTTGCCACGATAACCGCTGTCCTGTGGGGACTCCCCATCGCAATGCTGCTGGGACTCAAAAACTTCCGCGGCAAAGTTCTCGTAAAAGGAATATTCAACACTCTGCTAGGCATACCAACAGTCGGTTTGGGTTTAATCTTGTTTCTGGCACTGTCAAAATCCAGACCTTTAGGGTTCCTCGGACTTCTTTACACTCCCACCGGCATAATCATCGGCGAAGCCATACTTGTGACACCGATAATTGTAAGCCTAGCAACAACCGCAATAGAAGCCGTTGACCCGGAAATAATGAATCAAGCCAAGACGCTGGGAGCCTCCGAATCCCAAGCCTACAGCGTCATTTTAAGAGAAGCCGTCGGCGGCATATTTCTTGCTGGAATAACAAGTTTCAACCGAGCAATAGCAGAACTAGGCGTGGCTCAAATGGTTGGCGGAAACATTGTTGGTTGGACAGAGGTTTTGACAACCGCGATTTCCACCGAAACGCAGAAGGGCAACATTGAACTGAGCATAGCTCTCGGCATATTGTTGCTCAGCATAGTATTCGGAATAACTCTCACCATAAACATTCTTCAGAAGAGGAGAAAAAGATGAGCAACACTGCAGAACTGAAAAACGTCACAAAAACCTTCGGCGAGATAACTGCACTGGAAAACGTGAATCTTGAGATCAGAGAAGGCGAAATCTTGGCTTTACTCGGACCAAATGGCTCAGGCAAATCCACGCTTCTAAGAATACTGGCGCTCATAGAAAACGCAACAAAAGGCGAAATCTACTTTCGAGGCATCAAAGTCAACAACCAGAATGCTGAACAGTTGCGAATGGAAACTACGATGGTTTTCCAACGCTCCACTCTGTTCAGCACAAACGTCTACAACAACATCGCCTACGGCTTGAAAATAAGAAAAACCCCCAAAAACAGGACAGCTGAAAGAATCAGCAGAATACTGAAGCTCACAAGACTGGAAGGCTTCGAAAAGAGACAATGCAAACAGCTTTCCGGAGGAGAACAGCAAAGAGTCGCCTTGGCAAGAGCCCTCGTCTTAAACACTAAACTCCTCCTGCTTGATGAACCAACAGCCAACCTAGACCCAAAAAACGCTTCAATCACCGAAGAAATAATAGCCACAGCAAACCGTGAAAACAAAACCACGATAGTCATCGCCACACACAACATGTTTCAGGCTAGAAACCTGCCACACCGCATAGGGTTAATAGCCAACGGAAAACTAGGTGAAGTCGGAACACCGACAGAGATTTTCGGAACACTTTCAAAAACCTTGGCAAGTTTTGCAGCCTTAGACAACATCTTCACAGGAACTGCCAAAATCACAGCTAATGGCACGTCAACGATTGACATCGGGAATGGAGTCCAACTGGAAACAACAGCTATGCGAAGCGGAGCCGTCTCCGTTTTCGTAAGCCCGAAAGACATAATCCTGTCAAGAAACCGCTTTGAATCAAGCGCAAGAAACACCTTCAAAGGCAAGATCGTTGAAATCTCAGACTCAGACTCGGTTATCAAACTCAAAGTTGACGTTGGAAAATCCTTTGCTGTTCAGATAACCAAACGTTCGTTCAATAAGATGAAGCTTAACCTGAACACTGAGCTGCACTTGACTTTCAAAGCTTCAAGTGTCCAAATAGTCTAAATTTGAAGAGGAAGAATCTAAAGGTCAAGCTTTCATTTTTCTTTCTTCAGCCAATTCATAAAGCAGCACCAGAGCCTCACCCAAAGGCACGTTTAGTCTAGATGATAGCTCCGCAGGTGAAATGTCAGGCTCTTCGACTAAAACAGTTTCTCGCGTGTAGACCTTGTGGTGTGGATACATTATTGATGCACGGACCGTCTCAACCAGCATAGTCCACAGTTGCTCTTTTGTGTATTCTTCTAAACTCATACACATCCACAGTGTATTATGTTGAAAGACGAATATTCAGTTTGCTTTGCCAGCTTGTCTTGAACAAAGACAAATGTTCAATTCCAGAGAACCCTCCAATGCAATTCGCCCTTCGCTTCTATGCAACGCAGACTCCCAATATGTCGTCTGATGAAATTTACCCTACTGGTGATTTACCACAAAGTATATTTCTTCTGGCAAGATGATTAGAGCCTTCCAAATCCCAACGGCTAGAGTGGTCACAGATGACTATCAAAGCGGTAATCTTCGATTTAGACGGAACCATCGTAGTGTTCAACATTGACTCTAGAGCGGTGAGAGCCGAAGTCAGAAGCTTCCTCATAAACGCAGGCGTGCCAGCATCAGTTCTATTAGTGAATGAAAGCATATTTGAAATGCTGAAAAAAACCGAAATCTTCCTTAAGAACAACGAGAAAACACAAGAAGTCATACAGAAAACACGCGATAAAGCTCTGGGAATAGCAGAGAAATTCGAATACGAAGCAGCAAAGACCACAACTCTGTTGTCAGGCGTTTTAGAAACACTGAAAGCATTGAAGAAAATGAATTTGAAGAGTGGTTTGTGCACGAACAACAGCGAAAAAACAGCCAGCTACATCTTGAGCCGGTTCAAAATAGCTGAGTATTTTGATGTGGTAACCACAAGAGACAAAGTGAAGAACGTCAAACCAAACACTGAACATCTCGAGACCACGTTGAACGCTCTGAACGTGAACCCGAATGAAACAGTTGTGGTTGGAGACGCACGCATGGACATGATTCCCGCTCAAGAGATGAAGACCATCGCGGTTGGTTTAGCAACTGAAGCTTCTCTTCAGAAGGAACTAGTCAATGCTGGAGCAGATTACATTATCACGACAATCGTAGATTTGCCGATACTCGTGCGATGCATTAACAAAACATCAAAGCCATAAGAAGAAGTTGCAAGAAACGTTCTGACTGTTCTAAAGCCTAGGCTGGCTTGAAATAGTATCTTGGCCACTGAGGCCACTGCCCAGTTGTTGCACATGCTTCAAACATCATCGTGAGAGGCATCCCGATTTTCAGTTGTTCGAGACTTGCCTCCCGAATGATTCCCGGGATTTTCAATCCATTATCAAGTTCCACAATGCCGACTGCGTAAGGCGCAATTGACTGAAACTGCATCGGGGCCACGTGAATGACAGTGTACGTCATCAGCTTTCCTTTTGTTGAAATTTCAACCCACTCGAAATCTTTTGAGAAGCAACCGTCACATAAGGGTCTCGGCGGAAAATGGATTTTTCCGCACTTTCGGCACTTCCCACCCATCAGCTTTCCTTGACTGGCATATCTGCAAAACTGTTCCAAAGTGAACTGTGTCCCTTCGCTCATGCCTATGCTCTCCTGTAGATGTGAACCACAGCGGTTGCGCCTGAACCACCAAGATTATGCGTCAGCCCTACCTCAGCATCTTTCACCTGTCTTCTCTCCGCTTGACTGGTAAGCTGCAGATACATTTCATATGCTTGCGCCGTTCCCGTAGCGCCCACAGGGTGCCCCTTAGATTTTAATCCGCCACTAGTGTTCACAGGAATTCTTCCACCGAGTTTGGTTTCTCCGCTTTCAACGAGTTTTCCGCCTTCGCCAATCTTGCAGAAGCCCAAATCTTCATAGGCGATTATTTCTGCTATCGTAAAGCAGTCGTGCACTTCAGCCAAATCTATTTCTTCAGGCTTCACACCAGCCATTTCATAAGCTTGTTTTGCAGCTATCTTCGCTGCAGCGAGAGACGTTAGACTTTGCCTTTCGTAAAGACCTATCGTGTCACTTGCCTGCCCGCTTCCAATAATGTGTACTGGCATGTCAGTGTATTTCGCTGCAAGCTCCGGTTTTGTGAGTATGATGCAGCTTGCCCCGTCCGTGATCAACGAGCAATCATAGAGTTTCAGTGGCCAAGCAACAACTCTCGAGGACAGGGCGCTTTCAAGAGTTATTTCCTTCTGTATATGCGCTTTTGGATTCATGCTCCCGTGATAATGGTTCTTGACGGCAACCATGGCTAAATCCTTTTCAGAAGTTCCATAATCATTCATGTGTCTAGTAGCCATCAGGGCAAACAATCCTGGAAAAGTTATGCCGTTCCACTGTTCAAAAGGGTAATCTGAAGCCATTGCAAGATATTCAGTAACCTCGGCAGTACTCCGATGCGTCATCTTCTCCACTCCGCCAACCATGACAACGTCGTACAGCCCTGAAAGCACCGCGTAGATTCCAGCTCTCAAAGCTGCCCCAGAAGACGCACATGCAGCCTCAGTTCTTGTGGCTGGAACATGCAGTAAACCAGCCCAATCAGCCACTGTCGGGCCAGTGTGTCCTTGATGCTCATACGACTCGCCCATGTGCCCAACGAACAAGGCTTTGATGTCCTTCTTCGGGTCAAGCTTTGGACATCGGTCGTAGGCTTCTTTGGCGGCCTGGGCAAAGATTTCCCTTGCATATAAGCCTTCCAGCTTGCCGAATTTTGACAAGCCGGCAGAAATTATTGAAACTAGAGGTTTGCTCTTCAGAGTGGAGTTCTCCTGTGCATGTGAATGTGGGAAAAGAGAGTGTATTTGATCAAGTATTTAAGTATCGTCAGTGTTGTGAACGGTGCTCTAGAGAGCAACCTAACGTTGAGAACGTCTAAAAAAAGGATGTGGGTTATGGCGAAATGGCTTATGGCTTATTTGCGCCGAATGTTTTCTTGACCCATGCTCTTGTCTTTTCCATGTCTTCTCTGAACCGCTTCAGTTCCTCAGGAGTTCTTTTCGGAGGTACAGGTTTTTCTGCTGGTGTTGCGTAAACGTCCAGTAGGTCGCCTTTTGGCTGTTTGACAATGTGTATGTTCACTTTCAAGCCGATGTTCACTTTTTCAGGGTCAACGTCGCGCATTGTCATGGGCAAACAGGTGTTTGTTCCGTCAATTCGCACCATCGCCCCGACAAGTGGCTGCAGATGCGCCATCGAAGGCCACGCAATCGCCATGACCGTGTACGAGTGGATAACGCCTGTTTTGGGAAGTTCTAGCCACTTTGTCTCTGCTAATCTGCATTTGGGGTTGTAGCAATGTGCACGTGGTGGGCAATAGACTAAGCCGCATTTTGGACACTTGGTTCCGTACAATTTCTCTTCCAGGAGTCCCATGAAGAACTTGGAAGTTTTTCCGTAGCTGTGATGGAACATGCTTCCATGTGGACGGTGCACGATCAAGAACTTTTCAGGTTTCAAGTTGTTCAGTGTTGGCCCGTCGTTCATCTCTACGATTTTCCAGCCTTCAGGCCTCCAGCCGCCTTTCCGCTCCCAATCTTCCCACAATTTCCCGTCAATCTTTTGTTCTTTCAAAATCTTTTCCTGTCCAGGCTGCTTCATTGTTTTACACCTCCAGAACCACTGCGCCTGCTTGGCATCCTGTTCCGCCGTGTCCATGTATAAATCCCTTCTTGGGCTTGCTCAACTGTCGGCCAGGTGCGCCCCATTTCTTACCTATCTGGTTGCTCAGCTGCCAATAGACATCTACAACTTGAGCGATTGAAGTTGAGCCCACCGCGTGTCCCTGCGCTGTTAATGCGCCACTTAGCTGGCATGGAAGCTCGCCGTGGGGTTCAAGAACGCCGTCTCGGAGTAGATTCTTGGCTTCTCCTCTCTTGCAGAAATCAAAGTCTTCAAGTCCAGCGAGGACTACGCCTGCGTAGGGATCAAAGATTTCAACTAGGCTCATTTCTTTGCGGGGGTTTTTCACTCCAGCGTCTTTGTAAGCCATTCTTGCAGCCACTCTTAGCGAGCCGAAGTTGACGAAGTCAGGATACGGTGACATTGGCTTGGGTATGTGTTTGGGCCAGATTTTCTCGTCTTCAGGATACAATCCCTTCCAAGCTGGGTTGTCAGGTCGATCTCCAGGTCTCATTGTGTCTGTGCCGAAGCCGACTCCGCTTAGCCAGACGGGGTTGTCGGTGAGTTTCTTTGTTAGCTCTTCATTTGCAAGCAGCAAGGCTGATGCGCCTTCGCTGGTCATTGCGCATTCGTAGAGTCTGTATGGCCAAGATATTAGACGAGAGTTGTGGACGTCTTCCACTGTGATTTTGCCGAAGCCGTGTTGTGCTGGCCATTGTGCATATGGGTTTTCAAGTGAGTTATTATGATTTAGAACAGCGACTTTTGCTAAGTCTTCTTCAGTTTCGCCGTAGACATGCATTCGGCGACTTTCAAGTGTTGCGTAGAAGGCGTTGTAGGTGAAGCCTGAAACGAAGTCCCAATCTGTATCGCCTGCGATGGCTATGGCCTCGTTTACTTTTTGAATGGGCATTTCGTTCATTTTCTCCCATCCTACGACGAGGACTGCTGGGAACATGCCTGAGCGTATCCATAGAGCTGCGTTTATGACGGCGTCGATGGGTGTTGCTCCGCCTGATTCAACGCGATAGGCTGGTACGCCGCTTAGACCTAGGTAATCGTGGATTATCCAGTGCATGCATTGTTGTTGTTCGAGGATGTCGCTGAAGTAGGAGTAGCAGCATGCGTATCCTTTCTTCATGAAGTCTCCAAGTTCGAGATCAGGCAGGTCGTCAAGTATCATTTTGACTGCTTCTGCGCACATTTCTTCTTGCAACGTGTGTCTTGGGTTGTCGAAGCGTGATATGCTTCCTGCGACTATTCCGACTTTTTTCAATTTTCCACCTCAGATTTCTAAAAGATGTAGTTAGTGGGTTTTATCAGCTATAAGATTTTTGCGGAAGCCGGCTAGAATGCTTTCATAGGATGTAGCAACATGGCTTGCTGGGTGGCGAAAGGTTCTTCTTAGCAAGAAGTTGATGCGGCAGAAGATCAGTGAATGTTCCAGTTTGTAGAACAGCATGTACTAAAGCATAGTAACATAAATAGCAGAGTGGTAAAGATGCAATTGGGAATTAAAATGAGAAGTAACTTGCTCCTCTCAACTTGCCTAATCTTGCTGATGACATTCGCAACATCTACCGCTTCATTAGCTACACTCTCGGCAGCTGGCACTTCAAGTCTGAGGACATTGGCTTCAGAGTCACCTATTGACACAAGCAGTGAATACTCAAACGGTTCAATTCCTATGACGCTCTATGGCAGCATATGGTACACTTGGATCAACACCACAGACACACAGATAATCTCTTACGCTCTCTTCTCTGACCAAGTGAATTCACCGATCATAAATCTTCTTGGTCAACACTTTCAACTTCAAGACGGCACTGAGGTTTTTGTTGGAAACACCCTTGCGCTGATAGAAGTTTACAACGACACTAGCGGAGACGGAATCCCGCAAGCCAATTTCACTTCAGGAATTTCTGAAATCGAGTACTATCTGTTAGTGAATAGCAGCATTAGCTATGAGATTTCTCCGATTCAGAAAATCATGGAAGATGAGATTGCACATTATAGATGGGGATTCAGGTATGAAGGAATTGACGGATTCCTGTTCTATTCAGAAGAACAATGGAATGTGGCGGCCACTGTGATGATTGACCATCTTGGTTTCAGCTATGACTTCTACGTCGTAAATAATGTTGCCACCATAAAGCCAAGTTTCGACATCGGAAACGTCACTGCCGAGTTCGTGGGCGAAGAAACAGCTTCACTTGACCAGCTCAGTCTGTCGCTGCTTTTTGACACTGCAGTCTTCTCGCCTGAACAATGCACGACGCATGTCAACGGACAAGCATACAATTCAACGACCACGACAGATTCAGCAATACCTATCGACAACAGCCAAATCGCCGTAAACACCATAAAAGCCTACGAATTCCTATTCGGCGAAAACTACAATCTAACAAGAGGAGAAAACATTGAAACTTACCAGGCGAAAAATGAAGCAGCCGCCACAACAAGTGTTCCCGAAGGCGCCATGTCGCACTTGGATTTGGTCTTGAATTGTTTTGAGGAAAATCTAAACATCACTGACTTGTTCGGCATGGAAGGACAGATCAATCTAGACTGCAATTTCTCAACGCTCCTGTACAGAATCTGCTACCCCACATGGGACGGACTGCAGATCCAGCATGATCCAACATACGTTGCCTATCTCTTCAGCGATGAAATGATCCCTGAATTCGCCATAGCTTGGATTCCATCGCTGCTTGTTCTTGCCAGTTTGCTTTCAATATTCGCTGCAAAAGTCGGCAAGTGGAGAAAACCAGTTCTGAGCAAACGCTAGCGACTTAGAACCCTCTCTTTTTCTTTCAAACAAACAATTTTCAGCCAATAAGAGACTGAAGAGCTTTTATAATCTCCTTTGCACACTTTACTGCCATGCTGATACAACAGCTTTCTACAACATTGCCGAAAAAAGAATACTCAACTGAAAAACTCGTTGAAGCTTTTCCCTGCAAGCTTCCTGAAGGCATCAAGCGGAACGTGCTGAATCTCGGTGTCGCAAAACGCTACCTGATTAACCATCCTGTCTCAGAGGCTGTCATGAATGAGTCTGAACTGATCGAACTTTGCTCTGAGGCTTGTGAAAAAGCCGTTCAAAAAGCTGGCTTGTCATTCAAGAAGATAAACTATTTCGTCGCTGCTTATGACGTTAACCCGTTCCTAAGCCCTGGTCTCAGCCAGCTGCTAGTGCGAAACGTCGGATTTGGCCCATACATCAAACACGTTAATGCACAGGGGATAGCAAGCACTGCCTTTCCGAAGGCTCTGGAACTTTCCGAGAACTACCTTGCAAAGCATCCTAAAGGCCATGTGCTAATCTGTGTTTCAGGTGTCAGCTCATACTGGTTCCACAATCAAGTACGAAGTTTGGAAAACGTCATGGAAATGAGTCAAATTAAAGCAATCAGAGACAAGGCAAAGAGAGAAATGGAGCTTAGAAAATGGGTCGCAATCATGCAGTACTTCCTCTTCGGAGACGGCGTGGCTGCCGCAGTTTTGGCGAGAGAAGGAGAGGGACTGGAGGTTAAGAAGATTGTTGAGATTACAAACGTTAACAAGAAGGACTATCTGGCGGGCTATTCAAGGCTCGCGGTACTGAAAGAACCCTTCAAGTTCGGGTTCCATTCGCATCTTGACAGGAAAATTCCAGAATTAGGGGTCAAATACACGGGGTTAGTGTTGAAGAGACTTCTTGGAAGAAACGCTCAAAGCAAGATGAAGAAGGCGAAGAAGTGGGCGGTTCACACGGGCAGCGAAAAAATACTCAATGCGTTAGCTGAGCACAATGGTATCGAAAAGGAAAAGCTCAAGGAATCTCATGAGGTTCTCAAGAAGTATGGCAACTTGAGCGGAGCGAGCTTGCCCTTCATTCTTGAGAGAGTAGTTTCAACAAGCAGACTGTCAGAAAACGACGTTGTGCTGATGCTTGGCTACGGATGGGGTTTCTCAGCCTCAGCAAGCATTCTTGAATACAAAAAGCGGAATTGACTATACACGTTGAGAAGACTTTTTCGATGGTTAGCTTGCTGATTTCCGACCGATAAGAAAATATCTTTAGGCTCAATGCAGATATGTTATCGCTAAATGGCAATTACCCAATAAATGGAGCAAGACACGATGTTTAATGAAAAAAAGATTGACGAACTCAAGAAAGAGCGGGAACGCTGGGAGAAAACCACCCTGCCAAACTGGACAAAGCAATGCGGTGAAAGGAAAAAGGAATTCCATAACACTTCCAACATGACAATTAAACGACTCTATACACCGCAAGACGTTGAACAACTAGATTACGCTCGTGACCTAGGATTTCCAGGCGAATACCCCTTCACCCGCGGTGTGCACGCAACCATGTACCGCGGTCGCATATGGACCATGCGGATGTTTTCAGGCTTCGGCACGGCAAAACAGACAAATCAACGCTTCAAATATCTGATAAAGGAAGGAGAAACAGGGTTAAGCACGGCTTTTGATTATCCGACGATAATGGGTTATGATTCTGACCATCCGATGGCGAGAGGAGAAGTGGGCATATGCGGAGTCGCCATAGCATCATTGAAAGACATGGAAACGCTGTTTGACAGCATACCGCTTGAACAGATAACAACGTCTATGACTATAAACGGTCCAGCACCCATACTGCTGGCAATGTACATCGCAGTAGGCGACAAACAAGGCGTATCTCGCGAGAAACTTGGAGGAACAACTCAAAACGACAATTTGAAAGAGTTTTTCGCTCAGAAACTGTGCATTTATCCGCCTAAACCCTCAGTGAAGCTCACCACAGACGTAATTGAGTACTGCTCCCGACACCTGCCCAGATGGAACCCTGTGAGCATAAGCGGCTACCACATTAGAGAAGCAGGCGCAAACGCCGTGCAAGAATTGGCCTTCACACTCTATGACGGAATAAGCTATGTTGAATCAACTCTTGAAAGAGGATTAAAAGTTGACCAGTTTGCTTCGAGACTGTCATTCTTCTTCGCGTCACACAACGACTTCTTCGAAGAAGTAGCCAAGTTCAGAGCAGCACGCAGATTGTGGGCGAAGATAATGAAAGAGAGATTCCACGCAAAAAACCCGCGTTCGCTGTGGATGCGCATGCACATTCAAACTTCAGGATGCACGCTTACGGCGCAGCAGCCGCTTAACAACATCATACGCACTACAATACAGGCGTTCGCGGCGGCGATGGGTGGAACTCAGTCATTACACACTAACTCGTATGATGAAGCCTTGTGTTTGCCAAGCGAAGAGGCTGTAAGAGTTGCGCTTAGAACACAGCAGATAATAGCTCAGGAAAGCGGAGCGACAAACACTGTTGACCCGCTTGCAGGCTCATATTACGTAGAAGCTTTAACAGACGAGATGGAGCAAAAGGCCATGGAATACATACAGAAAATTGACGACTTGGGCGGAGCAATACCAGCCATAGAGAGAGGATTTTTCCAAAAAGAGATTGCTGACAGCGCCTACAAGTATCAGCAGGAAGTAGATGAGAAGAGACGCATAATAGTCGGCGTGAACGACTACAAAATCGAAGAAAAGGAGTGCCCAATAGAGCTTTTGCGCGTAGACCCGGGAGTTGAAAAGAAACAGGTTGACAGCCTGCAACAACTCAAAAGACAGCGAGACAGCGAAAAAGTTAAAGAAGTTCTTGAAAAACTTCACTATGCAGCAGAAAAAGACGTGAACCTCATGCCAGCAATAATCGACGCCGTAAAAGCCTATGCAACACTCGGCGAAATCAGCGACGCGCTACGAACAGTTTACGGGGAATATAAAGAACTGATCATAATCTGAAAGGAAGTGGAAAAATGAAAAGCGGAAGAAAAATCCGAGTATTAATCGCCAAACCCGGCCTAGACAGCCATGACAGAGGCGCAAAAGTCGTTGCGAGAGCCCTGAGAGACGCTGGAATGGAAGTAATCTACACTGGCTTAAGACAGACCCCTGAACAGATAGTTGAAACAGCCCTGCAAGAAGACGTAGACGTAATAGGCTTGAGTATCCTTTCAGGTGCACACAAAGCCCTCTTCCCAAGAATAATGGACCTTCTCAAGAAACAAAAACTCACAGACATCATGGTCTTCGCAGGTGGCATAATACCAGAAGAAGACTTTTCAGAAATGAAGAAACTAGGCGTGAAAGAAATCTTCGGGCCTGGAACCACGACGGAAACGATAATACAGTACGTGTTGAAGAACGTGCATGATAGAACTTGAGCCGAAGATGTGTTTGATCATTGACGAAAAATGAGGAATTGGCAAAAGGCGTGCTGTCGGGAGACCGCAGAAACATAGCAAAAGCAATAACACTTGCCGAAGACAACACGCCTGAAGCACAAGACCTGATTTCGCTCATCTACCCGCACACGGGAAAAGCCTACATAGTAGGATTAACTGGGCCAGGCGGCGCTGGAAAGAGCACTTTGGCTGAGAAAATCGTACGCGAATACAGACGTAAAGGAAAAACTGTTGGCGTCGTGGCAGTTGATCCCACAAGCCCCTTTAGTGGTGGAGCATTTTTGGGTGACAGGATACGTATGCAGGAGCTCAGCACGGATCAAGGTGTTTTCATACGGAGTATGGCGACGAGAAACTATGCTGGCGGAATAGCAAGAGCAACCAAGGACGCGGTCAAGATTCTGGACGCGTCTGGAAAAGACTTGGTTCTGGTTGAAACTGTCGGTGCTGGGCAATCTGAAGTTGAAATAATCAAAGTGGCGCAAACCATAGTTGTAATTCATGCACCGGGTCTTGGAGACGAGATACAGGCGATAAAAGCTGGAATCATGGAGATTGCTGACATTTTTGTCGTGAACAAGGCTGATCGTGAAAACGCAAACAAGACTGTGATGGACATTCAGTCGATACTGCAGTTGAACAATAAGGAAAGCGGTTGGAAAGTGCCAGTCTTGAAGACGGTTGCTTTGACAGGTGAAGGTGTTCCAGAGCTTGTGGACAAGTTGGAAGAGCATAGAAGATTCTTGGATAAGAAGCTGGAGCATGAGAGAAGCCGCGAGAGAGCAGAAACTGAACTTGTGGAAGCAATAAAAGAGAAAGTAGTGGCTGCAATAGTTGAGGATTTGAGAAAGGAAGGAAAATGGGACGAATTTCTGCAAAAGATTCTCAGGAAGGAAATTGATCCAGCTTCAGCCGCTGAGAGACTCCTGAAGAAGGCGCGAACTGATGCCAAAACTTGAAAAGGGACTCATTCAAGTCTACACGGGCAATGGGAAAGGAAAGACTTCAGCAGCTTTCGGATTGGCTTTGAGGGCAATGGGCAGAGGACTGAAAGTTTACATCATTCAGTTCATCAAAGGCGGATTCGACTACGGCGAACTCTACGTGGCTGATAAACTTCCGAATCTTACTTTGAAGGCTTTTGGCAGAGGAAAATTCGTCACAGAAAAGCCTCCGAGAAGGGAAGATGTTGATTCTGCAAATGAAGCTTTGACTTTGGCAGAGGAAAAGGTGAAGAGTGGAGAGTATGATGTTGTCATCTTGGATGAGATTAATGTTGCTCTGAGCCTGAAGCTTATTGATATTAGGAGGGTCATGGAGATGCTTAAGACAAAGCCGAATCATGTTGAGCTTGTTTTGACTGGGCGCTCTGCTCCGGACACGTTAGTTAGGGTAGCAGATTTGGTTACGGAAATGAAGGAAATTAAGCATCCTTACAATGAGGGTTTTTCAGCAAGAAAAGGAATAGAGTATTGACAAGCCTTCAGATGTGCCTCTTAAGTCACTTCGTGTATACGAGATCATTTCACTGCTAACGGGTAAACTTCTTTTGTGACGTACTCTAGGTACTTCTCTTTGTCTTCCAGATTGAACGTTGTTACTGAGGCATCTCTTGT
>Ga0172363_10001784_pt1 | contig 17341 bp, 31 predicted proteins | sample LakKivs2_kivu2a2_FD_114541 | JGI IMG/M metagenome (GOLD analysis project Ga0172363, IMG submission 114541) | Sediment microbial communities from Lake Kivu, Rwanda - Sediment s2_kivu2a2 | ecosystem: Environmental > Aquatic > Freshwater > Lake > Sediment | place: Rwanda: Western Province, Lake... | reverse complement strand
CCATGTTTCCAGGCATTATTGGTAAAAAAATAGGCATGACGCGACTGTTTCAAGACAGCGGAGAGGCGATGGCAGTGACTGCTATTCAAGCTGGGCCTTCTGTGGTAACACAGATAAAGACGCGGGATAGGGATGGTTATGATGCTATCCAGGTGGGCTTTATTGAGGACAAAGTGAAGCAATCTCAGCTTAGCTCTCCAGAAAAGGGACATCTTCGAGGCTTAGAGAATGTTCGCTATCTTCGCGAATTCAGGATCCCGATTGCTTCGGGACTAGTCAAGCGTGGGGACAAAGTGGATGTTAGCTTCTTGAAGCAAGGTGACTTGGTAAATGTAACTAGCTTTTCTAAAGGCAAGGGTTTTGCCGGTGTGGTGAAGCGGCACCATTTTGCTGGTGGGCCAAAGACTCACGGCCAGACTGACCGCCACCGCGCCCCTGGTTCAATTGGGTCTACAACTTTCCCAGGTCGGGTGCTTAAAGGAAGACGCATGGCAGGGCATATGGGAAATAGAAGGGTGACAGTACGTAATCTTAAGGTAATTCAGGCTGACCCAGAGCGCAATCTACTTTTGCTGCAGGGAGCAGTGCCTGGAGCCAATGGGGGGCTATTAATCATTGAGAAGGTAAGGTAAGAGGAAATGCAGATGCCAGTTTATGGCTTAAACGGTGAAATTGTTGACCAGATAGAGCTTAGCGAAGCTGTTTTTGCTGTTCCCTTCAACAAGGCGGTAGTACACCAGGCCATGGTGCGACAGTTAGCTAATAGACGGCAGGGTACTGCCTCTACTAAGACAAGGGGCGAAGTTAGTGGGAGCACAAGAAAACTTTATGCTCAAAAGCATACTGGTCGAGCGCGGAGGGGGGATATAAAATCGCCTCTTCTCACGGGGGGTGGAGTAGTTTTTGGCCCTAAGCCACGCTCCTACCGCCAATCGATGCCCAAGAAAATGAAGAGGTTGGCTTTAAAATGTCTCCTCTCCGCTAAAGTTAGAGAAGGGAATATAAAACTGATACAGGAACTTAACTTTGAGGAACCAAAGATAAAAGATATGATTAATGTTCTATCCTCGCTTGGCGTCGATTCTTCCGGTTTAATTCTCACTGCTCAACCCACACCTGGTGTTGTTAGATCAGCGGCTAATCTACTAGACGTCAAGGTCTTACCTTCGGCGCAAATTAATGTATTAGATTTGCTTTCTTATGAAATGCTTATAGCCACGGTACCGGCAATACGCAACATTGAGCAAATCTGGGGTAAATAAATTGCATCTTTATGAAGTTCTGCGGCGTCCTTTAATTACAGAGAAAGTTACCTCGCTTAAAGAGGCGGATAAATATGCCTTCGAGGTAGCTGGCAAAGCTACCAAGTCTCAGATTAAGGAGGCAGTGGAACAAGCTTTCAAGGTGAAGGTAAGCAAAGTCAATGTGGTGACGGTGCCCGGGAAGACAAGAAGGTTTGGCAGGAGACCAGTAACTAGCTCGCCCTGGAAGAAGGCAATAGTCACCTTGGCACCAGGACACAAAATTACTTTCTATGAGGGTGTCTAATGGGCTCAGTTACCAAGTGGCGAAGAAAGAAGATGTCAAAGCACCAGCATAAGAAACTTCTTAGAAAGACTCGCTGGCAAAGGACGCATAAATAGTACCTCTGAAGAAGAACTATTTCAAGGTAAATAAATGAGGAGTGATTTATGGGATTAAAGACTTATGAGCCGACTTCTCCGGGCAGGAGATTTATGTCTGGCGCTACTTTTGAAGAGCTGACCAGGATAACTCCAGAGAAATCATTAGTGGTTCGGCTGAAAAAGAAGGCGGGGCGTAATAGCCGAGGCATCATAACTGTGCGTCACCGCGGTGGCGGTAGTAAGCGCAAACTTCGTCTTATCGATTTTAAGAGGGATAAAGTTAATGTTCCAGGGAAAGTAGCTTCCGTTGAATACGACCCTAATAGGTCAGTTCGCATTGCCCTAATTCATTATGCTGATGGAGAAAAGCGCTATATACTTGCCCCTTTGGGCATCAAGGCGGGTGATATTATACAGGCAGGCGCGGATGTTGAGATAAAGCTCGGGAATGCTCTGCCACTGGAGTCCATTCCTGTGGGAACTTTAGTGCATAATGTTGAATTTGAGCCAGGCAAAGGGGGGAAGCTTGTTCACAGCGCAGGAACCTCTGCCCAAATTATAAACAAGGAGGGTAAGTATGTTGTGCTTAAACTCCCTTCGGGTGAACTGCGTAAATTTCACCACAGGTGCTGGGGTACTGTTGGTCAGTTAGGCAATGTCGACCACGAAAACATAAAGTTAGGCAAGGCTGGGCGTAGTAGGTGGTTAGGTCGGCGACCTTCGGTCAGAGGATCTGCTATGACTCCTCGGGATCACCCACATGGTGGGGGGGAAGGCAGGGCTCCGCGAGGAATGCCTCCCAAAACCCCTTGGGGAAAACCAGCTTTGGGGGCTAAGACACGTCGTCGCCGTAAAACATCGGGTAGAATGATACTTAAACGGAGGAAACAGGATGTCACGATCGCGTAAGAAGGGCCCTTTTTGCGACCCTAGGTTGCTTGAGAAAATAGAAGCGCTTAATAGTTCGGGCGAGAAAACAGTGATAAAGACATGGTCCCGTGCCTCTACCGTTTTGCCTCAGATGATAGGTCATACTATTGCAGTGCATAATGGCAGAAGGCTTGTGCCCATTTTCATCACTGAAAATATGGTGGGGCACAAATTGGCAGAATTTGCGCCTACCAGGACATTTAGGGGTCATGTTACCAAAGCTAAAATAACTGAACAAGTGAGGACATAGTAAGACGCGATGAAGGTAACAGCTGTAGCCAGGGATGTTGGCATTTCGCCTCAGAAGGTGCGTTTAGTGATAAATATGGTTAGAGGGAAGAAGGTTGATGAGGCTTTGACTGTCCTCAGCTTTGTACCTACCCCGACAGCCAAAGCTGTGGCTAAGCTAATCAAATCGGCAGTCGCCAATGCCGAAAATAGTTTTCAGATGTCGCCCGCCAAGCTTAGAATCGCTGATATATTTGCTGATCAAGGGCACACCTTAAAGAGATTCCGCCCTCAGTCGAGAGGGCGTGTGAGTCCTATCTTAAAACGGTCTAGTAATATTACAGTTTCCGTTACTGAAGAGGAGGAATAATTTGGGACAAAAAGTTCATCCTCGTGGTTTCAGGTTAGGTATCAATCAGGATTGGCAAGCCAAGTGGTATACTGAGAAGAACTATACTCGGTTTTTGTTAGACGATATGGGGCTACGGAAGGTTGTGGAGCAAAAGTGTTCCGGGGGAGCTGTTGCTCGGGTCGAAATTGAACGTCGGGGAGATGAGGTATATTTAACTCTTTACTCAGCCCGCCCTGGCATCTTGATTGGCCGAGGGGGGCAAAATGTAGAAGCATTGAAATCGGAATTGGAGAAGGTCAGTGAGGATAAGATTAGATTAACTATTAGAGAGGTTGAACGCCCCGAACTTGCAGCTTCTTTGGTAGCTCGGAGCATAGCTGAGCGGATTGAAGAGAGAATCCCTTTTCGCCGGGCTATGAAGCAAGCAGCCTTCCGAACGTTGCAAGCTGGTGCTAAGGGAATAAAGATACGGTGTAGTGGAAGGCTTGGTGGAGTTGAAATTGCTAGAACTGAGATGCTTCATGAAGGTCAAATGCCGTTGCATAAATTACGTGCTGATATCGATTACGGCCTTGCTGAAGCTCATACTATAATGGGGCGTATCGGGGTAAAGGTATGGATTTATAAGGGCGATATTATGTCTGAAGCAAAGGAGAAAAGTGCTACAGCCGAAACGAGTGAAGTATCGCAAGATGCATAGAGGAAGGCGAAAAGGCAGTGCCCAGAGGGGGAACACCATCGTCTTTGGCGATTTTGGCTTGAGGGCTGAGGAATCCGCTTGGGTAACGGCGCGACAAATCGAAGCAGCCCGGCGAGTATTTGTGCGCCACTTGCATCGCGGGGGTAAACTATGGATACGGGTTTTCCCTGACAAAGTTGTGACTAAGAAACCTGCGGAGACAAGGATGGGTGGTGGGAAAGGTACTCCGGATCACTGGGTAGCTGTAGTTAAGAGAGGCGGAATCCTGTTCGAACTGGCTGGTGTGAATAGGGAAATAGCTTTGGAGGCAGTCCGTCTTGCCTCCTCCAAGCTTCCTATAGCTACTAGTTTTATCACAAGGGAGAGGCAGAAAGTTGAAAGCTAGCGAAATGCACACTCTCGGCAACGAAGAGCTATTGACGAAGCTCGAAGAAGCTCATGAGGAACTTTTTAACCTTCGTTTCCGTTTGGCTACTAAACAGTTGGGGAATCATCGGGAGATTCCAAGGGTGAAGAGGAGGATTGCTAGAATAAAGACTATTTTAAGGGAAAGGGAGCTTAACATAAGATGAGTTATTTCGGGAAAAGAAAGGTTAGAGAAGGCTTAGTGGTGAGTGACAAAATGGATAAAACCGTGGTGGTAGCTGTAGAAACTAGAAAAGTCCATCCGCTTTATAAGAAAGCTATCAGGGTTATAAAAAAACATAAGGCTCATGACGCAAATAATGCCTGTAAGATTGGAGACAAAGTGAGGATTGTCGAGACTCGCCCTTTATCTAAAGAGAAGAGATGGCGGGTAGCAGAGATAATATCTAAAGGGGAAAGTGTTGAAACCAGATCAAAGCAAAAGAAATGATTCAGGCTTATACTAGACTCAAGGTAGCTGATAATACCGGGGCTAAGCAAATTATGTGCATTAATGTACCTATCGGGGCAAGAAAATATGCCCGAATAGGTGATGTCATTGTGGCCACGGTGAAGCGGGCGGTGCCTCACGGGATGGTGAAAGAGGGCGAGGTAGTGCGGGCTGTGGTTGTGCGTGTGGCTAAGCCTTATCGCCGCCCTGACGGTTCCTATATCAGATTTGATGAGAATGCAGCAGTCATACTTGGTGAAAAAAATAATCCTAAGGGCAGCCGCATTTTTGGTCCTGTGGCCCGAGAACTTAGGGATAAAGACTTCGCCAAGATAATATCTTTGGCTCCAGAGGTTATTTAGAATGAAGATCAGGAAAAACGATACTGTTATCGTAATTGCTGGCAAGGACAGAGGAAAGAAGGGGAAAGTTCGCCGTGCCCTCCCCAATGAAGATAGAGTGATAGTGGAGGGACTCAATATGATTAAACGTCACTCTCGGGCTCGCAGGGCTGCCCGACAAGCTGGCATAATTGAACTTGAAGCTCCAATTCATGTATCCAACGTAATGTTGGTATGCGGGAAATGTGGCAACCCCACGCGAATCGGTTTCCGCTTTCTGGCTGATGGTAAAAAAGTGCGAATTTGCAACTCTTGTCGGGAGGTGATTGACTAAGGGGTTTGATCATGAAATCTCGCTTGGAAGAAAAGTATTTGACTGAAGTAATTCCTCAGCTTAAAGCTAGGCTTGGCTATAATAACACAATGCAACTGCCTAAGTTGGAAAAGATTGTGCTTAGTATTGGTTTGGGCGAAGCCACACAAAATCCTAAAGCTCTTGAGGCAGCTGAGAAAACCCTAGCTACAATTTCGGGGCAACATCCGGTGACCACAAGGGCGAAAAAGTCTATCTCCGCTTTTAAGCTGAGAGCTGGTATGCCTATCGGGATGATGGTGACGTTGCGAGGTAAACGGATGTACGATTTCTTTGACAAGCTGGTTAATGTTGTTCTACCAAGGTTTCGAGATTTCCGCGGAGTATCACGGGATTCGTTTGATGGTCGAGGAAATTACAGCCTGGGTATAAAAGAGCAGATAGTTTTCCCTGAGATTGATTACGATAAGGTAGATAAAATTCGCGGCCTCGAGGTAACCATTGTTACTACGGCCAAGAATGATGATGAAGCCAGGGATTTGCTAGAATTAATGGATATGCCCTTCAGGAGGACTTGATATGGCGAAAGTATCTAAGATTGTCAGGTCAAAGCGGCCACCAAAGTATCGGGTACAGCAGCGTAATCGTTGTCAATTATGTGGCAGGCCGCGTGCTTATATGCGCAGGTTTGGCTTGTGCCGTATTTGCTTTCGGGAACTTGCTGTCACAGGTGTAATCCCTGGGATAAGAAAGTCAAGCTGGTGAAGGAGAAATGACAATTATTGACCCTATTGCTGACATGTTGACCAGGGTACGCAATGCTATTATGGCAGAGCATGACTATGTGCTTGTGCCTTCCTCTAAAATGAAGCTTTCTATTACTAAAATACTAAAAGATGAAGGTTTCATTGACGGCTATGAAGTGCTTAAAGGTAAACTGCCGCTGATGATAAAAATCCACCTCAAGTACGCGGGTGACCACCCCGCAATCTTGGGTTTAGAAAGAGTGAGCAAGCCCGGCTTAAGAGTTTATGTAGGACGGGGTGAAATCCCCCGCGTCTATGGGGGCTTGGGTATTGCCATTCTCTCCACATCTAGAGGCATTATGACTGGCCAGGAAGCATGGCGACAGCGTCTTGGCGGTGAAATTCTATGCTATGTATGGTGAATTAACTCAGGAGTAGCTAATTATGTCTCGTATTGGCTTGCGTCCCATTGTTATTCCTAAGGGTGTCGAGGTAAAGATCGATGGGAGCGAAGTTGTGGTAAGAGGAGGCAAAGGAGAGCTCCGTCGTCGATTTCACCCTGACATTTCTATTGCTATGAAAGACGAGCGCTTGATTGCAACTCGACTGAGTGATAGCAAGATTCATCGTTCGTTGCATGGACTTACTCGTAGCCTTCTGGCAAACATGGTTATGGGGGTGAGCCAAGGTTTTGAAAAAGTGTTGGAAATAAATGGCGTGGGCTATAGAGTGCAAAAAACTGGCGACAAGTTGTTGCTCCAAGTAGGATATACCAATACTGTAGAGTTTTTACCTCCCTTCGGTATTAACATCATTGTTGAGGGAACAAACCGCATTCGTGTTATCGGCATTGATAAAGAAGTAGTTGGGGAAACAGCTGCTAAAATTCGAGCAATACGCCCCGCTGACCATTATAAGGGAAAAGGCATTAAGTATGCTGAGGAAAAGCTGCGTCTTAAACCTGGCAAATCAGGTAAAGTAGGCAAGAAATAAGGGTTATGGCAGTGAACGCGCGAGGTTCGAAGGCAACACGGGAAATGCGGCACAGGCGGGTGAGGCGGAAGATTGTAGGAACAACACCGCGCCCACGGTTATGTGTTTTCCGCAGCCTGAATCATATCTATGCCCAGGTTATTGATGATTCTACAGGCCAGACTTTGGTCTCAATGAGCACTCGTGATCCTCAGGTAAGAAGCAGGACCGATGGAATGAAAAAAAGCGAGAAAGCGGAATTGGTGGGGGCTTTGCTTGCGGAGAAAGCATCAAATGAAGGGATCAAACAGGTGGTTTTTGACCGAGGTGGCTATAAGTATCATGGCAGAGTTAAGGCTTTAGCTGAGGCTGCTAGGAAAGCTGGATTGGAGTTTTGAGGTTAGCTTATGAAAGCAGTTACCAAGCTAAGAGGGAAAAAGGTTAGAGTTGATGCCTCAGAACTAAGTCTCGAAGAGAGATTGTTGGGCATCGACCGAGTGACTAAAGTGGTCAAAGGTGGTAAGCACCTTCGTTTCCGAGCTTTAGTGGTAGTTGGCGATGGCCAAGGGCATGTAGGATTTGGTTTGGCCAAAGCCGCTGGAGTCCCTGAGGCAGTTCGCAAAGCAAGTGCCATGGCGAAGAAGGGGTTGATTGAGGTGCCTATTAAGGATGGCACCATCCCTCATGCAATTCTAGCCAAGTTTGGTGCGTCCAAGATTTTACTAAAGCCGGCGGCGCCTGGTACGGGCTTGATTGTCGGCAGTACCGCTCGAGCAGTACTTGAATTGGCAGGCATAAAAGACATCCTTGGCAAGTCATTAGGTGGGCCAAGCAGAATCAACTTGGCTAAGGTGACGATACTTGCCTTGGCTAACTTGAGGAGAAGTGAGGAAGCAGCGGTTCAAACCAAAGTTGAAGCTCAGGAAGAAAAGGCAGATGAAACAAAATGAATTAAGGCCACCTATGGGTGCTAAACACGCGAAGAAGCGCCTAGGTCGAGGAAATAGCAGCGGGCACGGCACCTATTCGGGGCGAGGTTGCAAAGGGCAAAAGGCTCGCTCCAGTGGTGGTGTGCGCCTTGGCTTTGAAGGCGGGCAATTGCCTTTAATAAAACGGCTAGCACGGAAAAGGGGATTCACTAACGTTTTCAAAACTAAATATACTATTGTTAATGTGGGGAAGCTAGCCATTTTCCCTTCAGGAACCGAGGTAACCCCTAAGGAATTACTTCAGGCGGGGTTGATTGACAGCACGAACCAGCCAACCAAAATTCTTGGCGCTGGCGATATCCAGCATCCATTGCTAGTTAAGGCTAACGAGTTCTCTTCATCGGCGGAGAAAAAAATTCTTGCTGCTGGAGGGGAGATAAAAAAGATTTAGAATGCAACGCAAAACGACCCAACCGCGTCTCGTTCAGGCAATGATGGATATATGGACATTGCCTGATTTACGGCGAAGAATTCTTTTTACCATCGGTATTCTTGTTGTTTTTCGCTTTGTCACTCACGTTCCCTTGCCCGGCGTGGACATCGCGAAGTTGGGAGAATTCTTCGGGCGAAACATACTCTTCGGCATGCTTGACCTTTTTAGCGGTGGTGCCATGGAGAGATTCAGTGTGGCTGCCATGGGCGTTTATCCGTACATCACTGCGTCCATAATTATGCAATTGCTGGTTCCAGTCATCCCCCGCCTTCAGGCTCTGTCCCAGGAGGGGGAGCTTGGTCATCAGAAAATCAATCGAATTACTCACCTAATAACTATACCTCTGGCTGCCCTTCAAGGCTACGCTATGATTGCTTTGTTACGTGCCCAGGATGTTACTATTGAGCCGCTTACATCATTGACCATGGCCAACATAGTAATAACAATGGTCGCTGGTACAATGTTCCTCGTATGGCTAGGGGAATTGATTACCGAGCGTGGTGTCGGAAACGGGATATCGATAATAATCTTTGGTGGTATCGTGACTGACCTGCCTGGGATAGTTGGTCGGGGCATTGTTGCTGCTCAGGGTGGGGAGCCTGGGGGGTTGATCGCCTACATTATTTTAACCTTAGCTATGATAGTGCTTATAGTCATATTTGTTGAAGCACATCGCCGTATTCCTGTACAGTATGCGCGGAGCACTTTTCGTGGTGGCCGCATGTATCGCCAATCGGGTTCCACCTACATCCCCCTGCGAGTCAATACTGCGGGAATGATACCACTCATTTTCGCCATTGCCCTAATGCAACTCCCCGGTACGATAGCTACGTACTTTATGAGCAGTGAAACCCCAAATTTCTGGAATACAATCTATAATGTGTTTCGGTCTGATACCGCAGTCTACAACGGGTTGTATTTTGCCTTAGTAATTGGTTTCACCTTCTTCTACACTATGGTCATATTTGAGCAAATGAACCTGCCTCAAACTTTGCAACAGCAAAGCGGCTTTGTCCCGGGAGTTCGACCAGGCAAGGCAACAGCTGACTATTTAAGTGGAATCATAAGGCGTATTACCTTTGGTGGCGCCCTCTTTTTAGCTGTAGTGGCAATTCTGCCCTTCATTGCTCAAAAAATTTCCGGTGTTGATTTGGTAATCCGGAGCACCGCGATGCTTATAGCTGTTGGTGTGGCTCTAGATACCATGAAGCAATTAGAGGCTCAGTTAACCATGCGCCGCTACGAAGGTTTCCTGAAATAATGTACATCATCATGCTAGGTGCTCCGGGGGCAGGGAAGGGAACTCAGGCGGATATTCTCTCCCAAGAGGCGGGTTTGCCTCATATAGCCTCCGGGGATTTGTTTCGTCAGGCGTTGGAGGAAAAGACCGAGGTTGGTCTCTTGGCTAAGAGCTATATGGATAAAGGGGAACTGGTTCCCGATGAGATAACTATAAAAATGATTCTGGAAAGAATTAAGCAGCCTAACTGTGCCTCTGGCTGCCTTTTCGATGGCTTTCCCCGGACTTTGCATCAAGCTAAAGCTCTAGACAAAGCCCTTGGAAAGCAAGGAAAAAGCATAGACAAAGCAATATACATTGCAGTGCCCAATGAAGAGCTGGTGAAGCGCCTCAGTGGAAGGTGGCTTTGCCGGGCTTGTCAGACACCCTATCACATAATAAGTTCGCCGCCTAAAACACCGGGGAAATGTGATAGATGCGGTGGTGAATTGTATCAGCGTTCCGATGATAGAGAGGAAACAGTAAAGGGCCGACTTAGTATTTTCTTTGCTCAAACTGTTCCCATCCTTGATTATTATGAAAAACAAGGTAAACTAATTAGGGTCAATGGTAATCAAGGAATACAAGGGGTCGCTAGAGAAATAATCGCTGCACTCAAAGCAGGGATAAAATAAATGGTGATCATAAAATCTGACGAGGAAATAGCTATTATGAGAAAGTGTGGCAAAATCCTCGCTGCTATTTTAGATAAACTAAAAGCGGCAGTAAGACCGGGGATTAAGACTGGCCAGTTGGACATAATCATGGCTGAAGAATCGGAAAAGAGGGGAGTTACACCTTCTTTTAAGAACTATCGCGGCTTCCCGGCAAATTTATGCGTTTCAGTAAACGATGAAATAGTCCATGGCATTCCCGGTGAACGAATACTCCAGGAAGGAGATATTGTTTCTTTAGATGTGGGAGTAAAACTCAATGGCTTTCATACTGATGCCGCCATAACTGTTGGTGCGGGGCGAATAAGTAAGGAGGCTGAGAACCTTATCTCGGTCACTGAAGGTAGTTTAAACTCAGGCGTGGCTCGAGCTACAAGCAGGGCGTGGATAGGGGATATCTCATCTGCTATTCAAGATTATGTTGAATCAAGGGGATTTTCCGTAGTTAGAGAATATACTGGGCATGGAGTAGGTCGGGAACTGCATGAAGAGCCCCAAATACCCAATTTTGCGATGGGAAAAGGTCTCCTGCTCCGCAAGGGCATGACTTTGGCTATTGAGCCTATGGTTAATGTTGGAGATTGGCGCACCAAATTGGCGGCCAACAAGTGGACGGTACTTACCGCCGATGGAAGCCTTTCGGCACATTTTGAACACACCATTGCTATAACTGATAATGAACCTGAGATACTTGTTTAGCATAAACTATGACTAAGAAAGAGAGGATAGAAGTTGAGGGTAAAGTGATTGCCTGTTTACCTAATACCATGTTTCGTGTTGAGTTAGCCAATGGACATCAGGTACTGGCTCATATCTCAGGCAAGATGAGAAAGCACTATATCAAGATTTTGCCCGGGGATAAAGTTCTGGTGGAGCTTTCTCCTTATGACTTGAACCGGGGTAGAGTCACCTATAGACTTAAATAGTTTGACAGACTGAACAAGAAAGTTTATTATAACGGGTTTTGGTGAATGGTGATCAGAAATGAAAGTAAGAGCTTCAGTTAAGCCAATATGCCGAAAATGCAAGGTTGTCAGGCGAGAAGGTGTGGTTAGGGTTATCTGTGAAAATCCCAAGCACAAGCAAAGGCAGGGGTGATAAGCAATGGCACGCATTGCTGGTGTAGATCTTCCTAAAGATAAGCCAGTTTGGGTAGCTCTGCGGAGCATTTATGGCATCGGCACTACATCGAGCCGGCGCATTCTGGCTGCCGCTGGTATCGATCCTGGCATCAGAGTTAAGGACCTTGCTGAAGAACAGGTTGGCCAGATTCGAGATGTTATTGACAAACAGTGCAAAGTGGAAGGTGATCTTAGGAGGGAGGTTCAATCTAGTATAAGGCGGCTTATTGAAATTGGTTGTTATCGTGGCATAAGACACCGCACGGGGTTACCAGTGCATGGCCAGAGAACGCGCACAAATGCCCGAACTAAAAGAGGGCCAAGGAAAACGGTGGCAGGTAGGGGTCAAAAGCGTGGCTTAGCTAAGAAGTAAGGAGCTTGTTTGCCAAATGCCAAAAAGGAAGAGAGCCCATAAAAAGGTTAGCGAAGGCAGAGCTTATATTCAGTCTAGTTTTAATAACACCATCGTTACCATCACTGATATGGGGGGTAATGTTATTGCCTGGGGTAGCTCTGGTACTGCCGGATTTAAAGGTTCCAGAAAAGGTACCCCTTATGCTGCTCAGCTAGCTGCTAGAGATGCAGCACAACGAGCAATGGGTGATGGCTTGCGCCGGGTTGAGGTGTATATTAAAGGCCCTGGCAGTGGACGTGAAGCAGCTATCCGTGCCTTACAGGCTTCAGGGCTCAACGTTACAGCCATCCGAGATGTTACTCCTATCCCCCATAATGGCTGCCGTCCGAAAGGGAGGAGGAGGGTATAAAGTGGCACGCTATACAAACCCGACTTGTCGCCTATGTCGCCGTTTTGAGGAAAAGCTGATGCTTAAAGGTGAGAAGTGCTCTACACCTAAATGTCCTTTGGAGAGAAGGAATGTTCCTCCTGGTGAGCATGCTCAGGCTAGGATGCGCAGGATTTCCGAGCGCGGACTTCAAATGCGCGAAAAGCAAAAGCTTCGCTTTAGCTACGGTGTCTTGGAGCGACAATTCCGCAGGTTTTTTGTTGAGGCCAAAAAAAGCCCCGGCCATACTGGCGAAACCTTTCTCATATTACTGGAAAGGAGACTGGATAATGTGATTCATCGGTTGGGTTTTGCTGATTCACGTGCCCAAGCCAGACAAATAGTTCGGCATGGCCATATAATGGTCAATGGTCGCAAGACGGATATTCCTTCCTTTTTGGTGAAACCAGGGGATGTCATTAGGTGGCGAGAGGCTAGTAAAAAGACTGAATATTATAAAAGGGTGGCTGAGGAAATTGAGGAGAAATCTATCCCCAATTGGCTAAGCTTGGATAAAGAAAGCATGACAGGCAGAGTATTAAATTTGCCTGGCAAAGACGATATTGAAGCTAGATTTAATGCGAAAGCTATTGTTGAATATTACTCGAGGTGAATTATGCCTGGATTATCTATCCCCGCTGTGACTTGTGTTGAGAGCACCGGCAATTACGGTCGTTTTCTTGCTGAACCTCTAGAGCCAGGTTTTGGTGTCACTTTAGGTAATGTCTTAAGGCGTGTGCTTCTCAGCTCTCTGTCTGGTGCTGCGGTAACATGGGTCAGAATCGAGGGAATTCAACACGAATTTTCTCCTATTCACTATGTTAAAGAAGATGTCATGGAACTCTTACTGAATATCAAACAACTGAGACTCTGCCCTCTTTCTCATCAGCCTGGGCAGTTGGTCTTGGAAGCGGAGGGGGAGGGCAAAGTTTGTGCGGGTGATATTAAACCCTCAGCTAACTTTCGCATTGCTAATCCTGAGCTTTATTTAGCTACTTTGGACTCTCCCAAAGCCAGGCTTTACGTCGAATTTAATGTGGAGCTAGGGAAAGGTTATGTGCCGGCTAAATCAGCTGACGGTTTGCCCGCGGGAGCACTGCCAATAGACGCCATCTTCACACCAGTGCGGAAAGTCAATTTCACTGTTGAATCTATCAAGCCTGGTCATGAGGGAAGTCCAGAAGAGCTCATTCTGGAGATTTGGACTGATGCTACTATTTCTCCCGTGGAGGCGCTTAGTCAAAGTGCTATCATCTTGATTAACCAGTTCTCTTCCTTCAGAGACCTTGGAGTTCCCATGGCTAAAGCCTTGTCCATGTTGCCTGAGCAATATGATACCCCTCTGGAAGAGCTAAATTTATCAACTCGCTCCTGTAATAGTTTGAGGAGAGCAGGTATTTTGACCCTAGGACAATTGATAGAGAAGGGGGGAGAGGGCTTGCCACCATTGCCGGGTTTGGGGGCGAAGTCTCGAGCCGAAGCGGAAGAGCTTTTGGCAAAATTAGGCGCTCCCGTTCTTAAGAAGAGAGAGGAATGAGACACAAGATAGCGGGGCGGAAACTAGGCAGGCTGACAGAGCACAGGTGGGCCTTATATCGAAATCAGGTTACTGCGCTTCTGGCTCACGAAAAGGTTGTCACCACTGAAGCTAAAGCTAAGGAAGTTCGCAGTTTAGCAGAAAAGATGATCACTTTAGGTAAGGATGGCAGCCTCGCCTCGAGGCGGGAGGCCTTAGCTTTTATTACTGACAAAAAAGTGGTTGACAAGCTGTTTGCTGAGGTTGCTCCAAGCTACGCTGACCGTAGCGGGGGTTATACAAGGTTGCTGAAGCTTGGGCCCCGCCCCGGTGATAACGCGCCGATAGTTCAAATTGAACTGGTCAAATAAGTTTATTTTGCTCGTGGAATATGACGGTACCCAATATTATGGCTTTCAATGGCAAGTTGGCTTGCCTACTATTCAAAATGAACTTGAGCAAGCCCTAAGGCGATTTTGCGGGCAAAGCAGCCGGGTTGTGGCAGCTAGTAGGACTGATGCCGGTGTGCATGCCAAAGGGCAGGTGGTCAGCTTCTGGGTGAAATCTACATTGGATACTATGACGTTAGTCAGGGCGTTAAATTACTATTTACCAGGGGATATCGCGGTCAAAGCAGCTTACAGGGTTAGCGAGGATTTTAATGTCCAGCGCGATGCTGTGAGCCGGGAGTACCGTTATTATATTTTAAATAGCAATACACGCTCGCCGTTTAGTCGAAGGTTTGCTTTATTTGTGCCTAAAATGCTAGACATACAAGCGATGAATGAGGCTTGCCAGCTTATCCGAGGTGAGCATGATTTCGCCTCCTTTGCCAGTTCTTTGAATGGCAACAAAAGCACGTTGCGTAATGTTTATGAAGCGGAAATTGAGAAAAAAGGGGATTTTATCGTTTTCCGTATCGTGGCTAATTCCTTTTTACCCCACCAGATACGAAGCACCGTAGGTCTTTTAATCAGGCTGGGCCTGGGTAAGATAGTAATCGAAGGTTTTCGTGATATAATAGAGGCCAGAAGTTTAGGTTTAGCTGGCCCTCTGTCCCCAGCTTGTGGGTTATGCCTTGAAAGGGTCAATTATCCTAAGCCTTTGGGAAGCTAGAGATGAAAACTTATAGTCCTAAAGCTAAAGACATCGAGCGGAGGTGGTGGGTGATTGATGCCACGGATGAAACTCTGGGAAGGGTAGCGACAAAGGTAGCGAATTTACTTAAGGGCAAGCATAAGCCAATTTATGCCCCTCATGTTGATACCGGCGACTATGTTGTGGTAATTAATGCTGCTAAAGTGAAGGTGACGGGGAGGAAGGCAGAACAAAAGACTTATTATAGATACTCCGGGTACCCTGGCGGCTTAAAGAGCCAAAACCTTGAGGAACTACTTAGTAAAGACCCTAGCCGCGTGATTGAACTTGCGGTTAAAGGGATGTTGCCTCATAATCGTTTAGGCAGAGCTATGATTAAGAAACTAAAAGTTTATCATGGGAATGAACATCCTCACCAGCCTCAGATTTCCGTTTGCCGCCCTGAGCGAAGCGAAGGGCTCAGAATGGCCGAAAACAAAGAAAAGCGAAATTCACTAAAGGAAAGGTGATAACTTATGAGCGAAGAAAGTTACGTTTGGGGAACAGGTAAACGCAAATGTGCTATAGCCCAAGTCAGGCTTTTCCCTGGCAATGGGGAGATACTAGTTAACGATAAGCCTTATCAAGAAATTTTTACACGGCCTGTGCATCGCTACATGATTGAACACCCCTTTCTAGCTACCAATACCATGGGAAGGTTTCGTGTCACTGTAAAAGTAAAAGGTGGGGGCATCAATGGTCAAGCTGGAGCCGTTCGTCATGGGATTGCCCGAGCTCTTGCTAAGGAAAATGAGCTGTTTAAGCCCGTGTTACGTAAACAAGGCTTGCTTACTCGGGATAATAGAATCAAAGAACGCAAAAAATACGGCCTCAAACGAGCTCGCAAGGCACCACAATATACTAAGCGCTAACTTTCCTTCGACTTAGCAATTGGCGACGTGTGGCTGTTTTTGGGAATTTTCTTTACCCCCAATTTTGATGATTTCATAGCTAAACGAGGATAAGTCCATCAGACATCGACGATTGTTTAATAACATCCGTTTGCTATTCTGAGCCCTTCGCATCTTGTCATTACAAGTCCCCTTCCTTTTGTCATTCTGAGCGAAGCTAAGAATCTAACCCCGCTCAGGATAAACTCCGCGAAGAATCTCTCAAATTCTTCATCGCCCAAATGAATTTGGACTTCTCAGAATGACATTGCTAGACGCTCTCAGGCATCATGTTGTTGCTCCAGACAAGAGGAACAGCTATAATATTAACCTGCTGGGGATTAGTCTAGCGGTAGGACAGCGGGCTCTGGACCCGTGAGGCCAGGTTCGAATCCTGGATCCCCAGCCAGTTAAGTAATGAACGAGGGGAAAGGTAATATGAAGGATTATAAATTTACAGTACTAGTGGAACGAGATGAAGATGGGCTTTATGTAGCTTCTGTCCCGTTTCTTCAGGGTTGTTATACCCAAGGGGCAACCTATGAAGAGGCTTTGGAAAATATTAAGGATGCCATTAAGCTACATATTGAAGCCCGGCGGGCTTTGGGAGAGCCTGTACCCATAGAAGTTGCCATAGACGAGGTTCAAGTAGTTGCCTAAGCTAAGGCCAGCTAAGCCCGATGAAGTAAAGAAGGTGTTGGAGAGGTTGGGTTTTAGTTGCCTCCGTCAAAGCGGAAGCCACATGATATTCCATCATTCTGATGGTAGATGGACGACAGTCCCGATACACAAAGGTAGAGATTTAGGGAAAGGCATCTTGAGGAAAATTCTGAAAGATGCCAAAATCTCTGTGGATGAATTTGAGAAACTGCGTTAACTGTGGCGCATTCGTCTAGAGGCCTAGGACACCTCCCTCTCAAGGAGGAGATCACCGGTTCAAATCCGGTATGCGCTACCATCTATTTGTAACCCGGCTGGGCTAGCTTGCTCAAGTAGCACTCTCGCTAATTTCTTTTAGCCTTGTTACCTGTTTCTCCTATGTGCTAAACTTTGGCACAAATAAATCACCCCAAGAAAATCTTGTGATTTTCTTGGGGGCCCCGTTACTTCGAAATTGAGTTTATTGGGGGTTTCAAAAAAGTCGCAAGATTTTGAGGGTTAGAATAAATGAGAAAACGTGTTTTCTCTGGCTTTCGCCCCACAGGCAGGCAGCATATTGGTAACTACCTGGGAGCGGTACAGAATTTCGTTGCCCTTCAGGATGAATATGACTGCGTCTATTGCGTGGTGGATATTCATGCTCTCACCACTCTGGAAGGCACAGAATCCCTTCAGGAAGATATTTACGAAATGGTGCTTGACTGGCTGGCGGCCGGCATTGACCCACGGAAGAGTATCATGTTTGTTCAGTCTCATGTTCCCCAAGTAGTGGAGCTCCATACTTTGTTCAGCATGAT
>Ga0172363_10001781_pt1 | contig 17375 bp, 17 predicted proteins | sample LakKivs2_kivu2a2_FD_114541 | JGI IMG/M metagenome (GOLD analysis project Ga0172363, IMG submission 114541) | Sediment microbial communities from Lake Kivu, Rwanda - Sediment s2_kivu2a2 | ecosystem: Environmental > Aquatic > Freshwater > Lake > Sediment | place: Rwanda: Western Province, Lake... | reverse complement strand
GGGATAAAGTCTCTGTAAAAGATCATGAATATTCAATGGTTCGTTCTGAACTTGAAACACTGATGAATGCTGCACAAAGACTTAAGGCAAAAGTTGAAAATGGTGAGGGCAGTTTAGAAGCATGGGTTCAATCCAAAATTACCAAAGCAGCAGATTATATTGATACTGCAGCAGATTATGTTGCAAGTGGAGAAATGGAAGAACAAAAACTTGTAGATAAAATTAAAGGTGAGATTGTAGTTGAAAAATGTTGGCCTGGTTATAAGAAAAAAGGCATGAAAACAATGTTTGGAAAAAGATATCCAAATTGTGTAAAAGCAGAAGATGTAACCATTGAAGATGCTGATGGCAATACTTTTGCAGAAGTCGTTGATTTAATTCAACCCGAACCAATCAAAGGATTTAAATCTCAAATTGAAGAAGTAACACGTCTTCAATCACAATCAGGAAATATTATCGCAATTACTTTACTTTGGAGAGGAAAATATTACGGTATTAGAATGTTTTTTCCGCAGATAAAAACTCCGTCTCGTCAAGAAGTGAATGATGAAATTCAAAAAGTATATCCTGGAGCAAAGGTAGTATTTCACTCAATTTCAGAATTTACTCCAGGACAACCTTTAATTCAAGCAGGATTTCAAGGTGGAAGTGCCGGAAAACTTGGTTTTAATAAAAATTATGTAAAACCAATGGGAGAAGAAGTTGAGTATGAAAAGATTGATGAAGAAAGTCCTGCATGGCAAAGAAAGGAAGGCAAGAATCCTGAAGGTGGATTAAATAAAAAAGGAATCGCATCCTATAGAAGAGAAAATCCAGGCTCAAAACTTTCTATGGCGGTTACAACTCCCCCATCTAAATTAAAACCAGGCTCTAAAGCAGCAAATCGCAGAAAGTCATTCTGCGCTCGTATGAGTGGAATGCCTGGTCCAATGAAAGATGAAAAAGGTCGTCCAACAAGAAAAGCACTTTCATTAAGAAAGTGGAATTGCTGACATAAAAGGAGTTTATTATGAGTGATGTCTACCTTGGTAATCCACTATTAAAAAAAGCAAACACTCCTATTGAATTTACACAAGATCAAATTATAGAATTTCTTAAATGTAAAGATGATCCTGTTTATTTTGCCAAAAATTATGTAAAAATTGTTACTCTAGATAAAGGATTACAACCGTTTAGACTCTACCCTTTTCAAGAAAAATTAGTTAATAATTTCCATAATTATAGATTTAACATTTGTAAAATGCCACGTCAGACGGGTAAGTCTACAACTGTGGTATCTTTTCTTCTTCACTATGCCGTATTTAATGATAATGTAAATATTGGTATTCTTGCAAACAAAGCAGCAACGGCAAGAGAACTTCTAGATCGTTTGCAAACAGCATATGAAAATCTACCAAAATGGATGCAACAAGGAATTATCTCCTGGAACAAAGGTTCTCTGGAATTGGAGAATGGAAGTAAAATCTTGGCTGCTTCTACTTCTGCAAGTGCTGTCCGAGGCATGTCGTTCAATATCCTCTTCCTCGACGAATTTGCTTTCGTTCCAAACCATATCGCAGATTCCTTCTTTGCATCTGTTTATCCTACTATTACTTCTGGTAAATCAACGAAAGTTATCATAGTTTCAACTCCACATGGTATGAATCATTTCTACCGTATGTGGCATGATGCTGAACGAGGTAAGAATGAATATGTCTTTACTGATGTTCATTGGAGTGAAGTTCCGGGAAGAGATGCGGCATGGAAAGCACAAACTATTGCAAACACTTCCGAACAACAATTTAAAGTTGAGTTTGAATGCGAATTTTTAGGATCTGTAGATACTTTAATTGCACCATCTAAACTAAGAAACCTCGTATACGATGCCCCTAAGACCCGTAGTGCTGGTCTAGATGTTTATGAGGATCCTTTAGAAGATCATGATTATCTTATCACTGTAGACGTTGCTAGGGGTGTTGGGAATGATTATTCAGCCTTTACTGTAATTGATATAACACAATTTCCACATAAGGTTGTAGGAAAATATAGAAATAATGAAATTAAACCAATGCTTTTTCCGAGTATTATTGAAGAGATTGGAAAAAATTATAATGAAGCATATATTTTGTGCGAGGTAAATGACGTTGGAGATCAAGTAGCTAGTATTCTTCAATATGATTTGGAATATAAAAATCTCCTTATGTGTTCTATGAGAGGTAGAGCAGGACAAATTGTAGGACAAGGATTTTCTGGGAAAAAAACTCAACTTGGAGTAAAAATGTCCAAGACGGTTAAAAAAGTTGGGTGCCTCAACCTTAAGACAATGATTGAAGAAGATAAATTATATCTAAACGATTATGAAATCATATCCGAACTTACAACATTTATTCAGAAGCATAATTCATTTGAAGCAGAAGAAGGTTGTAATGATGATCTTGCAATGTGTCTTGTAATTTATGCCTGGTTAGTTGCACAAGATTATTTTAAAGAACTTACTGATCAAGACGTTAGAAAAAGATTATATGAAGAACAAAAAAATCAAATAGAACAAGACATGGCACCTTTTGGATTTATTTCTGATGGTTTAGATGATACGAGTTTTGTAGATGAAGATGGAGATAGGTGGTTTTTAGATGAGTATGGAGATCGTTCTTATATGTGGGAATACATATAAAATGGAATTAGATAAACAAATACGATTAGGTCATTTATTATTTAATGATAGAAAATGCAGAATATGTGGAGAAATAAAAAATTTAGTAGATAGTTTTTATAGAACTCATAAAGAAAGAGGATCTGTTGCATCTTCGTACTCATACGAATGTAAAGAATGTACAATAAAAAGAATTGGGGTTGGAAGAAAAACTGCAAATCAACACATTTATTGGCAATATCCAGATTGGTAATTGTTCACCCAAGATTTCCCCACTGAAAATAAAAAAAATAATAAATATCTTTTAGATAAACTGACACTGACTCGGAGAAACAAACATGGCGACTCCTCAATTATCTCCTGGTATAATTACGAGAGAGGTTGACCTTACTGTTGGGAGAGCTGATAATGTATTGGCAAATGTTGGCGCAATTGCTGGTCCATTTTCAATTGGCCCTGTGGAGCAAGCAATTGACATTGCAACAGAACAACAATTAATTAATACATTTGGAAAACCAATTTCAACAGATACTCAATATGAGTATTGGATGTCCGCATCATCTTTCTTGACTTATGGTGGTGTTTTAAAAGTTGCTAGAGTTAATGGGGCATCTTTAAACAACTCGAATGCTGGAGTAGGAGCTGCGTATACTACATCAGCAAAAGTTAAAAATTATGATGATTATAATTCAAATTGGTCATCAGATTCAGTAAATTTTACATATTCTGCAAAAAATCCAGGAACCTGGTCAAATAGTCTAAAAGTATGTTTCATTGACGATTTGGCAGATCAAGTTATTGGCATTACCACAACAAGTTTGAATGCTCTTGGAGCTGCTATTGGTTATGGAGTAACAACAGCACTTACAGGTAGTGTTGCTGGTGTTGGTACTGTAACTACTCTAAATGGATATTTGAAAGGTATTATTACTGGAGTATCGACAGATGCAACTAATGAAAATAGCACAATTTCTGTAAAGATTGTATCCAGAGTATCTGGACTTGGAACGGAAACTTTAATTGATTATGCAGAGTCAAATGCAGCATCATCTTTCCAACCATCAAATGTTCTTTCTTTTGTTAATAATTCGGGAATAACGAGCACAACAACTACGTCTGCAACGACAGTAACTGATTGGTATAATCAACAAACCCTAGGATTAACAAACTCAACAATTTACTGGAAACAAATTGCACCCAAACCAATAACGAATGCATATTCTGCCAATAGAAATGGGCAAAATGATGCAATGCATGTTGTTATTGTTGATGATACAGGATCAATTACAGGAGTTCAGGGAAATATTTTAGAAAAGCATATTAGTATTTCTAAATCCACTGATGCTGTATCTGCGGTAAATTCCCCACAAAAAATTTGGTATAAAAATTATCTTGCAGATTTTTCAAATTATGTTTATGCAGGAAGAAATCCTTCATCTGCAGCAGATGGTTATTGGGGAACTACTCCAAGAGCTACTGGATTTTCAACTTCATACACTCCATATACTACTGCTCAAGGACTTTGGGGGCAAAGTGCTCAAGGAATAGTTTTCAGTGCAATTGGTAACGTAACTTATTCATTAACTGGTGGTGTTGATTATTCATCGTCAGGTGGAATGACTGCAACTTTAGGAGATTTGTCAACTGCATATGATTTATTTGCAAATAAAGACGAAATTCAAGTCAATTTCTTGATTGGTGGGCCTGGATTAGCAAATGAATTTGATTCGCAAGCAAAAGCAAATAAACTTATTTCTATTGCCGAAAGTAGAAAGGATTGTGTAGCTGTTATTTCCCCACATAGGGCAAATGTTGTTGATGTATCTTCAACATCTACTCAAACTTCAAATGTCATTAAGTTTTTTAGTGCATTATCAAGTTCCTCCTATGCAGTTTTTGATAGTGGATACAAATACACTTATGATAGATTTAACAATCTTTTTAGATATATTCCATGCAATGCCGATATTGCTGGGTTGATGGTGAGAACTGACATTCAACAGTTCCCATGGTATTCTCCTGCAGGTCAACAGAGAGGAGTATTAAATAATGCAATCAAATTAGCATTTAATCCCTCAAAAGATCAAAGAGATTCTCTTTATGCCGCAAGAGTTAACTCAATCATCAATCAACCTGGATCGGGAGTTATTCTATTCGGTGATAAAACAGCTCTTGCCTATGCATCTGCATTTGATAGAATAAATGTTAGAAGATTGTTCTTGACTGTAGAAAAGGCACTTGAAAGAGTAGCTCAATCTCAACTCTTTGAATTTAATGATCAAATAACAAGATCCAATTTTATTAATGTTGTTGAACCATATTTACGTGATGTTCAAGCAAAACGAGGTTTGTTTGATTTTAGAGTTATTTGTGATGAATCAAATAACACTCCAGATATTATTGATAACAATGAATTTAGAGCTGATATTTTCTTAAAACCAACCAAATCAATTAATTATGTAACTCTAACCTTTGTTGCTACTCGCACGGGAGTTAGCTTTGAAGAAGTAACTGGTAGAGTTTAAACTTTATAATTAACTACACAAGGAGGACTCTAAAATGGCTAATCTCAAAACTATCTCTCAATTTAAATCTAAATTAGCTGGTGGTGGAGCAAGAAATAATTTATTTGAAGTAAACATTAACAACTTCAAGTTTGCTACACCAGCATGGGATAATGATACTTTCCAATTTCTTTGTAAAGCTGCTAACTTACCAGCTTCAACTTTAAATGTTGTTGAAATTCCTTTTAGAGGAAGAACCTTAAAAGTTGCTGGTGATAGGACATTTGATATTTGGTCAGTAACCGTGATCAATGACGAAGATTTTAAATTAAGAACTTCATTTGAACAGTGGATGAATGGAATTAGTAAACTAAGTGATGCAAGTGGTGCTACTAATCCAATTTCCTATATGGGAAATGCACTTGTTCATCAACTCGGAAGAGGTTATAATAAAGGAGCAAATTCTACGGGTAACACTGGATCTGGTGATGGTAGTGGTGGACAAAGTGGTGTTAAACCATTAAGAACATATTACTTTGATGGTATTTTTCCGACAAATATTGGAGCAATAGATTTATCATATGAGACAAGTGATGCTATAGAAGAATACACAGTTGATTTCCAAGTTCAATATTGGATTGCCGGTTCAGAATCGACTACAGGAAATCCATCTGACGCAACTAACATTTCTATTCTCTGATAAATAGTCGAATAAAGAATGAGTTAAAAATAAATTATGGCAAAACTTTTTGGTTTTTCAATTGAAGATAACGAACCACTATCCCCAAATATAGTTTCTCCCGTTCCTCCAAATAATGAGGACGGGAGTGATTTTTATTTAAGTAGTGGATTTTTTGGTTCTTATGTAGACATTGAAGGTGTATATAGAACTGAATTTGATTTAATTAAAAGATATCGTGAAATGGCTCTTCATCCTGAGTGCGATAGTGCTATTGAAGATATTGTGAATGAAGCTATTGTATCTGATACAAATGATAGTCCGATATCAATCGAACTATCAAATTTGAATGCAAGTGATGGGATTAAGAAAAAAATTAGAGACGAATTCAAACATATTTTAGAACTTTTAGATTTCGATAAAAAATCTCATGAAATTTATAGAAATTGGTATGTTGATGGAAGACTTTACTATCACAAAGTTATTGACTTAAAAAATCCTCAGGCAGGTATTCAAGAACTGAGATACATTGATGCGTTAAAAATGCGTTATGTAAGACAGCAAAAGCAACCAGAAAAAGAAAAAAGACAATATCGATTGGCAAATATTAATAACAATGATCCGATGAATTATGAATTTCCGGAAATTGAAGAATATTATGTCTATAATCCAAAAATGACATATCCAACCACTAATCCATCATCCATGGGAGGCACTGGAGGAATTAAGTTTTCAAAAGATTCAATTACTTATTGCACATCTGGACTTGTAGATAGAAATAAAGGTTCAACTCTTTCTTATCTCCACAAAGCAATTAAATCACTCAATCAACTTCGTATGATTGAGGACTCACTGGTTATCTATAGATTGTCTCGTGCTCCTGAACGTAGAATTTTCTACATTGATGTTGGAAATCTACCCAAAGTAAAGGCAGAACAATATCTTCGTGATGTTATGATGCGCTATCGTAATAAACTTGTTTATGATGCAAATACTGGTGAAATTCGTGATGATAAAAAATTCATGGCAATGCTTGAGGATTTCTGGCTTCCTCGCCGTGAAGGTGGTAGAGGAACTGAAATCTCTACTCTTCCTGGTGGACAAAACCTTGGAGAAATCACCGATATTGAATACTTCAAAAAAAAGTTGTATCGTTCATTGAATGTTCCACCATCAAGAATGGATGGAGAAGGTGGATTCAATTTGGGTCGTTCATCAGAAATTTTAAGAGATGAAGTTAAGTTTAGCAAATTTGTTTCTCGTTTGAGGAAACGTTTTTCATATATGTTTAGTGATATGCTGAAGACTCAACTTATTCTTAAAAATATTATCACTCCAGAAGATTGGGATTTAATGGACGAACACATTCAGTATGATTTTCTTTATGATAATCATTTCGCAGAACTTAAAGATGCTGAACTTTTAAATGAAAGATTAAGCATGGTTCAAGTTGCAGAACCATATGTAGGTAAATATTTTTCCCAAGATTATGTGAGAAGAAAAATTCTTCGTCAAACTGATGAAGAAATTCTTGAGCAAGATAAAATTATTAAAAAAGAAATTAAAGATGGTATTATTCCGGATCCAAATATTCCCGTGGATCCAACAACAGGAATGCCTTTAGAACCCGAAACTGCACAGATGGATTTAGGAAAACCAGTAATGGAACCAAATCTGGATTCCCAAGGTGCAGCAACAGAAGTAAATGCGAAAGTTGCAGAAATTCCTAAGAGTGGTGTAATCTAATAAATAAGAAAGAAACTTACTTGAAGGAATAAAAATGGAAATGGATGATTTAATGGATATGATTGTGGCAGATGAATCTCCATCAAATATTAGTGACAAGATTAAAGATTTGCTTTTTGCAAAATCTGCAGAAAAAATTGATGCGTTTCGACCTGTTGTATCAGCATCAATGTTTGGAGAAAATGAAACTGAATACGAAGAAGAGAAAAGAGATTAGTAGGTAATTGGAGATTTATAAATAACTAAAAGTGTATCTAAAAAAATAATGGCGCATAGACCAGTTGGTGCTGGCATTTCACTTTCAACAACTGCCACCTCTGGAATGACAACATCGTTTGTCGTTCAATCAAATGTAATTAGAGTAACTGCCGTAACTTCAGGTGCTTTTGTTGCAATCGGAACAAATCCAACAGCAACAATCGCTGATTATTATATTCCTGCAGGTAAATCAGAAACTCTTGCAATGACAAAAGCATCGAACAGAGTTGTTGGAATTACGACAGGAACAACAACAATTGTTGATTTTCCAGAAGGAACTCAAACACCATTTGGAGTAGGTGATTATGTAACTCTAACTGGCGCAAATGATTCGAATTATAATTTTGTCCATGTTCCTGTAACTGCAGTTGATACTTCATCTGGTGTGAATGGATATTATCAAACAAGAATTACTTTAGGTTATAACTCAAGTGGTATTATTACTGCATTTTCACCATCTGGTTCTGGTGGTAGTGCATCGCTGTCATCTTCACAAAGATTAGCAGCTAGAACTGAAGGTGGTGGTGGTATTGTTTACGCACAACAAGTACAAATCTCAGGACAAGCATGATGAAACTTATTAGAGAAGAAATCGAAAAGGTAGAGGTTATCACTGAAAGTGTCGGTGGTAAAAAATCACTTTTTATCAAAGGAATCTTCCTTCAAAGTGAGTGCGTAAACAGAAATGGAAGAATGTATCCTTTTTCAATTATGGAAAGGGAAGTAAACCGTTATAATGAAAATTATGTTAAAAAGGGTAGAGCATTAGGAGAACTTGGACATCCTGATGGACCTACTGTAAATCTTGACAGAGTTTCTCATAAGATTGTTTCACTTGCCCAAGAAGGAAATAATTTTATTGGTAAAGCACAAATTCTTTCTACTCCAATGGGTAAGATTGCAGAGTCACTCCTGAAAGATGGAGTAACTCTTGGTGTTTCCTCTCGTGGTATTGGTTCACTCAGAGAAAACACCAAAGGATATAAAGAAGTTGGCGAAGATTTTATGCTTGCAACTGCTGCTGATATCGTTGCCGATCCTTCTGCACCCGATGCTTTTGTGCAAGGAATCATGGAGGGAAAGGAATGGATTTGGGATGGTGGAGTTTTAAAAGAAAAAGTAGCAGAAAATACCAAAAAGAAAATAAATACCTTCATTGACAAAGGTATTCTTGAGCAACATAAATTATCATTATTTAATGAGTTTCTTAATTCATTGTAAATTATTAATTTATAAATAAATATAGATTAAATTACTAAGGTTAATCGGAGAGTTCAAATGTCTCGTGGAGATTTACAAGAAATGGAAGTAGGCACTAAGCAATCCAAAACTGCTGTTAATGCAAATGCTAAGGCAGCAGATGCGATGCAAAATCTTTCTGGAACAACACCAGGACAACCCGGAGGATGGGAAGATCTTGGTGGCCCAGATCCTTCCAACTATCGTCCAGATGATGACTCAGCAAAATTGAAGACTCCAGGTTCAACCCTTAAGCAAGTCAAGGATGTTGTTAATAAGGGAGCCAAGCCTGCTGATGCAATGCATTCAATGAAAGAAGATGAAGATTTAGAAGATGAAGATTTAATTGACGAAGAAGAACTTGAAGATGAAGAAGTAGTTTCAGAAGCAAAGCATAAAGAGGAAGAGGAAGAGGAAGAAGAAGAAATGGAAGAATCTTTTGACATCGAAGAAGATGTCAATGCTCTTCTTGCTGGTGAGGAACTTTCTGAAGAGTTCCAAGAAAAAGCACGTACAATTTTTGAAGCTGCTTTAAGATCAAAAGTTGGTGAACTTAAAGAAGCACTTGAAGAAGAGTATGCTGCTGCTCTTGCCGAAGAAATTGAAGAAATTAAATCAACTCTTAACGAACGTGTTGATGCTTACCTTGAATATGTTGCCGATGAGTGGATGCAAGAAAATTCACTTGTCATTGAAAACGGTCTTAAGACCGAAATGACTGAATCATTCCTTTCGGGAATGAAGGATCTTTTTGAAGCACATTATGTATCAATTCCTGAAGATAAATATGATGTTCTTGAGAGCATGGTAGAAAAACTTGATGACATGGAGACAAAACTCAACGAGCAGATCGAAAAAAATATTTTCCTCAACAAACGTCTTTCAGAGTCGGTTGCTGATGGAATCTTCGACCAAGTTTCTGAGGGCTTAGCAGCAACTCAGAAAGACAAGCTCGCTTCACTTGCCGAAAGTGTTGAGTTTGAAAGTGAAGAAGAATATCGTGAAAAGTTGGAGACTTTAAGGGAATCATATTTTCCCTCAAGAAACGTATCTCCACGTGCTAAGACCGAAAATTTATCTGAAGGAGTAGATTCCGCACCAGAATCATATTCTGGATCAATGTCTGCTTATCTGAAGACTCTTTCATCCTTTAGCAAATAATTGAATTTAATATAATTCAAACCCAATCATTCACTTAAAAAGGTAAAAGCAAATGTTCCAATCCGAGCAATTGCAGGAAAAGTGGTCTCCTATTCTCGACTATCAGGGTCTTGATTCAATCAAAGATTCTCATCGTAGAGCTGTAACCGCTGTCCTGCTCGAAAACCAAGAAAAATTCTTAAGAGAGCAATCAGCTTTCGAAACCTCAGGTGCATTCTTAACAGAAGCATCACCAACAAACTCAGCTGGTACTGGTGGATTCACTGGTGGTGCAGCAGCTGCTGGTCCTACTGCAGGTTTTGATCCAGTTCTGATTAGCCTCATTCGTCGTTCAATGCCTAACCTCATTGCATATGACATCTGTGGTGTTCAACCAATGAGTGGCCCTACTGGACTCATTTTTGCAATGCGTTCACGTTATACCAACCAGAGTGGCACCGAAACCTTCTTCAATGAAGTTGATTCGGCATTTTCTGGAGAAAACCAAGGTCGTAACCTCACTGCAGGATTTAGTGATGGTGCTGTTGGTTTTGGTACAACTGCACAAAGCGGAACTAATCCTTCTGTTCTTAACCCAGTTGGCACTGCCACTACCAATCCTTCACCATATAATGTTGGTCAAGGAATGGTAACTGGTAATTCTGAGGCACTTGGCGATGGCACTTCTGGTAACAATTTCGCAGAAATGGCTTTCTCAATCGAGAAAGTTACCGTTACCGCAAAGTCACGTGCTCTGAAAGCCGAGTATTCACTTGAGCTTGCACAAGACCTCAAGGCAATTCATGGTCTGAATGCTGAAGCAGAATTAGCAAACATTCTCTCAACTGAGATTCTTGCTGAAATTAACCGTGAAGTTATCAGAACCATCTACAAGGTTGCTGAGCAAGGTGCTGTTCAAAACGTTGCAACTCCTGGAATCTTCGACCTTGATATCGATTCAAACGGACGTTGGAGCGTTGAGAAGTTCAAGGGTCTTCTGTTCCAAATTGAGAGAGATGCTAATGCAATCGCTCAAAGAACTCGTCGTGGAAAGGGCAACACCATCATCTGCTCTGCAGACGTTGCTTCAGCTCTCACCATGGCAGGTGTTCTCGATTACACCCCCGCACTTAATGCGAATCTTTCCGTTGATGACACTGGCAATACATTTGCCGGTACTCTAATGGGCAAATTCCGTGTTTATATTGACCCATATGCTGCTAACCTGACTTCAGCTAACGCAACACCAGGTAATCAGTATTATGTTATCGGTTATAAAGGTTCTTCACCTTATGATGCTGGTCTCTTTTACTGCCCATACGTTCCTCTCCAGATGGTTCGTGCCGTTGGTGAGAACAGCTTCCAGCCCAAGATTGGCTTCAAGACTCGTTATGGTCTTGTTGCTAACCCATTTGCTGAGGGAACCTATCAGGGACTTGGAGCTCTTAACCTCAATGCAAACCGTTACTACAGACGTGTTGCAGTTAAAAACTTGATGTAATTTATTTCACCTAAAGTTCGAGGGTGCCGAAAGGCACCCTTTTTTTATCTAAATATTTAAAAAAATGACTGGAAATCCAATTGATAAGCAAATCCAAAATAGAAATTTTCTATCTCCAGTAGGATTTAAATTTTCTTTAAATAGAGCACCTAAAGTAGCATTTTTTGGAAATAGTGCAAATATTCCAGGAATGACTCTTGGAGTTGCTGTACAAACAAATTATTTAAAAGATATTGATACTCCAGGTGATAAAATTGCATTTGATGATTTGGTTTTAAGATTTTTAGTTGATGAAAATCTTGAAAATTACATGGAAATTCATAATTGGATAAGAGGACTAGGGTATCCAGAAAGTCTTCGAGAAATTTATAATTTTCAAAATTCAAATCCAGAATTTGAACAACCCAACAAATCTCAAATGAATTTGTATTCTGATGGAACTTTGCAAGTTTTAACCAGTAAAGAAAATCCAAATTTTAAAGTTAAATTTAGTGATCTCTGGCCTTATGCACTTTCAACCTTACAATTCGATGCTACAGAAGATGACATTCAATACTTGACAGCCGAAGTTACCTTCAAGTATACTATCTACAATATAACAGATTTAAGTGGAAATCCACTATGAGCATTGATCTTGATAAAATTCAAGAAATGTGGGAAAAAGATTCAAAAATAGATCCGGACAATTTACACACGGAATCTTTAAATATTCCGGTTCTTCACGCAAAATATTTTGATTTATACAATACAATTTTCCTTTTAAGAAAAAAAGCAGAGCAACAAAAAAGAAATATTCGACACGAACGTTATGAATATTATTCGGGAAAATCTGATCCAGAAGTTTACGCAGAAAATCCCTTTCCCAAAAAAATTCGTGATAAAGATACTATGCAAAAGTATCTTGATGCAGATGAAAAACTTTCATCTGTGTGTTTAAAAATAGATTACTATGATGCAATGCTTACTTACATTGAAAGCATTCTTAAAATGATACAAAACAGAACATATCAAATTAAAAACTCAATTGAATTTATGAGATTTAATGCTGGACTGGGGTAAATAAATATTCATAGATGAATAAAGATGTGTGAGTGATAAAACTGCAAATCTTATAATAACAAAATCAAACGAAGTATTTCTTAAGATTAAAACAGAACCTCATATCGAATATGAGTTAAGAGATCACTTTAAGTTTGATGTTCCAAATGCAAAATTTATGCCACAATATCGTGGTAGAAATTGGAATGGAGAAATTCATTTATATGATATGAGATCTAAGCAAATCTATGTTGGATTATTGGATAAAATTGTTTCTTTTTGTAAGCAATATAATTATACTTATGAATTTGAAAAAAATAAATTTTATGGACAACCTTTTGAGATTAATGATGGGATATCTTTAGAAGGTGTTAAAGATTATATGCAATCTATTTGCGTTCATACTCCTCGTTCTTATCAAGTAGAGGGAGTATACGATGCTCTAAGACATAATCGAAAGCTATTGATAAGTCCCACTGCATCAGGCAAATCTCTGATGATCTATTCGTTAGTGAGATACTATGTTGATAGGAACGAAAAAATACTTTTAGTTGTTCCAACGACAAGCTTGGTAGAGCAAATGTATAAGGATTTTCAGGATTATGGTTGGGATGCTGAGACATATTGTCACCGAATTTATTCGGGAAGAGAAAGAACAAATGAATATTCAGTTACAATTACAACTTGGCAATCTGTATATAAACTGGAACGTTCATTCTTTGAGGAGTATGGTGTCATTATAGGTGATGAAGCTCATTTATTCAAGAGTAAATCATTGATACAAATTATGACTAAACTTCATCATGCAAAATATCGTTTTGGTTTTACTGGAACTTTAGATGGAACACAAACTCATAAATGGGTTCTTGAGGGATTATTTGGTCCATCATATAAAGTTACAAAAACAGATGAGTTGATGAGACAGGGACATTTATCACAACTTGATATTCGTTGTCTTGTACTTAAACATCCACCACAAAAATTTGAAACTTATGAGGATGAAATTCAATATTTAATATCTCACGAAAAAAGAAACAAATTTATTCAAAATCTTGCTTTAGATTTAAAGGGAAATACATTAATTCTTTTTTCGAGAGTAGAAGCACACGGAGCAATACTCTATGAAAAGATAAATAACAATAAGCGAGATGATCGTAAAGTATTTTTTGTACATGGTGGAGTGAATGCTGAAGAAAGAGAATTAGTCAGAGAGATTATTGAAAGAGAAAATAATGCAATTATTGTTGCTTCTTATGGAACTTTTTCTACTGGTATCAACATTAAAAATCTCCATAATGTTATCTTTGCCTCTCCAAGTAAATCAAGAATCCGCAATCTTCAAAGTATTGGACGAGTTCTTAGAAAAGGAAAAGACAAAGTAAAAGCAACACTCTATGATATTGCTGATGATTGTTCACATAAGTCCAGAAAAAATTATACTTTAAATCATTTAATTGAAAGAATTAAAATTTATAATGAAGAAAATTTCAATTATGAAATAATTACAATTCAACTAAAGCAATGATAGAAGAAGATTTTTATTGCACACTCAAATTAAAAACCGGAGAAGAAGTTTTTGCAAAAGTAGCAGCTTCTGAAGAAGAAGATAGGACCATGTTAATTGTTTCAAATCCAGTAATTATATCGGAAATTAAAAGTAATAAACTTGGAGTTATTGGGTATAAGTTTGAACCATGGTTAAAAACGACAACAGAAGATTTGTTTATTATAAAATTAGAAGATGTAATTACAATGACAGAATCTTCTGATATTGAAATGATAATAATGTATCAGAACTACCTTCGTCAATCGAAAAAAGAAGGAAATCATTCAAAAATTAATCGTAGAATGGGGTATTTAACAAATGTACAAGATGCTAAAGAAATATTAGAAAAGATTTTTAAGAGTATTTAATACAATCCTTTTAACCCCAACAAAGGTTATTGTACACACTTTTAAGTAACTTGTCAAGCACATATGAAAGTGTTATAATATCTACATAATAATGATAAGAATTTATGATAACCACAGCAATTATGACCAAAAGAAAGAGGTCAGAGCATTACGTTAATAATAAAGAGTTTCTTGCGGCACTGATTAAATACCGTGAAGATAAAGAAATTGCAGAGATCCAAGGAAAACCAAAACCTCCTATTCCTCGATACATTGGAGAGTGTTTTATGAAGATTGCTAATCATTTATCCTTCAAACCAAACTTCGTAAACTACATGTTTAAGGAGGATATGATTTCTGATGGTATTGAAAATTGTGTTCAGTATATTCATAACTTCAATCCAGAGAAGTCTCAAAATCCTTTTGCATACTTCACTCAAATCATTCACTATGCATTTCTTCGTCGTATTCAAAGAGAGAAGCGTCAGTTGGAAATCAAGAACAAAATTCTTGAAAGATCTGGATTTTCTGAAGTATTTGACGACATCAGCCTTGACGGATCCAACTACAGCGACTACAATAGCATCAAGGATAATATTCACGCTAAACTGCGGTATTGAATGAAAGTAGCAATTATTACTGACACTCATTACGGTGCCAGAAAAAACTCAAAGTTGTTTCACGATTATTTTAAAAAATTCTATGATAATGTTTTTTTTCCTACAATAGATAACGAAGGAATTAAAACCATTATTCATATGGGTGATGCTTTTGATAGTAGGAAAGGAATTGATTTTTCTGCCCTCTCTTGGGCTAAGAATAATATTTTTGATCCGATCAAAGAAAGAGGCATTGTATTGCATTTAATTGTTGGTAATCATGACAGTTACTACAAAAATACTAACGAAGTAAATGCTGTGGATTTATTGCTTCGTGAGTATGATAACGTAACTGTATATTCTGAACCAATAGAAGTTAAACTTGATAAATTGAATGTTCTTTTTATACCTTGGATTAACCAAGAAAATGAAGAGAATACTCTCAAGATGATTCAAAAGTCATCGTCTAAATGTGTAATGGGTCACCTTGAACTTCAAGGATTTAGAGTCAATAAACAACTTGTAATGGAACACGGGTTGGAAAGTAAAGTTTTTGATAAATTCAAACTTGTTTTCTCAGGGCATTATCATACTCGTTCTGATAATGGAACAGTTTTTTATCTAGGAAATCCATATGAAATGTTCTGGAATGATGTAAATGATGAAAGAGGATTTCATATTTTCGATACAGAAACTTTAGAAAAAACTGCAATCAATAATCCTTATCGTTTGTTTTATAATATTTACTACGAAGATACAAACTATCAAACCTTTAATACAGAAGAATATGAGAATAAAATTGTAAGAGTTATTGTTCGTAAAAAAACTGATATCAAAAAGTTTGAAAAATTTATTGATAAATTATATACCTCTAATATTGCAGAATTCAAAATTATTGAAAATTTTGCCGTTCAAGAACTTGAAGATTTTGAGGCATTTGAATCTGAAGATACTTTATCAATTTTGAATAGGTATATTGAAGAAGCAGAAATTAATCTTGACAAATCAATCGTTCAAAAAATGATTCAAGAAATTTATCAAGAAGCTTGTGAGTTAGTCTAATGTTTATTCTAACAATTGAAGGTAAAGAAAAAGAAGGTGCATATTCAGTAACTGATGATGATGGAGAGCAAATTATTTACCTTTTTCAAGAGGAGGATGATGCCATAAGATATGCTATGATGTTAGAGGACAATGGATATCCCGAAATGCACGTGATTGAAATTGAAGATGAAGTTATGATAAAAACATGTGAACTTTACGATTACAAATATACAGTAATTACTGCAAATGACATTGTAATTCCTCCTGAAACTGATTATGATTTTATTTAAAACAATACGGTGGAAAAATTTTCTTTCTACTGGACAACATTTTACTGAAATTGATTTCACTCAAAATTCCACCAATTTAATCATTGGTACAAATGGTGCTGGAAAGAGTACGGTGCTGGATGCTCTTACATTTTCTTTGTTCGGTAAACCATTTCGTAGAATTAATAAACCTCAACTTGTCAACTCTGTAAATGAAAAGGATTGTAAGGTTGAAGTTGAGTTTTCGATAGGTAATGTTGAATGGAAAGTTACAAGAGGAATTAAACCTGCTATTTTTGAAATCTGGAGAAATGGTGCATCTCTAGATCAATCTGCTGCAGCATTGGATCAACAAAAATGGCTGGAGCAAAACGTTCTTAAAATGAACTATAAGTCTTTTACTCAGATTGTAATTTTGGGTAGTAGTACTTTTGTTCCTTTTATGCAACTTCCTGCAGCTCATCGTCGTGAAGTAATTGAAGACTTGCTTGATATTAAAATCTTTTCTTCTATGAATGTTTTGATTAAAGAAAAAATTCGTCAATCAAAAGAAGAAATTAAAGTCTTGGAATATAAAAAAGAAACACTCCTGGATAAAGTTAAAATGCAGAAAGACTTTATTGAGGAACTTGAGAATCGTGGTAATGCCAATATTAATGCCAATCAAGAAAAGATTGCCAAGTTAGACGCAGAAGTTGGCATTTATATGACCGAAAATGCTCATACTGAAGAGGACATTTTTAGATACACGAAAGAGCAAGAAATCGTCACCGGTGCTGCAGACAAACTTCGTAAATTAGGAAATCTTAAAGGTAAGATATCTCAGAGAGTAT
>Ga0172363_10001779_pt1 | contig 17376 bp, 10 predicted proteins | sample LakKivs2_kivu2a2_FD_114541 | JGI IMG/M metagenome (GOLD analysis project Ga0172363, IMG submission 114541) | Sediment microbial communities from Lake Kivu, Rwanda - Sediment s2_kivu2a2 | ecosystem: Environmental > Aquatic > Freshwater > Lake > Sediment | place: Rwanda: Western Province, Lake... | reverse complement strand
TATTCCCATTTCATAAGAGGTGAAAAGCCGAGAGCATTACTGATGTTCTCCGAGATAAAGGACATCGATACTGAGTACACCCCACCGGCTTTGTATTATTTCTCGCATATAGCATACGAGCAGCAGAAGTACCAGACTGCAATGGATGGTTTCACCCGTCTTAAGGGTGATGAGACATTCGGAAGCGTGGTGCCTTTTTATATCGTTCAGATGCTTTACCTGCAGAAAGACTATGACCAGATACTTGCTATTGCGCCTGATCTTATCACCTCAGCAGGTAAGGAGAGAGCCGTGGAACTTTACAGGTTCATAGGTGATGCTTATTATAACAAGGGTAATTTCGGGGAAGCACTACCGTATCTTGAGAAGTTCTCCACAGGCACAAAAATAAGCGGCAGAGAAGATCAATACCAGCTTGCATATTGTTATTACAAAACAGGTGATTTTGACAAAGCAATAAACCTTCTACGTGCAATAGACTCACGGAACGATCTCCTGAGCCAGAACATCTGGTATATTCTCGGTGATTGTTACCTGCAGAAAGGTGACAGGAAAAGAGCCCAGTTTGGTTTTTCAGAAGCGTCAAAACTCACCTTTGACAGGAAAATAAGTGAGGACGCCCTTTTTAATTATGCCAAGATCACATACGAAACTTCGTACTCACCCTTTGGGGAAGCAATAACATCATTCCAGAAATATATTGAGCAATACCCGGGTTCTGACAGGATACAGGAAGCATACAATTACCTGGTATCAACATATCTGCAGGCAAAGAACTATAAAGCAGCCATTACCTCTCTTGACAGGGTGAGAAACAAGGACAGCAAGCTTGAGGAAGCCTACCAGCGAGTCGCCTTTTACAGGGGACTTGAACTCTTTAAGAACATGGAACTGGAAGCCTCAGTGAGTATGTTTGAGAAATCTCTTAAATATGAGAGATATGACAGGCAGCTTAAAGCAAGAACAATATACTGGAGAGGTGAAGCAAATTACAGGCTTGGCAACTTTGAAAGCGCAAAATCGGATTATAACGAATTCATAACTCTTGCCGGATCGATGAACCTGAAAGAATCCGGGCTGGTAAAATACAATCTGGGTTATGCCCTTTACAACCTGAAAGATTATCAGGGTGCGCTCACGCAATTCAGGAATTTTGAATCAAATGTTGTTAAAGTGGTTCCCGAGGTTATGGCTGATGCCAGGAACAGAATTGGCGACTGTTACTATATCAATACCAGCTACCCTGAAGCAATAAGCTATTATGATAAGGTTATTGATTTCGGGAAAGTTGATGCTGACTATGCAATGTTCCAGAAAGGATTTTCACTCGGACTAATGAATGACGAGAAAGGCAAGGCAGAGACACTTACATTGCTTACAACAAGATACCCTTCATCAGCGTATGTGCCCAATGCGATCTTTGAAAGAGGAAGGGCATACCTGGTACTTAATGAATACAGCAGTGGTGAAGCTGACTTTAATACAATAATAAATAATTATCAGTCAACTCCTTTCGTCCCCCGCGCTATGGTGCAGCTGGGATTGCTTTATTATAACACCGGACAGAATGAAAAGGCTATTCAGCAGTATAAGAAGGTCATTGAAACCTATAAATCAACTCCTGAAGCAAGGTATGCAATGACCGGACTTAAAAATGCATATGTTGAAATAAATGACGTGGATTCTTACTTTGCATACCTGAAGACGGTCCAGGGTACAGGTGATGTCAACCTTGCAGAGAAAGATTCACTTTTATACACTTCAGGGGAGAACCTGTATATTTCAGGAAATTACAGCAGGGCTGCTGAAGTATTGAGAAATTATCTTAATGAATTCCCCTCAGGAAGCTTCCTGCAGAATGCACGGTTCTACCTGGCGGAGAGCCTGAATGCATCAGGCGGGAGCAAAGAGGAAGCACTGAAATACTACTCTGCAGTGGCTGATGCTCCCAATAACCAGTTCACGGAACAGTCGCTGATCGCTGCAGCCGCTATCAGTTTTGGTCTCGATGACTTCACATCCTCGCTTAGATATTATGATATGCTTGAAAAGGCAGCCGGTAATTCTGAAAACAAAATCATCGCCCTCAGGGGAGGACTCAGATCTGCATATCAGCTCGGTGATGCCAGGAAATCAATTGAAGCTGCCAGCAAAATCACGGGTACTGTAAACGTTCCTGAGGAACTCTACAGGGAAGCGGTCTTCACGAGAGCCAAGGCAAACTACAGCCTTAATAACTTCAGGGAAGCACTTGACGACTTCAGAAAAACATCATATGAAGTTACAAGCATTGAAGGAGCAGAATCAAAGTACAGGGTTGCTGAACTGCTTTTCAGGGACAACCAGGTGACCGAATCGGAAAAGATCGTGAATGAATTCATTGACCAGAACACTCCTCATCAGTACTGGATGGCCAGGATGTTCATTCTCCTCTCGGATATCTGCGTCAAAAAAGGAGATACTCTTCAGGCCAGGGCAACCCTTCAGAGCCTTAAGGATTATTATGCAACCGATAACGACGGGATTCTTGATGAAGTAAAGGCGAAGCTCGATGCACTGGGACAGAGCAACTGATCATGAGTAAAAAAACAAATTGCTGATGAAACGAAAACTCATAATAACATTCCTGACAATCATTACAGTGGTGCCTCTCTCCGCCCAAACCGCGCAGCAGGACCTTAAGAGGGAAGTAACGTTATATAATCCTTACCAGCCTTCACTTGCTCCGGCAAGAAAAAGAAGCTTCCTTCCGGATATGAATGATACTTCCAGGATCAGACCCGATTTCAAATATGACATCGCTATAAAGCCTTTTATGCCGGAATATACCATCAGCCCCATAAAAGCTGCTTCACTTCTTCCTGACCCGCTGCCGAAACTATATAAAAGCTTCATAAACATAGGGCTTGGCAATTATATTACTCCCTTTGCGGAGATCAGCATTACCAATGAAAGGTCGAAAAAAGGCGCTGTGGGCCTTTATGCCAGGCATTTTTCAACAAACGGAAAGGTTAAGCTCCTTAACGGGGAAAAGGGTTTTGCGGGATATATGGATAATGACGTCTCGCTCTTCGGGAGGAAATTCTTCAGGAATAATTTTGTTGAAGGGTCAGTGGACTACAGCCAGAAAACAAGATATGCCTATGGGTATGATACATTAATTACCGGCTATGAGCCTGATAAGAAAGATATCAGGTTTGGGTATAACAACCTGTCTGCAGCTGTTTCCCTCGCATCCCTCACGCTCGATTCGGCAAAATTCTCCTACGACTTTGATGCAGATTATGATTTCTTTTTCAGTTCAGGAACGCTGTACCAGCATAATGCAGGACTGAAAGGTACGATGGCTACTCTCTTTAAGGGGTTTTATGCCGGATCTGATCTGAAGCTTGATTTTTTCATTCCTGCATCCACAGAGCTGAAATACATAATTTCCCTGAGTCCTTTTGTCAAAAAGAGCACCAGCCAGTGGAATTTTAAAGCCGGCTTCGAGGCTCTGCTTGATAAAAATATGAGTGACAAGCCTGCTTTTCACCTTTATCCCGATGTCAGGTTCGGTTTCAGCGTGGTGCCTGAATATGTTGGTTTTTTTGCAGCACTCAACGGTAAGCTGGAAGTAAATGAGCCGGAAGTCGTCATTGAGCAAAACCCCTTCCTGGTGAATGACGGAAGCCTTTATACACTTACAAACACCGACCATGCCCTGATCGTCTCTGCCGGGTTGAAGGGGAATAACGGAATAGGAGGGAATTACGTTTTTTCGGCTTCATATTCAATGATTAACAGTATATTATTCTTCTCAAATTATACTTTTCCGCCATTTGGAGCTATAAATGCTGAAACGGGTAATCATTTTATTCCGCTTTATGACGACGGCGAGATATTAAATGTACATGGTGAGATGTCAGGTATGATAACCGATAAGGTCACTTATGGAGCATCAGCCAACTTCTATAAGTACACACTTACAAATTACGATCATGCATGGAACAAGCCTGCCTGGGATGGCAAACTGGGGATAAAATACAATCTGAGGGATAAAATTATCGCCGGACTGGATATTGCTGCGGTTAGTAAAAGATATCTCACTACCGCCAGGTTTGATGCCGTGGATGGACTGTCCACCCTTAATTTTAAGGAACCTGTCCATGTTAACTTCAATCTGAGCGCCGAATACCGGTATACAAAGATCCTTTCGTTCTGGCTTAAGCTCAACAATATAGCATTCAATCGCTATAACGAATGGGCCTATTACCCCACCCAGAGATTTATAGGGCTTGTGGGGTTTACGTATAGTTTATAAAGTCTTGCCAGTCTTGCACGACCTGCACGACATTTCCTGTTAATTTCTGAACATATTTTGTGCATAATTTTTATGGTTTTTTAACACGTTATATGGTTAAAAATCCGTATATTTGTAGTATTAATTAATGTGCATGATTTCAGTTAATTACAATACGTGAAGAGTGGTTTTTTCTGAGTGCTGGCATATATTTAAAATAAATCCCCCAAAAGATCATTTTTTGCAGTCAGTTTGAAAGAGAAAATTTGATTCTCTTAGTGGGTTGTTGATACTGGAATTGAAAGAAAATATAAAAAAATGAGCGAAAAGAAGAAAAAAATGCAGGCGGCGTACTCGGCAGAGAGTATCCAGGTGCTCGAAGGACTTGAAGCGGTCAGGAAAAGGCCTGCAATGTATATCGGGGACATAGGACTGAAGGGATTGCATCATCTTGTCTATGAGGTAATAGATAATTCTATTGATGAAGCCCTGGCCGGTTTTTGCACCAAAATAGAAGTTGTCATAAATACCGACGGCACACTTACTGTTACCGACGACGGAAGGGGAATACCGACAGGCATGATGGAGAAGGAGAAAAAATCAGCGCTTGAAGTCGTTATGACTGTACTTCATGCAGGAGGCAAATTCGACAAGGAATCCTACAAGGTCTCAGGCGGATTGCATGGGGTAGGCGTTTCATGCGTTAATGCATTGTCCTCACAACTCACCGCAACTATAATGCGCGAGGGACAGATATTCAGGCAGATATATGAAAAAGGAAAACCGGTAACGGGAGTTGAAGTTACAGGTACCAGTGATCAGTCAGGAACAATCATCACCTTTAAACCTGATGCAACAATCTTCCAGACAACCGAATTCAATTTTGAGATCCTGGCTGCGCGTCTCAGGGAGCTTGCTTTCCTGAATAAAGGCATCTTGCTGACAATTACAGACATGCGCGAGCTGATGGAAAACGGCAACGGCGGCAAGCCAAGATACGAGGAATTCCGTTCAGAGCACGGACTCAGGGAATTCGTAGAATACCTTGATGCTAACAGGGAAAGGATCATAGAGAAAACAATTCATATCTCCTATGATAAAACCGATATCCCGGTAGAAATTTCACTTCAGTACAATAACTCATTCTCCGAGAATGTCCATTCTTACGTAAATAATATCAATACTATTGAAGGAGGAACCCATCTAGCCGGGTTCCGTAGAGGTCTTACCAGAACCCTGAAGAAATATGCAGAAGACTCCGGTGCGACAGCCAAGCTTAAATTTGATATTAACGGGGATGACTTCCGCGAGGGACTTACTGCAGTCATTTCAGTTAAAGTTGCTGAACCACAGTTTGAAGGACAGACAAAGACAAAGCTGGGCAACTCGGAAGTCATGGGAGCTGTTGACCAGGCTGTAAGCACAATGCTTACTAACTACCTTGAAGAGAACCCCAGAGATGCAAAAATAATCGTTCAGAAAGTAATACTGGCTGCCACAGCCCGGCATGCAGCACGTAAAGCCAGGGAACTGGTTCAGCGCAAGAATGAGTTTTCAGGCTCAGGCCTTCCCGGTAAGCTGGCAGACTGCGCCGACCGTGACCCGGTCAACTGCGAAATCTACCTTGTTGAGGGTGACTCCGCAGGAGGAACAGCAAAACAGGGCCGTGACCGACGCTTCCAGGCTATCCTGCCCCTGAGAGGCAAGATACTGAACGTCGAAAAAGCAATGCATCACAAGATCTATGAGAGTGAAGAGATCAAGAACATCTTTACAGCCCTGGGAGTCAATATAGGAACGGATGAGGACAGCAAAGCCCTCGATATATCCAGCCTCCGTTATCACAAAATCATTATCATGACAGATGCTGATGTCGACGGCTCGCACATCACGACACTAATCATGACCTTCTTCTTCAGATACATGCAGGACCTTATCAGGGGCGGAAATCTTTTCATCGCAACACCGCCGCTTTATCTCATCAAAAAAGGCAAAACAGAACGCTACTGCTGGTCGGAAGAAGAACGTGAAGCATCTGTTAAGGAGATGGGGCAGGGTAAGGACTCATCAGTATCTGTCCAGAGATATAAAGGTCTTGGCGAAATGGATGCCGAACAACTCTGGTCAACAACCATGAATCCTGAGACAAGGACCCTTCGCCAGGTGACTATTGAAAGCGCTGCTGAGGCCGACCATATCTTTTCGATGCTGATGGGCGACGAAGTACCCCCGAGAAGGGAATTCATTGAGACTCATGCACGTTACGCCAAAATTGACGCTTGACAGGGTGTTTTTTTCATTCTCCCACAATTTTTCTCCTTATCTCGACCGCGTGGTACCGGCATACCTCTGAACAGCAAAAGCACCTGATGCATTTACTGTCGGTTAACACCACCCAGTTATTCTTTTCACTGTGCATGCTGATAGCATTAACCGGACATATCCGTATGCACTCCTTGCAGCCGGTACAATGATCATGGACAAAAACCGGCCGCCGCTCCAGTTTCCTAAGGAACTTAAGCCTGTTTGATACGAATTTGAATGAAATATTCCTGTCAGCAGTTACCGGTATGCGCCTGAAATCATGCTTTATAAGCGATTTCAGTTCAGGACCGTGGTAAATAATTTCAGTGATATCATTAAGCCATTTCTTTCTTCTGAGTGCCTCGGAATTGGTTGGAATGTCTATCGGATTATAACCGGCAATTGTTGTTGCAATTATATCTAATGCCAGTGGATTGGAAGATCCGATAAGAACCCCTGTGCTGTAAGGTGTACCCTGCCCCGGTCCCTGTCCCTCCATTCCTATGATCCCGTCCATAAGAAAGAAATCTGGCAGAACAGCTTCATTCAGGCTGACCAGAAAATTTGCAAAGCTTACCCTGTTCTGGTACAAAGCATGCTGCTTTGCCTTTGTAAACCCGGGTACCAGCCCAAGCGTGTTCTTAACAGCGCCTGTGAAGTATACCAGCTCATGATTCTTGAATTTGGGAAGAGATACTATCAGATCAACCTGGTCAGCTATTGATGCAACCTTTATTTTACCATGCGAAAAGAATTTAACAACAGGGTCTTTTGTGAAATCGACCCATGGCACTCCTGTCTTTTCACAAACCTGGTAAATACCCGATTTTACAGGTTTCATGCCCCTGAGGTGTATTGATGGTGAATCACCTGCATATACCTCAGCTCCTTTTGATTGCAGGAACCGTATTACGGCTTCCAGGACAACAGGATGGGTGGTGACACATTTTTCAGGCTCCCTGTCCATAAGAATATTAGGCTTCACCAGAACTTTCTTCCCTGTGAAATCATATTCTTTACAATATTCAAATATCTCTTTGACAAGGTTATACACCCTTTCATAATCATATTCCCTGCATTCCCTGACAGCTACCTTATTATTCATAGGATTAATCATAAAGAGGGATCAATTAGTGATAATTATCTCTTTCAATATATCTTCAATATGCTTGATAATACTTCTGGACGGACCTGTGAAATTATTAACAATGAGGCAGAATATCAAGTCTTTACCTGACACCGCTTTCAAGTATCCTGCATATCCGCGTACACGTGTCATAGAGCCGCTTTTTGCCGATAACCTGTCTTCAAAAATATTATCCCTGAAAAAATTTCTCAGTGTTCCTTCCTTTCCTGCATCCGGAAGTGAGGATAAGAAATCATACCGGTACCTGCTCTTATTTTTCATGAAAAACAGGAGACTGGTCATAGCTGAGGCATTTACAGAATTGAGCGGAGAGAGACCGCTTCCGTCTTCCATGAATATACCTTCAGCATCTGTACCGGAATCAGTCAGGAACTCATGAATTACAACAAGTCCGGAATCTGTGGATCCACAATTCAGGAATTTTCTGCCAAGCTCCCTGACGAGATGCTCGGCATAAAAGTTTATGCTTTCGTGATTAAGGGTTTTAATAATTTCACTGAGAGGGGGTGAGTTTATATCGCTGATCTTAACAAACCCTTCCGGAACTCTTTGATCCAGCCTCGTTGTGGAGGGTTCACCCAGGATTTTTATTCCTGATTCCCTGAGCTTCCTGTCAATTATCCGGGCCATCAGCAGAGGCGGATCAGTGATTGATCCTTTTAGAATAAAATCTTCCTGTCCGGCAGGGATAGTCCCTGCCATCCAGCCGTTGCTGCTGTATGGCGCGGCATAAATATAGCCATTATCCTCGTCACCTGAGACGTTCAGCATATCGGTCAGGTTGTAATTGCACTCTTCCGGCAGTACTGAGGTGATTTCATGTTTTTTACCATCAGATGAGGTTCGGATGTGGATTTCATATGTATTGTCGTAAACACTCAGACCATAAGCTCCTGCACCGTAGTAATTGCCGGCATCCTCCCATAGCCATTTTCCCGGAAGAGGTTGGTAATCGAAATATGAATCATCAACGATAACTTTACCTGTTATTCTTTTTATACCTGTCTCCAGAATTTCAGAGATCCAACTATCTGCGAAATGATCATAATGGTCACCGAACTCCACCGAACCAAGTGCGGGATCTCCTCCGCCCCTGATGGTAATGTTCCCATCCAGTACACCCGTTTTCCTGTTCAGTGTCCCGTTGTACCCGATGGATGTCGTGAAAGTATGGTCAGGTCCCAGTAATTCAAGCGCTGCGGAAGAGGTGACCAGCTTCAGGACTGATGCAGGGATCACGTTTCTGCCTGGATTCAGTTCATAGAGTGTCGTGCCTTCAGTGCCGTCAATCAGGCTGAAGGATACAGCGGCGTACTTCATCGACGAATCTGAGAGGAATACTTCCAGCGATTTGAGCTGCGGCAGCAATGTCTGACATGCAAGCAGCATTAGCAGCGACAGCCTGGTTCTCATAGTCTGACAGTTTTATTCTTTTCCAGGGTTGACAGGAGACCGCATGCTGCATTGATATCTTCACCTCTTGAGCTTCTGATTGTTGTAAGTATACCTTTTGCATTCAGGGCTTCCCTGAACCTGATGGTGGCTACAGCATCAGGACTTTCAAATTCAGATCCCGGAATATGATGAAACCTGATGATATTGATCCGGCATTTTATTCCGTTAAGTATTCTTGCCAGCTCCCTGATATGAGAGGGAGTATCGTTTACACCTTTAAATAAGATATACTCGAATGAGACCCTTCGCTGGTTGTTGAAGTCAAAGTTCCGGATTATGTCAAGCACCTCACTGATGGTATTGGTCCTCTGTATCGGCATCAGCCTTCTGCGTTCCTCATCAAACGGAGAATGCAGGCTTACTGCCAGGTGGCACCTGCTGTTCCCGAGGAATTTCATAATTGAAGATGTGATGCCAACTGTACTGACAGTTATTCTTGTCGGGCTCCATCCGTAACCCCATTCAGATGTCAGGATCTCCAGGCTCTTCAGTACTTCTTCAATATTGTCAAGAGGCTCACCCATGCCCATATATACTATATTTGTGAGTTTGCTGAATTCCGGAAGGCTTCTGAACTGGTTCAGTATTTCGTTTGATGACAGGTTTCCCTGGAATCCCTGCTTCCCGGTCATGCAGAATATGCACCCCATTTTGCAGCCTGCCTGTGATGAGACACATATGGTTGCCCTTTTTTCTTCAGGGATATAAGCTGTCTCTATATATTTATCAGATAGTACTTTATAGAGATATTTCTTTGTCCCGTCACTGCTTTCCTGAACATTTATTGGCGGGAACAGACCAAGGTCATAGTCGTCTGACAGCACCTCCCTCATTTTTTTTGAAAGGTTTGTCATTTCATCAGTTGAGGAGATCTCTTTCTTATAAAGCCAGTCAGCGATCTGTCTTGCAGCAAAACCCGGCATTCTGAGCCGCTTTACAACAGTAATCAGTTCATTTAGTGTCTTCCCGTATAATTTATCTTTCTGCATCTACTCAAATGCTCAGTGCTCAGAGCTCAGAGCTCATGGAATCAATACACTGCGCCCTGTGCCCTGTGCTCTGCGCCTTTAATTAAATCCGTAACCGGCTTTTTGGAGGTCTTTAACTGATTTGAAGGGTTTTGGCGGAGTAAGATACCTATTCAGATGATTGTAGATCTTAAGTCGTATTTCCTTTGCCTCCATATAGTCCATCCTGTCAAATGAGTGACCCCCCGGCATATTCTGAAATATCTCGTAAGTGAAATTCTGCTTTCCTTCAGCCTTGAGCGATTTTATAAGATGTTCAACTTCCAGAACATTTACATCTTCATCATTAGTATTTGTATGGATGAGCAGCGGCGTGTTCTGGTACTTGTTTACCTGCCATGCAGGCGATCTTTTGCGGTACTCGGCAACGTTCTCATCGGCCGGTTTGCCTATTGCTGCCTGTCCTGAGAAGATGTCACGATACTCCTGGTCCTTATATCCCATCCGGGCTATCAGGTCGCTTACAGGGACACCGGTGAAGGCTACTTTATAATTCTGAGGATACTCAAAAATGTTGAACAGGGCAATATAACCGCCATGGCTCCAGCCAACTATGCCAATCCTCTCTTTATCGACAATCGAGTAATTATCGATCATGTACTGCCGGCTTGCATCCACATCCTGTACTTCGAGTCCTCCGTAATCAATGAGGTTGTACATCCCTGCTCCGTAACCTGTCGATCCCCTGTACTCGGCGGCAACTACTATATAGCCCTGGGAGACCATCTCTCTGATTATGTGAGTATAATAAGTGTCAAAATTGGCATGAACTCCTCCGTGGGGAAAAACCAGCAGAGGGTATTTCCTGGATGGATCTGCGTCTTTCGGTATAAAAATATATGACCAGAACTTGACCGGATTTCCTGCTCCCTGCCCGGTCGGGTTCCTTACAACAGCAGGTGGCGGTCCTGTCAAATACACCTTATCTATATATGCTAATTCACCAACCTTGTTATACCATTGTACATCATCGATTTTCTTTTCGAGTACATCAAACCGGTGGTCCATGCTTTCCATCTGACCATTCAGCCTCTTTACTGCTTCCATCAGCTCCATTGTCCCCGGCTGGCTATATGAAACCGTAAATAAAACGAATGGGATCAGGAATGTGAATAATGATTTCTTTTTCATTTCTGATAATCTATTTTTTTGTACAAATCATATAACCAAAATGATTCACCACGGGTTCCACGGATTAACACGGATCGATCCGTGTCCTGTCCGTGTTTATCTGTGCTATCCGTGGTTAAATTTTAAATTTTCCTTCAAATACAAAGGTTGCAGGACCGGTTAGCCAAATATTCCTGATATTACCTTCAATTACCCTGAAATCGACCTCCAGGTTGCCTCCCCTTGCCTTAACTTTGACAGGGGCAGTGTCAAAATGTCCTTTCAGGACTGAAGCTATGGCAGAAGCTGTCACTCCTGTACCGCATGCCAGCGTCTCTTCCTCGACGCCTCTCTCAAATGTCCTTAGGTATAATCCACCGTCTCTGACCTCAACGAAGTTCACATTTGTTCCTCCGGGGGCAAACAGCGGGGACCATCTCAGTTTTCTGCCCTCGGCATAAACATCCATTCTGTCGACTTCGCTGGTAAAGACCACATAATGAGGTGATCCGGTATTTATAAAATAGTTACCTTCAATGATCCGGTATTCATTGATATCAGACATCTGAAGCCTGACTATATCATTCATTACCCCGGCTTCATGAATACCGTCAAAAGCCATGAATCGCTGCTTCTTACCCGCGATTTTATGTTTAAGTGAAAAGTGGGCAGTGCATCTTCCGCCATTTCCGCACATTGAACCTATTTTTCCATCTGAATTGAAGTATTTCATTTCGAAATCGGCATCAGGGTGTTCTGAAACAAGGATAAGCCCGTCGGCTCCTATGCCAAAACGGCGGTCGCATAAACTGTTAATTAATTTTGAGTCGGATGGATTAATTAAGTTTTTACGATTGTCTATGATAATGAAATCGTTACCTGCGCCCTGGTATTTGTTAAACGGTAGTGTCATCTGTGTTAAAGAGTTGTTAAATCAATCTAATATATTGAAGATCATGGAAAAAATGCATGATCTTTGCAAAACAAAAATGCTGAAAAACGGTTGTAAATATATGAATCTTTTACCAAGGTTTAATATTTGAAAAACCGGTAAGAGAAAAATTGGAATCACTTAAAAACAAGGAATATGAAAGGAAAATATTTAGCAGGGGCAGTATTAATGGCAATAATAGGGGCAGCAATAGCTTTGTTTGCCTACACTGCCATAGATAAAAAGCAGGAATCAGTTGCTGTCAAAGACAGTTCACATATTGAAACACCTGATGCTAAGGCAATACTGACAGCCTTCCAGATGCAGGAGGGACAGGTTGATTTTACATGGGCTGCTGAACAGACTGTTCATGCTGTCGTTCACGTTCGTACCAAAAGCATGATACAGGAGCCGTCAAATCCTTTGCTTGAATGGTTTTACGGTGACCGATACAGCAGCAAGCCAAGGGAAGTTGCAGGTTTTGGTTCCGGGGTAATCATTTCTGAAGATGGGTATATAATTACGAATAACCATGTTATTGAGGATGCTGATAATATTGAGGTCAAGCTCAACGACAACAGGGTTTTCAAAGCTGAACTGATAGGCCGTGATCCGAGTACCGATATCGCGCTTCTTAAGATAAAGGCAAACAATCTCTCGTTTCTCAAATATGGAGACTCTGATAATCTCAAGGTAGGGGAGTGGGTGCTGGCTGTCGGTAATCCCTTCAACCTCACATCTACAGTTACTGCAGGTATTGTGAGCGCTAAAGGAAGAAGCCTCGGACTTCTTAACAGCGATTACAGGATTGAATCATTCATCCAGACTGATGCAGCTCTTAATGTGGGAAACAGCGGAGGAGCGCTGGTCAACACAAAGGGACTGCTTGTTGGTATCACCTCGGCAATATATTCCCCGAGCGGCGCTTATGCAGGAAACTCATTTGCCATACCGGTAAGTATTGTCAGGAAGGTAGTGGAGGACCTGAGGGAGTTCGGTGAGGTTCAGAGAGCAATAATAGGCGTCAATATAGCTGATGTAAGTCCTGAGGATGCAGAAAAGAACGGCCTGAAAGAGATAAGGGGTGCGCTCATCACAAACATCGTTGACGGAGGGTCAGCTGCTGATGCAAATCTCAAGACAAATGACGTTATAGTACAGCTCGATGGCGTTAATGTCAATTCAGTGTCGGAGCTCCAGGAACAGATCGGGAAACACCGTCCCGGAGATAAGGTTAACATCACTTATGTCAGGAACGGAAAGGAAACAACAGTGCCTGTCACTCTGAAGAATGTTGCAGGAAATACAAATGTTGTTCCTGTAGGAATGGGTACAGGCTCAATCTTCGGTGCAAGGATTGAACCCCTTGGCCCGAATGACAAGAGAACATACAATACCGACTATGGGGTGAAGATAACTGAAGTAAATGAAGGTCTTTTCAGGGATATTGGGTTAAGAAGAGGAACTGTAATTCTAAGGATAAACGATAGAAAAGTCAATAGTTCTGAAGATATTCGCAGCGCAACAAATAACAACGAAAAATCACTCAAATCGATACAGGGAATAGCTCCCGACGGAAGAATGTTCAATTACCAGTTTGATTAATGATCATGGGTACTGCACAAGTGATTGATAAACAGGAGGTTTATAAAAATAAGCCTCCTGTTCATAACAATGGCGCTGTTTCTTTGTTATTACACTAATAAGTATTATCTTTGCGACACTTTTTAAAAGGCGAATGAGACAACTAAAGATAACCAAATCCATAACAAACAGGGAGAGTGCTTCACTCGACAAGTATTTGCAGGAAATTGGTAAGGAAGAGTTGATATCGGTGGAAGAGGAGGTTGAACTGGCTCAGCGGATTAAGAAGGGGGACAGGACAGCTCTTGAAAAACTCACAAAAGCAAACCTTCGTTTTGTGGTATCGGTGGCGAAACAGTACCAGAACCAGGGACTGAGCCTTCCTGATCTTATCAATGAAGGAAATCTGGGCCTTATTAAAGCAGCAGAGAAATTTGACGAAACACGCGGATTCAAATTCATCTCCTATGCTGTATGGTGGATCAGGCAGTCAATCCTGCAGGCTCTCGCCGAACAGTCAAGAATAGTACGTCTGCCCCTTAACCAGGTCGGATCGCTGAATAAGATCAACAAGGCATTCTCAAAGTTTGAACAGGAAAACGAACGCACCCCTTCACCCGAAGAGCTTGCTGAGGTTCTTGAACTGCCAAAGGAAAAGGTTACCGATACCCTCAAGGTTTCAGGCAGGCATGTCTCAGTTGATGCTCCTTTTATTGAAGGAGAAGACAACAGCCTTCTGGATGTGCTTACAAACACCGATTCACCGGTTGCCGACAAGCTTCTTATGGATGAATCGCTTTCAAGAGAGATTTACAGGGCTCTTGCCACCCTTACAGAAAGGGAAAGAGACATAATAAGGTATTTCTTCGGAATAGGCTGCCAGGAAATGACACTGGAGGAGATAGGGGAAAAATTCGGACTAACCCGCGAAAGAGTAAGACAGATCAAGGAAAAGGCAATAAGACGCCTTCGTCATGCATCAAGAAGCAAATTGCTCAAAGGATATCTTGGATAGTTTTGTTTTATGATAAAACTTAAAATGAGCCCCGGGGAGAGGCTCATTTTTTTTGTGCCTGCATAAGGTCAGTGCAGACCGGGGGGAAATTTAAATGAAATTATGATATTTGAATAAAAAATTCAAGATGGATTTTAAACTGGTCTCAGATTTCATTCCTACGGGTGATCAGCCGGAAGCAATAGTGCAGTTGGTGGAAGGACTTAAAAAAAAGGTACCATACCAGACTCTGCTCGGGGTTACAGGTTCAGGCAAGACATTTACAATTGCCAATGTCATTGAAAAAGTCAACAGACCGATACTGGTACTTAGTCATAATAAGACACTTGCAGCCCAGCTTTACGGAGAATTCCGTCAGTTCTTCCCTGAGAACAGGGTTGAATACTTTGTCTCCTATTACGATTATTACCAGCCTGAAGCATACCTCCCTGTATCGGATATTTATATTGAAAAGGACCTTTCCATAAATGAAGACATTGAAAAATTACGCCTCAGCGCCACCTCAGCTCTGCTTTCCGGAAGAAGGGACGTTATCGTTGTTTCCTCGGTATCATGCCTCTACGGTATCGGCAATCCTGATGATTACCACTCCAGCACTGTACAGGTAACAAAAGGACGGAAAACAGCCAGAAACAGTTTTCTCAGGAAGCTGGTAGACTCTCTTTACTCAAGGAATGAACTTGAATTCAAACATGGCACCTTCAGGGTAAGAGGTGACACTGTCGATATCTTCCCTGCTTATGACGATATCGGTGTAAGGGTAGTTTTCTTCGGGGATGAGGTTGAGGAGATAAGCACTTTTGATCCTGTCAGCGGAAACCGCCTCGAGGATATGGAAGACTATATAATCTATCCTGCAAACATCTTTGTCACTACACGCGAAAGAATTAACGAGGCTGTGGGTAAGATACAGGATGACCTTTTGCTCCAGATAACCCACTTCAATGATATTGGAAGGAGGGAGGAGGCTAAAAGACTGGAACAGAGGGTTTCATACGACCTGGAGATGATAAAGGAGCTTGGTTACTGCAGCGGCATTGAGAACTATTCCAGGTATTTCGACGGACGCAGGCCGGGAACAAGACCTTTCTGCCTTCTTGATTATTTCCCTGATGATTTTATAACCGTGATTGACGAGAGCCATGTAAGCATCCCGCAGATCAGGGGAATGTACGGAGGCGATCATTCACGCAAGCAGACCCTGGTGGAATACGGCTTCAGGCTTCCGGCTGCCCTTGATAACAGACCAATGAGAATCGAGGAATTCGAGTCACTCACAGGACAGATAATATTTGTGAGTGCAACTCCCGCCGACTATGAGCTTGAAAAAAGCGAAGGAGTATTTGTTGACCAGGTGATAAGGCCGACAGGATTACTTGATCCCCCAATTGAAATACGCCCCAGCATGAACCAGATTGCCGACCTGATGGATGAAATACGAAACAGGGCAAAAGCCGGTGAAAGGACACTTGTTACCACCATAACCAAAAGAATGGCTGAGGAACTGTCATCGTACCTGCTCAGGTTCGATATCAAGTGCCGCTACATTCATTCGGATGTTGATACCATTGAGCGAATTGAAATAATGGAAGGACTGAGGGCAGGAGCCTTTGATGTGCTTGTGGGTGTTAACCTTCTCAGGGAAGGACTCGATCTCCCCGAAGTTTCCCTTGTGGCTATCCTGGATGCAGACAAGGAGGGTTTTCTCCGTTCATCCAGATCGCTGACCCAGACAGCAGGGAGGGCAGCGCGTAATCTCAACGGAAAGGTCATAATGTATGCCGACACCATTACCGGGAGCATGCAGATGACAATCAATGAGACAAACAGGCGCAGGGAGAAACAGCTTGCCTATAACGAAAAAATGGGCATCACTCCTGCACAGATATACAGGAAAACAGGTACAATACTCACAGGACTTACCGGCAAAGGCATTTCGGTGAAAGCATACATAGAACCGCTGAGAACGGATATTGCTGCAGATCCTGTTGTGAAATTCATGAACAGGGAAGCTCTTGAGAAAGCAATCGAAAAAACTAAAAGAAGTATGGAAAAAGCAGCTTCAGAACTTAATTTTATTGAAGCCGCCAGATTCAGGGATGAGATGGCTGATCTTCAGAAACTGCTGAGAACCAAAGAATAGGAGGGTCAGAATAGATTCACCTGGTTGCGCTCCAACTGTGATCACCGGTATTATCCTTCACTGTGCCTTCCATTTTTTTATCAGATAACACCTTGCCGCTGTAGAGCCTGTCATTAACTTTAAAGGTTATCTCGGCGCCTCTCAGCCTTCCGTTTTTGATATTATAGCTCCTGGTACTGCTGCTGGTAAGTTTCCCGTAAACCATCTGGAATTCCTGGTTGATCGTAAGGATATCCCCGCCAAGGTTCCAGTCACCCTCAACCTTTGCAGGAATGATCCACAGGAGGGCTGTATTCCAGCTGTTCCAGTTTTCTTCAGTAGTCACCTCGTAATCAGGTTCCCACTCAGCCATCGTGAATGTATTTGATACCACTCTT
>Ga0172363_10001777_pt1 | contig 17386 bp, 11 predicted proteins | sample LakKivs2_kivu2a2_FD_114541 | JGI IMG/M metagenome (GOLD analysis project Ga0172363, IMG submission 114541) | Sediment microbial communities from Lake Kivu, Rwanda - Sediment s2_kivu2a2 | ecosystem: Environmental > Aquatic > Freshwater > Lake > Sediment | place: Rwanda: Western Province, Lake... | reverse complement strand
CCTGACGATGGACTGGGCCTTGCGGATGACGGGAGCCGACGCAGGCCTCGTGGCGGTCATCGTGGAGACCGGAGAGGGTGCGCGCGGGCTACGCTTCCTGGCCCATCGAGGCTATCCAGAGGAGGCGCTTGCTGTACATGATGGAGCGCTCTGGCCACTGGGACAAGGGACGATCGGGCGTGTGGTGCGAACTGGCAAGCCTGAACTCGTGGACGACGTACAAAACGACCCCGATTATACGCCGTTAGTGCCCGGCATGGTCACCCAATTGACAGTGCCCATCCGGCGGGAGGAGCAGATTATCGGCGTCATCACGCTGGAGTCTCGCCAGCAGGGCCGTCTCAACCAGGAAGCGCTGGCGCTCACTACCCGGTTGGCAGACCACGCAGCCATCGCTATTGAAAACGCCCGCCTCTTCGATCAGGTGCGCCGCGCCAACGAAGCCAAGACCGAGTTTATCTCTTTCGTCTCCCACGAACTCAAGCAGCCGATGACCTCGATCAAAGGGTACACCGACTTGATGGCCAGCGGCGCAGCCGGTGAGTTGAACGAAATGCAACACAGTTTCCTTGAAACGGTACTGTCGAACACGGACCGCATGAACAGGCTGGTCAGCGACCTGTTGGACATCTCGCGCATCGAGAGTGGCCGCATACAACTGGCGTTTGAGGACGTACCCATCCAGCAAGTGATCGAAGACGCACTGCGCACGCTCCGCAAGCAGATCGAAGCCAAGCACCAGACATTGGAGGTATCTGTCCCGCCCGACCAGCCACCCATTCGCGGGGATCGAGACCGGCTGATACAGATTCTGACCAACCTGGTGAGCAATGCCCACAAGTACACGCCCGAGGGAGGAGGCATCGCGATTCGCACTCAACGGCGGTCGGACGGGCGCGGTGCCAGGGGGCCAAAGGAATTTATCCTGTGTTCGGTGTCCGACACTGGCATCGGCATCGCGCTTGCCGATCAGAAGCGCCTCTTCACCAAATACTTCCGGGCCGACGATCCGGCCGTGCTCAATGTGGCCGGCACCGGATTGGGGCTGGTCATCACCAAGAGTCTGGTGGAACTGCACGGCGGCGAAATCTGGGTCGAGAGCGAATTGGGGAAAGGAAGCACGTTCGCCTTCACCATGCCCGTAGCACAACCAGAGTCATAGGTCTCGCGTTTCGATGGCCCGTAGTGGCGACCTGGTCGTTGCCGAAGCGGAAAGAGCGACTGAAGTCGCCGCTACAGACCCCGCCCCCCACCCGTAGTAACGACTTTAGTCGTTGCCAAAGTCGCCACTACGGACCCCGCCCCCCGCCCGTAGTAACGACCTGGAACATCTCAGTCGTGGCAGGGGCCGATGGTGTCCCCGTGATCCAGGTGAGCCTGTAAAGCGGACCGCGAAATTGTGATCGTGCGAGGGTTTTTCGAGTTCGGCTTGTGGCAGATCGTTACCTTTTCGTCCTCGTCATCATCCTCGTCATCATCATCCTCGTCATCATCATCGTCTGGCGGTATTGCAGTCGCCGTCGGTGATGGGGTTGATGTCGGTGTCGGTGTCGCCCGGGTCTCCGTTGGCGTTGATGTCGGTGTCGGTAATGTCTCCGTTGGTGTTGACGTAGGCGTCGGCAGCACTTCCGTTGGCGTCGGTGTTGGCGTCAGGCCAATCACCGGCTGGTAGATGACGACAATACTGATAACGACTATGGTCCCATCGTCATCCACGCAGATCAGGATCACCACAACGCTGTCAACTGTGATCTCGCCCACAACCTGGACGTCATCATCGAGATAGATGGTCGTCCAGTTGAGCAACTCGATCTGATTGCCACTGATACCCACCACCACCGCGCTGACGTGCAGGCACCCCACACCAAACCCGGCGTCACTGACCGGCGTAATCCGGGCCACTCGCCACGTTCCATCAGGCAGGATCGTGATCTCTACCCTGACGAGATCGCCGACGTTGACGTCGCCCTCAATGATGGCCTCGTCGTCTACGACGAGCGGAATGCCACTCACAATCCACGGGTCCTTGCTTTCCACCGTTCCCACAAACTCGACGTGCAACGCCTCGTCATCGTCGTCCAAGCGCTCAATTTCATCTGCCATCCAGGTGCCATCTTCGAGGATCCGGCCCGCGACCCGCACCCGGCCGCCCACGCGGATGCCTGTCTCGATCTCTGTCCATGCGTCGGTTTCGAACGGAATGCCAGCCACGACCCACGGGGAAATGCTCTCCACGTCACCGGTGAACTCAAACTCGCGTTCCTCGTCCTCGACCCGCTGGATGGAGTGCGCCAGCCAGCTTCCGTCGTCCAGAATCCACCCGTGGACCTCGACGACGTCACCACTGGTGAGACCCTCGTCAATCTCCGTCTCGGCATTGACCGTGAGCGTGACCCCGGATATTGTCCAGGTCTCGTCCCCGACGTCTTGCACGACACCGACAAAGTCGAAGGGTAGTCCAGGTTCCTCCTCGATCAGCCGGATGCGCTCGGCCAGAAATGTCCCGGCTTCCAGAATGACACCCTCAACGCTCACCAGGTCCCCGTTCTCGACGTCGCCCTCAACGCTGGTTTCGTCGTTCACAGCAATCGTCTGACCGGCGACGGTCCACGCGGTGTCCCCGATCGCATCCACCCTCCCCGTGATGGTGAACCGGTTTTCCAGTGTGCGATGCAGCAATGCAATCCGGTCGGCCACATACGTGCCATCCGCCAGAAGCCGCGCCTCGACGAAAACCCAGTCACCGACCTGGGGATTGCCAATGATAACCGTATTGTCGTGAGTCAGGAAAGTCTGCCCGGCAATGATCCACGCCGTTCCGATTTGAGTGACCTCACCCTCACCCGTAATGCGAAAGACCGGCTCGTCAGGCGCTTGATCCGTCTGCACGGTCGTCGCCTGGCCGGCCACGACGACGACCGTGACGTTGAGATTTGTGACGGCGACCGAGCCTTCATCCACGCTGAAACGCGCGAGCCCGGCTGAGGGGACAGACACGTGAAATGCCGTGCCCTGAGCCTTTCCGGTGGCAGTGGGCGTGCGGACTTCGTAGCGGGCATTGGCGTCGCCAGCAGGAGTTACGTCGTGGTCGGTCTCCCCGCTCCACTGGGTCAGCACCACGGTCCGCGGTCCACCGGATAGACGAGCATCAAGTTCGTCCACTGAGATTTCTGTACCCGGCCCCAGATAGACCTGGCTGCCATCATAGAACGCCAGCCTGGCGCTGGACAGCGCGCCCGTGCGGACACGCCCTCCCATCGCGATGGGCTGCCCCGTGCTCACGGCAGTCCAGGCGCCCTTGCGAGCCCGAACTTCCACGACGCCCCGGGCGTCTGTCAACACCGCGCTCTGTGGACCTGAGATTTCGGTCGTAGGTTCAGAAAGCGGGGCCCAGGCCAGGTTCGCTTCGCCAGAATTTCGTAACGACCACCAGGTCAGGCCGGCTCCCGTCATGGCCAGGAGCGCGCACACGAGCAGGCACACCATGGCACCGGAAAATGCCGTCAATGGCAGCAGCCAACCCGGCCGAGAACGCGGCGGTACCGGCCCTGCCGGCAGGGATGAGCGAGCTTTCATAACTTTTCTCTCCTTCGTCGCCAGTCTGAATAACTCCGTACGCTGGGCAGCCACGACGCGGCCGTTTCGTGCAGGGTACTGAACCTCACCGAGCCCGGCAGCCAGCGTCAGCAAATCCGCTTCACCCTCAGGCAAACCGGCCAGGCAGGCCTCGAGCGGTTGGCCCGCCTCGAGGCGCTCAAATCTCGCTTGTAGTAATTCTTCTGGTGCTCTCATCGGTACACCTATTTTCTATTCGTAACTGCTCAAGAGAGCAATCCTTGCAAAGGTCATTCGCAACCTTCATAAGGGTAACTGAGCGCCGTACGCAGGGCCATCAGCCCACGGTGTTGTAACGACTTGACGGCGACGACCGTCTTACCGAGCGCCAGCGCCACCTCTCGGAGCGGCAATCCAACCAGGAATCTCAGTATCACCACTTCCCGTTGAGATGGGTCCAATCCGGCTAACGCACGCTGGACCCGTTCCAAGGTAAGTCTGCGCTCGACAATCGAAGCGGGATTGTCACTCTCCCCATGCAGGCCCTCGGCGAGATCGAGCGGGACCAGGGCGTGACCACTTTCCTTTCGGAAGTGGTCTACGACGAGGTTGTGAGCGACCCGATACAGCCAGGCCCGGAACGGCACGGGGGTCGGGCGATAGTCGGGCAAGCTGGCCACCATACGGACAAATATCTCGCCAGTCAAATCCTCGGCCGAAGGATTGTCATGCACGCGCAACCATACATACCGGAAGATGTGCTCGTGATGCCGGTCGTATAGCTCGCCGATTGCGTTCACGTCGCCCGCCTGGGCACGTCTCACCAGGTCCACATCACTCGAATCAAGCACGTGGTTTCCCTTCTATCAACATATAACGGAAGTTGCGGCAAAAGGATTCTAAACGTAAATTGGCGTTCTGGCCAACCAAACTCTTGACAATACTTTTAGATTCTACTATACTATTGGTAGAGGGTAATTCTTACTCAGTGGCACGCTCCTATCCGCCTGATCGAGGAGGTGCCTCAATGTGCGCACAAACACTAAGGAGGTATACGCATGGAAAAGCCCTGGCTGGCTCATTACGAAGAAGGGGTCCCGCCCGAGGTGGAGATACCGGATTGGCCGGTCACTCAAAACCTCATCAATACTGCTGCCAAGTATCCGCACAACACGGCGCTGATTTACGGCAACGTGGTCGAGCCTCTGGGTGATATGCTCCTGGACGCGAAGATGACCTACCAGCAGTTGCTCGACCTGACCTACCGTTTTGCGGCCGGGTTACAGAAGTTAGGGGTCAAGAAAGGCGACCGGGTGGCCATCCATCTGCCAAACTGTCCGCAATTCGTCATCGCCTATTACGCCACACTGATGGTCGGCGGCACCGTCGTACCGTGCAATTCCCAGTACGTGGCACGCGAGCTGGCGCACCAGTTGACCGATTCTGGGACCGAGACCATCGTCACCTTCAGCCTGAAGTATCCCATCGTGAAGCAGGTTCGCGCCGGGACTCCGCTCAAGCACGCCATCGTCGCCAACGTCAAGGAATACTTCCCCGGCCTGCTCAAGTTCCTGTTCACCGTCGCCAAAGAGAAGAAGGAAGGGCACCGCCAGGACATTTCCGGTGACGCCAACACGTATTGGTTCCAGGACATCCTCGCCAGCGCACCCGCCAGGCCCACGCCGGTGGAGGTTGACATGGAGGACAACGCCGTGTTGATGTATACCGGCGGCACGACCGGCGTCTCCAAGGGAGCCCAGTTGACCCACCGGAACATCCACGCCAACGCCGTGCAGGTGCGAGCCTGGTTCCCCCGCCTGGTCGAGGGCCGCGAGGTGATCCTGACCTCCCTGCCACTGTTCCACAGTTACGGCATGAGCACCTGCCTGAACTTGGGGACAGCATTGGGCGCCAGCATGATCCTGATCCCCAACCCACGCCTGCTGATCCACATCCTCAAGTCCATCAGCAAGCATCATCCCACCGTCTACCCGGCTGTGCCGGCCATGTACATCGCCATTAATACCTACTCCGACATCGACAAGTTCGACGTCAGTTCCATCAAGGCGTGCATCAGCGGTGCAGCGCCGCTGCCGGTCGAGGTGCAGCAGCGCTTCCAGGAGCTCACCGGCGGACGGCTGGTCGAGGGCTACGGCCTCAGCGAGGCCACCCCGGTCACCCACGCCAACCCCATCTACGGCGAGAACCGCATTGGGACGATTGGCCTCCCGTTCCCCGGCACTGACGCCAAGATCGTGGACACCGAGATGGGAACACAAGACATGCCAGTTGGCGAGGCCGGCGAGCTGGTCGTGCGCGGGCCACAGGTGATGAAGGGCTACTGGCAGATGCCCACCGAAACGACCAACGTTCTGCGCGAGGGCTGGCTCCACACCGGCGACATCGCTCGCATGGACCAGGATGGCTACTTCCAGATCGTGGACCGCAAGAAGGACATGATCCTGGGCGCAGGTGGGTTCAACATCTATCCACGCGAGATCGAGGAAGCACTGTACCAGCATCCCAAGGTCAAACAATGTGCCGCGGTAGGCGTACCGGTTCCGGGGAAGGGTGAGCGGGTGAAAGTCTACATCGTGCTCAAGGAGGGCGAGACCGCCACCGAGGAGGAGATCATCAAGTTCTGTGAGGAGAATCTGACCCCCTACAAGGTGCCCAGGTACGTCGAATTCCGCAAGGAATTGCCCATGACGATGGTCGGCAAGGTTCTGCGGCGCGTGTTGCTCGAGGAGGAAAAGAAGAAACTGGCTGAGCAACAACAATAGCCGCCGCTAGGCCGGTCTCTGACCGAGCCATCCTCCAGACATACAAAAGGCGGAACCTTATCGGTTCCGCCTTTTGTACTACACACTCTCTTCTGGCATCGCCCTCAGGAAAGCGATAAACTGGCGCACATCGGTGACGAGCGCTTGATATGCCTCATCGAACTCGGCCAGCAAACTGCGCAGCCTCGTTTTCGATTTCCGACCGAGCCACCCACGCCTATACCGGGGCCGGCGCGGGAGGCATGTCCAGCGTACGCGTGCGCCGCTCAGGCGTTGCCCGCACGGCTGGCCGTTTCACACCAGGCAGGGGAGACGGGCTATCGGGGGTCTCCGGTTCCTTCCCAGGGACACCCTCGAACAGAGCTGCGAACTCTTCGGCTTCCAGCGTCTCGACCTCGATCAGCCGCTGCGCGATCCGATCCACCGACACCCGACAGCGCGTCAACACGTCCCGGGCCCGTTCGTGCGCTTCGTGGACAATCCGGCGCACTTCCTGGTCAATCTCCTGTGCCACCGCCTCGCTGTAGTCCCGTTGCTCACCAATTTCCTTGCCCAGAAAAACGAGTTCTTCCTTCTGACCAAATGTCATCGGCCCTAACCGGTCGCTCATCCCGTAGCGCGTCACCATCGCGCGGGCCACTTCCGTCACCCGTTCCAGGTCGTTGGCCGCGCCCGTCGTCACGTCTCCGAAGACCAATTCCTCGGCGGCCCGCCCGCCCAGTGCGAACGACAGGTCGTCCTGGAACTTGGTCTTGCTCAGGATGCGCCGATCCTCCTCTGGCAAGGCGAGTGTATACCCGGCGGCCATTCCACGCGCCACGATCGAGACCTTGTGCACCGGATCACAGTTAGGCAGCACGTGGGCCACCACCGCGTGCCCGGCCTCGTGGTAGGCCGTGATGCGCTTCTCCTCTTTGGACATCAAGCGGCTCTTGCGCTCCGGGCCGGCGATCACGCGCTCAACCGCCTCCTCCAACTCGGACATTTCGATGACTTTCTTGTTGCGGCGGGCGGCCAGGATGGCGGCCTCGTTCACCAGGTTCTCGATGTCGGCCCCGACGAAGCCGGGGGTAGACCTGGCGAGTGTTTTCAGGTCCACCCTATCGTCCAACGGCTTGCCGCGCACGTGCACCTTGAGAATTGCCTCGCGTCCCTTGACGTCTGGCCGGTCCAGCACGACGCGCCGGTCAAAACGCCCCGGCCGCAAGAGCGCCGGGTCCAGGATGTCAGGGCGGTTGGTGGCCGCCATGACGATCACGTTCGTGTCGGTATCAAAGCCATCCATCTCAACCAGAATCTGGTTCAGCGTCTGCTCCCGCTCATCGTGGGACCCACCCAGGCCAGCGCCCCGGTGACGCCCAACGGCATCTATCTCGTCGAGGAAGATGATGCAGGGGCTATGTCGCTTCGCCTGCTCGAACAGGTCGCGCACCCGGGAGGCACCCACACCGACGAACATCTCCACGAACTCAGAGCCAGAGATGGAGAAGAAAGGCACACCAGCCTCTCCGCTGACCGCCTTGGCCAGGAGTGTCTTACCCGTGCCCGGCGCCCCCACCAGCAACACTCCCTTGGGGATACGCGCTCCCAGTTGGACGAACCTTTCCGGTTCTTTGAGGAACTCGACCACCTCGTGCAGTTCTTCCTTGGCCTCGTCCACGCCTGCCACATCGTCGAAGGTGATCGAGGGCTGGTCACCGGCGTACATGCGGGCGCGGCTCTTGCCGAACGCGAGCGCCTGGCTGTTCGCGCCCTGGAACTGGCGCAGCATCATGTACCCACCCACCAGCATGGCGACCACCAGCAGGATCGAACCGCCAGCGCTCAACAACGTCATCCAGTCCGGCGGCTGCACCATCTCGATCGCGACCTTCTCCAGTTGTTCCGCGGTGACGCCCAGGTCCCGCAACTGTTCTGTGACTGTAGACTCGGTGCCCTTGTTCGACACGACCTCGTCACCGCCGCTCAGCTTAACAAGCAGTGTGTCCCCTTCCACACGAATGTGGGTCACCTTCCCTGCCCGTATCTGCGCCGCGATCTCCGTCAGCGGCTTCTGCATGACGTCCTGCGCCCGCTGCGAGTAGAAACTATACACCAGAAATACGACGGCGATGAGGATAATCAGATATATAAACGGACTCCCTCGTGGCCTAGAACTCATCTTTCCTCCATCCGAGAGGCGCCAAGCGCTCTCGACTGATATTCCGAACGGAACCTTACACGCCTATTATACCACATTATACCCGGTTGTCCTAAGACTGGCGCAAGAATTTCGTTAGAATCATGATAGAAAAGCGCTATCTCAAGGCTGTATCTCGATCTCCGCAATCAGGATACTGTTCGACTCTCCCGTCGTGCGCCCTGCATCTACGACCGAAAGCCGGTCGCCAGACTGCCCCTGAGGATACAGCCCAGCACGCAACTGGTACCGGCCTGACGGCTGACCGGCCGGAATCGTGACCTGATGTGGGTCTACGACCTCTATACCTGGCACCCACGTGGTGGTAGGGCTCATCGGCTCGACGTCCTGCTGTGCGACCAGGCGACCGTCGGGGCTGATGAGGTGCACAAACACGACGTAATGCGCATCCATGGAACGCAGCGCACGCCAGCGCAACGTAACCGCGATCACCCCACCCGGCTGGAACGCCTCCTGCCGCAATTCGGCGCTCTCCAGCACAATCGTGTCCGCCAGGTTGACCTCGAGCGGGATCGGGACGTCCACACCGCCGCTTACGGTCAACGTCACCGGGTCGCCGACGCGGATCATCGCCCCGCGTTCCGGTTCTTGCGTCGTCACCATTCCCTCCGGCTGCGTGCTCCACACCTCTTCAACTGCAACCCGCAGGCCATCCGACTCAAGGCCATTCCGCACGATCTCCACCGGATAGCCCACTACAAGCGGCATCGTCAATTCCCGCGCCGGCCGGTTGACGACGACGGAGACCGCTGAGTCCAGTGGAGCCAGTTCACCAGAAGCTGGCTTCTGCTCGAGCACGACTCCCCGCTCGGCACTCTGTTCGTCGCGTTCCTCCAGCAACACAAACCGCAGACCGTCCCGCTCGACTATCTTGCGCGCCACTTCGATTGGCTTCCCCACCACGTTCGGGACAGAAACTAACTGCACTTCTGGCGTCAAGGTGACCAATGGCGGGGGTGTGGCAGTAGGCGGCAGGGACGGCATAGAGGATGAGGATTGGTAGACCAACCACCACAGCGGGATGAGACCGACGACAGCGATGAAGGCAATCGCCCCCAACACCCAGGTCAGCCCATCGGAGGCCGCGCGGGGCACCGGGAGCGGCCTGGATCCGGCCGCATATTCCCGAGGAAGCGGTGTGGCCGGTGGAGGGCCGGGAACCGCGGCCTGCCATCCGGTCATCTGTTCACTGTGCTTGCGATATTCTTCGAGGGCATGGGCCAACTGGTCGGCGGTACCGTAGCGCGCTATAGGGTCCTTGGCCAACGCTTTGCGCACGATCCACTCCAGTTGAGATGGCACCTGGGGATTGCGGACTGCCAGCGACGACGGCTCTTCGCGCATGTGCATCAGTGCCAGCGCGGTCGGTTTCTCCGCCTGGAAAGGCGGCACACCGGCCAACATCTCGTACATCATGACACCAATGCTATAGACGTCGGACGCCGGGGAGGGAGGCTCACCAGCTGCCTGCTCGGGCGAGAAATAGAGCGGGCTGCCCCACACCGTCTCTGACTCGGTGACGCCCGATTCAGAAAACGCTCGTGCAATGCCAAAGTCCGTCACTTTAGCCCAGCCGTCCTGAGTCACCAGCACGTTCTGGGGCTTGACGTCGCAGTGAATGATCCCTGCCTTGTGCGCATGCCCCACTCCAGCACAGACCTGGATCGTAATGTCTAACGCCTCGCCGATGCCCAGGCGGCCCTTCTGGCGGATCAGCGTCTTCAAGTCCTGGCCATCCACGTATTCCATCACGATGTAATGCCGGCCACCGTCCTGGCCTACGTCATACACCGTAACGATGTTAGGATGATCCAGGTTGGCCGCGGCCCGCGCTTCCCGCTGAAAGCGCGCGAGAAACGACGGATCGCTGGCAAACCCTTCGCGCAGCACCTTGACCGCCACCTGGCGCTGAAGAAGTGTATCCACCCCACGATACACGACTGCCATCCCGCCAGAACCAATTAACTCTACCAGGCGATACCGATTGTTAAGCACCGCAGTTTCCATAGTTTCACTCCAGCCGGACTGTACGGGTGATATTGTACTCCAAATCGCCACCGTCGGCAAGGAGTTGAGGGGCTCGGTTTCATGGAAATGCTCGCGGCGGATTGTCAAGTGCGGCAGGCATGCTATAATCCCAATTGAAAATCATCACTCAGCGCTATCTGCAAGACCCGCGGGTCGCGCACCGGCAGGCTCGCCGCATCGAGGTGTGGACCGAGTGGGCCACCCCGGTGCACGTAGACGGCGATCCCATCGGCGCCACGCCGGTCACGTTGCAAGCCGTCCCTGGCGCGTTGCGCGTCCTGGTGCCACCCAGCGCCCCAGCGGGGCTGTTCACCCCCTTGTAACCTTGCCGAGAGGTCCGTACCATGCTATAATCCATCTCAGATCGGAGGAATATCAGAAATGGAAGTCTATCTCAACATTGCCCAAATCGTCCTCAGCATCGCGCTGACCGCCATTATCCTGCTGCAAACCAAAGGCGGCAGTATGGGAGGAATGTTCGGCGGCACGGAAACCGCCATCCACAGAACACGGCGCGGTGTAGAGCGCACGATCTTTAATATCACGATTGGGCTTTCCGTCGCCTTCTTTATCATCACCATCCTCAACGTGATCATCGCCGGTTAATCCTGTGACCCGTTACATCCGGTGGCAGATTCTTCTGATCATCCTCGGCGGTGTGCTGGTGGGCATCCTGTTGACCTACATGGCCATCAATTACACCACCGTGCTCCGCCCTGGGCGCGGAGGGACCTACGTCGAGGGCGTCGCCGGTTTCCCACAGTACCTGAACCCGCTGTTGAGCGGGTACAACGAGGTTGACGGCGACATCTGCGCGCTGATTTTCAGCGGGCTGACACGCCTGAACGAGCGCGGAGAAGTAGAGGCCGACCTGGCTCGCGGTTGGGACGTGACGCTCGATGGCCTGACGTATACGTTCTACCTCCGCTCCAACGTGTACTGGCACGATGGCACTCCACTTACCGCCGACGACGTGGTTTTCACCATCGGGTTGCTACAGGACCCCGCTTTTCCCAGCCCACCCGATTTGGGTTCCAGCGTCTGGCAGAGTGTCAAGGTCGAGAAGGTAGATCGTCGCACCGTGCGCTTCACGCTGGCCGAACCGTATGCCCCATTCCTCGATTACACGACGGTTGGCATCTTGCCTGCCCATCTGTTGAGGGAGAGACAAGTGGCCAGGTTGCTGACCGGGGAATTCAACCTCGACCCTGTCGGCAGTGGCCCTTTCCAACTGGAGGAGATCGAAGTCAAAGATGGGGTCATCACGACCATGGTGCTGGAACAATTTCCTCGCTACCACGGACCGCGGCCATACCTGGACCGCATCCAATTCCGCTTCTACTCAAGTTACCAGACGGCCCTCAACGCCTACGGAGCAGGAGAGATCGAAGGGATCGCCAGAATCACAATATCCGACCTGCCGCGTGCACGTGCGTTGCCCAGCCTCAATCTCTTCTCGGCCCAGATCGCCGAATATGGCCTGGTGCTCCTCAACCTGGGACGTTCAGATTTACCGTTCTTCCAGGAACCAGAAGTGCGGCAGGCGCTCTTGTACGCGCTCGACCGGCAAAAGATTATTGACACTGTGCTGGAGGGCCAGGCCCTGGTCGCCCATAGCCCTGTGATCCCCGGCACGTGGGCGTACAAGGACGACGTCCCTCACTACGAATACGACCCAGAGAAGGCCGGCAAATTGCTGGATGAGGCCGAATGGATAAAGATAGGGAGCAGCGACGTGCGGCGCAAGAAAGGGCGGCAGTTGGCATTCACGCTCTTGACCTCGAGCGAGCCAGAACGGCTGGGAGTCGCTCAGATGCTTGTCAGCCAATGGGCCGCCATCGGGATCACGGTCACAATCAAAACGGCCTCACCGCTGGAAGTACGCGCGGCGTTGGAGAAGCGCGACTTTGACGCGGTCCTGGTCCGCTTGGCCATACCCGGCGATCCTGACCTCTATCCTTTCTGGCACGAAACGCAGGTCGAGAACGGGCAGAACTATGCCGGATTCGTCCATCGCCGCATCAGTGAAGTCCTCGAGCAGGCGCGGGTCGTCGTCAACCGCGAGCGGCGTCGAGAGTTGTACTATGAATTCCAGGACGTCTTCGCCCAGGAAGTGCCGGCGCTCTTGCTCTACGTGCCGGTGTACACTTACGGTATAGATGCACGCATCCACGACCCGCAGATCGGCCCCCTGACACGCCCATCCGACCGTTTCCGCACCATCGCCGATTGGTGGATCGTCCCCCGCCGCATCTTCGTCAGCGAGTCGGAGGCCAGCCAGTCTTGACAACGTGGGCATTTGGTGTAGAATAACGAGCAGTCCAGTGGACACAGGCCGAAGTGGCGGAATTGGCAGACGCGCTGCGTTCAGGGCGCAGTGGGTGTATGCCCATGTGGGTTCAAATCCCACCTTCGGCACCTTCTCCATGAGGCGGATGTACCGCCTTTATTTTTGAGGTGTCGCATGTCGCTCCGCAAGCCTAACCACAGCCAACTTGCCGTCGGGGTCGCTGTCGCGATTGCAGCGGCGATCGTGGGAGGTCTTGCGTGGGGGTTTGCTCGCCAATTGGTACTCGCACAGCAGATGCAGGCAGAGGACGGGCGGCTGGAGCAGGCTGTGGCGGCTGAGCAGGCGCGTCACGACGAGTTGATCGCGCAGTTGGAGTACGTCCGCTCCGACGAGTACGTGGAGCACTGGGCGCGGGGAGAGGCCAAGATGGCCAGGCCGGGCGAGGTGGCCGTGATCGTGCTGGCGGGCGAGGAAGCGGCTGGGGACGCACAGCCCACACCGACGCCCAGGCCCGAGGCCCGGCCATTCTGGGTTGAGTTGTGGGAGCTAGTTTTTCCTTGACAAGCCCTTCACTTTGAAGTATAATACACACACACTGCGGGGTAGAGCAGAGGCAGCTCGTCGGGCTCATAACCCGGAGGTCGCTGGTTCGAATCCAGCCCCCGCTACCTGAAAGGCATCCTCGCGGGTGCCTTTTTCGTTTGCTATAGGATTGCAGCTCGCAACCCACAGCCAAGGAAGAGGAATTGGTTACGCCGCTGCTGGTCACCAAACTCTATATTCCCCTCATCCGGCCAGAGCTAGTGCCGCGCCCGCGCCTGATCAAGCGCTTGAACGCGGGGCTCTGCCGCAAACTGACCCTTGTCTCTGCTCCCGCCGGCTATGGCAAGACCACCCTCATCAGCGAGTGGCTGCAACAGATGGACCGGCCGCTCACGTGGATCTCGCTCGATGACGGTGACAACGACCCCAGTCGCTTCCTGGCTTATCTCGCCGCTGCCCTGCAAAGGATCAACAGCAGTTGGGGCCAGATCGTCCAAGAGTTGCTTTGCTCCCCTCAACCACCAGCACCCACGGCGATGGTGGCGGCCCTCATCAACAAGGTCACCGCCGACGGCTCCCCCTTCGTACTGATCCTGGATGATTACCAGCTCATCTCGGTTCCTTCCATTCATAATGCACTCGCCTTTCTGCTGGACAACATGCCGCCCCCCATGCATCTGGTGATCCTCAGCCGGGCCGACCCTCCCCTGGCGCTGGCTCGCCTGCGCGCCCGTGGGGAACTGACCGAAATCCGGGCAGACGATTTGCGCTTCACGATGGACGAGGCCGCCGTCTTTTTCAACGAGGTCATGGACCTCGACCTGACACGGCAGCAGATCGCGGCGCTGGAAAGCCGTACCGAGGGTTGGATAGCCAGACTGCAACTGGCTGGCCTCTCCCTGCAGGGTCTGCCAGGTGGCGATGTCGCGAGTTTCATCGAGGCCTTTGCCGGCAGCCATCGCTACGTGATGGACTAGCTCGTAGAAGAGGTATTCAGCCGGCAGCCGCCTGATGTGCAGCGCTTCCTGCTCCAGACTTCGATCCTCGACCGCCTGTGCGGGGTGTTGTGCGATGCTCTGGTCACCGATCACCGATCACCGATCCCTGATTCCCAATCCGTCCTGGAATACCTGGAACGCAACGATCTCTTTGTCGTCCCCCTGGACAACGAGCGGCGCTGGTATCGGTATCACCACCTGTTTGCGGACCTGTTGCACGACCGCTTGCGGCAAGTGCAACCTGGGCGGGAGCCGGAGCTGCATGGCCGGGCCAGCCGGTGGTTCGAACGTGAGGGCCTGATCTCCGAGGCCGTTACCCACGCGCTGGCGGCTGAGGATCACGAACCCGTCGTCAGGTTGATCGAGGAGGCCGGGGGAGACCTGCTGCGGCGCGGTGAGCCGATCACGTTGCTGCGTTGGATCGAACGCTTGCCAGAAGAGCTGGTTCGCTCCCAGCCACGTCTCTGCTCCATTCACGCCTGGGCGTTGCTCCTCACCGGCCAGGTGGCAGCGGTCGAACCGCGCCTGCGCGATGTGGAGCGTGGCCTGGCAGACGAGGCGAGAAGAGCGGCGTGGGGTGAATACCGCGTGCGAGCCGTGCTGAGTGAGTCGGTCGCCATCCGCGCCTACGCGGCGTACCTGGCCGGGGACACCGCTCGCACGGTGGCCCTCGCGCAAGAGGCATTGGAGTACCTGCACGAGGAGAACCTGACCGCGCGCAGCGTCGTCGCCTATCTGTTGGGCCGGGCGGCGCTCCTGGAAGGCGATACGGCAGGAGCACAGGAGGCCGTCAGCCAGGCGATCAAAATGGGCCAGGCCGCCGGTAATACGCACCTGGTGGTACCCGCCACCTGCTTTCTGGCTGACCTTCAGGCAGCGGCGGGCCGGCTTCGTTGGGCGGACGAGACTTATCGGCAGGCGCTGCAACTGGCGGCCGAAGGAAGCGGCCGGTTGTTGCCCGTTGCCGCTGAGGCCTACCTGGGAATGGGCAGCCTGCAATACGAGTGGAACGACCTCGAGACCGCCACACGCCACCTGACCGAGAGCGTCGAGTTGGGCAAACGGTGGGGCAATGCCGGGATCATAGCTCTCAGCTACGCGGCGCTGGCGGGGGTGCGCCAGGCGCAGGGGGATTCGCAGGGCGCGTTTGGCCTGTTGCAGCGAACAGAGCAGATCACCCGGCAGTATACCATTCCTCCCCTGGCAGAGGCCGAGTTGGCGGCGCAGCGGATGTCGTTCTGGCTGGCAAGGGGCAGGGTGGCCGACGCAGCACGGTGCGCCAGGGAACGCGGATTGAGCGCGAATGATGAGCCCGGCTACCTGCGCGAGCTGGAGCACATCCCGCTGGTACGTCTGCTTATCGCCCAAGGCAAGCTGGACGGCGCCCTGCAAATGTCGAAACGGCTGCTCGATGCGACACAGAGCGCAGGGCGCGTCAGCCGGCTGATCAAGGTCCTGGTGCTTCAAGCGCTGGCGTTCCAGGTGGCGGGCGATACTGGCCGGACGCTGCTGGCACTGGGACGTGCTCTGTCCCTGGCCGAGCCGGAGGGCTATGTGCGCACGTTCGTGGACGAAGGCGCGCCGATGGCGGCCCTGCTTCGCCAGGCGCTATCGCAGGGCATCGCACCGCACTATGCTAGCCGCCTGCTGGCAGCGCTTAAAGTGCCCGCTGTCACCCAAGCGCTCGTTGAGCCGCTCACCCCACGGGAGCTGGAGGTGCTGCGCCTGATCGCCGCCGGGCTGCGGAACCAGGAGATCGCCGATCAACTGGTCATCAGCATGCCCACCGTCAAGCGTCACATAAGCAACGTCTACACCAAGCTCGACGTGCACAGTCGCACCCAGGCCCTTGCCCGCGCCCGAGAACTGGATCTGGTCTAACCCGCTGGCGCTCACCACGCACTGCCCCCCAGAATACAACCCCCATGTGCGACCTTTGGATGACGAGGTGCGCCGTGCCCCCTGGTATAATGGAGCTGCGATATGAAGGGCAAGAAAGCGATAGCCTCTATATTGGCGCCCTGCTCTTCGGGATGGTACGCCACAGGGCAAAGTCAACCTGGGCTTCATGGGTCATGCACGAGAGTGTTCTGATACTGATTGTGACTTTGGGTCTTGTTGCGGGTGGATAACGTCTATGGGGTCTGGCAGCAGGCAGGAGCTCGTTGCAGACTGGGGCTAGATCTGCTACGGCGCGTTCCGTACATTGGGAGCGCTGGCTGAAGAGATACAGGAGGTTAAGGTGGAAAGGAAATCACTGAGGATCTCGACCACGAAAACGCGGTCTTGTTCGAAGAGTATCACGACAAGACCTGGGACCAGGTACTGAGGCTGGCAGCGGATGCTTTTCAGAGGGTCGTGGCCCAGGTGGAGGCCCTTGGAGAGCAAGAGCTGGCCAGATGCGAAAAGTTCTTCCCGTGGCAAGGAGAACGCCCCATGTGGCGGCTCATCGTTGGGAGTGGCTGCATTCATCCGATTGCACATATGGCTGAGTTCCATCGAAAGCGGGGGAACCGAGAGCAGGCAGGCGAGATGACCGGGAAGATAGCCAGGTCCATGGCGGGCCTGGACGACAGTCCGGCCTGGCAGGGGGCGGTGAAATATCAGCTAGCGTGTCACTATTCCCTGCTGGGAGCCAAGGCGGAGGCCATCCGTGAGCTACAGGAGTCGCTCGTGCTGAATCCTGGGCTCACAGATTGGTCGAAGGAAGATCCAGACCTGGATGCGATCCGGGGCGAGCCCGATTATCAGGCGCTATACGAGAAGTGAGTCCAGTTCTTCCTCATGATCGTCTGCGGCATGGCCCTCCTTTTGATGTGGGGCAGGGTGGCGCGCGATTGGGCGGCGATGGGCTTCACACGCTAGAGGCTGGGCCAGGCCCTGGCGTGGGGATTGGGCGCCGGGGTGGATCGTCGCGCTCATACGCCAATCTGACGACTTTTTCGATTGTCGCCCGTTGCCCCCAGAGCGGGGAATGAGGAGTTGCCGT
>Ga0172363_10001776_pt1 | contig 17387 bp, 14 predicted proteins | sample LakKivs2_kivu2a2_FD_114541 | JGI IMG/M metagenome (GOLD analysis project Ga0172363, IMG submission 114541) | Sediment microbial communities from Lake Kivu, Rwanda - Sediment s2_kivu2a2 | ecosystem: Environmental > Aquatic > Freshwater > Lake > Sediment | place: Rwanda: Western Province, Lake... | reverse complement strand
TAAGTATTTAAGTTTATTATATGATTAGAGATAACCACTCCTCTAATCATATTATATAATATTATTTTCTTTAAGCTATTTTATTTTTATAAATCGGCATATAAAAGGCGCAACGCTCTAAATATGAAGGACTCGCAATTACAAACTTTTTATGGAATATTTTTAGCACATTAGCAGTAATTTTTGTAGGTGTATATTTTTTTAAAGAAAAAATTAATAATTATCAGAAATTTGGTTTATTTTTTGGTATTTTATCTATCTTTTTTTTATTTTTGGCAGATAGTAAATCATAAATTGATTATTTCAATATTTTCGGGCATTTCTATATTTGCATATTTTTCTAACAAATAAAGTTTTAATTTAAGATCCTTATTTTCCCTAACTGAATTCATTGTCAACCTCTCCAACTTAAAAATATGCTGCAATGATTCCATCCTTCCCGACATACCATAAGTCCTCTTTTTTACACCATATGGATGTTTCAATTTCCATTCACATTGCAATGCCTCAACAGATGTCTCAAAACCCGTTAAATACCCCGCAAATTCCCATTTCCTTCCCCTTGTACTTTTAGCTCCTCCAACTAATTCCCCATTATGTTGTCTCAATCTCCGCTGCAAATCAACTGTAAAACCAACATAAGTTCTCTCCCCACCAATTTCCCGTAAAATATATACAAAATACTGATTCATATAAAATTGATTTATTTATTACTAATTTTTTAAGTTAATAAATGTTTAATCAAGATAAAATATTTCTTAGATTTATATTTTTTGCTTCAGTCATTTTAATAAATCTTTTTTGTATTTTTTCAAGAATTATTGAATCAAATAATAACCAATTTACACAAACACAAGTTTTATACAAATATGAATTTTTATTTATTGTTGCAACATCTATAAAAACAATAATAATATGTAAATTTTTACTTTTTAAACATTTTACATTTCTTTATTGGGGATGTGTTTTTGTTAATGTTATTATTATTTTTACATCCGAAGTAGTACTAAAAAATGAACAATTATCTCAAAAAGAATTATTTTCATTCTTTAGATGTTACCTTTTTAATACCTTATTTTTTCTTTATGAATTATACCTGTTAACAAACCAAATAAAATAATTTGATTAACAAAAATATCTTTATAAATATATGCAAAACCATTACATCCAAATGTTTGTTATAATGATTATTGCTAGTCTTCTTTCTACCATGAATGTATGGGTAAGCAGCACATCTGATATTAGACTTAGTTTAAATGATTTATATATGGCTTTACTAATGACTGGATGGATGTTTCTTTTTATGGGTGTTTTAGATAAAAATAATTTTATTACCCTTTTTGGTATAATTCTTACCGCGGGAAGTTTTTATGCTATTAGAAAACAATTATTTATCAACCAAAAACAATATTTATTAGGAATGATACCTCATCACTCAATGGCTATTTTGATGAGCAAGGAATTGCAAAAGAAAGAAAATAATATCCCAAAATTACTCAATGATATTATCACAAATCAAGAAAATGAAATAAAATTTATGAAAGAAAAACTCCTTTCCTAATCTCCACCACCAGGTGGTAAATAAGACCAGGCTACTTGGGGTGTTGTTTGTGGTCTTCCTGGAAATGGCCCTGCATTATAAACACCAACATATTTTGAAGGAAATGAAACTGCAGAATAACCAGATTCCACGTTCGTATTGAGAGAAGCTTTATTCATAAAATTATATTGATTTTTTGGTGCAATATTTACATATCCGGTTGGAAGTCCACATCCACAAGAGTTGAACTGTCTTTTTGGACTAATATAGATTCTACCATTTTTACTTTCTTTTGGAAATTTGTTTGCTGTATATTTAAATTTTATATAAATAACACCATCCTTTTTCTTTATTGAATCAACTGTCAAAATATATTCATTATCTCCTAAATATACTTTTGCAGGAGGATTTATCCCATAAATTTCAACAAAATTTTCAAGAGACTCGCTATCTTTGATTGCAAATTTGTAAATTCCTTTTTTTAATTTAGAGATTTTAAAATCTCCACTCAAAATAAAATCAACCATAATTATTAAAATAATTTTTTTACGCACCAAAAAAATATATTTTACATTATCACCAAAAATGATACTTGAATTTAATAACTCTAATAATACAGTCCGTGTTTTCAATTATGAACGAAAAATAATAGCAACACTATTTGGTACTATAGAATATTTTTCAATTTTCAATTTATCAAAAGATTTACAAAATATGGTAAGTGCAAATTTGTGTAGAGGAGATATCTATTTATGGAATCTTAAATCCGGATTTATCAAAAAAAGTCTTCAAATAAATAATAAAATTTCTTGTTTAACTTTTTCCAACAACAACGATTTTCTTTTCATTGGAAATGAAGATGGATCAATAAAAATATATAACCTAAATAATTACTATTCGATACTAATTAAAGATCATACTGATCCAATTTCTGATATTATTTTTGCACCTAATGGAAAAGTTTTTTTATCAATTACACCCAATATAATATATCTTTATGATTTCAATAATTTTTCATATAAATTGAAACAAACTTTTTATGATAATAAAAAAATATATAGTGCATATTTCTCTCCCGATTCCAAATTTATCGCAACCTCCGGATGGAACTACGAAATAAAAATATGGCAAATATCATCTTCTAGAATTATAGACATTATTTACGATGAAAACATGTTTATCTTATCAATTTTCTCAAACGATTCAAAGTATATTGCCACAAAAAATTATAAAAATAATATAAATGTCTTCAAAATCGGCTCAGGAAAAGTGTTTTCAAACAAAATAAAAAAAAATTCAATGAAAACAAGTTTACAATGGGAAAAAAGAAAATTCAATAATAATAATAAATATATTGAATATTTTTTAGAAAATAAATTTCCATTAGATATTTCAAACATTATTTTAGATATGATTGAGGAAAAAGAGTGTCTTGTTTTAGACAAAAAAGTAGTTTTTATTAGTTAAAAACAATGCAATATTTATTTACAAAAAATGCCAATAATAATCTCAAAAACTATTTTTAAAGAAATTTTCCTAACTAGCTTGGAAATATCATTAATTTCAATTTTACTAATAGAATTTATAGAAAAATATGTTATGAATTTGTTAAATATACTAATTATTATAAGCACAAGTTTATATTACCTAGAAATTATTTTTGAATTATCAATGTTTTATTACTATTATAAATATTTTAACCAATCAACAGGTTATGGTTTATCCCTATTTGACTGGAAATTACAGTTTCGATCCTATAAAATTAAACTATTTATAGATTTTTTATACACTTTTAATAATATAATAATATCAGGGATTGTAATTTTTAATAGGGGAAAAGATAGCCCAAAATTACCCCTAATTATATTTCTTATAATTGCTTCAACTGTTTTCAAATTTTTAACATTATTCCTATTATTCTCCTTGTATGCACTGTCAAAAATAAATTACCAAAGACCACGAATAGTTGAAATTGAAACAATTGAATTAGTAGAAATTAAAACATTCATAACAGATACCTGTTCAATATGTTTGGATGATACCAATGACAAATGGTCAGAATTAAAATGTGGTCATAAATTTCATAAAAATTGTATATTAAGTTGGACTAATAAACAAAGAACGTGTCCAATATGTAGAGAGCAATTATAATAAAGTTACAAAAATTTAAATAAGGTTACTGTAAATTTGAGATTCTATAGTATCATTGATAATAAGTCTGTGAATATTACTTTCTCTTGTTTGGTTGATACGATAAACTCTTGCAATAATTTGCTTTTCGATATCTTTAACGTAATTTCCGCAGATTGGTTCAAAAATGACAATGTCAGAAACAAAACTTAAGTCAAGACCACACGCATTATTTTTTGAAGAAAGAATCATAACCTGGAATTCTTTGTTTCTAAAAGAATTAACATTTTCTTCTGAAAATTCCTTTGTTCTTATCCCTTCCAAATTTAATATGTCAGAAACCTTCGAAATAATTGAGTCAAATTGCGTAAAAACAATAAATTGTCTCGTAGCTGATTTAATAATACTAAGAAGTTTCATTATCTTTGTACTATGTGGTGACGTGTCAGTATTGTTTCCTAATAAAAAATGGTCAGGATCACCTCTACATCCAGGACAAGTATTGTGATTATTCATCCAACCTTTAAAACAACTTTCACAAAAAAAGTGAGAACAATTTTTAACAAGACAATATGTTCCTTCGATATCAAGTGTGCAAATTATGCATACTTTTTCTTCTTGAAAATGAGCTTTGAGAAGGTTAAATGAGACGGACCTGTTCCTTACCGAACTTTTTTGGTCTCTTATTTTATTCTCATAAAGCGTCTTATTTTGTCTAATCACTTCTTGATCTTTTGAATCAATAATTTCCTTAAGTTTCTTTTCAAGATCATCGAGCTTTGCTTGCTCAATATTCATTTTATCCTCAAAATCCTGTAAATGAATATCTCGTAAATTATCTCTTGTTATCACCTTTTCCGAATTAAATTTCATCAAAACATCACAACAATATTTACGCAAACTCATTTCATCTGCATTTCCTCTTGCTGATTGCTCCGCAAAATAAATTGCTTTTTCCGAATCATTAAAATCGAGAAAATGATTGTGAATGTGAAGAGGTGGAAGAACTATTTCATCTTGTACATTAGATCCAATATTTCTTCTAAACATTTCTCGGAATAAAACCTCGTAATGTATGAATCTTTCAATATCTGAATAAAATACATTTTGTTCAATCAAATACTGGAAAATTTTAAAAATACTTTGTGGTGATGAAAATGGTGTTCCTGTCATTCCCCATTTATATTTACACCCTGACTTTAACAAATCGTCATATAACTTTGAAAATCGATCATCACAATACAATAAATGTATTTCATCAACAATCAATCTTTCATAACCCTTGAGTAAATGGGAAGTAAATTCGCTGAATTTCACAATAACAATGTTAAGAGGGATATCATAATGTTTAATTATTTCAGAATTCCAATGATTTTTAAGATGATCTGGAACTAAGACTATGGTAGGTATATTTCTCTCAGCACATAAAGCTAAAACTTGGAATGTCTTACCTTTTCCAGCCTCATCTGCTATAATCCCACCCCTCACAACAACTGGTGAAATATCATCCTGAACAATAAAACTCTTCCTATCCAAATCATAAATACGATCATCCGGAAAAAATACCAAACGATTTTTCGTAATCTTCAATGGAAGCATATTTTGTTCAGTCTTTATCATCCAATTAATATTGTTCAACTGATAATTAAAAGGACGCGTTATTGATTTTACAGTCAAGGGTGTCAAGTCATAAAAATGTCTTGACTCCATATTGGCAATCATTTCATCCCTTCTCATAAAATATGATGAACTGTTCTTGGATGTTGTGTCATTGAAATAAATAAAATGACGTGTAAGTAAATTCGCAATAGTATTATTAATGTTTGAATTAATCAACAAACTTGTATTCAATATTTCACAGAATCTGATTCGGACAGTATGTCCATCCAATATAAGCTCACAAACATAATAATCGATAAACCTTTTATCTTCTTCAGAAAATTCAGGATTATTTATTTTCCATTCTTGTTTGCAGTGATTGATTGCATGTTCATTCTTCAAAGACATCTCCTTCAAATTCTGCAGTTTCAAAGAATTCTTAATCGCGCCATAACTCCTATCCAAAGGAGTAACATTAAAGTCGTAGTAAAGAAGTATATTATACATAGCTCCTTAACAATAATTATTATTAAATTCTTTACAATCAATTTTTTTTAATCCAAAAAAATTGAATATCTTATAAGCTATTCCTACTACAATTAAATGAATATAGAAAATATTGTCTCAGAATTTTGTTCCAATTATTTTGACCTATTCTCCGACCATATAATCCAAAAAAATATTCAACAATTTTTTTACTCATATCCCCCAAAAACAATGAACTCAATTAATTATCTGTTTCAATTAATTATCAACCTCACCAACGGTGATTTAGCTATGGATGTTGATACTACATCAATTCCATATTTCTTCTCAATGGAAAGAGACTACACTGATGTTGATTTTACAAATTCTATTCATATAACTAATGATAAACTTATTTTATTTGTTCATCTATCTAAAGGAATTTGTCCAATTAACTACATATTCACATCTAATATAAATGTAAAATATCAAATTTTTAATTATCTGAATGAACAATATGGCGATCTATTCAGATTAGATGTGAGCGAAAATATTATCGATTTTGACTGCAAAATTTTACATCACCTATTCCATTTCCTTAATTTTTTCAATTCAGCTGATTATTCAATAAAAAATCAAAGAAAAACACCAAAAAATAAGGAAAATATTGCACATATGCAGAAAAATTTATGTAACTGTTGTCATCAAAATTTTGGAAAAAATTATGATATTGACCATATAATTGAATTAGGATATTACGGCAACAATGAAGAATATAACTTTCAAGCATTATGTCTCAACTGCCATCGTGAAAAAACACGATATAACCTCAATATCAAAAGCAAATATAAATAATTATTTTTGGCACAATATATAAGGATTATAAATTAAACAATCACTCAATATTTCCACAATTTTCATCAATTCCTTATAACCATTGGTATCTTCCTTTAATTTGGAAATCCATTTTATAATTGATTCCCTATCTTGACAAATATAATGGTACGGTGATGCAATGGTAGCATAATTTTTATCCATATATAAAATCGTTCTCAACTCTTCATTCTCACCAAATTCCTCCCATCCTATTTTATACAATTTTTTTAATAAATTATCTAAATCTATTGTTAAATCTTTCCCTGCTGAATTAACTGGATAAAAACCATAATTTATATATTCTGTTGGATATTTTGTAAAATTTTCAATATAACACTTTTTTATCTGAAATCGACATAAAATCTGCAATGCGAATATTATGCATTTCCCATAAGATAACCTCTTATCCTCCACCACATTCCTTATAATTCCATTTTCCAAATTTACCTCCATCTCAAAATTTTTTCCACGCATTATATACCCATTTAACAAATTAAATGCAAATTCAACCCTCTTACCTTTACTCAATGGTCCCAATATAACACACTTGTTTTTAGAAAAATTAACCTTAAATTCTTTCACAAAATCCCAAGGATCCAATATATCCATATTTTAAGCAAACATTTTAGCTTTTATTATTGAACCACTCTCATATCCTCTTAACCTAATATTATCATACTCGTAATCATCTATTTTTTTCAAATCTCCATCTAATTCCAAAAAAGGTAATATCCTTCTTTCACTTCTTCTTCCTAACTGCATTTTTACAGCATCCATATGTTCCTCATATAAATGCGAATCTCCAATGCAAATATGAACCTTTCCAACCCTTAACCCTGAAATTTTTGCCACCAAATGCACCAACAAAGCGGTGCTTGCAATGTTAAATGGTAATCCCAAAAATACATCTGCACTTCTTTGATACATCTGACAACTTAATACACCATTATTAACATAAAATTGATAACTTACATGACAAGGTGGCAAACACATTTGTTCCAACTGATTTGGATTCCATCCAGACATAAACAATCTTCTTGAATTCGGATTTGTTTTTATTTCATCAATAATAAATTGTAGCTGATCAAAACCTTTTTCTAATCCCTCCGTTTCTTCTATTTTTCCATTTTTTTCATAAATATATTTTTCACCAAATTTTCTCCATTGGAATCCATAAATTGGACCTCCTATTCCCTCCTCATACGGCAATCCATTCTTCTCCAAAAAATCTTTACTTGTATTACCCTTCCATATATTTACTCCATCCGCCTCCAATATTTTACTATCAGTCTTTCCCTTTATAAACCATAATAATTCCCTCACAACTCCATTAAAAAATACTTTTTTTGTTGTCAATAAAGGAAATCCTTTTGATAAGTCAACCGAAATTTTCTCTGAAAATATCGATATTGTCACCCCATTTCTAGTTTCTCTTCGTTCTCCATTTTTTAAAATTCTTTCCATCAAATCTAAATAATCATCATCAATTGTTCTATATCCTTCATCATTAATTCCATATACTCTCAACTCAAATCCCCCTTCCATCAATCGCGGCTTAAATTTCTCTTTAAATCCCAATCTTGTAATAAAATCATCAATATTATTTTTAATAAATGTGTCACAATCATATTGGGGACATTTAGTGATAAAAAATTCACTAATAAAATAGTTTTTCATAAAATGGTCATAAATTTGGGCACCTCCACATACCCATAAAATTTCAGTTCCCATATTTCTAGCTAAATTAACACCTTCTTGAACGCTTTTAACAAAATGCACTCCATCTTTTTCAATATCTTCTGATGTTACAACAATATTTATGCGATTAGGAAGAGATTTACCAATTGATTCAAAAGTTTTTCTTCCCATAATGATTGAATGATTGGAAGTGAAGCGTTGAAATAATTGTAAATCTTCTTTGCATTTCCAGGGTATTTTTCCTTGAAATCCAATTCCTTGATCTTGCGTACAAGCTAAAATAATGTTTATCTTCATTTTTAATTATCCATTAATTTATTTTTATATTCAAACGAAATAATTTTATTAACTAATACTATGAGAAATGCGCTATTAGTCGGAATAAATTATAAAGGGACTACAAGTGAACTACGTGGATGCATCAACGATATTATCAATATGAAGTTTTTTCTTAAATCCTCTCGCAATTATGATAATATAACTTTACTAAGTGATGATTCACCTGATCGTATGCCAACAAAGTCAAATATTTTGGCAAATCTAACTTCTTTAGTTGCAAATAGTCGTCCGGGAGACGAAATATTTTTTCATTATTCTGGTCACGGTACGTTGATAAGAGATACAAATGGTGATGAAGAATCTGGATATGATTCCGTAATTTGTCCAGTAGATTTTTTAAATGTAGGGTTTATAACAGATGATGTATTAAGAGGAATTGTAAATAATGTACCTGCTGGAGTAACTTTATATGCATTTTTGGATTGCTGTCATAGTGGAACTGGATTTGATCTTCGATACAAATATGAAGATAATAGTAAATATTTAAAACCTGGCATTCCTTCAACATATACAACCACAGATTGGCAAATGAAACAATCATATTATCAATTCAAAAAATATGCAAAAACTAATGGAAATGTTTTTATGGTAAGTGGATGCAAAGATGACCAAACAAGTGCAGATGCATTGGAAGAAGGACAATTTACAGGAGCATTGACTTATTGTATATTGAAGACTTTAAGGTCAAACTATGGTAATTGTAAATGGAAAATATTTTTAAAGGATTTAAGCTGTTTATTAAAAGTAAAAGGATATTCTCAAAGACCTGTCCTTACCTCCGGAAATTTCCTTAATATGGATGATACTGTATTTATAACAAAACAATCTAAATCAATTGACGCTTTACTAGATAGCTGTGAAATATGCAAAACTTTACTCAATAAATGAAATTAAATTATTATTTTTTATTTTAAAGTATGCTTCTTCAATGTTGATGTCTCTAGAATTTGCATTTGGGTAGAATTTATCGAAAAAATAGAGTAAATAGTTGAATGTTTCTCTTCGGATATTTTGATCTTGATTACGGCAATATCTGATCATAAAAATAAAGGAAAGAATAACTGAGCAATTCCTTGCTATTTTTTGCTGATGATTTATGCAGTAACCAAATCTTTTTGGATTTCCAATTTTCCAGCAGTCAGATTTTCTACAGCATTGAATTTTTCCAACCCACTTCTCATATCCCGTATCAAAATATAAATAACTCATCGCATCTATATTTTTTCTATCAACATCACAACCACACCTTCTGCAACCTATCTTCTCCATTTCCTTTATGCAATCATAATGGAAATAACATCCACAATCATTCGAAACCACCAAATCACATAATGCCGGATCAAATTTCATCTCTCTACAACAAATTGAACACTCCATCGTAAAATCAGGCAGAAAAGATATATCAGGATTTAAAATACAATGACGACACTTTGGACATTTTTTCTCAATTTTACTATGCATCAATAATAAAGAACACTTCTTGTGCAGTATATGATTACATGAAAGAACATATTCATCTTCATCTGATATATCATCAAAACAGATTGGACAAGTTCTATCTGTAAGAACTTCATTCAAACTACTAGTAGTCATTCACAATATTTTTATTAAATAAATCATTTTAATATCAATTTTTTTTTACTTAAAAAGATTTTTCTTTTTATCATAAAATGCCCAAAAATGGGAAAACATTATGTTTAAATATGATTGTTAAAAATGAAGCCCATGTAATCACTGACACCTTCGACAATTTACGTCAATATTTCTTATTTGATTATTGGGTTATTTCTGATACTGGGTCTACTGATAATACAAAAGAAGTAATAAATAATTATTTTAAAAATGCAAATATACCAGGAGAATTAGTCGAACATGAATGGAAAAATTTTGGTTATAATCGGACAAAGGCCTTAGAGTCAGCCTATAATAAAACTGATTTATTGCTTATTTTTGATGCAGATGATAGAATGTTCGGAGATTTTAAATTACCGAATGATTTAAATGCAGATATGTATATGTTAATTTTTGGGAAAGTATTTAAGTATAATCGGCCATTATTGATTAATAATAGGAAGAGATTTCGATTTAAGGGAGTATTACATGAATTCTTGAGTCCAGATGATAAAATAGTGGAAGGTAAAATTGAAGGGGATTATTACATTGAATCAGGAAGAACTGGTAATCGGAGTAAAGACCCTGAAAAATATTTTAAAGATGCAAAAATACTTGAAAAAGGATTCGAAGAAGAAAATGACAACGGATTGAAAGATCGTTATGCCTTCTATTGTGCGCAGAGTTACAAAGATTATGGACCAAAAACATATGATGAATCAATAAAATGGTATTTAAAAGTATTGGAAAGAAATAATTGGACCCAGGAAAAATATTATTCATGTCTTATGCTTGGTGATCTTTATAAAATGAAAAATGACAATTTTAATGCATTAAAGTATTGGACAAAATCAATCGAATATGATAGTGAACGCATAGAGGGTATTGCACAAGCAATGGAATTATTATTTGTAAATGGAATGCATGCAATGAATAATATGTTATATCATCGTTATAAAAATTATAACAAAACTCCTATGAATAAATTATTTATTAATATGGATAGATATAGAGATCATATTGAATATTATAATTCAATTGCAGCGTATTACGTAAATGATAATGAAAGTGGTTATGAATGTTGCAAGAAGATATTGGAAAATAATATTGCAGATAAACTATTGATTTATCAAACATTCAAAAACATTATGCATTATCAAGATAAAGTTAAAAAAGATTCAAGTTTATTTTACTTGGTTGATAAATATATTGAGAAAAATAATGATTCAATACAAAAAAGTGGTTATGATTTATGGAATAAATTATTTGAAATTGAGAGGATAAATTTGGCTAAGAGTCGTGATTTTAGTTTTACAAATAAAAAGAAGCCAATTGTAATGATTACTTTTACAACCTGTAAAAGATTTGATTTGTTTGAACAAACAATAAATTCAATATTGAATACTTGGCAGGATGTTTTAAAAATAGATTATTGGTTTTGTGTTGATGATAATTCAAATAAAGAGGATCGAAAAAAGATGAAAGAAAAATATTTTTGGATGGAATATTATTTTAAAAATGAAGAGGAAAAAGGACATCGACAAAGTATGAACATTATTTGGGATAAATTAAATAAGTTAAAACCAAAATATTGGATTCATATGGAAGACGACTTTTTATTCCATTGTAAAATGAATTATGTTACTCAATCAATTAAATATTTGAATGAATTGAAAGAAAAAAATATTTATCAAATATTGTTCAATCGGGGATATGGAGAGACGATTGAGGATTATAAGATAAAGAGTTATGTTGGATACAATGAGGAAGTGGTTATCCATGATTATAAAGAGGGTACGTTTCAATATGCGAATTGTCATTATTGGCCACATTATAGTTTTCGTCCTTCAATGATTCAAACTGAAATTATTTTGAAATTAGGAAATTATGATTCTCCTAACCAATTCTTTGAAATGGATTATGCCAGAAAATGGATGCTAAATGGTTTCAAATCAGCATTTTTTAATCTTATTACGTGCAAACATATTGGTAAATTAACATCTGATAAGATTGGGAAAAATGCTTATACATTGAATAATGAGAGTCAATTTGAGAAAAAAGAAGAGCAATGCAATTTAATTAAAATTATTAATTTGAAAAGACGTCCAGATAGGAAAGAAAATGTAATTGAAAAAATGAAAAATGCTGGCATTTCTAACTATCAATTTGTTGAAGCAGTTGACGGAAATGAATTAATACCCACAACAAATATTCGAAATTTATTTCGCGGAAATGACTTTGGAAATAGAAAGGGTGTAATTGGATGTGCTCTTACCCATTACAATCTTTGGATAGAGTTGATCAATAATCCAAATGCTGATTATTATTTCATCATGGAAGATGATTTTACAATTTGTGATCAATTCAAAAAAGTTACAACAAAACTTGAAAAAGATGCAATCTTTAAAAATTCAGAATTATTATTGATGGGTTATCATATGTTTTCTAAGAATCGTGAAATATATAAAGAAATATATGATTCAACTGATTATTCTAATATTAAAATTGGAAATCTGAATAGGGATTTATTTATAGGAGCAACTCATTGTTACACTATTAATAAAAAAGGCGCAATGAAGTTATGTGATTATATTTTGGAAAATGGAATAAAACATGGTATTGATTATTTATTTAAAATTGTTTTGACTATAGAAGCGAAAGAAACACAACCATTGATCGCATTTGCGGAATGGAACGAACAGGGCAAGAATATTGATAGTGATATTCAGAATAATTATGATAGTTTTGATTTTAATATTTCCAAAGAAGATTTAATGAAAAAATATGATCATTATAAGAATCTTGATTTTTATGGATCAGATATTTGTTATTCTAAGCCTGAAAATCTATTTGACCAATTAATAATTGCTGAAAATAATAAAGATTGCGTTGCTTTTAATACTCTGGGATATTTTAAGAATAATGTAAATACTGAAAATCTAATTTCTCTATCAAATTGTGATCTTTATGTTAAAAAAAATGAGAAAAAAGGAGAGATTAAAATATTTTATAACATAGCTTGTCTGAATAATTGGAAGAATATTGTGAATGATCAATTATCAAGAATAATTGAAACGAAGTTGTATGATAAAGCAAGTAAAATTCATTGTTTTTTAATTAGTGCAGAAGTTGAAAGAGAAGAAAATATTAAATTTGTTGAATCATTTGGATCGAAGATTAAAGTTGAATTGACCGAAGAGAAGGGCGATGAATCTTTAACATTGTCGAATATTAAAAAATATATTGGTCAAAATGATAAATTTTTGTTTATTCATTGTAACGATGTTACAAAATTTAATAATGATCAATATAAAAATTTTGAAGATAGCAGAAAAATAATAGAATGTTTTTTGATAGATAAATTTGAAAAGTGTATTGAAGAATTAAACAACTATGATACAGTCGGAATAAATTACTTTCATTCTCCTCCACATTTCAGTGGTAATTTTTGGTGGGCAACCCAGAATTATTTTTCACAATTACCTGAATTAGGTGCTTCATCCGTAGAAGCATATATATTTCTTGGTAATCCAAAGTATAAATCTTTATTTCAAGAAAACGATAAATATAATAATGAAATATCTTTAGAAAAATATATTTTTATTGAGGGATTTGATCAGAAAGATTGTGACCTTTATTATCGACCTAATAAATCAATTGATGAGCTTAAGAAGATAGCGGATGTGGATAATAATTGTGTTTGTTTCAATACACTTGGGTTTTTCAAAAATAGTATTTCTAACTTGGTAAAATCTCCTTATTTTTCAGGTAAAGATGGATTGTATGTTAAAAAAGACTGGTATAACCGCTTTCTGGATATTCAAAATGATAATTTCAAGAATAGTATTCTAGATTCTATTAATAATTCATCTGGATACTTTTGTTTTATTCATAGCTGTAATCTAGGAAATACATTAATTCTTGATAACTTAATTGATTATTTAAATGAAAATCTGTTAGATGTAAATGTTATTTTTGTTATTAATATTGGTGAAGAAATCAAGAAGGACTATGGTGAGAAAATTAAGATTATCCAATATTCAAGTGATACCAATTTATTTGAGATACCTACCATAAATTTAATCCATTCTTTCAGTTTTAGAAATCCGAATTCAAATATTTTATATCTTCACACTAAGGGTGTTTCCTATAATTATCCAGTTTCTAGTATTGATGATTGGAAAAATATGATGTTGCATTTTTTAGTTAAAAAACAAACTGAATGTTTGGATCTTCTTGAATACTATGATACAGTGGGATGTAATTATCAAGAAAAACCACATCCACATTTCAGTGGTAATTTTTGGTGGGCAAAAGCTTCTTATATTTGTGGTCTAAAAAAATTAAAAACCAATGTGAAACATGATGCTAAGTGGTGGTTGTTCTCTGATAATTTAAATGTTAAATATTATAGTATCCATAATTCATTTATTAATCACTATCAAACTCTTTATCATCCTTCAGAATATGAAAATTTACCAAAATATATTCGTGTAAAAATGTTATGTAATTGGTGTTCATCAAAGACTTTGTGCCAGGAATGGTCAAATATGTGTCAAAATGGATATAGATGGAAAAATATAGAAATTACTTGGGAAAATTATAATATTGATTATTGGGTAATTATTAATAAACCATCTGATAATTCATATTATGATCCCAAAAAAACAATTGTATTTCAAATGGAACCTTGGGTGATGAATGAATCGCATTTGTGGGGGGTAAAGACTTGGGGAGATTGGGCGGAGCCAAATGAAAATAAATTTTTGGCGGTAAGAGGTCGTAAGACAAAATGTCATAATAATGCATTTTGGCAGCTGGAATTGACGGAATCTCAAATAAGATGTTTAGATTTTCCATATAAAATTGATAAAGTAGCATCTATCTGTAGTTCTAAGTATTTTGATGAAGGACATATTGCTCGAATTGATTTCTTAAAATTTATGGAAAAGAAAGGAGACATTCCCATCGATATTTTTAATGCGGATAATCAACACGGATTTAAAAATTATCGGGGACAATTAAGTCCATATGTTGATAAGAGCAAGGGCATAGTACCATATAAGTATTATTTTATGGTGGAGAATAATTATGAAGAAGGATTTATAACTGAAAAAATATGGGAACCAATTTTATGCGAAACTCTTGTTTTTTACTATGGATGTCCAAATATTACTAGTTATATTAATCCAGAAGCATTTGTGCAGTTAGATATGAAAGATTTTGAGAAGTCATATCAGATTGTAAAGAAGGCTATTGCAGAAGATTGGTGGAGTATAAGAATTGATGCAATCAAGAAGGAAAAGAAGAGAATTTTGGATGAACTGGCATTTTTTCCAGTTATAAGTGGAATAATAGGGGATAAATATGATAGGAATAAATGGATTGAAAAAATATCATCTGCTTGGACAGGTCACAGATTATTTGCGGAATGGTTAGTGAACAAAATGGATCCAGAGGTGGTAGTAGAGTTAGGTGTTGACTTTGGATATAGTACGTTTGTATTTGCTACTTCATTAAGGGGAAGAAAAGGGACAATTTATGGTGTTGATTTATTTTTGGGAGATTTTCAGGCAGGAAAAAGAAATACTTATGAATATGTAATGGAGAAAATAAGAAGATATGATATCACAAATATCGATATTATCGTTGGAGATTTTACTGAAATTTCAAAATCATGGTCAAAACCAATTGATATTTTACACATCGATGGATTACATACTTATGGAGCTGTCAAGAACGATTATGATAGTTGGTCAAAATATGTTAAGGAAGATGGAATAATTTTGTTTCATGATACAGCTATTCATGATTATGGGGTAAAAGATTTTTTTAGGGAGGTTGAATCACTCTATAAACTTTATTTTATCCATTCAGCTGGTTTAGGAATTCTAACAAAGAATAAAGATTTGTATGAAAATATTGTGAAGAGTTTTGATAATGTTTATGATAATATGGTAAATAAATTTTAGTTAAAAATATTTTACTCAGAATATTGATCTAATTTTGCGATTGATTATATTTTTTAGGTTGTAAGAGGAATAATAGATAAAAGTATATTATAAATATTTCTTACACCTTTTAAGCAAAAATTTGTTTAATTGTTTCAAGTGATTTTTCTTTATCACCAAGATCAGGGTTGAATTCAACCAAATCAAGGCCAACAAGTTTTTTCTCTTCAATTGCTGCCATAATAATTCTTCTCACATCTAGAGGAGAAACACCAGAGGGAGCAATTGTACCAGTACTGTCCAAAAAACTTGGATCAAGTCCATCCACATCAAAACTGATATGAATATTTTTTGGAGTTGTTTTGATGAATTCGATTGCATCATCGGGGTTGAAGACGGTGATGTTGTTATTTTTGACGACATCTTTTTCAAATTCATCGAGGTCACGGATGCCGACATATTTCAAATTCTCATATTTGAGAATCGGTCTTTCGTCCATCGGCCACCAAGCTTCATCTAATCCAACACAAACTGAAACAGGAGTTCCATGCGTATTTTTGGAAATGGATGCTGCAATTGTGTTGATATCTGCATGGGCATCAATCCAGACAACTGCTAAATTATCACCATGTTTGGCAACGGATGCAGAAATAGTTGCAACACCGATAGAATGATCGCCTCCAATCGTGAATGGGTATTTGGTTGATTTACAGACATCAAAGAGGTTTTTGTAATCACTCTTAGAATTAAAATATCTATTAGGTAAATCTATAAATATCCAGTCATATTCGTTGAATACATTATCTTGTATTGTATCTGGACCAAACATTACACCAGGTTTCCTTTGTCCTTGATTGCATTTTGCTTTAACAAGTGTAAAATGATTTCTTAAAAAATCTTCCATAATAATTCAAACAAAAAATAAATGAAATTACAAACACTTAAAAAAATTAATTATAAAAATGCATCATTTTTTATTATCAAAAATATTTTATTGCGAATATGCCTCTTAAATCATTTAATTTTGAAACAACTTGTGCTTCATTTTTAGGAACAATAATCCATTCAAAATTAAATAATTCTTTCGGAAGATTATTCTCCAATTTTTTACGAAATTCAGGAAAACAATAAACCTGCTTCACCTCATAGTTTTTGATTCCATTTATCACTTCATTCCC
>Ga0172363_10001775_pt1 | contig 17392 bp, 16 predicted proteins | sample LakKivs2_kivu2a2_FD_114541 | JGI IMG/M metagenome (GOLD analysis project Ga0172363, IMG submission 114541) | Sediment microbial communities from Lake Kivu, Rwanda - Sediment s2_kivu2a2 | ecosystem: Environmental > Aquatic > Freshwater > Lake > Sediment | place: Rwanda: Western Province, Lake... | reverse complement strand
TGAATAATCATTATTGTAAGGCTTCAATTCATATTCATAATTTATTATGGTTTTATTTCTTTAAATTAATTTAATTATATTTTTATAAAAATGTCCCGAATTTCACCGAAAAAGATGTAATAATAAAAATAAAATTCTTCGCGTTTATTGTTGTGGAGTATTTGATTTATGTCATTTAGGCCATATGAAATTATTCGAAAAAATATCAAAATCATTTGATTGTCCTATACATTTGATTGTTGGTGTTCATTCAGATGAAACAGTTAGATCATATAAACGAGATCCAATACTATCAGAAAATTTCAGAGTTGAAACTGTTAAATTATGTAAATATGTAGATGAAGTATGGCCTAATGCAGATTTATTTGTCAGTGTAGATTTTTGTATTCAAAATAATATAGATTGTGTTATTATAGGTGAAGAGTATAGAAATAATAAAGATTCTTATTGGTATTGGGGTCCAATGCAATTACAAATTCATAAATATATTTCTAGATTTGAAGAATTATCGACTACTGATATTATTAAAAAAATAAAATCATATGAATAAAATTTTTAATTATTTAGATAAAACACATGATTATTTGAACATGTATATTGGATAATTTTTTGTGGTATTTTTTTCTCTGGCTCTATAATAATATTACCATATTTATCATATCTTTCTATACGTTCAATTAAAATTGCTTCTTCATCATTAGATAAAATTTTTTTTGTAAAATATTTAGGTTCAATATTTTGACTTTTACATTCGTCACAAATTATTTCTTTTTGAAAATAATTTCCCATAAGTTTAACTATAATAAAGTATATACTTTTAAGTTATTTTCCAATTGCTTTGTAAAAATCTTCTTTTGAAATTAATTCAATTTCAAGTTCTTTTGCTTTTATTATTTTACTTGATTTTTCATTAAGGTCTGCCACAATAACCAAATCAGTATTCCCACTAACAGAACCTGTAATTTTAGCACCAACATTTTCAAGTTCTTCCTCAATCTCTTTATCTCTAAAACCAGTAAAAACTATTTTTTTTCCGGCAAATTTTGTCAAGTCTAATCCTGATGTTTTTGAAGAATCTATTGATTTAGTGGATTTGGTTGATTTAGTGGATTTGGTTGATTTTATTGTTTTGGTAGTGGTTTTAAGTAAATTTGGTTTTATTTTTTTTAATTTATCTAACCAAACAATAAATTCATCCATTGAATCAACAATCTTATTAGTTGTTTTATTATCAAAACCCATAATATTATTAATTAATTCTTTTGTATGTGTCGAACCTTCTTTTTTAAATATTTCAAGAATATTTGGATAATCATTAATTATTAGTTTAAATTTTTTTACCCCAATACCTCTTCCAAAAATTTGTGATGCTGCCATTATTTCTTCTAATTTTCTTTCTTCTAATCCATCTTCAATACTTGTATATAATTTGTCTACTAAAGTTTTACCAAATCCTTCAATTTTTGCCAAATCATTTTTATTGGCATTAAGTATTTTCCATAAGTCATTAAAACCATTTGAAACAAATTTTTCTATAGTTGTTTCTCCCATCCATTTAATTCCAAGTGTTTCAAAAAAATATGTTAATTTTTTAACAGTTATTTTTTCAATTGTGTCATTATCAAGTTCTGAAGCGATAATATCAACTGAAGTTTCATTCCAAATATATTTTATAGATGGCATTTTTGGTTTACCACTTGAAGATGGTTTAAGAACTTCTTCAATTTTAGGAATAACATCACCAGATCTTATTATTTGAACAGATGCTCCTGGACCAATACAATTATCAACAACAAATTTTGCATTAAAAGCTGTGGCAAAAGTTATTTCAACTCCACCCAATTCAATAGTATTAATTTTAATTTTGGGTTTAATATATTTGTCTTTGGAAACTTCCCATAATACATCAACTACAGTTGCCACAGCAATTTGGTCTGTAAGAATTTGCTTATAAGCAAATCCATATGATGGATTAGAACCTGTTTCTAAAGGATAATATTTTGAGTCATCTAACACAACAATCCCATCTATTTCATATTTATGTGATTTTCTTCCATCAATTAATTTTTTGGACAAATTCTCAATACTAATTGATTTAGCAATTTCATATTCAACAGAACTTGGAATAAAACCTTTTTTTTCAATATATTTTAATTGTTCAGATGCTTTTAATTCTGGACTTAATACCCAATATGCTACAAAATCAATTAGTTTTAATAATTCAGTTACTGGTTTTTTAGTTCCAATAATTCCAGTAACTGCATTTCTTGGATTAGCCATTTTATTTGAAATTTTTTTGAAATTATCTTTGCTTATTATTAATTCTCCTCTAATAGCATCACCTTCAGATAATTTTGAAACATTAATTCCAATTAAATCAATACAATGTGAAATATCTTGACCTTCAATTCCATCACCTCTAGTATACATATATGTTTTATTATTATATTTGTATAACAACGCAGATATTCCATCTAATTTCCACGATAACACATACGGACCAGAAAATTTTCCTATCCAATTTGTAAAAGCATTTGTTGAAGGTTTAATTTTATCAAGTGAACCCATCCAAAAAGGTAATTTTACTTTACCATTTTTACCATTTTTTGCACTCCCTTGTTTTATAACAGCACCAACTTTTCCATATTTTTTTTTATATTCATTTTCATAATGATCAATTATTAAATCATATAATTCATCAGTTATTACGGGTTCACTATTATAATATTTATCACTAAGATAATCAAGTATTTTAATTATTTCATTTTCTCCTAATGATTGTAATGTTGATTCTGGGTCTACTTTTAATAATTCTACAACTTCAGTAATTTTCATTAAATATTTAATTATAATACTATATAAATATTTACTTAAAAAAAATCAATTTTTTTATACAGATATTGTAAATTCATCAAATCCAAAATCATCAATTATTTCTTCTGGAATATTTATTTCACAAATATCATTATTATTGTTGTTATTATTTATATTCTCGTCCCAATCAATACATTTGTGACTGATTAATTTTTTTATAACTTTATCACTTAAAATATTTAAATCTAATCCATATTCAAGCAATAATTTTACAATTTGAGGTGATTTAGAAATAGTTTGGGAAATTAAGCTATTTTCAATTGGTTCTATATTAGCTCCATTTGTAAGTAAAAATAGAACCAAATCATAATGACATCCCTCTATAGATTTAATTAGTGCTAATCCATTAAAACAATTAATATCAGTAAAATTATTTAACAATAATAATGCCAATCGAGTATTTCCTAATTCACAAGCTTTTATAAATGATTTTGAATTATCCCCAATCAAATATATTTTTTTTTCAAAAAAATAATTTGTTATTTGTTCTAATTTATTATTTATACTTTCATAAATTAATATATTTGCATTTGTCGTAATATTTGCTCCTGAATCAATCAATAAATTAAAAATATTAATATGTGAATGTCTTATTGATAATTTTAATGGTTCAGAATTATTCGAATTAATGTCAACTCCTTTTGAAATTAAATATTTAACTATATCATAATGTCCATTAGAACAGGCTTTACAAAATGATTCATTGTTATGATGTTTAAAATTTGCACCATGTTCAACTAATAATTTTACGATTTGAAAATGTCCATAAATACAACTTTTTTTTATTGGTTCATAATCATTTGAATCAATATCTGAACCACATAAAATAGCATATTTTGCTATTTCATAATTTCCGTTTTCACAACATACTCTAAGAATAGAATCATTTAATGCTCTAATATTACATAAAATATTTTTATGTAAATATACAACTGTATCTAATTGATTATTATATCCGGCTGTTCTTATTACGATATTATCTTTAAAATAAATATCATATCCTTTATCATAAAAATATTTAATTATGTCTGTTTTTCCGATTGAAGCACAATAAATTAAAATTTCGTAAGAAGTTAAAATATTTTTAAGAATCATCCATTCTAAAATATGAGGATTAGAATGAAATGAACTTTTTTTTAATATCAAATCTTTTAATTTAATAATGTTAATTTTTTTTTTTAAATGTAAATATTGAATTATATCTAAATATCCACATTTTGCTGCTACATTTATTATAACTTCAAAATCAAAATCGTAATTTTGAGGAATATTTTCAACATAACAATTTACAAGATTTTTATATCCTTTTTTTAATCCGATAATTATCATATTTCTTAATTCCGTTTTTGAATATTTTTCAATATATTCATTTAATTTTGAATTATCTCTATTTAATTCTTCAACCAAAGGATGTATATCAACATCATATTTTGTATTTATATACATTATTAATTCATAATATATAATTTATTATATATATAAATTATATCAATTTTTATTGTTATGTTGATTTTTTATATTTGAATTTCACAATATTTTACTTATTTGACATATATATTGATAAAAAATTGAAAATAATATCTATTAATTATTGAAAACAATATCATATATATTATCGAAAAATAAATTATCTAAAATTTTTTCTTAAATCATGTTAGTAATTAAAGAATCAAATCCAACAAAATCAAATCAAAGAAATTTTACAAATAAACCTGAAACAAGGTTTGAAAATATTATACAAGAATTATCAAATTCTGGTTATAAAATAGTTCAAAATGAAAAAATATTAACTATTGATAAGTTGAAATCTCTTAAAATACATTCTGATAATTTAATTGATTTCTTATCTAATTGTTATGAATCTTATTCTAAATATCTTCAATCAAATCCATCTGATAGTACATTTGGTAATTTAATAGATGGAATTGTTCCTTACAATATAACAAATAAAAATATTGGTTTCCATTTTAAACATTTAGAATATTTTCGTCAAATTGGTTTTTTTTCAACAGATTTAATAACACCAATATTTTCTAATTCTTTTGAGCAATCATTAAGTTCAGCATCAACTGGTTATTTTGTTTCTGATTATATCAAACAAGGATACAAAAAAATATATTGTGCAAATATAAATCCAGGACATCATGCTCAAACAAACAAATATGGTGGATATTGTTATTTGAATAATGGTGCAATTTGTGCAAAATCATTATTGGTTGATACTGAATTAGATTATTCCAAGATAGCAATATTAGATTTGGATTATCATACTGGAGATGGAACTGCTCAGATATTCGAATCAGACCCAAATGTACTAACTGTATCAATTCATATCAATCCTCTATATGATTATCCATTTTATTCTGGATATGAGGAAGAAAATACTGAAACAAATATAAATTTAACATTCGAACCTGATTGTAGAATTGAACAATATTTAGACCTGATATCAAAATCAATTGAAAAAATTAATTCATTTAATCCTGATGTGTTAATTATTGCATTTGGTGGTGATACTTATAAAAATGATTTGGATGCAATTGAAACAAATAGAACTCAAATAGATATTGAAGATTATAATAAAATTTCATCATTTATAAATAAAAATTTCAATAAATCAAAACCATTAATAATTACTCAAGAAGGTGGATATAATATGGAAAAAATAGGTAAAATTGTTAACTCATTTTTATCTGGATTTGATTAATATGATTTTAATAAGTTATTTTTTAATAAATTATGTATTTTTTAATTTTTTTTATATTTGAATTTCACAATATTTTGATATATCAATGAATTGATAATAATAAGTCATATCAAATTGCTCAGAACATTTTGAATCAATAATATCTTTGATTGTTCCCAAACTAATTGATTTATCGTCTTGTTCTATATCTTCAAAACAACCATGTGTTTTATCGATTTGTTTAACAAATTGATTAAAGCCATTAAGCAAATAAATTGATTTTATTATTTTATTTAATAATTTTAAATCAAAATCTAAATATAACCAACAAATATTTTCTTGTATAACTTGATTTTTTAAAATATCTAATTCATTTTTCTTTTGTTCGTTTGAAATATTTTCATTATTAATATTGTCCCAAAAATCCATTTTAAAATTAGAAATAATATATTTTTTAAATATTGACATTGTAATTTTATTTAAATCAATTTCTAATTCATTTACATCAATACTATTAGAAATTATCAATTGAATTATTCTTATGACAAAATCTGAAAACATAGAATTTTTATCTAGTAATTCTAAATTTAATATTAATTCTAAATATTTTTTATAATCATTTTTAACACTATGAATAAATTTATTATCAACTAAAATTTGAATACAAGTTCTTAATATATATCCAAATAATCTTATGGTTATTTTAATATTATTTTTGTTATTTTTTAAATTATTTAAAAATTTAAGGATAACAAAAAAATAAATATTATCCATTTTTATGTTGTATTCTTGTTCAAAACAATTATTAATAAAACTCATATGATAAGACCATATACTTTTAGATAATTCCCAATGATTTTTATTAATATAAATTGGCAACAAAACATTACCATCTCCATTAATATTATCATTGATACAAAATTGTGATATATTAAAAGTTTTTTTTTCGCTATTTTTATGGTCATTATTTTCATTAGTTTCATCATTTTCATCATTCTCATCTTTTTCATAATCAAATAAAATAATTTGATAGTAATCATATAGTGGAACAAAATTTGTTGTTATGTTGTTTATCATCATATTTGGATATGTTTTTAATATTGATGAATTTAAATCAAAAATTCCTTTATATGACAATTTGGTTGGATGATATTTAATTAAAAATCCAAAAGGATTAGCATTATCATATTCATCTTTCCAATTTGTTATTGTTAATGAAGATGTTAAATATTGACAAGAAATATTATTTTGTTCAATATCGATATTTTTAACATTTTTTATTTTTATTTCTGATGTTGATTCATAAAGATTTTTTTGTTTATTTTTTTGAGAATTCCCTGATATACTTAAAGATTTATAATAATTAATTTTTGGATAGATTATTGAATAAAATTCCAATATATATTTAATATATGAATTTGATAATTCTGGAGTTAATTTATCAATTGGTAAATTTAACGTTAAATTATGATGTCTATTAAAAATATCTCTTACTGTATTTTTATATGATTTAAAAATATTTTTTAATTGTTCACAAAAATTTTCTATTCCAATTATATTCATATTATTTAATATATGAACTATTAATTTGTTTTGTTTTATATCTAACTTTTTATTGTATAATATATTACTTAATATCATTTTTTCAATATTATAAATTAATCCTAAATACTCTAACTTTGATAGTGATTTAATATCTATATTTTCATATTTTTTTATTTGTTCTAAATTATTGATTTCTTCAAACTCAAAAAATTTTTCAATTGGAATATTTTCAGTTTTTAAACAATTAATATCTATTGTAATTTCATTTAATTTTGGAACTAAATTTTTAAATATTTCAACACTAGAAATATTCATTAAATTTATTTTAGATTTAAAACTATCTATTTTTTCATTTATATATTTAATATTATTTTCTGTAAATGTATTATTTTTTAATGAAGTTACAATTAAAATTTCATTATTATCTATTTCAGATACCGATTCAATATTATCAATCTTATCGATAATATTTTTAAAACATATAGTTGCATAATCATCATTTTCTTTGTAAATAACATTATTTAAATATATTAAAGTGTCATCAATTATATCTTCTAAATTGCTTACTTTAATGTTTTTTTCATTTGGTTCCGGATATGTTTTATAAATATTTATATTATTGTATTGATTAATATTATAAATTATTTTATAAAGAATCCATCTTTTAATGTAATTTATTATTATATTGTTAATTTTAAATGCTTGATTATCAAAAAAAATTAATAAATTTTTTATCATCTTTTTATTATTATTTTATTTAACTATTATATAAATATATCAATTTTTTATGAATACAAATGTTAAAAAAATATATTCTAAAATTAAAAATGATAATGATTATATTATATTTGGATTGTCCCATTGTATATATTGTAAAAAAACAATAGAATTTTTACAAAATAATTATATCAGTTATAAATATTATTTAATTGATGACTTTAAAGATTTATTTTTTAAAAATTTTATTAAATTAGGTAGTGAATATAAATCATTGGATATAAATTTAAAACATAATACAGTTCCTGTAATATTTTATAAAAAAAAATTCATTGGTGGCTATACTGATTTGGTTGAAATATTTAATAATCATAAAACTTAAATTTATTCAAATAATAAAAAAGAATTTGATTCATATTCACCCATAAATTTAGAATAATTATCATTATTTTTTTTTAATAATAATATATTTTCTCTGTATTCTTCATCAAACCAATCATTAATTAACATATTATGATTTTCACAATACAATTTTAATCCTATGCATAATTTTTCAATTAATGATTTATCTATTATTTTTGTATTATTTATTTTATCTGATAAAATATTTATAATACTATCTAAATTCATTGCTACAAAATTATTTTGCTCAAGTTCATCTTGTTTAATTTCATCTTGTTTAATTTCATCTTGCTCAAGTTCATTCTGTTTAATTTCATCTTGTTTAATTTCATCTTGTTTAATTTCATCTTGCTCAAGTTCATCTTGTTTAATTTCATCTTGTTTAATTTCATCTTGCTCTATGGAATTAATTTTTTCACAAATAATATTATTTGCAATATCAGTATTATTTGCAATATCAGTATTATTTATAAGTGAACTTGTATTCATATCTATGTTATTTTCTAATATATATTCACACATTAATAGGTTATTTATAACATATAATATTATAAGTAATATTCAAATTTTTTTAATTTGTTTTGAATTATAATATTTTTTAATTTTTTTAATTTTATTATAATTAATTGTATTAACATTTTCTTTAATTATTCCAATTGAATTTGAAATATTTTTAATTGAAATTGTACTACCTTTTTTGTTATTAATTTTAATGGTAGAATGTATTTTTTTATTAGATTTTGTATCTAATAAAAAATCACAATTTGTATTATTTTTACATTTATTTTTAATATTGACAATATTAATAGAATTAATATTTTCTTCATTATAATTATTATTATTACTATACCACTTGGATAAATTATTATTGAATAAAAAATCTATTTTATCATCTGATTCTTCATCTGATTCTTCATCTGATTCTTCATCTGATTCTTCATCTGATTCTTCATCCGATTCTTTATAAATTTTACCATTAAATATATTTGTATCATTAATTGCATATGTATTATTATTTATATTTTTATCGTTATATTTACATTGATTAATATAACCATTATTCATAAAAATAAATAAATAATAATTTTAATTAAAAAAATCAATTTTTTACGTTATTTATAACATTCAAATATAATTATTTTTTTGTTGTTTTTGTTTTTTTATTTGATTTTGTTTTAACTTCAGGTTCTTCAACTTCTGGCTCTTCTACTTCTTCAACTGGTTCTTCCTTAGCTTTACCTTTTGTTGATTTTTTTGGTTTTACTTCAGGTTTAACGTCAGGTTCTTCTTTAGCTTTACTTTTTGAAGATTTAGTAGATTTTTTTGTTTCTTCAGGTTCTTTAATCTCAGGTTCTACAACTTCAGGTTCTTCAACCTCTTCTTTAGCTTTACTTTTTGAAGATTTAGTAGATTTTTTTGTTTTTGTTTCATCTTGTTCTTCTTGATTTTTATTTTTTAAAGATTTAGTTGTTTTTTTAACATTTGTTTTTTTATTAACTTCTTCTTCTAATTTTTTTTCCAAATTATCAATTTCTTCTAATTCGGATTCTGAATCTAAATCTTTGTCAGATTCAGAATCTAAATCAGAATAATCATCAGCTTTATTATTTTTCTTAGTTTTTTTTACAGATGATTTTTTTTCTTTTTTGGATTTTTTATTTTCTTTAATTGAATTTTCATCATCTAAATCAGAATCTAAATTATTTTTATTAGTATTTGGAACAGTATTTAATTTATTATCTTCATTGTCTAAATCTTTACCAACTTCCTTTAATCCAAGTTTTTTTTTATAAATATTTTGTGCGATTCTAATTTTATCTAATGTATCTGCCCTTCCAGCATTTTTTTCAATAATTTCTTTAGATTTTTCAAAATAATCTTCATTTAATTCCTCAAAAATACTTTTAAAATCTTCATCCGATAATTCGGGTTTAGATATATATTTATTAAAATCAACAATTGAAAGAGTGCTTACTTTAACCATTATAAATAGATGTATATTTATTTATTTAAATATATTTATTTATTTTCAATTTTTTTATATTCAACTTTTTTTATGTAAACTGATATATATATTATTAATATTCATACATAACATATATATAGTATAGTACTATTGTGAATAACTAATAGGATTAATTATTCTATCCCAATCTATATTATAAGCATTAGTTAGTTTACTATCATAATTATATTGGTCTGGAATCACAAAATTAGATTTACCAATAAGAGTATCAACTGGCAATCCAACATCATTTGAATTATTTATTAAGGTATAATATGCTATAAAATAATCTTTTAAATCAGCATTAATTTTATTTCCATAAAGGTCTTGATAATAATTTTTTAAATAATTTTTAATTAAAGGAATATTTTCTTTAAGAACACCTGTGTTAAAACAATTGGGTCCAATTAATTTCTCAATATCATTTTTTAACATATTTTTAATATCGTCATATTCTTTATCTGATACATTTGATAAGTTATCAAAATTTTCATTATTTCCATTATTTTCAGTATTATCAAAATCAAATGTATTTTTTTTTAATTCATTTTTACAATTTAAATAAACTGAATCAGAAATATTACTAATATTGTAATTATTATTATTATTAGAAACATTAAAAATTTGTTGTGGATTTTTAAGAACTTTTAATTGATTATCAGAAAAAATAAAACTTTTTTTATCAATTAAATTATTTATTAGTTTTGAATATTCAGGTGTTCTTTTAATTATGACCAAATCATCAATATTATAATTATCGATATTACATTTTAAATTTTCTCTTAAATTTTCTTGATTAAAAAAATTATAAATTATATATACAATAACACCAATAAATATAAAAAACAATATTTTTATAAATATATTTTCAATCATCTGATAATTTTTATATTATATAATTAGTCAGATAAAATAATTGTTTATGTTTTCAAAATAATAATAAAACATATTTAAATTGATATTAATTTATACTAATTATAAATATTGTAAACAAATGTACCTATTAGTAAATACAAATTTTTTAGTGCCTGAAATTAAAAAATTCGATTCTTTTGACAAATCAATTGAAGAATTGCAATATAATACATTGTCAAGAAGTTTTGACTGGAATAATAGAATTTATGTGATAAATGAAAATGAACAAAATAACTTATATAAATCTGATGATAAACGTATTTATATGGTAAATTTATTAACTGGTGAAACTAAAACTTTATACACATATAAAAAATATTCTTATTTAAATACTGAATATTGGATAAAATATAGTTCTACATCATCAAATGATTTAGAATCTATGGGTAATTTTGAATATAAAAATGATTTTAAATCAATAAATTGTATTGAAATTAAAAAAGATAATGAAAATAAAAATGATATGAGTTTAACAATAAATGAAAAAAAAAATAAGAATAATTCAGTTAAATTTGAAGAAGATAATGGGAGTAAAATAATAAATAATACTGTTAAAGAACAACAAAATAAAGAATCATTATCTAATAATATAAATAGTAATGTAATTATAAAAGATGAAAATGTTAAATTGAATGAAAAAAATAATAAATCTGAAAATAATGTTGATAAAGACGAAAACAATTCCAAAAAAAAAGAAATAATTAAAATGATTGAAGAAGTTAATGATTTGTATCAAAAGGAATTATCAAATATTAAAAAATTAGAATTAAATTTAATAACTTATGATAATAAATTAAAAAAATTAGAAAAAACAAAAAAAGACAATATTATTAATGAAATAATAAGAACACAAAGTGAATATAGAACTTGGAAAAAAATTAAATATGGTCTTAAAGAAGATTCAGATGAATTAGATATTTTTAAACCAATTAGTGAACTAGAAGAATCTAATGCCATAGTACCAATATTATTTTTGTCAAAATATAATTATATTGAAAAAATACAAAATAATGAATATATTAAAATCTTATTAGAAAAAATAAATTTATTAGATTTAAATGAGTTATATTCAAATAATTCATTACCAGACAATGATATAATTCAATTTAGCACAAAATATATGAAATTATCCAAAGAATTACATTATCATTTTGATGATCATGAATGGAGTTATTTAGAAAATGAAATGAATTTAAATTCAACAAACAAATTAGGTACAAATGTAATTTCATCAAGTAAAATATAATTTTATTGATTTATATTAATTAAAAAAGATAAATGTGTATTATCATTTAAAAAATATATAGATTCCTCATACATTTTATTAAGAACATAAGAAATAACATCAAAAGATTTAAAAATTAAAGTTTTATCAACAACAAAATAATATTCACTATTTTTATTATCAATTTCATTGTCATTTTGTAAATTTTCAGAATTTTTCATTAAATATTTTTTTGTTTCCAAATCATACTCCACAATAACCAATTTATTATTTAATATCCAATTGATATTATCAAATTCAATAATTTCAATTGATTTTTTTAATTTTTGAATATCATTTATAATCATATCAAAAACAAAATGATTTTTATCACATATACTTTGTTTATTTTTATGAATTGAACAGGATTCTTTAAAATTACAAAATTTATAACTTGATGTTTTAAATAATTTAATACTTGATGGGTCAAAACTATTATCTCTTCTAATTGGAACAGCAAAAAAATTTTTAATACTATTTGAAGCCAATATTAACCAGTCTATATATTTAATAATTGAATTAAATTCATCTATTGTTATTTCTTTAACATCTCCAAATTTTGATGATTTATTTCTAATTGATGTTCTAAGGTGGTTAGATATAAATGAAAGATAATTAATTATTAGCAAAATGTTTTTACGTTCACTATTATTTAAATCTACTGTAAAACAATCATTTAAATTTAAAATTTCATCACAATTGTCATTATTTGATTGATTATAGTCTTTTTTTTTTTCTTTACTAATAATTGAACTTTCATTGAATTTTTCAAAATTAGATAAACTCTCGTCAGAACACCAGTCTAATTCCATTTATATATTATCTTATATATAAATATTTAAATTTTTATTTTTTTTTTTTCAATTTTTTAATAAATAAAATATTGAAAAAATAATATATGATTAATATTATATATATATATATATCAAATGGAACAAACAATAAAAAACAAAAAAAATAAATCTACTGCTTCAAATAATGATAATAATATAACTATAACAGATGATAAAATGATTAATGAAGTACTTGGAAACATAGGTAAAAAAAGTAAAGACCCTGTAAAAAAAGCACTAGTTAATAATTTTATAAATGATAAAACAAATGAATCAAAAAAAACGGTCAAAAAAACATATCAAAAAAAAAATGAAAATATTGAACCAGATAATAACAATGAAAAAAAAACTTTTACTGAAAATTTAACAAAGGAAGAAATAAATGATAAATTACAAGATTATAAATTAGTTGATGATATTTCAAAAGTACCTTTAGGTACACATTTAAGATATTTTGTAATTAAAAATGGAGTCAAATTATTTAGAATGGGTGGAAATTTAAAAAGAAATTTAGATTTACCAAAATTTATAGTTCTAGTAAATGCTTTAGGAGCTGAATGGACAGTTCAAGTTAAAGATACAATATTTTATAAAAAAATGTCATTAAATGAAATAAAAGATGAATACGACAGTATAATTGAGGAATTACATGAAAAGATAAAAAAATATAAAATAAAAATAGAAGAAAAAGATAATACTATTTCAGAACTTCAAGAAACAATTAAAAAAATTAAATCAAAATCAAAATAATTTAAATTTTTAATTATTTATTAAATAATAATGAGTTCATATAATAATTATATATATGATGAATCAACAGATACATTTTATATCCTAATTTATAAATTAGGTTCAGGTTCGTATTCAACTGTATGGTTTAGTTTAGAACTGGAAAATTTTTATTCAAAAATAAAAAATAAAAAAAATTTAAAAATAAATCCAAGAGCATTAAAAATTCATAATGATGTTCATTATGAACAAGGTGAAATGGAAATGGAAATTAATAAATGTATTGTTGATAATAAAAAAAAAATTCCGAATATAAATTATCCATTATCCAGTTTTGTATATGATGATGTTTATTTTATAGTTGTATATGAGGTTGCGATTGGTTCATTATATGATGTATTAAAAATTTTTGATAAAAAATTACCAATTGAATTTGTTAATCAAATAATACCACAATTAATCAAACCAGTTGAACTTATACACAAATGTAAATATATTCATACTGACATAAAACCCGAAAACTATTTGTTAATGGGATTAGACCAATTACAAAACAACATTATTGAATATTCACATAGCTATAATTTAGGAGAAAAGTTAAAAAAAATTTCATCTCTTAAAAAATTAAAATGTTCAGATTTTGAAGATAAAACAATATTAGACCAACTAAACCGATTTTTAAAATTGGTATCTAAAAATTTTAATCTTAAGAATAATATATTAAATGATGATGATGATGATGATAATAATGACGATAATGACAATAACAATAATAAGAGTGAAGATGATAATTTATCAATTAAATCATATTATTCAATAATGTCTGATGAAAAAATGGAAGAAGATTATGAAACAGTATCATCATATGATTCAAGAGATAATGAATATGATATTCCAATTGATAATTTTCATACAAACAAAGTAATAAAAATATTATTTGAAAAGGATTCATTAAAAAATAAATTTAAAAATAAATCTACAAATAGTGATAATGCAATAAAAGAATTAAATAAAAAAATTAAAAAGCAAAATTATTTATTAGATAATTATTTTAAAAATCCAATTGTAAAATTAACAGATTTTGGTACAATGATAAAATTTGGTGAAACTAATATGACTATACAAACAAGATATTATCGTGCTCCAGAAATAATATTAGGAAATAAATTTAATGAAAAGATAGATTTATGGTCATTAGGATGTACTATTTATGAATTAGCAACAGGTAAAATATTATTTTATACATGTAAAGATCCATTAATAAATAAATATGATGTTGATTTAATAAATGTTAGAATGATGTATGAAAAAATTGAACATGAACAAAAAATTTATTTATTGAGAATGATTTTAAAATCAAAAAGAAAAAATAACTTTTTAAACAAAAATAATTGTTTAAATTTTTTTAAAGAAATTGGGAATAAAAATTGGATTGATGATATTAATGAATTAACAAAAACATCTCATCACAATCTAAAAATTTCAATTGAGATTATTGACACAATTAAAAAATTTTTAAATATAAATCCAAAAAGTAGGAATTTTAATTAGAGTTATTTTGCTTAAAATAAAGATGGAGTACAATGACCATAATAATTTGAATAAATTACGTTTGAAATATTAACATTATTTGAACCGTATTGATTACTAAAAAATTCTTGACCACCTCCACATTTATTACCATTACATCTATTTAATGATTTATTTTCTTTATTACTATTATCAAAAATTTGCAAAAATTTCTTTTCGCTATATGGTTTGTCTGAATTTATATCTTTAAGTAAATTCTCAATGAATATTTTATTAATTTCCCTTTGTTTCTTTCTTTCTTCCAAAGTAATGTATGTCATTGTTAAATTAAATTTAATGTATGGGTATACTATGTATAAAAAATTAATTAAAGCATTTCAATAAATATAATTTTCAATTTTTTTGACATATATATATATATTAAATATATATATTTTAATTATCTAAATCATCATTTTCATTAACTTCAACAACATTATGGTCTTTTATTTTTAATCCCTTAATTACTATACCTCTAACACCGGAACTACAAATTTTGAAATTATTTGATTCAAAATATTCTCTAAATTTTTTACGTTGTAGTGGTTTTTTATCATTATAACTACCAATATACCATACTTTAAATGATTCATAAATGTCATTTAATACAATATCAGATTCAGGATCTTTTTCAAGAGATTCGTTAAAGAATTCCATAATAGCATTAGAATCTGCTTTATATTTATCAGTTGCTGATTTAACTCTTTCGGGTTCTAATTTATCTAATCCTTTATTTTCTTTATATAATGGATAATATACATTAATTAATAACCACATAAAGGCTTGATTCCATTTTTTCATCTTTTCTCTTAATTCAGGATCAGTCATTCTTTCATTTGGTCCTTGTGGATTAGATGTAAATTTAATAATAAAATCAATAACTCTAATACGTCTCCAAGTACCTCCATCATCGGATGGAATTGCTGGAAGATGATTACAAGCAAGGAGTAATTTGAATAAGGGTGTATATTGAAATGGGTCTCCATATAATGGTCTTGCTTCAATTTTATCTTGACCCGTAATATTTTTCATAAAACCAACATTAATTTTATCATCACCTTCTGGTTCTTGAAGAATAATAATTCTTTTTCCAAATTTTGTTGCTAATTCAGGAGTTGCTGCTGAACTAGAACCTCTTTTTTGTGTTAGTACTGTAGGAGGTAAGGTAGCAAAATATCCTTCATCTGTTCCATTAAAAGTAATATCAATTAAATCAATAAGCGAACCTTTACCATTTTGACCTGAACCCGTCCAAATCATAAATTTTTGGTCTTTATTAGAACCTTCTAAAAATGAAGCTACATAAGCACCTAAATAATCTCTCATATCTTTTTCTGGTTGAATACTTTCAAGAAATGCTTCAATTTCTAAAATTATTGGGTCATCACGTTTAAATTCTTTATAATTATATCCAACATTTTTTCTAATCATATCATCAGGTTCACCTTTTCTAAAAATTTTATTTTTGAGGTCATAAACCCCATTAGCAAATCCAACCAAATAAATATTTTGATCTAGTTTAGATTCAAAATCTTTTTGAATATATAATCCGGCTGCTTCTTTAATAATTCTTTCTTTAAAAGCACTTTTTTTTAAATTAAAAATTAAATCTGTAATAGTTTTGGATTTTTTATGTAACACATCAGCAGTTTGACCTTGTTCAGTTACAGCTAATTTCACAATATCAGCACTAAGTTGAGCAAATTCAAGTGCTAATTCAGTACTTAATTTAATTGATAAGGAATAAGCACTATCAATACGATTCCATTTATGATTAGAAAATTCCCACCATACTTTTTTATCTATACCGCTACAAACATAATCATATTTATAATATTCGTGAACAGTATAAG
>Ga0172363_10001774_pt1 | contig 17399 bp, 16 predicted proteins | sample LakKivs2_kivu2a2_FD_114541 | JGI IMG/M metagenome (GOLD analysis project Ga0172363, IMG submission 114541) | Sediment microbial communities from Lake Kivu, Rwanda - Sediment s2_kivu2a2 | ecosystem: Environmental > Aquatic > Freshwater > Lake > Sediment | place: Rwanda: Western Province, Lake... | reverse complement strand
TGCCCTGCAAAAACACAGCAGCAATGCGTTGGAGTCGGCTATCAGTGTAAAACTACTCAGCCATCAGGATGCGTAGATGTTTCTAGCCAATATTACTGCTCACGAAGCGGTTACAAATGTTATTACTGCTCATCCAGTCCTGTCTGCGGCAATGGCATCTGCGAATCAGGCGAAACCATAACATCATGCCCTGCTGACTGCTGAGTTACTCCAGTCTGCGGCAATGGCATCTGCGAATCAGGCGAAACCAAAACATCATGCCCTGCTGACTGCGGAGTTACTCCAACGTGTGATCCTCCTTGTGATCCTTGTTATAAGTGCGTCGGTGGAACGTGTGTTAATCAATGTGGTAGTTGTGAGAAGTGCGTCGATGGAACGTGTGTTAATCAATGTGGTAGTTGTGAGAAGTGCGTCGATGGAACGTGTGTTTATCAATGTGGTAGTTGTGAGAAGTGCGTCGATGGAACGTGTGTTAATCAATGTGGTGGACGGATATGTTGTGCAGAATCTGGCACTTGCGCAAATGTTCCCTGTGAATGTCTAGAAATAAAATGTACGTAGTGGTGAAATTTGCTGTGGTGGTCACTGTCAGACGTGTACGTATGGTTGTTGTGGTACCAAGTGTTGTATAATAGAATAAAGATGGTCCTGTTTTTACAGGATGAAAGAAAACAATTGTGCATAACAAATTTTTATTTTTAAAATTACATAATAATAAAAAAAATCTGGGTCAAGTTAGCAAGAATATTTTGGTATGCTTCGCAGGGAGTCCAGCACTGGAGGCAAGTGCTGTGATGGAATTTGTCAGAATATACCATGCATATCTCACTAAAAAGCAGTAAAATTTTATTATTTTAATATTATTATTGCATTCTCATATTCTCTTTTTTGATATTTATTTGTATTATCATTTTTTATTTTCCATTTTGAAATTTCTTTTTAAAAAAACAACAACCTTTTTATATTACTGCTGTAATGAATTCTTTGTAAATTTAGGATAGTCAGAATATCTTTGGCTGTGTCCTGAATTTAATAAAAAAATAAAATAAGGCTCGACTGACTAATAGTCGTGTTTAAGCCTGACGGCAGACAATGATTTTTGTGCAAACTATTGCTGTTTTAACCACACTTCTCTGATTTTTAGAACAAAACCTCTTTTTTCAAAAAATTTAAGAATAGAAAGTAAATTGCATTGTCTATTAAGATGATATATCAAAAAAAGGTGTTATGCGTATGAAAAAAGAAAAATCTGAAGAAAAAGCCGAAAAATCTGATTTGGGTTCAAGCAAAGTTTTTGACAAGATTGTTCCTGACACTTCTGTAATTGTTGATGGAATGCTCTCAAAAAAAATTGAAGCGAGAGAGATAATTCCAAAATCAGTGCTAATACATGAAGCAGTTGTTGCAGAGCTGGAGCATCAGGCAAATGAGGACAAGGCAATCGGTTTTCTGGGCCTGGATGAGATTATAAGATTGAGAGAGCTCTCTGAAAAGTTTGGGTTTTCAATAGAGTTTTCTGGAAAGAGACCAAGCGCTGCAGAGATAAAATATGCCTCTCTTGGAGAGATTGATTCCTTAATCAGGGATTTGGCTTTTGACGAGGATGCAGCATTAATAACTGCTGACAAGGTGCAGGCAAGGGCTGCAAGGGCAAAGGCTGTGAATGTCCTGCTTCTTGAGAAAAAAGAGGTTCATGAGAAAATTATGCTTGAGTCCTTTTTTGACAACGAAACAATGAGCGTTCATCTCAGGGAAAATGTTGTTCCAGTTGCCAAGAAGGGAAAGCCTGGTGACTGGAAGTTTGTAAGGCTGTGGGAAACTCCAATATTAAGAGACAAGATTCAGGCAATCTCTAGTGAGATTATTGAGGATGCTGGCTTGATGAAAGACGGCTTTATTGAGATTGAAAGGCCTGGCTCTACAATTGTTCAGCTTGGAGAGTTCAGGATTGTTATCACAAAGCCACCGTTCTCTGACGGTTGGGAGATAACTGCTGTCAGGCCCATTGTGAAGCTGCATATGGAGGATTATGAGCTTTCTGAGAATTTGAGGAAGAGGATTGCTGAGCAGGCAGAAGGCATCCTGATTGCCGGGGCTCCTGGAATGGGAAAGAGCACTTTTGCCCAGGCACTGGCAATGTATTATGCTTTCAAGGACAAAATTGTGAAGACAATTGAAGCGCCACGTGACCTTATACTGCCTGAAGAGATTACACAATATGCAATAAGCCATGGAACTCCCAGAGAAGTTCATGATATTCTGTTGCTTTCAAGGCCTGACTACACAATTTTTGATGAGATGAGGAACACTTCTGACTTCAAGCTTTTTGCTGATTTGAGATTGGCAGGAATCGGCTTAGCAGGAGTTGTGCATGCAACAAATCCTATTGATGCAATCCAGAGGTTTGTCGGAAGGATTGAACTGGGAGTGATTCCGCAGATTATTGACACTGTCATTTTCATAAAAAATGGAAAGATAGACAAGGTTTTGAATCTGAAGATGGTTGTGAAGGTTCCTTCTGGAATGACAGAGGCTGATTTGGCAAGGCCTGTTGTTGTAGTGACTGATTTTGAAACAAAAAAACTTGAATATGAGCTTTATTCCTATGGTGAGGAAACTGTGGTGGTTCCTGTGACCAATGAGACAGTCAGTCCTACAAGAAAGCTTGCTGCAGAGAAGATAAAGGACTTCTTTAGAGGCTATTCTGATGATGTTGAGGTTGAGATGACTTCTGAAAACAGGTGCATAGTGTATGTTCCTGAAAAGCTCATTGCAAAGATAATTGGCAAAGAGGGAAGCAATATTAACAAGATTGAGGAAAAACTAGGCGTGGGCATTGATGTCAAGGAGCTGACAGAACAAAAAACTTCTGAAAAAGAGCAGGTGAAGTTTAGCGCAAAGATTACAAAAAAAGGGGTTATGTTCAGCATAGACCCGAAATATTCCGGAAAGAGCGTTGACATAGTTGTTGAAGGCGAGCATGTGATGTCTGCAAATGTAGGAAAAGACGGGATTGTGAAGATAAGCAAGAAGCACAAGATTGGAAGACTTATAATTGATGCAGTGAATTCTGGGAGCAGTCTTGATTTAATGGTGTAAAAATCCCATTATATTTTTTCTATTGCCTTTCTCATCTCTTCTGCAAAGTTGGCTGGGTCTATTCTAACAACCCTGCTTTCATCCATCATCTCAATTCCGCCTACGTTCTCAAAAGGCAGTATCTGAAAGAACATGTGAAAAAAGGAATCATAACCAAAAGGTCTCTGGTAAATTAAGATGTTTCTGTCAACATCTGCTCCCACCACATTCAGTGCTTGCGACACCTTTTTTAATGCTTCGGAAAGTGCAAGGCACTCCTGATGATTTATCATAAGCATATCTTCTATGTGCCTCTTTGGAATTATTTTCGTATCATAATTTCTTATCGGAGCCCTTGTTGCATAAACCACAAAAAGATCGTTCTCATATATTAAATAATCTTTCAATTCGTGATTTGGGAGATTGCAGAATTTGCATTTGTGCTTTTTTGACTGCTCATCAAATGCCTTTAGAAGATCCTCCATTGTGCCACCATGGCCGTCCTGATTCAGGTCAATATATGCTTGGGCATGCAATCTTCTGAGGCTTCCGCCTACTTTCTTCCCGATATTAAAAAAAGGATAAACTGGCACATAGTTTATTCCCCTGTTTGTTGCTTCTTTTCTCACATAATTGAGTGCCGTCCTCATGGATTCAAAGATTGCGTGCAGGTCTTCTATGCTTGCCTCTTCTATCTTCTCATAATATTTTATCGGTATTGTCACAAGGTTTATTCCAGATGAAAGTTTTGTATAACTGTTGTTAATCTTGGATTTTAGGTATGGTTTTATTTCTTTATCTATAATTCGCGCATAAGCTGGAAACCTGTTTATTAATGTAATAGCACTATGCATTGAAAGATTCTCCATCTTCGGGCTTATGCTGAAGGGATTGTCAGCCTCTATCTCATCTTTTGAGACGATTATTGCATAGTCCTTGCCTTCTATTATTGGAGCAAAGATGTCGCTGATTTCGCTTTGCGCTTTTATTTCTTCTTTTTTCACTGTTTCATCTTTTTCTGAATACTCTTTTGGTCTTATGTCGCGGACTGCGCTTATGAGGGCGAATCTTCCTGCATATTTGTCTGGCAGTATTATTTTATTTCCATTTGAGTCAAGTCTTATCTCGCTGGAACAAGTGAAATCCCATCTCTTTTTAGGAATTTTTCTGATTACTCTGGATAAAATCGTTTCTCCTTCTGTTTTTTTATTCTCAATAAACTTTATTAGCTCCTCAAGATTTAAATGTGAAATCTTTTCAAATTCTTCAGCACTGCACTCCTGCTTATATTCATTAAGAATTTCTTCCATTAGATTGTATCTGTTTATTATTCCCCAGTGCCCGAAAGGTATTTTATCATAAGGCAAAATTTTTTCTGAATTTTCATCCATGTCTATCACCTGCTTTACTGTGTCATTTGTTTGAATCATGGTTTTTCTTAATTTCTTCATAAATCATAAGAGCAGTCTTTCCTGTTTTCCAGCTCTTTGAGTTTTGAAGATTTTCAAATATTTTCTTTTCCAAATCTCCGGCTATTTTAGCACCGCAGGCAGAATTTACAAGAGAAACTGCCTTGACTGCATATCTTATATTATTGATGGGTCTTAAATCATCAAGGTCATCAAAGAAATATCCGCAGCTAGTCATTGCAAGCTGAGAATAGTATTTTGCATCTAAAAACTTTAAAATCACTTCTTTTTGCCCATTGCTTTTATCTCTCAAAAATTCGTCTGCAAAGACTTGTGAAATGCTGGGAATTATCTTTGTAATTATGAATCTTTCCAATACCTTGCTGTTTTCTGGAACGCTCTCAGACTCAAGCAGGAGGGTTATTTCAGTGTCAAGAATGTCTGCAGATTCTCGCAAACCTTTCTTCCAAGAACTATCTCCGATAGTGCAACTACATCCATTTTTCCATTTGTCTAAATTATGTGGACAACTCCAGCTGGTATTTTCAATAATGTCAACAACTTCATAATAGTCTGCACTATTTAATAACATCTCAGGGAATACTATCTCAAATCCATTCATTTTTGCAGAATGGCTCAACAGATGCTGTAAGAATATGTCCTGAAACTTGTGATGGTGCCCGTATACTTCTCCGTCGCTTGCCAATATTAACAAATTTTCATTGCTTTTGCTTATTGCATTCGTGAAATCATCAGCATTCTTAGTTGAATCTTCGTAGAAAGAAATTTTGTTTGAAATATCATTATCAAAAAGAAAAAGGATAAGCATTCCTTCATGTGTTTCAGTGCAGTAAATTCCAGACTTTTTACTTTCTTTAACCTGATTTTCTCCAAGTATTGTGAATTCCAAACCATTTTTTGCAAGCGCTGCAAGCACGTCATAATTAACAGCGCATTCTGGAAGCCACATGCCTTTTGGTTTTCTTCCAAATCTGCTCTCAAAATCAATAATTCCCCACTTTATCTGAAGTTCAATTCCTTCTTTTGTTTTTGAAAGCGGAAGTATTGTGTGATTATAAGGCATAGCCATAGCATTTCCTACGCCATATTTTTTAACATTTTCCTTATCTGAATTTATTATTCTGACATATGTAGCTTCATAGTTCTGCTGAAGAAATTTAAGCAAATTTGCTCCGAAATCAAAGCTTATAAGTCCCAAGTTTCCCTTTTCTGCATTCGGGGTATAGCATTCATGCGTTGCCTTTTCAGTGAAATTTCTGAAACCGCTGGCATTATAGCTCAGCATTTCCTCAGAAAAATCAAATTCAGGTGGCTGGTAAAAATGACCGTGTAAAATTAATTTCTTATTCATTGTAAACATTATACAAAATTATTCATAAAGATGTTTAATGGTTTAATCCTTTCTTTTTTGATAAGTATAAATATTTTTTTATTTTCTAAAATGTATATTGCTCATATCTTAAAGAGCTGGAGAGTTCCGCAAATTATTTATACTGCGATATTGTTATCTGCCTTAGTCAACTAAATAAAAGATGATGAAATGCTGGAAATAAAATTCATAATTGATAATGCGCACATAGTCAAGAGAGATCTTGAAAAGCGCGGTGAGAAAGAAAAGATAAATTGGATAGATGAAATACTGGAAAGCCAGCCAGAAATAAAAAAATTAAAGGCAGAAACTCAGGAATTGAGAAAAAGAAGGAATGAGATTTCAGAAAGCATCAATAAGGCAAAAAAAGAGGGTAAGGACATAAAAAAGCTTCTTGCAGAGGCAGCATCCCTTCCGGCAGCGATAAATAAAAAGGAACAGCTGCTCAGAGAATTGGAAGAAAAAACAAGATATTACTTGATGAGAATTCCAAACATACTGCATGAATCTGTGCCGATTGGAAAAGACAATTCTGAAAATGTTGAAATAAGAAGATGGGGCACTCCAAAAAAGTTTGATTTTGAGCTAATACCTCATGGAAAGCTTGCTGAAAAACTGAATATTGCAGATTTCAAGACAGCGGCAAAGGTTTCTGGCACTGGATTTGTTTATTTGAAGAATGAGCTTGTGCTACTTGACTTGGCAATACAGCGCTTTGCAATAGATTTCTTGCTGAAAAAAGGATTGTCGCTTATAGAGCCTCCTTTTATGCTTGGAAGAGAGGCTTATGAGGGAGTTACTTCTCTTGAGGATTTTGAGAATGTCATGTACAAGATAGAGAATGAGAAACTGTATATGATTGCAACTTCAGAGCATCCAATTGTTGCAATGTATAAGGACAATGTTCTTGAAGAGAATGAGCTGCCTCTAAAATATGTTGGAGTAAGCCCTTGTTTTAGAAAGGAGATAGGAAGCCATGGTGTTGATAGCAGGGGCTTTTTCAGGATGCACCAGTTCAACAAGGTAGAACAAGTGGTTCTCTGTAAGCCGCAGGATTCTTGGAAAATCTATGAAGAAATTGAAAAAAATACTGAAGAGATGATTCAGCTTCTTGAAATACCTTACAGGGTTGTTAATATATGCACTGGCGATATTGGCATAATCGCTGCAAAGAAATATGACATAGAAGCCTGGTTCCCGAGAGACGGAAAGTATGGTGAAGTGACTTCCTGTTCAAACTGCACCTCTTACCAGGCAGTAAGGCTAGATATAAAATACAAGAAGAAAGACGGCACAAAAGAGTATGTGCATACTCTAAACAATACAGGGCTTGCAACTTCAAGAATAATGCGGGCAATACTGGAAAACTATCAGAATAAAGATGGTTCTGTGACAGTCCCAAAAGTGCTGCTTCCTTACATGAATGGCACCAAGAAGATAGAGTTAAAAGATAAAAAAGCAAAAAAATAAGTGTTTTTATTCTTATCGGAAAAATATTTAAATTTAAACTGCTTTAGATGGGTGCATGATAGTTAATCTTGATAAATCGGATGTTGAAAAGGAAGTCATAGAATCTGACAAACCTGTAGTGATAGAGTTCCATTCCCTTTGGAATAGCGCATGCAGGGCATTCTCCACGATGTTTGAAGAACTTGCAAGAGAATATGAAGGAAAAGTCAAGTTTGCACAATCAAACATAGACGGCAATCCAGACCTTGCAGAAGAGCTGAATATCAGCAACATACCAACTGTGGTTTTATTCTGCGATGGCATCGAGATTAAGAGAATGCTAAATCCTTCAAGAGCCTGGCTGAAGCAGGAGCTTGACTCTTTGCTGAGAAAAATAAAGAGATTCTAACTGTTTTTTTTGACCATTACTGCTTTTAATCTTTGAATTAGAATTTAGTTATTGAATTGAAGAGTAAAAAAAATTGTTTATTACTTTCATTTAATTCATCTAATTTCCACTTTCATCTGATTTCTCATAAAAACATTATTAAATAATCGTTTATTGAATTATCATTAGAAATCTTAAGATGTAATACTCAAAATATGATAACTAAAAATATAATAGCGGGGGGTGGACTTTCACAACACTTTTTGATTTTGCGCCTGATTTTTGCATCAGCAAAATCGGCGTTTTGCGCTCGATTTCCTTTTTAGCTAGCCTTTTCCTAAAAGGCTCTCTTTTCCTTTTTCGCTAGCCTTTTCCTAAAAGGCTCTCTTTTCCTTTTTCGCTAGCCTTTTCCTAAAAGGCTAAAGGGAAGCAAAACGCAATTCCCTCAACGCTTTTTTTCTTTTCGATTAACCCTTTTTTAAAGGGTTATTTTTTTCTTTTCGATTAACCCTTTTTTAAAGGGTTATTTGCTTGCAAAAAGGCTTGTTTTGAACCACCGACCTATGGGTTATGAGCCCATCGGGCACTCCTGTCTGCCCTACCCCGCTGTAGATATTCAGCAGAAACATTCCCTTTAAATAGTTTTCTAAAAGAAATTTTAAACATATTTGTACAATTAGTTTTATCTGAATAAAAGAGAATAAGGAAGTTAAATTCTGCTAATCCCTCAAACTTCTGCCTTGCAAACAGTTATATTTTTATATTAATTGACAAACCAATAAATTATGGACGAGGAAGTGAAAAAAGGATTTATCTTTCTGCCAAAAACAGCAGATGCGAAGCTGCAGGCATTTGGAAGCACTCTTGAAGAGGCGTTTTCAAATTCTGCCTATGCGATGTTCTCTCTGATGGTTGAGGGAAAAGTGAGGGAAAAGCTCAGCAATAAAATCAGGGCAGAAGGGAATGATTTGGAAAATTTGCTGCACAATTTTTTAGAAGAATTCCTATTCCTGATAGATTCGAAAAGGTTTGCCTTGGCAAGAATAAAAAACATTAAAATAGAAAAAAAGAGTGCTGATAAGAAGGAAAAATATTTTTTGAATGCTTTGGTGCTAGGAGATAATATTAAGAATTATGATTTCAGAGAGGTTGTCAAGGCAGTCACCTTCAATGAAATGGAGATAAAAAAAGAAAAGGGTAAATACATTGTGCAGGTTGTTTTGGACACATAAGTAAAAAATAAGATGATTTTATGGCAAATAGCATTAAAATTCTGAAAAATAGAAGAATAATAAGGAAATAAGTTTTAAAAAAATTAAAAACAGACATAAAGATTGATAAGATAATTAAAGGAATAAAAAATTGAAAAAACAAAATTATGCTGATATAATAGCTTACATTAAACATTCATATAATTGCAGGTGGTAAAATGGAAATCAAAAAGATAAATGAGTTTACATGGGAGATTCCGAAAACTGGCAGGATGAGGGTTCCTGCAACAATCTATGCTTCTGAAAAGCTCATGCAGAAAATAAAAGAGGACAAGACACTGGCGCAGGCAATGAATGTTGCATGCCTGCCTGGAATAATAAGGCATTCGATAACAATGCCTGATGCTCACGAAGGATATGGTTTTCCAATCGGTGGCGTCGCTGCATTTGACTTAGATGATGGCATAATCTCTCCAGGCGGGGTTGGCTATGACATAAACTGTTCTGTAAGGCTCTTACGAACAAACCTCAATGAGAAAGATATCCTTTCAAAAAAGAGCACGCTCTTAAATGAAATTTTCAAGGAAGTGCCTGCTGGAGTCGGAAAGGAGAGCGCTCTTAAACTCAGCAGGGATGATATAAAAGAGATTCTTGAAAAAGGAGTGCAATGGGCTGTAAAGAAGGGTTATGGCTTGAAAGAGGACCCTGAAAGAGTGGAGGAAAATGGGTGCATGAAGGGCGCAGACGCTAATGTGGTATCCAATAGAGCAATCCAGAGGGGGCTTCCACAGCTTGGAACCCTTGGAAGCGGCAATCATTTTCTAGAGATACAAAAAGTTGATGCTATTTACGATGAAAAAATTGCAAAAAAATTTGGAATAAATGAAAAAAACCAGATTACTGTCATGATTCATTGCGGAAGTCGCGGCTTAGGACACCAGGTTGCCACTGATTATATTCAGGCAATGGAGTCAAAATTCGGCTTCAAGGACCTGCCTGACAGGGAACTGATAAATGCTCCAATAAATTCTGAACTCGGGCAGCGCTATTACAAGGCAATGGCTGCTGCAGCAAATTTTGCATTCGCTAACAAGCAGATGATTACGCACTGGGTGAGAGAAGTTTTTGAAAAAGTCATGGGAAGCTCTGATGGCATGAATGTTATTTATGATGTGTGTCACAACATCGCGAAGTTTGAAAAACATGAGATTAATGATGAAATCAGAGAGATATGCATTCATAGGAAAGGTGCAACACGCTCTTTCGGCCCTGGAAGAGAGGAGATTCCGGAAATCTACAGAGAAGTGGGGCAGCCGATAATTCTGCCAGGAAGCATGGGAACTGCTTCTTATCTGCTTGTAGGCACAAAAACAGCTGAAAAAATAAGTTTTGGCTCAACAGCGCATGGTGCAGGAAGAGTCGCCAGCAGGACTTTTGCACTTAAACACCTGAGAGGAGAGGATGTGGTAAAGGAGCTTGCCGCAAAGGGGATAGAAGTGAAGGGAGTTTCATGGAAGGGAATTGCAGAAGAAGCTCCTGAAGTGTACAAGGACATAGACGAAGTTGTGAGAGTGTCACATTCTCTTGGAATTGGAAATCTGGTGGTAAGGCTTGTGCCGATAGCGGTTATGAAAGGCTGATTTACTAAATATTTAATTTTTATTTATTTTTATTATAATTATTTTTTATTGCATCCGTTATATTCTGATTTGTTTTTATCATCTCTTAATTATTTTTATTCTTATCCATATTTTTTATATTTAATCTATTATTTTTTAATTATTTAATCTTAATTTATATTTTTATTATAATCAAAATTTTTCTTATATTCATAATAAGCATTAAAATTTCTAACAGTGGTTTAATGCGAGAGAACAAAATAAATTTGATATTCTAACACTTTGTACTCTAACCCATCTTCCAAAGATATATTCTTATTACTTTTGGAGTATATTGTGTGTTGTTGGAAGAGATAATTGCAGAAAGAGTTGTGATTTTCTTGTCCGGAAGATTCTTTGGAGCAAAATTTGGGTTGGATGAGATTGTAAAAGTATAATTGTACCACATAAGATTTTCTTGAGCAATTGCATCAGAAATTGAGGAATTTACTGAAGCATTGTTTTCATTAAGTACAAATGCTCGGAATGTGGCGTTTTCAATGAGGGCATTTAGAAAATTTAAATCAGACTCTTCTGTTTCTGTCTTTGTGACTCTAGGCAAAATGAAGATTAGAAATATGAATACTATGGAGACTGCAAACAGCATCTCAAGCGTCTTTACAAAACCCTTTTTGTTCATCATTATTGTGTTTACTTCTACTTTATCGGGACTTTATTAACATTAATTTTATTAACATTGATTTTGCATCGGTGTTTTTAATGAATTTAATAATATTTGTTAGCTAATTGATTTTATTATCAAATCATATTATTATAAACAAATAACATATTATTTACAAACGCACAACGTATCATTACAGCATATGATGAATGACAATGATTATCTAATTAATGATTATCAGCATATCATTAATTATTAGTATATCATTAACTTATTAACATATTATTAAGGCATTTTTTATCATAATTGCAATTTTTTATTCAAATCAAATCTCTTCTGATTATCGCAAATTAAATCCGATTACTTCACATTCAATTACCACACATTGATTCTGACCTTGCATTTCTGCTTTGTGCCGTTTTTGTAGAGCATGAAGTCCTCAATCTGCTTTGAGTAAATGTCTGTTGAGGATTCTTTTTGGGTGCCTATCTGAATTGTTTTGTATCCGTAAGACAATAGCACGTAAAAGCTTCTGGAGCTCGGATAGCCTGAAGAGAGAATTGCATAGTTATTGGAAGCATTTGCATTTGCTTCTGAAATTCCGCTAAGGTTTTGCAATAGGCTGAAAGTAGCTTCATAAGGGCTTGCGTAGTTTATGGTTGAAAGATAGCTGCCTGAATGAGGAATTATTTCATATTCCAAATTGCTGGCAGTGAGTGATGCGCTGAAGTTCAAGATTTTGTCCCTGACGGCAAATTCCATGTTTACAGATTTGTTAAATACAAATGAAATGCTTTTGTTCGGCTCATTCTCGTCATAAAAATCAATGTAGTTTCCTGAAAAAGATGCTGTTGTTCCTTCCATGCTTTCAGAATAGTTCAAGATGCCATTATTCGCATTGTCTGCATAATAATTGCTAAAGTTTATCAGAGAAAATGATAGCTTTATATTATGCTCATTTGGCGAGCTTATGAAGGAGATTATTTCAGAGCTGTTCATGAAGAGGAAAGAAGTATGGTTTATGGTGCCAAAACTGAAACTGTATTTTGCAATCAGCTTTCTGTTTGAGAAAGTTGAATTGTCAGAAATGGCTGCTGTATCGTCAACTGCCATTGAAAAATTTGTTAAGGCAGTGATATTATTGTAAGAGATGTTTTTCAGCTGTGCATTAACAAATTCTGCCCTGAAATTCTCAGTAGTTGCATATGAATGCTCTGCATTTATGCTTAGAGAGGGCAGGCTTGTTGAGTTCTGCGAGGAATGCGCCAGATAGAAGAAATTCTTGTTTGAAAGCTCAGGATAAAAGAAGAGTTTGCCGTCTTCAATGCAAAAGTGCATGCCATCCTGAAACAGAGTATTATTTTCATTCCAGCCAAATGGAAGCGCAACAACCACTGGCTGCATTCCGGTGATGTTCGATTTCAAATATAACATTACTTTCTGCACTTCCCAATCAAAGCTTTTCAGATTCCGTTCTATTATCCGTGAGAGAGTGTTGTAATCCTCTTTCGGCTCTGAAATCGGCCTCAAAAAGACAAAGAACCAGGCAACGAAGAGCATAAAGAAGGCAAAACTGAAAATAACATCAACATGAGAAGCACCTCTTTTTTTATATGTGAACTTGAATTGCATAGCCCATAAAACTTGAATATTTTATTTAAATCTTTCTCATAAGAAACATCATCAATGCGATTATCATCCCTATTATTATAAATTTCGTTGCAAGGTCCTTAATGAGGGAAATCTCATCTTTTATCTTTTCCTGCTCTATCTTGACAACAATATCACAAGCATAGAGATATATGAGAATGGCAGAGATTATGAAATAGTAGAATTTGGCACCAAATGTCTTCAGCCAGATGAACACAAAGAAAAAGAAGAGTGTGAATATATATAGTTTGGTTGCCTTCACTTCTAAGAGTTCCTTTAGTTGTTGCTTTTTCATTTTTGTTGGTTGGAAAGTTTTATTGATATTATCTTATTAATGCTCTCTTATTATTTATGATTAATTATTAATTTATTATAATTTATTTATTATTTTAATATTAATTAATTATTTATCTTATTGATATTATTAATTTTAATCTATTTATTATTGATTTATAACTGTTTTTTATCGACGGTTATTTGTTAAAATCTTATAGAACTATGTCAAGCAGTTTTTGGATTTCAGATTTTATCCTGTTTTCAAAGTCTGAAACTCTTTCTCCCTCTTTCTTTTCAGAAGATAGAGCTTTCATGAGCGCCTTCAAAAGCGCTGCAGCTTCCTCTTTGTCATAGCCCTTTATCTTCATTTGGGAGGCATTTTCATTAATTACTGCCTCTTCAATCTTGTCAACAGAATCTGCGCTTACGCTGACTTCTTCGAATTCTTCTGATTTTAAGTTGGCAGTGTTTTTCATCACAAAAAAAGCCCCTTTGTTGTATAATTGCGTGAAAATCTCGCTGAAGTTTATGTCATGAATCTTTCCGACCTCTAGCTTGCCGTACAGCCTTATCAGCACAAGGGTATTTATGAATTCCCTGTCAGAAGCTGCCTTTAATATTTCAGCCCTCACTTCTTCAGCGCTTCTTTCAGTGCAATCAATTAAGATTGGAAACACATTATAAACCACAATCTGCTGGTATTCAACATCCATCTTTCTGTCTTTGACATCAACTATGAAAAAGCCGCCATTCTGCAAGGTTTCAAGCTCGGAAAAATTGTTTGGAAACAGAGGCCCCGGATATACGATTGTTCCATAGTCTTTCATGTTTTTGTTGAGGACAGTGTGCACATGCCCGCCTGCGTAATAGTCAAAATCTTTTGGAAGAAAAGAAATGGGAACTGCCTCAAAGTCCATATCCCCTTGCTTTAGCTCCTCAATTTGGGAGTGAAACATGAAAATCTTGAATCCCTGTTCTGACTCAAGCGCGGATTTGTCAAGGTTTTCATAATAGCTCTTCTCAAGAAGCCCTCTCCTTCCGATTATTCCTGTTATTTTTGCCCCTGTTTTTTTGTCAACAGCAAAGGAAAGCTTTAATCTGTCGTCTTCAATCTCTCCCCTGAAAACATTCACAAAAAGGTTTGCATTTTCCAGCACATCCAGCATCGTCTTTCCAGACGGGCTGAAGTCATGGCTTCCTGGCACCACATAGACTGCAATGCCCTTTTCCTTGATTTCTCTCAGCTTGAGCACTGTCTCTTTTAGCCCTTCTATTCCTGGAAAAGAGGTATTGAAGAGATCTCCTGCTATCAGTATGAAATCAACTTCCTTTTCAATGCATATGTCCATCGCCTTCGAGAAAGCCTGCATATTTGCTTCTCTCAGCTTCGGCTCCCTCCAAGCTCCTATATGGCAGTCAGCCATGTGCGCAAATCTCATGTTTTTAGAAAATGTTGGGCAGTATAAAAAAATTGCTATTTTTCTTCTGAAATAAAAAGTTTTATATATAACTTAAATATTTAAAAAGATAAAGAATTAGGAAATAATAGGAATAAATCTGATAATTATAATCAAGGTTTGAGGGTGAAACAAAATGGCCGGAGAAGAAAAGAAATTAAGTGCTCAGTTGCTTGGGAAAACGGTTGTTAGCAAGACGGGAAAGAAGTTTGGCGAGGTTGGTGATATAATATTTGAGACGAAGTCAGGAGAGCTCATACATCTCGTTCTTAAGAATCCTACGGTCTATACAGAGAAAATGGAACTTGAAAAGGACAAGGACGGCAATATTCTCATACCGTTCAGCGCTGTAATAGCAACAGGCGACTTCTTAGTGGTATCTGAAGAAGATATTGTGTGAAATAAAGCTTTATTTTGATTTTATTAATCTGTCCTATTTTATTAATTTTTATCAATATCTTTTATTATTATCGCTTATTATTAATATTTTTATAAGTCTATCAAATTTCTTTTTATAAATTTGTTATTCAAATTATAAATTCATTCAGATATTCTATTAGAATTCAATTATTCTATTAGAAAAGCCTTCTTAGATAACTGGACAGGAGTCCGATAACTATTAAGAACAGGAACAGAGCATTTGCGAACTTCCATATCTTTATTGCTTTTTCCTTGTTTTTCATTGAGTTTGATATTGCCAATTGCAGTATTTTAGCGCCGTCAGTCACGAATATTGGAAGCAGGTTTGCAAGTCCTATGAAGAAGTTCAGCAGGAAAAGCCACTTAAAGAGTTCCTTAAACCAGTAGAATATTCCTGCAATCCTTTTGTATTCCGGCTTTACAACTCTGACATTTTTTAAATTTTCAACTCCAATATATCCCCTGCTGCTGTCAGAAGGGCTTACTGTTGTTGTTATCACATAAGTTTTGTTTTCATTACCAATTGAAATGTTTTGCCCGGACTTTGTACAGAAATAAAGGCTTTCCACGAATTTGTCAGCATTTGTTACACTCTCATTTCCAACCCTATTTATCAAAACTCCTGTATAAAGCCCTACTTGTGCAGCAGGCATTGTGGTGTTTGTTACATCAAAAGTAAAGCCTACTGGCTCAGTTATTGTTGTTTCAAATGGAGCCAGCTTTGTGTTTGAAGCATCAGCGACATATGGCAGCAGAGCAAATATCAAGAGCGCCAATAGCAGGTTTATGACAGGACCAGCTGCATAAGTTGAATACTGCTGCACATCAGGCCTTTTTGAAAGCTCTTTTTCATCAGGCTCTACAAATGCTGCTGGAAATATTGGAACAAAAATTCCAAGTACTGCAAAGCCACTGGATTTTATCTTAAGCCCATGAGCTGAAGCAACTATGCCGTGAGCGAATTCGTGCACAAGCGCTATTATGAAAAGTCCTATTATCCAGTACCAGAAGGAAAGATATCCTATTCCTGGAATATTGGTGCCCGGATAGATGAGCCACATGCCTGTTGCTGTTGTCTTTGGGGCGAGCATGAACTGGAACATTGTTTTCAAGATTGCAACTGATATTACAACAAGCCCGACAAATCCTAAGCCTATAAAGCAGTATCCAATCAGAATTATTATACTTCGAAATTTTTTTGCAAACCTTTTCATGAATTTTATTCCGAAGTTTGTCCTGTAGAGAATAATGTAAAGAACCGGATAGAGAATCTTTTCAATTGCAAGCTTTTTTCTGCGCTTATAGATGAGAAGGCTGAGAAGAAATACAAAAATAAGAAATGCCATGATGTCGTAATTCATTTCTTGCACCAATTCCATCCAAGCCAGATTTTATGAATAAACAGCATAAATAAGAGTATAAAGAAGGTTAGCGCTTATTTCTTTCTAACCGGCTTTAATGCCTTGCTGCCGCACCTTCTGCATTTGATTTTTCCTGCAAGCACTTTTATATTGGGGGCTCTTATCTTTGTCTTGCATCTTCTGCACACAAACACGTTTTTGAACAATCTTGCTTCTGCTTCTGGAAATTTCATAATCAACACCTTTTGAACTCATTAAATTCAATGTTATTAAAAATACTTATGTCTTGAGCTGCTTCATCATCTTTGCATCCAAGATTACCCAATAGATCACACTGCAGCCATCGACAACCTGACCTTTGAGCTCTTCAGGAATATTCAGCTCAAATGTTTCATAGGACTCTAAATCCATCACGCTTGCTTTGTTTTCTGTTACTGAGAGCACTTGTGCTGTTTTCTTCTCAATTATCGGCACTTCCACATTGTCGCTGCCAGGCAGAACTGCAATTCTCTTTTTGTCATCAACCAAGCCAACGCCTTCAAATCTCACTTTTGAATGTCCATGCTTTCCTGGCTTTGAGATTTGCACACCAGTTACCCTACATGCTGCCCCGTCTATTATCACATAGTGTCCCTTCTGAAGAGAGTTTGCTGTTGTAAACTTTGTAGCCATAAACACATCTCAAATACAGTTTTCGGATTTTGAATCTTATTTAATATTTATAAAATGAGCTAAATGCACTTAGAGAATAGAATTTATAGGTATTTTATAAAACTTTTTGTTTTACCACTAATCCTTTGCAAAAGCATTGATGGAAAGCACTTAAGTTGGGCGTTCTTTCAGAAGCCCAACGAACTATTTTTATGCTTTTCCGTGCGGTTTCCGAAGGAACACCGCACTTGCTCTTGCGTATTAATTGAGCGTAACCAGTCGAGCGTAACCAAGGGATTTGCCTAATCCCGTAAATGGACTTAAGTGGGATATTCACTGCGTGAAATCCCACGAACTACTCCTCCTTGTGTTGGTTTTT
>Ga0172363_10001770_pt1 | contig 17409 bp, 16 predicted proteins | sample LakKivs2_kivu2a2_FD_114541 | JGI IMG/M metagenome (GOLD analysis project Ga0172363, IMG submission 114541) | Sediment microbial communities from Lake Kivu, Rwanda - Sediment s2_kivu2a2 | ecosystem: Environmental > Aquatic > Freshwater > Lake > Sediment | place: Rwanda: Western Province, Lake... | reverse complement strand
GGGCTTGTCGTCATGCTGGGCGCCGAGGACGGGAAGGTCAAGCCCGGCCTGAAGGGCAACCTGATCGGCCTGGCCGTCCGCGAGTTCGTGCCGCGCTACGCCGAGGGGACGGCCGCCGCAATGAAGCGCCGCACGCCGCTGGGCATGGTGCCGGCCGTGGCGTTCGAAGTGGTCCCCGGCGCCGCGACGGCGCCCGCCTCGCCTGCCGGGGCGGCAGCGCCGGCGAAGCCGTGACGGACCCCGGAGCCCGGAGCCCGGAACCCGGAGCCCGGAACCCGGAGCCCGGGGGAGCGGGAGGAGGGGCAGTTTATCCAGTCTGCGCAGCTTGCCCATTTTACCAGGCGGCATTTCGATGCCGAGGCGGTAACGAAACGGGGCAAGAATGCCCCTCGGACGGTTTGGACGTACCGGGGTACGTCCGAGGGGGCGTTCGTGGCTCCGGCGCCGAAAAAACGGTAGTAAGCTATGGTATTTCAGGCGCCGGCCGGACGGGGGGCGGGGGCGCCGGAACCCGCAACCCGCAACCCGCGGCCCGCAGCCCGGAGCAGGCAGCCCGGAGGCTGACCGCTGAAAGCCGACCGCTGATTGCTGACTGCTGAAGCTTCTACAGCGTCAGCGTCTGGCCGGGGGTGAGGAGGTGGCCCTGGCAGGGGGCGTCCTTGACGAACTTGCGGGCGTCGTCGGCCGTGCCGACGATGTCGCCCCAATGGTAGGGCACGGCGTGCTTGCAGCCGATGGCGGAGCAGGCCTTTACGGCCTCGGCGGCGTTGAGCGTGTAGGTCCCGCCCACGGGCAGCAGGGCCAGGTCGATGTCGGCCAGGTCGCTCATCTCCGGTATCAGGTCCGTGTCGCCGGCGTAGTAGATGCGCTTGCCGTCGATGGTGATCACGACCCCCAGCCAGTTGTTGCCCCGCGGGTGGAAGGCCTTGTTGACGTTGTAGGCCGCCACGGTCTCCACCGTGATGTCCTTGATCGTCACCGACTCGCCGGGGGCCACGGCGTTGCGGGCGCCGAGCCTGGCGATGGTGTCGGCCGGGGCGATGACGGCCGTGTCGGCCTTCGAGACCTTCTTCACGTCGTCGGGCGAGCAGTGGTCGAAGTGGCTGTGCGAGACGACAATCACGTCGGCGTCGTGGGGCGCGTCGGCGAGCTTCCAGGGGTCGATGTAGGCCACGCCGTCGGCGCCGGCGATGCGGAAGCTGGCGTGCCCGAGCCATTTGAGTTCCACGGCCATGGCGTTCTCCTTTGCTTGTCCGGCGCCGACATTCTATCGCCTCAGGTGCCGACCTTCTGTTCGGCCTTGCCGCTGCGCTCGAGGACCTGGTCGAGCAGGTTGACGGGGCAGACTTTCCTGCATCCCTCGCACGACTCGACCCGTGCCGGCCCGGCGGCGGGCGGCGCGTTCTCGCGCTTGCGCTTCCAGTCCTCGATGGCGGCGCGGACGGCCTTCTCGGCCAGGACCGAGCAGTGCACCTTCACCGGCGGCAGCGACAGCTCCTTGGCGATGTCGCGGTTGCGCAGCTCCTCGGCGGCCGACAGGGAGCGGCCCTTGAGCCACTCGGTGGTCAGGCTGCTGGCGGCGATGGCGGCCCCGCAGCCGAAGGTCTTGAACTTCGCGTCGACGATCCGCCCGTCGTCGTCGATCTCGAGCTGGAGCTGCATCACGTCGCCGCAGACGGGGTTGCCCACCACGCCCGTGCCGACGCGCGGCGAATCCTTGTCCAGCGTCCCGACGTTCCGCGGGTTGGTGAAATGGTCCAGAAGCTTCTCGCTGTAGGGCATGTCAGTCCTCGTCCGTCCACTTGACCTTCTTCAGGTCGATTCCTTCGCGGGCCATCTCGTACAGCGGGCTGAGCTGTCTCAGCTCGTTGACGGCCGCGACCACCTGCTCGGCGGCGTAGTCGATCTCCTCCTGCGTGTTGAACCGTCCGAGGCTGAAACGGATCGACGAATGTGCCAGCTCGTCGCCGACGCCGATGGCCCGCAGGACGTAGCTGGGCTGCAGCGACGCGCTGGTGCAGGCCGAGCCGGAGGAGACCGCCAGCGTCTTCATCTTCATCATCAGCGACTCGCCCTCGACGTAGGCGAAGGACAGGTTGACGGTGTTGGGCAGGCGCTCGGCGGGGTGGCCGTTGAGCTTGACCTGCTCAAGCCTGCCGGCGATGCCCTCGTGGAGGCGGTCGCGGAGGGCCCGCAGGCGCGGGGCTTCCTCGGGCATTTCGCGGCGGCAGATGTCGGCCGCGGCGCCCATGCCGACGATGCCTGGCACGTTGAGGGTTCCGCTGCGCAGGCCCCACTCGTGCCCGCCGCCGTCCATCTGCGGCACGAGGCGCACGCGCGGCCCCCGCCGCCGCACATACAGCGCCCCCACGCCCTTCGGGCCGTACATCTTGTGCCCCGACAGGCTCATCAGGTCCACGCCCATCTCCTCGACGCTCAGGGGCACCTTGCCCGCCGCCTGCGTGGCGTCGGTGTGCAGCAGCACGCCGCGCCGCTTGGCGATGCGCCCGATCTCGGCGATGGGGTGGATCGTGCCGATCTCATTGTTGGCGGCCATGATCGAGATGAGTATCGTCCGGTCGGTGATCGCCTCGGCCACCTGCCGCGGGTCGAGCCGCCCGGTCTCGTCGGTCGGCAGGTAGGTGACCTGGAAGCCCCACTCCTCGAGGCGCTTGCAGGTGTCCAGGACGGCCTTGTGCTCGGTGACGCAGGTGATGACGTGGTTGCCCTTGTCGCGGTACATCTGCGCGGCGCCCTTGATGGCCAGGTTGTCGCTCTCGGTTGCCCCGCTGGTCCAGACGATCTCCTTGGCGGCGGCGCCGATGAGGCCGGCCACCTGCTCGCGGGCGGTCTCCACGGCGTCCTCGGCCCGCCAGCCGAAGGCGTGGTTGCGGCTGGCGGCGTTGCCGAACTCGCCCGTCAGGTACGGCGTCATCGCCTCCAGCACGCGCCCGTCGACGGGCGTGGTGGCGTTGTTATCGAGATAAATCGGCAGTCTCAGCGACATCGTCGTGCTCCCGCCGCCCGCGCCGGCCGAACGCCGAACCGCGGGCGATCTGCTCCAGCGTCACGCTCTTCAGCACGCCCTGAATCCGCTCCTGCACCTGGTGGACCGGGTCGGCGATGGGGCACTTGTCGGCCACCCGGCAGGCACAGTCGCTCCGCCGCCCGTCGCCCAGGAGGCATTCGCCCAGCCGCGGCGGGCCTTCCATCGTGGCCACCGCGTCGGCGATGCTGATCTGGTCGGGGCGGCGCGCCAGTCGGTAGCCCCCGCGCGCCCCGCGCACCGACTCGACGTACCCGGCCGCGGCAAGCTGCTTCATCACGTTCATCAGCAGCGCCCGCGGGACGCCGAACTGCCCGGCGATCCGCCGGGCGCTCAGGACGCGCTCGGGCCTGCTGGCCAGGTACGACAGGGCGATAAGCCCGTAGCCTGCTTTCTTCGTCAGCGTCAACATCTGTCTGGTGCTTCCATAATCCATATAGCACCGCAGCGGTGCTATTTTCAACGCCGCGCATGAAAATCTGTGGACCGGTCGGGACTTACGCGAACAGGGCGCCGGCCTGGGCGGCGGGGACGTAGCCGCGTTCCTGGAAATAGCCCAGGGCCTCCGGCAGCGAGCGGAAGATTCGCGTGGCGGTGGCCGTCACGAAGGGCGACGGGTCGGCTCGCGGGCGCCAGATGACGAACACCTCCCGCGTGGCCTCGTGGGCGTGCTGCAGCTCGCGCTCGACGCCGCTGGAGAGGGCGGGCCTGCCGTCTGCCAGCGCCGGAACGAGCGAGACGATCATGTCGGCCTGGTCGATGAGCTTGAAGTCGCGGGCGTAGATCTGCCCGTCGATGTCGCGGACGATGGCCAGCAGGTCGGCGATGTCCATCACCGCGCGGCGGCCCGGCGGGCCGGTCTCGACGGTGCGCCTTCCCTCCTCGGCCGCCTCGACCGCCAGGCGCGCCAGGTGCTTTTCCTCCACGTCGGCCGGGTCGAAGCAGGCGAAGTAGCGCTTCAGCGTGCGGCGGAAGGTCTCTGTTTCGGCCAGGGCGTCCGGGCGGTCGCCCAGGTGCGACATGGGGAAGCTCAGGTAGACCTTCCGGCAGGCGGGCTGGAAGCACAGGCGGAACATGGTTTCCGCGGCCGCCGAGGCGCCCTGTTCCCCATCGTCGCCGCCGCGGGCCAGGATGAAGCAGCGCCCGTGTCCCGAGACGATCTGGGCGAGCAGCTCGGTGGCGAGAATCTCCTCCTCGCGCCAGACCATGATGTCCTTGAGCGTGTGGTCGGCGTGGCCGTCGCGGACGAGCCGGTAGTGCACGCGGTCGACGTTGTCGACCAGGACGACGTAGAGGTCGGCGTCGAGGGCCTTCATCTGGTCGTAGTCGAAGGCGTAGAACAGCCCGTGCCGCCAGCGGAACGTGGCGTGGGTGTTCACCACGATGTTGCGGGCGGTCTCGCGGGCGGCCAGGATGTCCTTGAACACGCTGCGCCGCAGGCCGCGCAGCCGGCTGAGCGGCATGTCGAGAATCCGCCCCGGCGCCGCGTCGGGCGCCTCGGCGTACATCATGTCGCCGACGTGGAAGACGGCCGGCTCCTGGCCGTGCTGCCGCGCCAGCTCACAGACGCGCTGGAGGAACGGCTTCTTGTCCAGGCCGACCTGTCCGGTCATCACGACGCGCATGGACAGATGGTACGTGCGGGGGCGGGCGCCGGCAAGACCGCGCGTCTGGAGATGCTCCGTGCATTCATAGTTAACCCCCGGCCTGTCCGCCCGTCGCCATGGCAAGTCACCCGTGGCAGAATGACCGCGTGCATGGCGACGGGCGGGCAGGCCGGGGGCCATATATGAGTGAAAGCAAGAGCGCACGCGGGGCAAAGGGCATCGCGCTCTACTTCGCGGGCTTTGTCGTGGGGGCGCTCAATGCCTGCTCCAGGGCCTTGGCGAAGTTCTCGCCGGCACGCTGGAAGTAGTCCTTCTGGTCCTTGGCGTCGGTGATCTCGCCGAAGGGGCGGTCCGTGACGACGTTGCCGTCCCTGCCGACGATCCAGACGCTGGGGATGCCGCCGATGCCGTACTGCCGGGCGGTGGGGTCTTCCCACCCCTTGCCGCTGTAGGCGTGCAGCCACGGCATCTCGTTGTCCTTGACGAACGCCGCGAGCTTGTCCCTGCTGTCGGCCTCGTCGAGGCTGATGCCCACCACCTCCACGCCCTTGTCCTTGTACTTCTTGTAGACCTCCCGCATGTGGGGGATGAACGCGACGCACGGGCCGCACCACGTCGCCCAGAAGTCGATGACGACCACCTTGCCCCTCAGGTCGCCCGGCAGCGTCAGCTTCCGGCCGTCCAGGAGCGTCAGCTCGGCCGCGAAGGGGGGATTGCGCCCGTTGCGGCGGAGGAACTCCTGGATGCCGGGGCCGTTGAGGTAGTCCTTCTGGAGGGCGTCGAGACACTCGCCGTGCAGGCCCTTCAGGCCGGTCTCGCCCGCCAGGTCGGCTGCGCGGACGAGGGCCAGAGCGCGGACCTTGGCGCCGCCGTAGCGGGCAAGGAACGCGCGGATCTGCTTCTCCGCGTTCGCGGCCACCGGCCCGCCGCGCGCGTTGACGGCGTCGGCGGTAACGAAGTAGTCGGCCGTCACCTTGCCTTCCGCCGGCGCGTCGGAGGCCAGGATCCGCCGCGACACGTCCAGCAGGGCCTTGCGCGCCTCGGGGGTCTTGCGGAACTCGTCAAGGAAGCTGCCCGCACGCAGCATCCTCATGCGGAGCAGGAAGAGGTTGTCGGCCTTCGGGTACTTGGCTTCCGCCTCGGCCCCCTGCACGAGGACGTCCTCGAGCTGCCTGGCGAACTTCGGCAGCAGGGCGTTGTATTCCTCCTGCGACCGCGGCCGGCCGGGGAACTGGAACAGCCCGTCGATCTTCTCCAGCAGCTCTTCGGGCACGGAGGCGGCCGGGGCCGCCGCGCCCGCGGCGCCGGCGCACAACATGGCGGCACACGCCGCCGAAAGAAGGACCCGTCCGATGGTCATCGCGTTCTCCTGGGCACGCCCCGGTAGGCGGCCCTGCCTGTCCTGGCGCACGAATACGTCGCTGCAATTCTACGCTTCGCCGGGGACGAAACGCAAAGGCGAAGGGGAGAGAGGGGTCAGTATTCCTGGTTGCGCCGTACGGCGGCGGAGCAGAACGCCGGGAACGTCTGGTTGTCCATCGAGAACAGCATCTGCACGCGCACGTGCAGCGTGCAGGCGTTGGGGTCGCTGCTGACGGTCCGGCTGACGGTGAAGGCGTCCAGCTTCACCGGCGAGGCGGCGTCGAAGATCGTCTGGCTGACCGTCGTCATGCCCTTCTTGCGCTGGAAGACCAGCGTCCTGGTGGCCGAGGTGTACTCGTAGACGTACTCGTTGGCGTCGCCGGGCTGGAAGTACGCCAGGCGGTTGGACTGCGCGGCCGGGTCGATGCTCTCGGCTGTGCGGATCTCCCGCCGGATACGCGCCTCCATCACGCGGGCGGTCTGGCTGAGCGAGGCGCTCTCGACGTTCTCCTCGTAGGCCGTCAGCGAGGCGTTGGTGGCGACGGCGATGGCGGCCAGGAGCACGGCGACCAGCGCCACGGCCAGCAGCAGCTCCACCAGCGTGAAACCCGGGGAGATTGCGGATTGCGGAATGCGGATTGCGGATTGGCGCTTGGGGGACCGGGGGCGAGCCGTTCTTCCCGACGAGGGACCTGCTTCTCGCCAGGAAGCTTTCACGCTCCGCGGGGTCTTGCAGGCCCTTCCGGGAATCCGCAATCCGCATTCCGCAATCCGCAATGTTTGTGTCCTTGTCGTGCCCACTACATTCCGTCCGGCGGCCTTGTGGCCGCTACTGCTCGAAGTACGAACCCGCCTTGACGCTCAGGACGCACGGCTCGCTGGTCGGCACGAAGCCGGGCGGGGTGATGGCGGCCCCGCCGACGCGGTCGAGGTAGCCCTGGCGGTCGAACCGGAGGTTCGAGTTGCCGGTCAACTTGAGCTCCGTGTCGCCGTAGTTGAGTATGCCGCCGTAGATCGTCCCGCTCACGTTGCCGGTGAACTTGAGCTTGTTGGCGGCGATGTACCCCGCCACCGTGCCGAAGTTGCCCGTGAACTCCATCGTGAAGCCCGGGGCAAGGATGAACGAGCCCGGCATGGCCTTCAGGGCCGCGAACTGCGGCTCGTCGGGCAGCAGGTCGATGCCGGCGACCTTGAAGTTGCCGGTGAACTTGACGGAGTTGCTGAGGTAGCCGCCGTCGCCGGCGTCCTCGGTGACGATGACACCCTTGACGTCGCAGTTTCCCGCGAAGGTCACGTTGTTCGGCTGGGCGATGTAAATCACGCCGCGGATCTTGGAGTTCCCGGCGAAGGTCGGATTCACGTTGGGCGGGACGTAGATGTTGTCGAAGGTCTTGTTGCCGCTGGAGCCGCCGCTGACGGTGTTAACGGCTAGCGGGCGAAAGATGCTGGTGTCGATGCGCGGCAGCTCAGGGGCGGGCACGCCGGCGTGAATGTGCTCGTCGATGTCGCCGCTCCATCGCGTCGCCCCGCCGATGGAGTAGTTGCCGCTCAGCGACGCCTGACCGTCGGGGTTGCTCATGTACCCGTCGCCGTCGATCGTGCAGTTGCCGTTCAACGTCAGCGGCGTGCCGGTGCTCATCGTCGCCGACAGGATCGACGCCTCGTTGGCGTCGTTGACGGCCCTCAGGCGGCTGTTGCCGACCAGCGTGATCGGCCCGTTGGACACGATGCCCCCGGGGAAGCCGAACACCCCGCCGGCCCCGGGCGACGTCTGCCCGCCCGTGTCGGTGGCGACGTCGAAGTCCACGCCGACCGTGCGAGCCATCAGCCGGCTGCGCCCGGTGACGGCCAGGCGGAACGTGAAGCTGCCGGGGCCGTTGGGGTCGCCCGTCGGCTCCTGGAGCTTCAAGCTGGCGCTGAAGCTCTTCGTGCCGCTCAGCAGGATGCTGGGGATGATGATCTCGTTGGGGTCGTGCGTGTCGTTGGGGTCGGTCGGCAGGTTGGGGTCGTGGATGATGCGCCCGCCGCCCGGCTGGAGGTTCGGCGTGCCGTCCAGCTTCCGCCGCAGTTCGGTGGCCACCGCCAGCGTCAGCGCCCTCCCGTCCAGCCCGCCCTGCACCTGCGTGCCGGCAAGGCGGTAGATGAGATAGCTCAGGCCGCTCTCGGCCGCCAGGCGGGCCTCCTGCGCCGTGGCCAGGTTGTCCGCCTGGCGGACCTGGCCGGTGGTGCCGACGACGAGCGAGACGGCGACGGCCACCACGGCCACGACGATCAGCAGCGCCATGACGGTGGCGAAACCGCGGCGCCTGCGTTTCACCGGTGTCTGTCCGCTGTGAAGTCGTGCCTTGTGCGGGGTCATGTGATTTCTCCTTACCGTGATCGGCCGGCGGACAATCGCCGCCTGCCCCTTAGGGGTTGGTCCTCCCGGCCACGAGCCAGCTCGTGGTGAAGACCGTCTCGAAGGTGCACGCCACGTCCACCTGGACGCGGATGACGTTGGACTGTCCGGCCGTAACGGCGGCCGAAAGGTCGTTGGGGTCCACCCAGGTGAGCGAGATGGTCTGCGCCCAGTTGGGCAGGGCGGCGATGGGCTGGCCGGTGCCGTCGCGCGGCGGGCAGTAGGTGACGTTCATCAGGTCGTCCAGGTCGTCGACGAAGACCTGGGGGTTGGAGCCGTCGGGTCCGGGCGGGTTGCCCGCGTCGGCCGGATCGGGGTCCTTGAAGGGCAGCATCACCGTCCATTCGCGGATTTCCTCGGCCAGGAAGGTGGCGACGGTGAGCTTTCGTCCGGCGTCGTTGACGCGGGTGTTGGACTGGACGGCGACCATGAGGCTGACCAGCGCCAGGCCGACGATGACGGTGGCGACGGCGACCTCGATGAGGGTGAAGCCCGCGGGGCTGGTCGCGCCGGCGGCATCTCTCTTGCCTGCGCCGCGGGCGCTTCGGCCAGTTCCACAACGCACTACGTCACCTGCGTCTCCATGGCGGCGCACACCGCGCCGTCTACGTCAAACGTACGATCCCGGCCCGCGCCACGCCAGGCGGGAGGCACGGAGCCGCGGCGTGTCGCCGCGGATGTCTTCGGGCGCGGCGCCGCTCGCGTCGCGGACGGACCTATCCCTTCGCCAGCACGCTGGACAGCTTGAAGATGGGCAGCATGATGCTGGCCACGATGAAGCCGACGATCACGCCCATGACGATGATCATGATCGGCTCGATCATGCTGGTGACGGCCTTGACCGTCGCCCGCAGCTCGCGCTGGTAGAAGTCCGACACATCGTGCAGGACGTTGCCGAGGTTGCCCGACTCCTCGCCGGCGGCGACCATCTGGACGACGTTGGACGGCAGCAGCGCCTGGCCGCCCAGCGGCTCGACGATCTTGCCTCCCTGCTGCACCGAGTCGTGCACCTTCCGCCACAGCTCGCGGTAGAGGCTGTTGCCCGACACGTCGGCGGTGATGGAGATCGTCTCGAGCATGGGCACGCCGGCCGACACCAGCTCGCCCATCGTGCTCAGCCCGCGCGAGATGTACAGGGCGCGGCACATGCGGCTGATGAGGGGCACCTTGAGCTTCAGCACGTCCCAGCAGCGCCGCCCGAAGGCGGTGTGGGTGAAGGCGATCAGCCCGCCGGCCAGGAACGCCGCGACCAGCAGCAGCAGCCACCAGAAGTGCGTCAGCGTCTTGCTGAGGCCCATGACCACCTTCGTGACCATCGGCAGGTACTGCTCCTTGCCGGCGAACAGCGGCATGAGCTTGGGCAGCACGAAGGTCAGCAGGATGATGGTGGTCGCCACCGCCATGACGGCGATGATGCACGGGTAGATCATTGCGCCGATGACCATGCGGCGCGTGTCGGCCTGGTGGTCGAGGTACTCGGCCAGGCGCTGGAGCATGTGGGAGAGGTTGCCGCTCAATTCCGAGGCGCGGACCATGTTGACGTACAGGGGGCTGAAGACCTTCGGGTGGCGCGCCAGGGCGGCCGAGAAGGGCTGCCCGCCCTCCACGTCGGCCTTGATCTGGTACAGGATGCCGCGGAACTTGCTGTTCTTGACCCCCTCGGCGATGCCCGCGATGGCGGAGCGGATGTTGATTCCCGCCTTGATCATCACGGCGAGCTGGTTGGTGAAGGCCAGCACGTCCTTCAGCCCGGGGCCCATCTCGAAGCTGACGCTGCGCAGGCGCTCGTAGGCCCCGACGACGCCCCCGGCGGCGGGGGTGATGCTGACGACGAAGCCCCCCTGGGCACGCAGCATGTTCGTGGCGTCCAGGAGACTGGGGGCCTGGACCATGCCGGCCTGCGTCTGCCCGGCGGCGTCCCGCAGCTCGTACTTGTACGCGGCCATGCGATGGTTCCTTTGTTACGCGCTCAGCGCGCGGTGCAGTGCCTCGGGGCGTACGGCCTTGGAGGCGGCCTGCTCCCAGGCGATCACCCCGTTGAGGTAGAGGCCCTTGATCGAGTCGTCCAGCGTGCACATGCCGCGGGCGCGGTTGGTCTCGATGACGTTGGGGATCTCGTGAATGCGGTTCTCGCGGATGCAGTTGCGGACGGCGGAGTTGCACACCATGATCTCGCAGGCGGGCACCATGCCGGGGCGGTCCTGGCGCTTCAGCAGCGTCATGCTGACGACGGCCTGGAGGGTGTTGGCGAGCATGGCGCGGATCTGGTTCTGCTGCTCGGGGGGATACACGTCGATGATGCGCTCGACGGTCTGGTGGGCGTTCTGGGTGTGCAGGGTGGACAGTACCAGGTGCCCGGTCTCGGCGGCGGTGATGGCGGCGGCGATGGTCTCCAGGTCGCGCATCTCGCCGACGAGGATGATGTCGGGGTCCTGGCGCAGGGCGTGGCGCAGCCCGCTGGCGAAGTGCGGCACGTCGATGCCCACCTCGCGCTGCTCGATAATGCACGTGTTGCTGTGGAACTCGTACTCGACGGGGTCCTCCAGCGTGATGATGTGGTGCTGAAAGCGCCGGTTCATCGCGTCGATCATCGCCGCCAGCGTCGTGCTCTTGCCGCTGCCCGTCGGGCCCGTCACCAGCACCAGCCCGCGCGGCAGGTCGATGAACGTGGCCACCACGGCCGGCAGGTTCAGCTCCGCCAGCGCCGGCACGCGGTCGGGGATCGCGCGGAAGGCGATGGCCACCATCGACCGCTGGTAGTGGGCGTTGACGCGGAACCGCGCCAGGCCCTCGATCTCCGTGGAGAAGTCCACGTCGCGCTTCTCCTCGAAGCGCTGCAACTGCACCGGATTGAGCATCTCCTTGACGTACGCGGCCGTGTCCGACGGGCGCAGCACGCCGTAGCCGTCTGCCGGCGCCAGGACGGTGTTGATGCGGAACTGCGGCGGCAGGCCCGGCACGAGGTGCACGTCGCTGGCCCCGCTCTCGAAGCCCTTTCGCAGGATTTCCTGAAGGTTCGACATATCGCGGTTCCCTTTGTCAGCGTTCAGCTTTCAGCATTCAGCATTCAGCGTTCAGCGGCAAGAGGCCATAGCCGCGTGCCGGCTGACCGCTGATCGCTGATCGCTACGTTTCCGTGACGCGCATGATTTCCTCGATGGTCGTCAGCCCCGCGGCGGCCTTCAGCAGCCCGTCCTCGCGCAGCGCCCTCATGCCCGACCGGGCCACCGCCGCCCGCAGCTCCGCCAGCGTCGGGCCGCGGGCGATCATGTCCCGCAGCTCCTGGTCGATCTCCATCAGCTCGTAGATGCCGACGCGCCCCTTGTAGCCGGTCTGGCGGCACTTCTCGCAGCCGGCGCCCTGCCAGAGCTTGGGCGGGCTGGCGCCGATGCGCTTCAGGTAGCGCCCCTCGCTCTCGCGCAGCTCGGTGAGGGGCTTGCGGCAGCCGGAGCAGATCCGCCGCACCAGCCGCTGGGCGATGGCGGCGTTGAGGGCCGCGGAAATCAGGAACGGCTCGATGCCGATGTTCACCAGGCGCGTGATGCTGGAGGGGGCGTCGTTGGTGTGCAGGGTGGACAGGACCATGTGCCCGGTCAAGGCGGCCTGGATGGCGATGCGCGCCGTCTCCTCGTCGCGGATCTCGCCGACCATGATCACGTCGGGGTCCTGGCGCAGCAGGCTCCGCAGCGCCGCGGCGAACGTCATGCCGATGTCGTCGTGCACGTGCACCTGGTTGCAGAAGCCCAGCTCGTACTCCACGGGGTCCTCGACGGTGGAGATGTTCAGCCGGTCGCCGTCCATGATCTGCAGCGCGCTGTACAGCGTGGTGCTCTTGCCGCTGCCGGTCGGGCCGGTCACCAGCACGATGCCGTGCGGCTGGAGCACCTGGCGCTGGAAGGCCTCCAGCGTGTCGGCCTCCATGCCGAGGTTTTCCAGCCCGACGGTGATGGCGCGGTTGTCGAGGATGCGGATGACGCACTTTTCGCCGTGGATGATGGGCAGGATGCTGACGCGCAGGTCCACCGTGCGCCCGTGGACCGACGCGCGGATGCGCCCGTCCTGCGGCAGGCGGCGCTCCGCGATGTCGAGGTTGGCCATGATCTTGAGGCGCGAGATGATCGCCGCGTGCATCTTGCCCGGCGGGGCCTGCTGGTCGAACAGCACCCCGTCCACCCGGTAGCGTATCCGCAGGCGGTTCTCGCCCGGCTCGATGTGGATGTCGCTGGCCCCCTCCTTGACCGCCGAGGAAATCAGATAGTTCACGTAGCGGATGACCGGGCTTTCGCCGGCCAGCATCTCCAGGTCGGCCACCTCCTGGGTCTTCTTGTCCACCACCTCGACGGTGTCCTCGGCGATGTCCTTGATGATGTCGTCGACCTGCTGGACGGGATCGGCCGACAGCTCCTCGATCGCCCGCAGGATGTCCGCCGGCGGGGCGACGGCGAGCTGCACGCGCCCGCGGAGGCGGCGCTTCAGGTCGTCGATGAGGAAGATGTCGGCCGGGTCCGACAGCGCCAGGCGGATGCCGTTCTCGTCGCGCCCGACGGGCAGGACCAGCTTGGCCTTCAGGTACGACACGGGCAGCAGGGCGAAGATGTTGCGGTCGACCTCGGCCGCCGCGGCGCGGAGGAAGGGCAGCTTGAAGTAGCAGGCGACGGCCTGGAGGGCCTCCACCTCCGTCAGCACGTTGGCCTGGACGAGCACCTCGAGGATGCTGAGGCGGGGGTTCTCCTGCTGGCGCTGGCGGGCCTTGTCGAGCTGGTCGCGAGTGATGCGCCCGTGGTCCAGGAGGATTCGCTCCGGGCCGCGGATGGCCGCCTCCGACTCGTCGGGGCGCCACAGGACGTCGAAGTCCGCCTCGGCGCGCGCCGCGGGCGCAACGGCTGTCGCGGCCTGTCCGTGGCTGTTCGCCTCACTCGCCACTCGAGCAGATCCTCCCAGCGACGCATCCGCACAGAGCCGCGTCGTGACGACGCGGACGCCCGGGAAGGACGCGACGCTCGCCTCCTCCTACGGCATCTTCAGCACGTACGTCTTGTCCCTCCAGGTCAGCTCCACCTCCCGGGTGGAGATCCGCCCCACGGTCCACGGGCCGATCTTCTGCCCGCTGGTCAGCAGGTTGTTGGAGATCACCGCCATCGTCTGCCTGCCCACCAGCACCGACTGCAGCCGCAGCGTCCGCAGCGTGGCCATCGCCTGCTTTTCCTCGTCGGCGGCGGCCAGGGTCTCCGGTCGGACCTTCGGCTGCTCGACGGGCTTCGTCTCCGCCGCGTGCGAGTGGAACAGGAAGGGGTTGCCCTTCAGCGCGACCGAGGAGACCTGGCGCTGCTTGGCGGCCATGTAGAACTCCCCGACGATCGCCTTGGCGGTGCTTCGGGGCTCGGCGGCGCCGCCGGCGGCGGCGGCCTCCAGGAGGTCCAGGGCGCTTTCCACTTTGGCGTGGACGGTGCTGTTCTGGGCCAGCGCCCGGCTGGGCCCGCTGCGCAGGCTGAGGGCGTAGAGGCCGGCGAAGCCGGCCAGGTAGATGCCCAGCACCATGAGGTTGCCGCGGCTGAGGAAGGCGTTGCCCGCGGCGGCGGGCGGCGGGCCGCCCTCCGACTGCTCGACCGGCTTCAGCTCGACGCCCTGCGGCAGGGCCGGAGGGGCGCCGGCGACGTTGAGGTTCACGTTTTCCTGGAGCATGTCTTGGCGTCCTGCGCCTCGAAGAAGATGGAGATTTCCAGGTCCGCCGTGACGGACCCCTGCTGTCCCTTGCGCTCGCCCAGCGTGAGCTGGCAGATGCGCATGATGCGCGGCTGGTTCTCCAGGGCCAGCAAGAAGCGATAGAAGCCCTGGAAGTCGCCCTCGAACTGCATCTTGATGGGCTGCTCGGCGTGGGGGCTGGCGGCCTGCACGAAGACGCTGCGGCTGCGCTTGGCCATCGTGCAGATGCTCTTGGTGGTCAGGTTGTTGGCCTCCGCCAGGCGCCAGACCTCCTCCAGGACCTTGTCGATTTCCTTCTCGGTGGGCAGCTTGGATTCGAAGAACTCGATGGCCTTGGACAGCTCGGCGATCTCCTCCTTCAGGTCGCCGATGCTGGCGGTGGCGCGGTTGAGCTTCTGAAGCTGGCGCTGCTTGGCCTCGATCTGGGCGCGCATCTTCACCTCCGCCAGGTCGCGCGGGCGGAAGACGAAATACCACGCCCCGGCCACCATCCCCACCAGCAGCATCGCGTACAGCAACTGCCGCAGCACCTCCTGGGCGGTCAGCTTCACGAGGCACCTCCTTCGCCCGCGGCCGGCGCGGTCCGCCAGGGCGGCACCGGCGGCGCGGCGGCCTGGCGGGTGGTCGGACCGCCCGCGGCCGGTCCGGCCCGCTCGGCGCTCCTGCGCCGCATCCATTCCACGGCGTCCAGGGCGTCGGCGTTCGGCTTCAGGCGGACGGTCAACTGGAACTGGCGGACGAGGCCCGTCTCCTTGGTGCGGGTTTCCTGGCTGAAGACCAGGTCCACCTGCTCGGTCATGGGGTTCTGGGCCAGGTTGGCGATGAAGCGGGCGACCTCGACGTCGGTGGCGGCCACGCCGTTCAGCACCATCGTGACCACCGTGGCGGGCGGCGTGGCGGCCTGGATGGCGCCGCTCTTGAGCTTCTCGTGCTTGGAGCGGGCCGCGGGGGCCGGCGCCTGCGACAGGACGGTCTTCATCGCCAGCGACGTCAGGGCCGCCCCGTCCGGCAGGGCGTTGACCACCGCCGCCAGCGTGCAGCTTCGCGGCAGGCGCTCCATCAGGGCGGCCGAAAGCTCCGCCTTCCGCAGCATCGTCTGCTTCTGGACCTCCAGGCGGTGCATCTCGTCGATGAGGCGGGCCGCGTCGGAGTACTGGGCGTTGATGCGGGCGCAGACCTTCCGCGTGTTGCGCCCGTGCTCCTCGCTGACCAGCGCCGCCGCGCCGATCGTCCCGGCCACCAGGACGAACAGCAGCAGGCAGATCACGTTCGCCCGGTGCTGGAAGCGCCGCTGGAGGTACTCAGCCGGCAGAAGATTGATCGTGCTCATCGCCTCGTCCTCTCAGGCGGCGGCGCCGAGGCTCAGGCCCACGGCCACCGCCCATCGCGGCTGCGGCTCGCGGCGGTCCAGGACGCTGTCCAGCCCGGCCGGACCCACCCGCTGCACCCGCACCAGCGGGTCGCCGACCTGGGCCGGCACGTTCAGCCGCTGGGCGATGGCCTGGCAGAGGCGCTTGTCGTGCGCCTGTCCGCCCAGGAAGATCGCCCGCTCGATGGCCTGGTTGCGGAACACCGAATCGTGGTAGCGCAGGCACTGGGTCAGCTCGTCGGCCAGGCGGTCCAGCGGCCCGGCCAGAAGGTCGCGAATCTCCGCCTGCGGGTCGCCGCTGTCGGCGTCGGCCAGCGTGCGGCGCATCCGCCGCGCCTCCTCCGGCGAGATGTTCATCGTTTCGGCCACGGCGCGGTCGAACAGGTCCCCGGCCACGTCCAGGTTCCGCGCGAAGACGATGCGGCTGCCGTGCGTCAGCACCACCTGCGTGCTGGCCTGGCCCAGGTCGATGAACAGGATCGCCCGCCGCGCGTCGCCGCCCCGACGGAACAGCCGCGCGAAACACTCCACGATGGCGCACGACTCGACGTTCACGCCCACCACGTCCAGCTTGGCCTTCCGCGCCATCGCCAGGTAGCCGGCCAGCGTCGCCCGCGCCGCCGCCGTCACGATCACCTCCTGCCGCGCCTGCCCGTCGCCGGCCGATTCGCCCGCCACGATGTAGCGCACCTCGGCCTGGTCGGCGGGGAAGGGCAGCTTGCCGGCCAGCTCCTGCAGGACGGCCTGGCGGAGCTGTTCCGGCGGGCAGCGGGGCACCTTGACGTGCTGGACGAACGTGGCCTCGGCGGGCAGGCTGAGCACGCAGGCGCGGCCGCGGAACGGCGCGGAGCGCAGCAGCCCGCGGATGGCGGGCGCGCAGAACGCCAGACGGGCGTCGAGGCCCTTGCGGGCGTCGGGGGGCACCTCGGCGGCGGCGGCGGCGAGCAGCTCCACCTCCTCGCCGCTGAGGCGCAACTGGGCCATCTTGACGGCGGTGGTGCCCAAGTCCAGCCCGATGGGGAGGACCTTGCCCTTGACGACCTTCAACGACATTGCCAACTCCGTTGCCAGCAGAGCCGCGGCGCCTCGCCGCGGACGCCTATGGAGGCGGCCTCGTCGGCCGGGGCACCCGCCCCGACACGCGGTGGATCCGCGCGGTTGCGATCCGCGAGGGACCCAGCGCTTCGCGTGCCAGCCTTACGGCTGGTTTGCCCTTCTCCGCGTGCCGTACCTTCTCCTGAACTTAACATGCGTTACAACTGAGGCTTGGACCACGTGCCGCCGGACGGCGCCGATTGCCGCCTCCGGTGGGGTTATCGGCCATCAGTCGCCCCACGTTAAGTAGTCGCCGGGCCGGCCAACCCTCGACGCCGCACGGTGTCCACACCCTTGACATCGCCGGACGTATCGGCGAAGGAAATGGCCCCTTGCGGCGTCCCTTGCGGCCCCAACGAGGGTTGTAGAGATAGTGGCGTGCGCCACCAGGCGGGCTGGGCGCACGAGGACAGCCGACGTAAACCCCTGGATAGCAAGGCAACGGGAAGAGCAACATGAGCAGAGGCATGAAGGTCGCAGGCTTTGTGGTGATGGCGGCGCTGGCGGGTGTGGCGCGGGCGCAGGAGAAGGCCGAGCCGAACTGGCCCCAGTGGCGCGGGCCGAAGCTGGACGGCCAGTCCAGCGACGTGCCGAAGGCATGGTCGCCGCCGAAGCTGCTGTGGCAGCAGGCGCTGGCGGGCGCGGCCTACGGCAGCCCGTCGGTGGCCGGCGGGGTGGTGGTGGTGACCGATCACAAGGCCGAGAAGGAGGACTACTACCGCGCCTACGACGCGGCGACGGGCAAGGAGTTGTGGACGTACACGGTGCCCAACACCAACGAGATCGACTACGGCGCCGCCCCGCGCGGCACGCCGCTGATCTACAAGGG
>Ga0172363_10001769_pt1 | contig 17416 bp, 16 predicted proteins | sample LakKivs2_kivu2a2_FD_114541 | JGI IMG/M metagenome (GOLD analysis project Ga0172363, IMG submission 114541) | Sediment microbial communities from Lake Kivu, Rwanda - Sediment s2_kivu2a2 | ecosystem: Environmental > Aquatic > Freshwater > Lake > Sediment | place: Rwanda: Western Province, Lake... | reverse complement strand
CCCACTGGAGCCATGCATTTAGGACATTTCTTTGGTGTACTCAGAAACTGGGCTAAATTGCAAAATAAATACCAATCTTTTTTTATGATTGCTGATTGGCACGCATTAACTGATAGACAAACTTATGAAAACTTAAACCCAATTATTTCAGAAATAGTGCTTTTATGGCTGGCCGCAGGCATTGACCCTAAAAAATCCGTTATTTTCAGGCAGTCAGAAATTCAAGCACATGCTGAACTAGAAACTTTATTTTCGCTCATAGCGAAAATGGGTGATTTAAAACGTATTCCTAGTTTCAAAGATGCAGAGAAGAAAATTCAAAATAAAGTTGGTTTTTTTCTTTATCCTTTACTCCAAGCAGCAGACATTTTAGCTTACCAAGCAGATGTTGTCCCAGTAGGTGAAGATCAAGTACCGCATGTAGAATATGCAAGAGTTCTCGCTAAAGAAATTAATCGTTTAGCTAAAAAGGAAATTTTGCCCCTTCCTTTGCCACTTTTAACCAAAGCTAAACGAGTGCCAGGTGTAGATGGCAAAACTAAAATGAGTAAATCCTTAAATAATGTGATTGAGCTAAAAGATACATCGCAAGAAAAATTGTGGCCAATTTTATCCAAAGTGCCTACTGATCCTGCCAGAGTAACTAAAAATGATCCAGGAGATCCCAAAAAATGCCCCATTATTTTCCCTTATGCAGAATTAGTAATGAGTAAAGAAGAAATAAAAGAAATTATTGACAATTGTAAAAATGCCAAATGGGGATGTCTAGATTGTAAAGAGAAAGTTACTCAAAAATTAGCTGATACGCTAGAGCCTCTACGCGAAAATTATGCTCGACTAAAAGAAAAAAAAGATTTAGTCTGGGAAATTTTAGAAGAAGGAAGGAAAAAAGCTAAAATTGAAGCAGAAAAAACACTTAAATTAATGAGGCCGATTTTTGGACTTTAAATTAATTGTTTTTTAACTCTCTGATATATATCTTCTAGAGTTTTTTCTGAATTTGTTTCTAAATTTAAGCGCACCAAAGGCTCATTTTGTGATGGTCTAATATTTAAATACCAATTTTCAGTTTCCAAAATCAAGCCATCCAAGAAACTAGATTTAGCTTCAGAGAATTCTTTAAGTAGATTTTCTTTTGTTTTTTCAAAATCAATGTTTTGCAAATTTTCCTGAGGTAGAGAAAAAATTTCTTTTTTCAATTCAGCCACAGCATTACTTAGCGATAAATTATTGTTATTAAGATATTGCAAAACTAGTCCTATGGTTAAAATTGAACTTTCAGAATAAAAATTGTGGGGATAGAAATAGTGACCAGAAACTTCGCCACCAAAAACTGCTCCCATTTCTCTCATTTTTGATTTGACAAAAGGATAACCAACCTTTGTCTGGAAAAATTCAATGCCTAAATTTTTAGCTATTTTGGCTAGCGCCATCTTCTTGGAACAATCAAAGACTATTGGCCCCTTTTCTTGACTCAAAATTGATTGAGCTAAAATTGCAGCGATAAAATCTGGGAAAATCATATCTTTAGTTTGAGGATCAAAAAATATAGCCCTATCACCGTCACCATCAGTCACAGCAATCAGATCAACTGTTTGATCAAACTGATCTTTAAGTAAAACTTGGATTTCTTTTAACAATGGATTGGGAGGCAAATTATTTAAATCTTCTTGAAATAATGATTGGATTTTTAAATTTAAATTCGAATCTTGAAAAATTGTTTTTATCAGCTCTTCTGCAATACCGCCTAAAGATATAAATTGAATTTTTCCTCTTAAATTATTGATATCAATTTGGGAAGAAATAAAATCTTTGTAAAGAGGAAGGGCATTAATAGTTTGGAGATCGACTGATCTTGTATTTTGATATTGAAAATCAGTTTTTAAAAATATTTTTTTCAGTTCATCTAATTTACCATCTGTTGCAAAAGGGATAGTATTTTTTTCTACAATTTTAAAACCCGATTCTCTCCATTCACAATGAGAACCAGTAATATAAATGCCTAAATCAAAATCATTTTTTCCTACAACAAAATAAAAAACTTCAATTGGTATTTGACCCAAAGAATCTATTTCTTTCCCAGTTTGATTTAAACCAAAAACTAGAGCTTGGGCTAATTTTTGAGAATTATCGCGTCTATCTAAACCCAGCAAAACTTTTTTGCCTGTTGTCATTTTAGCAGTACAAAAACCAATCTTAGCAGCTACATTTTCATTAATTTCAGAGGGGTAGAAGCCTCGGATGTCAGCTCTTTTAAAAATTCCTTTTTCCATATTATTTTTTCTCTTCTTGTTTAGCTGGTTGCGGTCCTCTTCTAATTGTCGCTGGCCAAGCACTGTAATGGCTGGGAAAATCTTTTTCGAAAATTATTTTTCCTCCTCGGTACACTTTGTAAGAGAAAAAAGCATCTGCTCCCCAATGCTCTCCTTCTTGAACGATTTCTGTCCCTTCAGGCAAACTAGGATCATCAATATAATTAGGTGCCGGTGGAGCAACAAAATTAAAAAGTTGCGGTTCAGTGATCACATGGGTACGACCATCACTTTGGCCATAAATTGAAAAAACAATGTGATAACCTTCAACCCAAGATTGAATTAAAATTGGGCCAGGAGTATCATTTTTAAATTTTACATCAACATCTGGATAATAGATAGCAGCATCCATACCAGCAGGTGGTTCATAATAAGGAACTCTATACCCATGGGGATAACGTTCTAAAACGGGGAGGTTAGAATAAAGACCAGCTCGGAAAATAGTGGTTGCTACTTGGCAAAGACCGCCACCTAGCTCAGCGACTGTTTTATTATTTTTAATTACCAAACCTTCAACATAACCAGCTTCGCCACTAATCTCACCTAAAGTTTCTCCCAAAGAAAAAATTTCATCTTTAGCTATCACAGTGCCATGGACTTTGTTGGCACCTACATTAATGTTGCTAACCCGATTAGAAGGAGAGCCATAAAAATAAGAATCTCCCTCACCTAATAAATCAGTAAATTTGAAATTTTTATAATTGGCAGAGTTGACTGCGGGTAGTTTTCTTATCAAAGATAATTTTATCTCGTTATTTTTAGGATTATTGAAGTAAGTAATTAATTTTTGAGTCAAATCATCTTCATTTAAATATAAACCGCTTTGTTCTTTTTCCAACACTTCGACACTGCCATCTCGAAGCTGCAATTTAATATTTTGTCCTTTTTGGTCAACCTGAGATTTAATTTTTGTATAGACTTCATCTTCACCAGATTGTTTGATTGCGAAAGCTATTGTTTCTAAGGGATTTACTGCTTTAAAATCTATTAGTGCTACCAGATCTTCTTTGCTCAATTCGTACTTAACTTGATCTTCATAAAGAAGTTTTAAAGGAGAATGGCTTAATATTTCTTCTATTTTTGGCTTTATCTCAGTTAAAATTTCTCCAGTTATAGCTGGTCTTAAAGGTTTGGGAGAAAAAATTAAATTAGTTTTAAGCAAAGATAAACTATTTAAAATTTCATCATTTAGTTCTTGTTCTTGAACACCAGTACCATTTTCTTCAGACTTAATTTCTAATTTATCATTGACAATTTTAAATTCAGCCGGTTTTGGTAAAGTAGAAATTACTTGATTAATTTCAGAAATTTTATCAGTATTTTTAATCTCCACAATTAAGGGCATATTTTGACGAAAAAGCAGAAGTCTCACAATATCTGGAATTTGGATAATAATTTCTTTAAAGCTCTGAGGATGACCTAAAGTAAAAAGTTTTCTCAAAGTATCTTCGATTTGAAAAACTGGCTTGAGATCTTTAATTTTTATTTTTTTCTCTTTTGCCCCACAAGCAACAAGTAAATCTTTTTTTTGATATTCTAAAACTGCCTGATTAACTTTTTTGTAAGCATCTTCTGGCGATAAAGAAGCAACTTCCACACCTGCCACACGAGTTTTGGGATAAAATTTGGTATTAAAAGCCAAAGCCAAACCAAAGATGGCCACAACGGTTATACCAAAAATAATAAGGAGAATGGTAAAAAAATAAGTCAAAGATTTCAAAAAATGATTTTTTTGAGACTTGCCAGAAGACTTGGGCTGTTTTGTTTTTTTGCGTTTGGTTTTTATCTTCTGCTTGGTTTTAGATATTTTTTTAGATGGAGACATTAAATAATTATATAAAAGTGAAACGTCTTAAATCAAACTTTAAGGCATGTTTCACTTGAGAACCTCTCGATTCTCAACGCTCACTCCGCCAGCTGGCGTAGCTCGCTGCTTTCCCCAGCGGGAAAACTCCCGTTTTCCCGACCCCTTTCCCGATTTTCTCCGCATAATGCGGAAAAAATCTATCTTGAAAACCAAGAGCTAAAAATAGAGTAAATGACCTAAAAATTAATCTATTAAATTTTCGTACACTCGCAAAGTCTGTTCTGCTACCTTGTGCCAATTATATCTTTTAACCCAATGCAGACCTCGTTCAATTAAAACCTCTCTCAACCTATCATTAGTTAAAGCTGTATAAATTTTTACTGCCATATCTTTTTCATCATAGGGATCAAAAAATATTGCTGCTTGATCCAAGATTTCAGGCAGACAAGAAATTTGAGAACTAGCAACCACTGTGCCACAAGCCATTGCCTCAAGTGGTGGAAAACCAAAACCTTCAGCCAATGATGGTACAACACAGATTGACGCAGCTGAATAAAGTGTAGACAGCCACTCTTCCTCAACAAATCCCAGAAATCTCACTTTATTTTCCAGCCCCAGTTCTTTAACTTTGGCTGGAATTTCTGGATAACGTGGATCAGGTGTTCCAACTAAAAGTAATTTTTCTTCTATTTTGTATTCATTTTTTAAAATGGCAAAAGCTTCAAAAAGTTTTAACAAATTTTTATGTGGTCGCCATTGACCAGCATACATTATAAAAGGAGCATTTAAATCAAAGTTTTTACGCATGGTTTTTATTTTATCTTCTTTTTGAGGTTTAAATTTTTCTTCTACACCCTCATAAATTTTGCTAATTTTTCCTTCAGGAACATGCAGAATTTTCTCAATGTCTTTTTTAGTTCTTTCAGATGGAGCAATAATGTGGGTAGCTCTCTTAGCTAAATTCTTTAGCAAAAAATTATAAGCCGCTCTTTCTAGAAAACTATGATTTTTATCTCGAAATTGAGAAATGGTTAGATCATGAATGGTAACTAGAAATGGTTTGGGAGAAAAGATTGGCGCATTAAAATGAGTGAAATGCACAAGAGCGGGTTTTTCTTTTTTTATAATTTTCCAAAGGTCAAATTGTTCAGCAAAAGAATAATGTACAATATCAGTCCACATCGGATCAGCTTTAAATAACTTTCGAGGAATTTTTTCTTTTAGCGAATTACGTAAAATTGGACGAATTAAAAATTGAGATTTCAAATCCAATAAATTCAAAGTCAGCTGCTCAGCATATCGACCCAAAGCAGAACCACTCCCTATAAATCTACAATCAATTAAAATCTTTTTCTTAGTCATGACTAACAGATTTAACCCAATTAATAGTTTCTTTTAAGCCTTGTTTAAAACTGGTCTTGGGTTTAAATCCCATTATCTTTTTTGCTTTTTTAATATCTAAATATATCCTTCTCACTTCTCCTGGTATGGGATCTGTAAATTCTGGTTTAAGACCAGAACCAAGAAGAGATTTTAATAATTTAAATATTTGATTAACTGAAATTTCCTTACCTGAACCAATATTAAGCGTTTCATTGGAAACTTTTTTATAGGCTAAATAATTTGCTCTCGCTATATCTTTCACATTAATGAAATCTCTTCTCTGATTTCCATCACCAAAAATTTTTGGTTGTTCATTCTGCAAAAATTTATCAATAAAAATAGAAACAACGCCTGCCTCACCTTTGGGATCTTGGCGCAGACCATAGACATTAGAATAGCGTAAGATTACATAAGAAAAACCCGAAAGTTTAGCAAAATATTTTAAATATAATTCAACTGTATATTTAGAAGCACCATATGGCGAAAGAGGTCCAATAGGATGTTTTTCATCTACGGGTAAATAGTGAGGCTCGCCATAAACTGCTCCGCCTGAAGATGAATAAATGATTTTTTTAATCTTAGATTTTGCAGCGATTTGCAGTAAATTAATTGATCCTAAAATATTTATTCGAGCATCAAATTTTGGGTCTTTAACACTTTCCCTGACATTAATCTGAGCTGCTTCATGGATGACAATTTCCGGTTTTTCTTGATGAAAAATCCGTCTTAGCCGAGGAGACAAAATATCAACCTGATAAAATTTAGCTTGGGCATTGATATTCTTTTTTGAACCGCGACATAAATTATCTACAATCACAACTTTGTGTCCATTTTTAATAAATAAATCGACAATGTGGCTGCCAATGAACCCAGCGCCGCCAGTAATTAAAATTTTTTCTTTCACAAATATAAGATATCAGGATGTCTTTAATTTCTCAAGTCTTATCGTTAAGAGTTTTTACAAAAACGATGATTACAAAAAGTGTGCAATTGTATACTTTTTGTAAGATATGAGAAATAAAAAAATTTAGAAAATGATTTTTTTATCAAATTTGCCAAACTAAAAAAATATATTAGAATCAAAATATGCCAACTAGCCACTCCAATCAAATCAACCAAATAATTAATTTGATCATTTTTTTGAATCCTAAAAAAATTTTAGAAATCGGACCTGGTTTCGGTGCTTATGACGTGCTGGCGAGAGAATATCTGGACATTGCTGATGGCAGAGAAGATTATAAACACTGGCGAAGACAAATCGATTGCATCGAAATTTTTCCCAAATATTTAACACCTGTTCATCGATTTATTTATAATCATATTTTTAAAGGTAATGCTTTAAAAATCCTGCCTAAAATTAAGAAAAAATATGATTTAATTTTAATTATTGATGTTTTAGAACATTTAGAAAAAACTGACGGTCAATTTTTGTTAAACCAGTCACTTAAAAAAGCAAAAAATGTGATTGTCTCCACGCCGATCAAAATGGAAGAGCAAGAAAGTGCTTTTGGCAATCCTTATGAAAAACATGTTCATCAGTGGTCAAAAAATGATTTTGAAAAATTTAAACCTAATTTTAAAGTCTCAAATGAAGAATCTTTAATCTATTTTTTAGGTCAAGATGCGAGAATGGTTAGAAAAGAAACCAATCTCGAAAATTTAAAAAATAAAGCCAAAAAATACTTCCCAGTTGTCTATTCATCATTACAGGAATGGAAAGATAAAATTAAAAAATAATATCAATTAGAGGATGCTCCTAGCAAGATACATTGTGCTTAAATATAAGAAGATGACAAAGTGGTCTATCTTTAAATTTTTTATATTTTGACTCTGCTTGAATTAATTTTTTAGTTGGAATAAGTGGAATAATTTTCTCTAAATAAAAATTATTAATTCTGGCCGCTTGTATAAAATTATCAATTGGTCGAAATATATCATATATTGTTCCATAAGATCGTTTGGTAGCAGCTACGACTTCTCCGTTCCTAAGATTTTTAATTTTTATTCTATATCCAGAACGCTTAATAGTATGGTAATTTTTATCGCCTACAATTATATAAAGCATTCCATTCTGTTTAAGCAATGTTTCAATTTTATGAAATGATGAATTGAGATCTTTCAAATGTTCAAAAACCATTATCACAAAAGCTACATCGAATTTTCTTTCAAATTTTGCTTTCTCAAGGCTAACTTCATTAACAATCATCTTTGGATAGAACTTTTGCGAGATTTGAATATTTTTATGAGATGGTTCAATTCCATAAATTTCTTTTGCACCAAATTTTTGAAATAATTTAGTAAGGTAGCCAGTGCCGCTGCCAATATCAATAACATTTTTATTAGTCAAATCTGAAATGTTTTTTTCAAGATAATCATAGAAAAACTGACGCGTAGGTGAATCTGACATTCCTTCTTTTTCCCAATCCAAATCAACCGAATCATACTGAAAGGGATTTGTGGCTTTCTTAATTAATCTTTTTATTTCTTTAGAGTTGAATTTATTTAAATGCATAGTTTTTAATGATTAGTTATACCCCCGAGAGGAGTCGAACCTCTAACTTCAGGCTCCGCAAGCCTGCGTTCTAGCCAATTGAACTACGGGGGCGTAGATTAATTATTGATTAATAAATATCAGTTTTCAATACTCTATCCAAGATATTTTCACTGTTAATTAATACGAGGACGATAATTTTTTTGATCCAATAAGCCTCAAACGCCTAAATAAGAATCAAGATGTAAATTAGAAAGACTAATATTTTGATTTAAAATCGGGATTTCTCTTTCTAACACATGCAAAAATTTTTCTTTATTTTTCCCAGAAGGCAGTTCCAGACTGATTTCTGGCATCATACGAGAATTAGTGAAAAGAATTAAAAATTTTTTATCTCTGATCTCAATCTCTTTAAAAAACAAAATATCTGCGAAAAAATATAAATGTTCATCGTATTTTAAACCAAATTTATAAAGATTAATTTTTTTGATCTGAGGCAATTTTTGACTAAAAGATAAATAAGTAATTATTAAAACAAAAACTGCTAAAGCTCCTAAAAAATTTTTAAAAATTAGGACAAAAAGAGTAGAAATCAAAACCATTAATAAAAACCAAAAAGAAAAATATAAAGCACTATTTTCTCTTTTGATTTTCATCTCCCAACTTAACAATGGTTTAGGAGATTTTTCTTTTTTCTTATTTTTTTCTTTTGGCACGACCTCTCCTTTTATTATTTAGCGCATGTTGAATCAAGGCGATATGCTTAACCAATTCCGTAACATCAGATTCTACAGTGGTAATTTTAACATAAACTCTAAAAACGAGGTAAAAAAGCAAGAAAATAGCAATAAAAAATGCAATATCAGTTCTTTTGCCGATACCAATTATTTTGGATAATTGTTCTGACCAAATAGGATGAATAATAGTAGCAATTATTCCTAACCAAACCAATGTCCAAATGATAAAACTAGTGAGATCCAGCCGTTTTTCTGTATAACTCGCCAGTAATCGAAGCAGAATCCAAACAGCTAAAGCTATAATTAGAATCTTAAAAAACATTTTATCCGGTTAAATAATCCGCCCAGGGCGGATTGCCAGGAGGCATTTAATCGGGTAAACCCCTATTAAATACCCCATAAGCAGTTTAGTTTGTAAATTATTTGACATGTTGGATAGCTTATCGAAAACGGATTGCTAAAATTCTAGCTAAAGTTTTTAAACCATTTTTTAAATTTTGACCTTTGGAAAGAGAGTATTTGGTGTAAGTAACTGAGATAGGTATTTCTTTATAGGAAAGACCTAATCGTTTAATCTCACCAATTATCTCAGAACAAATTTCAAATCTTGAACTTTTGAGATCCATTTTTTCTAAAGCGCAAGCTTTAATAGCTCGAAAACCGGATTGCGAGTCAGTCACTTTTAAACCCAGGATCCACAGAGTTACCAGATTGCCCCAAAAATTGGCTATGCGTCTAGCAAGCGGCATTTTATATTTATTACCCATCAAACGCGAACCTAAAACAATATCAATTTCTTCTTTAAAAATTGGGGCAGTTAATTTTCTGATATCTGAAACTTTATGTTGTAAATCCGCGTCCATCATAACCACAATTTCTGCATCTTGTTTTAGGGCATGGGCAAATCCAGTACGCAATGCTCCGCCAGTACCACGATTCAAAGGCAACTGCAAAACTTCTGCCCCCGCTTCTTTGGCTCTAGCAAAAGTCTCGTCATTTGATCCATCATCAACAACAATTACATTTTCAAAACCAGCTTTAATTAATTTCTTAATCAATCTGCCAATTGTCTTTTCTTCATTATGCGCAGGAATGACGATAAAAATCTGATTTTTTTCCATTTATTTAAATATTAACAAAAAATTAATTTTTTTCAACTAATAAAACTAATAATTATTGTTGACGAAAGAAATACTATGATCTAATTTTAATGAAAAAGAAATTTTATTATTTAAATTCTGATTTTCATGAAAAAAATTCTTGTCACCGGTGGCGCTGGATTTATTGGAAGTCATCTCTCTCGAAAATTAATTGCAAAGAAACGGCAAGTGATTATTGTTGATAATTTCAATAGTTATTATAGCCCCAAATTCAAGAAAGAAAGACTTAAAATACTTTTACCTAAAAATAAATATAAGCTTTATAAAATTGATATTACAAATTGGAAAAAATTAAAAAAAATTTTTCAAAAACATAAACCAGAAATAATTTGCCACTTAGCTGCTATAGCTGGAGCAAGAAATTCTCTAAAGAAACCCCAACTTTATGCCAAAACAAATATAATTGGAACTCTCAATTTATTAGAATTAGCTAAAGATTTTAAGGTGAAAAATTTTGTTTATGCATCATCTTCTTCTGTTTATGGAGACAATAAAAAAATTCCTTTTGCCGAAAAAGACATAACTGATTACCCAGCTTCTCCTTATGGAGCCACTAAAAAAACCACTGAACTTTTAGCTTATATCTATCAACGTAATTTCAAACTTCCTTGCACAGGTCTAAGATTTTTTACCGTCTATGGTCCCTGGGGGAGACCAGATATGGCATATTTCCAATTTGCGCAAAAAATTCTTCAAAACAAAGAAATAGAACTTTATAATTATGGCAACATGAAACGTGATTTCACTTATATTGATGATATTGTAGATGGCATTTATAAGGCGCTTAATCATAAATTTAATTTTCAAATCTTTAATCTTGGGAACAATCACCCAATCCAGCTTAAATATTTTGTAAAGATCTTAGAAAAATATTTAAACAAAAAAGCAAAAATTAAATTTGTTCCAATGCATAAAGGGGATGTCTTGGCTACGTGGGCGAATATTAAGAAGACGAAAGAAAAATTAAGTTGGGAACCAAAAACTGACGCCAAAAAAGGTTTAAAAAAATTTTGCCGATGGTTCAAAAGTTATTATGGTAATATTTAGTCCCCTATACTAAAAACAAATTTTAAATTATTCTAAAAATCCAAAAACTCTTGATTTATACATTACTAATTATTAGTATAGACATATTAAAAATTAGTAAAAAATAAAAAGATTTATGAAAAAAATTGGCATCGTTGGTCATGGTTATGTGGGTAAAGGTATGGAAAAATTTTTCCAAAATCATTATGAGGTTAACGTTTATGACCCGGGATTACAAAACGGTAATACCAAAACAGAAATTAATGAATGCGATCTAGCTGTTGTCTGTGTCCCCACTCCAATGGCTAAAGATAAAACCTGCGATACCTCTATTGTCGAGGAAGTTATCTCTTGGATTAAAACTCCTGTGATCTGGGTACGTTCGACTATTGCGCCTGGGACCACGGAAAGATTAAAAAAGAAATACAGAAAAAGGATTGTATTTTCGCCTGAGTATCTGGGAGAAAGTAAATATTGGACTCCTTATGATTTCCATACTGATGAAAAAAAATCTCCTTATATTATTTTGGGCGGAGATAAAAAAGATACCAATTATGTCTTGTCATTGATTGCACCTATTATGGGCCCAGTAAAACAATACCCCCAAACAGATGCTACCACGGCTGAAATAGTCAAATATATGGAAAATACCTTTTTCGCTCTCAAAGTTATTTTTGCTAATGAAATGTTTGATATTTGTAAAGCTCTAAAAGTTGATTTTTATGAAGTCAGAGATCTTTGGAGTCTTGACCCGAGATTAAATCCAATGCATACAATGGTTTTTGAAGATAACCGAGGCTTTGGCGGCAAGTGTTTTCCTAAAGATGTTAATAGCATTATTCAAATCTCTAAAAAAGCAGGCTACACACCAGAAACTTTAGAAAAAATGGTTGAAGTCAATGAGAAAATGCGCAAACAAAATCCTGAAGAAAACAGAAATTAATAGCACCAATAATTTATCAAAACAGAAAATAAATTTTATAATATTTTTATCTATGGAGCTTTCTTCTAAAAAATACTGGGAAGATAATTGGCGGGATCTTAAATTACCAGCTAAATATCTTAAAGATTATTCTCATGAAATATTTGCTAAAAAAATAAAGAAAATTTTTCAAAAAGAAAATTTTAGACTAAAAAATTTTATAGAAATCGGTGGTTGCCCTGGTCGCTGGGTAGATTTTTTCAATACTAATTTTGGCGCTATTTGCGATGTGATTGATTATGAGAAGCGTGGCTGCGCCTTAACTCGAAAAAATTTTAAATTCTTAGGAATTAAAGGGGAAATTTACAATCAAGATATTTTTCATAATTCTTTAAAAAAAGAATCTTATGATGTTGTACTTTCTTCTGGATTAATAGAACATTTCACGAAATTAAAACCTATTTTTGAAAAACATTACGAATTATTAAAAAAGAAAGGAATTTTAATAATCTCTGTGCCTAATTTAAAAACCTCAACATTTTACGATTTTTTTGCTACCAAACACAAAAAGAGCTATTCCAACTATAGGGCCGTAAGCAAAAATGCACTTTGGCAATTAGCTAAAAACAAAAAAATGAAAATTTTATTTTGTGATTATCTGGGTGTAATAAATTTAGGCATTGTCAAAAGAACAATTTTGATAAACAATTTTTTTAAAAAAATAAGAAGAATTTTTGATTATTTTTTTTCTGGGCTAGATTGCTTGATTGCCTTAAGCCATATTAAAAAAGAATCAGCCACATTTTCTCCAAATATTTTTTTAATTGCTAAAAAATGATAACAAAAGCCAAAATTTTAATTGTAAAAATTTACGAATTTATTTTCCAACAACCAATATCTGGCGAGGCAAAACTATTTATAAAAAATTTAGGCATAATTTCTGCTGGTTATATCATTTCTTTAATTTTTGCTTTTCTTTTTCAGGTTTTAGCGGGTCGATATTTAGGTCCCAGCGAATATGGTAAATATGGCTTAGTTAATTCTGTGGCTATGTTTTTGTATATTCCAATGCTTTTAGGAATTTCTACTGCCTTGATTAAATATAATGCTAAAGAAAAAAGCGAAAAAAGGAGAACTGAAAATATTTCTTCAGCTTATAATACTTTTTTTATCCTTTCATTCATTGTTTTGCTAATTTTATTTCTCTTAACACCCCTCTTGACAAAGGCCCTATCTGTTTCCAAAGAAGTTTTTTATCTCTCGATTGCTTTTGCTTATCTGTATTCTTTGGACGCCTTAAGTAAATCTGCTTTAAGAAGTTTGCACAAAATAAAAAATCTTTCTTTTATTTACTCTTCTTATGGTATTATTACTCTCTCAACTTTTTTTATTCTTTTCTGGGTTGGCAAAATAGATTATAAAACAGCTGTTTATTCTACTTTGGCTGCCTATTTATTTGCCATAATTATAAGTTTTTTAAATATTTTCCATTATCTAAAATTAAAAATTAATTTAGATATTAGTAAAAAATTATTTATATATGGCGCTGTCGGGCTTATGGGTGCAATTGCTTCTAGCTTTTTGGCTAATACCACTAAAATTCTTATCAATAAATTTTTAACTCAAGATTTATTAGGTATTTATAATGCTTATCATACTTCTTCTATCAATCTGGTTTATTTAGCCAACACAATGCTTATGACAGTCTTTTTTCCCACTGTGGCTAAACTAGATTCTCCTAAATTAATTATTGAAAAAATAAAAAAAATAACACCTTATATTTATATTTTTGTTTTCTTAGGAATTTTTATCAGCCAAAGCATAATTCTTTTTTTGTATGGTCATAGGTATCCTTATGATTTGAAATTAGTTCTTCTTTTCGCTATTACTAGTGCTTTAATTTTAGAATACGGGCTTTATGTCTGGACTTTTGCTGCTGAAGGCTTAAGAGGAGTTAAAATTGCCAATCTTACTTCAGTTTTAATTGCCGCTATTAATTTGGCTTTATGCTTCATTTTAATCCCCAAGGTTGGTATTTTGGGAGCAGTGCTTTCGGTCTTATTTTCTTATTTAATAGGGGTTGTCATTTGTTTAAAAACAAGGAGCAAATTTTATTAATATTAAATAAATTAAAAATTATTTATGATTAAAAAAATCATCTGGCACTTTCTTATTGCTCTTAGTGGAGAAGATTTCATTAAAGAATATAAAGAAATTATTACTTTAAAAAATAAAAAAGATTTACAGATGTTTGAAGAAATAAAATTAAAACGCTTGCTTTTGCATGCTTATAAGAAAACAGCTTATTATAAAAAAATTTTTGATCAGATTGGATTGATAAAAAATAATAAAATTGATTTAACTAAATTTGGTCAAATCCCCATTTTAACCAAAGATATGATCAGAAATAAGCAAGAAAAACTTAAAAGAAAAGATATTAGTAATTTTTGGTCATTTGAAAATTCTTCTGGCGGATCAACAGGTGAACCTTTGAAGATCTGGCAAGACAAGAATTACAGAAGGTGGAGCAATGCTTCTAGGCTTTATTATTTTAATAAGTTACTAGGAATTGATGAAGAATCAATAAAAAAAGTTCTGCTCTGGGGTTCGGAAAGGGATTTGCTTAAAGGAAGCATTGGCCACAAAAAAAAGATAACAAATTTTTTGCTCAATACTACAATTTTGAACACTTTTAAAGTACCCCCCAAAAAAATGAGAGATTATATTGCTTTTATCAACAAAACAAAACCTGATTTTATCCGTGGTTACGCTGGCTCTTTATATGAAATTGCTAATTTCGCTCAAAGCCATAATTTGAAAATCCATACACCTAAAATTTTAGTCAGTGCTGCTGAGACTCTCAAAGATTTTATGAGAAAGAAAATAGAATCAGTTTTTGAAACAAAAGTTTATAATTTTTACGGTTCTCGGGAAGTCGGGGTCATCGCTGGAGAATGTAAAAATGATTTAATGCATTGTTTTAGTTTTAATAACAAATTAGAAATCATAAAAAAAGACGGGGAAGCAGCTGGGCCTGGTGAAGAAGGAGATATTATTGTTACTAACTTGCATAATTATGCCATGCCCTTGGTTAGATATAAAATTGAAGATATTGCAATAGCGACAAACAAGACCTGTGAATGTGATTCATTTTTACCAACTTTTAAAAAAGTCATTGGCAGATCATCAGAAAATCTATTTAGGCGCGATGGCACTATGGTTTCTGGCAGTGCTATGACTCTCACTTTTAATAATCGCTCTTGGGTAAAAAATTTCCAAATCATTCAAAAAAATTATGAACAAATTAAAATCTTGATAGCATTGGCTGGCAAACCAAATAGAAAAGACATGGAATTTATCAATAACAAAACGAAATTATTATTAGGTGAAAATTGTCAAATAGAGTGGGAATTTGTCAAAAATATACCCAAGACTAAAACCGGAAAATATGTTTATATCAAAAATGAAATAAAAACAAGATGATCGATAATAATTGGGATCAAAAAGAAATCATTAGATATCATAAACAAACTAAAAGAAAATCTGCTGGCGAAGTTATCGCTAAAGAATTAATTAGACTAACTAAAAAATACATTGGCGAATCTGTTTTAGATGTTGGTGCAGGTACTGGTGCTATTATGACGCAAATTCCAAGATCAAAAGGAATTGATTTAGCACCAAGGAATAAAAAAATTACCAAAGCTGGAATTGAAAATATTCCTTTCAGCGAACAAAAATTTGATACAGTTTTTTGTACAGAAGTTTTGGAACATTTAAATAATAAGATCCTGCAAAAAGGCTTACGTGAAGTTTACCGTATACTTAAAAAAAGAGGCTATTTTATTATTACAGTTCCTTATGATGAAAACTTAAAAGCTCATGAAATTTTTTGTCCGAAATGTGGCGCTAGATTCCACCGTGTTGGCCATGTCCAAAGTTTTAATGAAAAAACAATAGCAAAATTATTAGGAAAAAATAAATTTAAAATTATTCTAAATAAAACTGTGCCTTTCTCTTATTTCAGACAATATCCCTATCTGCGGCCATTATTGCAATTATTAGCTAATAAAAATATCATCAAGAATAAAAAATTACTTGTTGTTGCTCAAAAATAAAGTTATGGCGAAGACAAAAATAAAGGTTTGTTTTTTCTCTTTGCAAGCCTATTCTTTATTCAATCCTAAAAATAAATCTAATTTTGGCGGTGCTGAATTACAGTCTTTTCTTTTGTCAAAAGAATTGGTCAAAGATCCTAGATTTGATGTTAGTTTTATTGTTGGAGATTTTGGGCAGAGAGAATTTGAAAATAAATATAAGATAAAAATATACAAACTTAATAATTCTTTTTGCCAAGAAACTTGGCGAGAAAAAATAATTTTTAGTTTTAATTTATTTAAACTGCTCAAAAAAATCGATGTTGATATTTATATACAAAGAGCTTTAGGCACAACCACTGGAGTATTTGCTCTTTTTTGTAAAATTTTTGGGAAAAAATTTATTTTTATGTCTGCCCATGAGAATGATCTTAATGTTCAAAAAATCAATAAAACATGGAGAGGAAAATTCTCTTATTTTGGTATCAAAAATGCAGATTTGTTTCTGACTCAAAATGTAGAACATCAAAAATTACTTCTAAAAAATTATGGTAAAACAAGTATTGTTTTTAAAAATGTGTTAGAGTTTCCTAAAAAAATGAATAAGCATTCAAAACAAACTATTCTTTGGGTTGCCTCGTCTCAACCATTCAAAAGACCCGGATTATTTTTAAAAATTGCCCAATCATTTCTCAAAGAAAAATTTGAAATGGTAATGCCAAGGCATCCTCATTATAAAAATTTATACTTAAAAATTATTAAACAAGCCCAAAAAATACCTAATTTAAAAATATTCGGCAGAATTCCCTTTTCTAAAATAGGATCTTTTTTCAAAAGAGCTAAAGTATTTGTTAACACCTCTGAATCTGAAGGGTTCCCTAACACTTTTGTCCAGGCGGCAAGTTGCGCTGTGCCAATTTTATCCCTAAAAGTTAATCCAGATAATTTTTTAGAAAAATATAATTGTGGCTTTTGCGCTAAAAATAATTTTAAAAAGTTAACAAAATATATGAAAATTCTATTAAAAAACAAAAACATTTGGTCTCAATTGTCAAAAAATAGTTACAATTATGCAAAGAAAAACCATGATATAAAAAAGAACATTGTTTTATTTAAAAAATATTTGTTAACTTTGCACAAAAAACGTCAAAAGACGGGAACGACAAAAATATAAAATTTATTCAGACCTACACCATCTTCTTGATTATCTCCTTAAGCTTAAGCTTTTTTTCTGCTTTTACTAACTAAAAGAAACCAAAATTCACTTAAATAAACTCAAATAAATTTTCTCTAATTTACGTACCGTTTTATTGATGGCAAAATTTTCTTTGATATTTAAAAAAGAATTTCTAGCTAATCTCTTTCTTAATCTTTTATCATTAATAACTTTTTCCAACTTATCTGAAAGATCTTTTTCTGATCCAGTTTTAAATAACAAACCAGTTTTATTATGCTCAATAATTTCTTTATTAGGACCAATGTCT
>Ga0172363_10001768_pt1 | contig 17418 bp, 14 predicted proteins | sample LakKivs2_kivu2a2_FD_114541 | JGI IMG/M metagenome (GOLD analysis project Ga0172363, IMG submission 114541) | Sediment microbial communities from Lake Kivu, Rwanda - Sediment s2_kivu2a2 | ecosystem: Environmental > Aquatic > Freshwater > Lake > Sediment | place: Rwanda: Western Province, Lake... | reverse complement strand
TCTTAAAAACCTCGCTGCACCCGAAACAAAAGTCCTGCGCGACGGAGTTATTTCAGAAATTCCTACCCGTGACCTGGTGCCGGGTGACATTGTAATTCTTGAAACAGGAGCAATTGTTCCTGCCGATATGAGGCTTACGGAGGCTGTAAATCTGAAAATACAGGAATCGGCGCTTACAGGAGAATCTGTTCCTGCAGACAAGCAGACCGCGCTTCTTCAGGGAAAAGATATTGCGCTGGGCGATCGTACCAATATGACTTTTTCAGGCAGTATGGTAACATACGGCCGCGGCCGAGGAGTTGTAACTTCAACAGGCATGAAGACAGAAGTGGGAAGGATTGCCAACCTTCTTCAACAGACTGCAGATACTGAAACACCCATGAGCCGGCGCCTGGAGCAGCTTGGTAAAATTCTTGGAATCGCAGCGCTGCTGATCTGTGCCGTGATCTTCCTTGTAGGAGTGCTTTATGGCAATTCCATCCTGACAATGTTCATGACTGCTGTAAGCCTTGCTGTTGCCGCCATTCCTGAAGGACTTCCGGCAGTATCAACAATCGTCCTGGCAATCGGTGTTCAGAGAATGGTTAAAAGAAACGCAATAATCCGGACATTACCCTCTGTGGAAACACTTGGAAGTGCAACAGTTATATGTTCTGACAAGACCGGAACGCTTACCCAGAATAAAATGACGGTCGTTGAGGCTTATGTCAATCATAAAAGAGATGTTATCAACAGGGCCGCCCCTTCCAGTGAGCTGAACGATGAGGAAAGCAGGCTTCTTTTAATCTCTGTACTCTGTGCCGATGCCGGCTTCAGGATAAATGAAGACGGCAGGTTTGAATTCACCGGCGATCCTACTGAAACCGCATTGATCGACTTCGGGATTCTATATGGTCTTTATAAGGATAAAGCAGATAAAATGTATCCGCGCGTTGCAGAGATCCCATTTGATTCCGAACGTAAAAGAATGACAACGGTTAACCGGATCTCAGATAGAGGCACAAGAGTAAATGTCAAGGGCGGTCTTGAAGAGGTTCTCAGTGTCTGTACTAAAATCATAATTCACGGGGAGGTAAGAGAACTCACGAACGATGATTTATTAAAGATCCGGAATATTAACGAGGCAATGGCTGACTCAGCGTTGAGAGTTTTGGCCATGGCATACAAGGATTTACCTGAAGCGCCTCAGGATGTTCACATAGGTGAGCTTGAAGACGGGCTTGTTTTCACTGGTTTGCTGGGAATGATCGATCCGGCAAGACCTGAGGTTATTGACGCTGTAGCCAAATGCAGTTCAGCGGGAATACGTCCGGTTATGATCACCGGGGATCACAAGACCACCGCTATGGCAATAGCCCGGGAAATAGGTATATACAGGGATGGAGATCTTGCCATTACAGGTGCAGAACTCGAAAAGCTGTCCGAAGACAAACTGATTGAAAATGTCGTCAGGTACTCAGTTTATGCCAGGGTGGCTCCCGAGCATAAAGTACGGATTGTTAAGGCATGGCAGACGCGGGATGAGGTTGTTGCCATGACAGGTGATGGCGTCAATGATGCCCCCGCGCTGAAACAGGCTGATATAGGAGCAGCAATGGGAATAGTTGGTACAGATGTCGCGAAAGGCGCTTCCGACATGATCCTTACCGACGATAATTTTGCAACAATAGTATCGGCAGTTGAAGAGGGCAGGAGGATCTATGACAACATTCTCAAGGCGATCCAGTTCCTTCTTTCAACTAACATCGGCGAAATATTCCTTTTGCTGATAACATCAGTTCTCAACCTCGGCATTCCTCTTTTGCCGATTCATATACTCTGGGTAAACCTTGTTACAGACAGCCTTCCTGCCCTGGCCCTGAGCGTTGATCCGGCTGAAGAAAATATAATGAAGAGAAAACCGAGGAATTCAAAAAGAGGATTTATGACACTCGGTATGGTCTGGAGAATAATGTACCAGGGAATAATGATAGGAGCCATTCCTCTTGTTGCTTATCTTATCGGATTACGGGACGGTGGAGTAACTCTTGGCCAGACAATGGCTTTTGCAACTCTTATGTTTGTCCAGCTTGTTCATGTACGGAACCTGCACTCAAACATCAGATCATCACTGGCCATAAGCCCGCTGAAAAATAAACCGCTGATAGGTGCCATTCTGGCCTCAGCAGGCTTGGCCCTGATAGTGCTTCTCATACCCCCTGTCCGTGAGGCTTTCAGACTCACTGCAATGGACGGAAAACACTGGCTGACTGTCGGATTAATGTCGCTGATTCCGATCCTGGTGGTTGATATTTTTAAATTATTAAAGATCAACAGCACCAGGGAAGAGAGGAATGATTAAAATTCAAGTAATATTTTGAGGTGTTTCTCGGGTTCTCTTTCAAGCTGTTTAAAACCTTTCCGGAATTCAGCTTTTTCGCCGCCAAATTCATGTTCGGGGATTATCTTTTTTTTGGTTTTATCCATCTCATAAAATTCATTATCGACAAAAACGAGGATAATGATGTCACCTCCCGGATTGTCTGAATAAACATTTTAGGTCTGAAATAGAATTTTCTGTAGGCAAAATTCCGTAGTTTTTGAATTTCCCTGGCTGAAAGATTTCCATTTCCCATCACGGAACGTGTAAGTTCAAAATGAGAATAGTCGGTTTCTTCAACCCAACCATTCTCTGAAGCAATTCTGCCAAGTTCTGTCTGAGGGTAAGGAATTGCAGCATAAAACTGCGCGTATGTAACATTCCTGCATGCAAATCGGATTGATTTCATTGCCGTCTCCCTTGTGTCGCCGGGAAGCCCGAACATGAAGTGCCCCATGGTGTTTAATCCTGCCTGTTTTACCATCTGGACGGCTTTATCTATCTGACCGGTTGTTATTCCCTTACGGGATTTGTCAAGTACATTCTGATCATAAGATTCTATTCCCAGGCCCAGGAGGATACAGCCGGCTTTTTTCATTTTTTCCAGCAAAACAGGGTTTAATGTATCTACCCTTGAGGTTGTTGACCAGGTTATCTGGAAGCCTTTTCTAATAATTTCATCGCATATTTCTTCCCCGTATTTCATGTCTGTTGTAAACGACTCACCCCAGAACAGGAAATTATCAATACCGAATTCGTTGATGCATTGCTCTATTTCCTCTGTTATTTTTTGTACCGACCGCCAGCGGAATTTTTTCCCGTAATATATATTCGCAAGGCAGTAAATACAGCCTGCGGAACAGCCCCTTCCGACGCTCAGCAGAGTGAATTTCCTGTCATTTGTCGGCAAACGGTATGAATCATTATCAAGAAGATCCCTTGCGGGAAAAGGAAGATCGTCAAGATTGTTTTTTGAAAGATCCTGTCTTTCATTTACTATCACTTCATTCCCCATTCTGTATATCAGACCCCTGACAGAATCTGCCGGTTGGATTCCTGCAATAACATCCGGCAGGCTGGCAGATACCCACTCCGGCTCGTCCATCACGGCATAATCTATATGAACGAACCGGGCCAGGCACTCACTGCGGTAAATGGTTGGAAATATGCCGACGACAGCGATTTTAACTGAAGGCATGTTCTTTTTCAGGGCCGCGGCACATTCCATATCGCCTTCAATTGAAGGTATAGCTGTATTCACTATTATTAATTCAGGGCCGAATGACCCTGCTATGCCAACAAGTTTTTCAGTATTCAGTTTTTCTGCAATAGCATCTATGAGCCGGACCTGATTACCGTTATTCCTTAAAACAGCTGCGATATAGCACAATGAGAGCGGCATCCAGAGCGCGGCCCAGGAAGATTTTATCTGCATGCATCTTCCTTCACGTATATAATCCTGATGTCTGAAAGCGGGAGGATTTAGAACGAGAATTCTCATCGGCTGAATCTTAATTTAAACAGATTGAAAAGGTTGTCAAGACCGTCAATGAATATTCTCAGTTTCACCCTGCCGACTCTTTTCCTGTAGCTTGAATCTATCTCTTTGGCCCTGAATTTACCGAATGCCCTGATCTTGATTTCCTGGCTCAGAGACATTCCGTTGCCGGTAAGCTTCATCTGTTCAAGAATTTTTTTCCTGAAGACCCACATACCGCTCTGGGAATCTTTCAGGTTAAAATTAAAAAGGATGTTTGTAAAAAGGGTGAGAAACCAGTTCCCAAATCTATTCAGCAGCGCCATGGAATCTTTATCCATGAATGCAAATCTGTTAGTGCTGATAAAATCAAGATTTTCTTTTAAAAGAATATTGATCAGGCCCGGGATTTCCTCCATAGGATAGCTGCAATCTGAATCAGCAGTAACGATAATTTCGCCTCCCGCGGTTTCAAAACCGGCACGGTACTGGCGGCCATAACCTTTCCCGGTGATCATCACTTTTGCACCCCGCCCCTGCACAAGGGCAACCGTATTATCGGAACTTCCGCCATCAACAATAAGAATTTCAACATCATACCCCATACCTTTCAGCTTATCTGCCGGGATACTGCTTAAAGTATTTCCAACAGATTCTTCTTCATTAAGGCTTGGCATAAGAATGGTGATTTTCATGCAGTCAATTTAATGTTTTTTCATCGAAAATTATATGTTCGTATTTGTGATTGTTGTCAGTCATACGGGTTTCCAGAGTTATTTTAACTTTGATATTAAAACCGGACTGTTTCCATGAAAGTTGATAATCTTTTTTCGGGAGGCCGGATTTACCGTGAAGAACCCGGTAAAAAATGGCTCACCGGCGTTGTTGTTTTGCTGGTTTCTATGGTAATATTGACTTATTCCGGTGCAGTGAGGAACACTTTTGTCAGCTGGGACGATAGTGAATATGTCGTGGATAATGAACTGGTCAGAAGCAATGAAAATCCGGGTTTAGAGAAGGTTTTTTCGACAGTAGTATCGCTGAACTACCATCCTCTTACAATCCTGAGCCTCAGGATGAATAATAATACCTGTAAAGAGTGTCCGAACGGAATATCACCCAGGCCATTTCTAATCAGCAATATTGTCCTTCATGTTCTGAACACGATACTTGTATTCCTGTTTATTTATATGCTTTTCAGAAAAAATCTCCTGCTTGCATTTCTTGTTGCTGCGATTTTCGCTGTGCACCCCATGCATGTTGAATCAGTGGCATGGATATCGGCCAGGAAAGATGTTCTGAGCAGTTTCTTCTTTTTATCCGGGTTGATTTCCTGGCTGATGTATGCCAGGGAGGAAAGAAGTAAATTTTTATGGTTGCTGCTGACCTTTGTTGTATTCATTCTTGCCTGCCTTTCAAAAGCAACAGCCGTAGTTTTTCCCGTGACTGTTATATTGATTAATTACCTGATTATCAATAATGAAGAAGGAATTTTGACCGTAAAAGCTGTCTTAAGAGTTTTTTCTCCACGGCTTATTGTTCCTTTATTGCCATTTTTTACGGTTTCAGTTTTTTTCGGGTTGATGGCACTTCATGTACAGAGCGGCAGGAATTTTCTGGGTATGCTGCAATTCATCAAAGATCCTGAAGATGTGGTAAATATCATTGCACCATTTTCAGTTTTACAGAGGGCCGGGATAGCATGCTACGGTTTTTTTGTTTATATTTTTAAGTTCTTCATTCCCCTAAATCAATCTGCCTTTTATCCTTATCCTTCAGTTGCCGAAATGAACCAGGGAGGTTTTGCTGTTCTGATGTGGATCTGTTTCCTGGCATTTATTGCCTCGGCTATCCTAATAATTCTTTCGATGAAGAAGACAAAGATCTTATTGTTCTCTTTCGGTTTTTACCTTGTTGCATTGATCATGGTGCTGCAATTTGTTTCAGTAGGCAAGGCCATTCTTGCAGAAAGGTATACCTACCTTTCCTATATAGGCCTCTCTATAATTCCGGCTTATTATATTTCCGAAAGATCCTTCAGGTTAAAAAGAATACTTATATCCGTTTCATTCCTGTTTATAATTATTATGATATTCTTGGCACGAAACCAGGTTAAGGTATGGCACGATACAGGATCACTATGGACACAGGTCATTGACAGGCATCCGGATCTTGAACTCGCAAGAAGAGCCAGGGGCAAATTTTATTACATGCTTTCATCTCACGCATCAAATCCGAAGGAGAAAAAAGTTTTTGAAGACAAGGCAATAGCAGATTTCAATGTGGCAATAAGAGAAAAGACGGTGTCGCCTGATGTCTATGAGGGAATGGGAGTCATCCTCCTGTCGAGGAATGATTTTGAGGCCGCTCTTCAGTTTTTGAATATTGCTGTAAAACTTAATCCGGGGAAGGGCAGGACTTATTATAACCGGGCAATAGTGTTTGATCAGATGAATCAGAAAGAAGAAGCCATCATTGATTATGAATCGGCGCTCAGGTTCAGTCCGGAAATGGCTCAGGAAATTCTGAGAAACAGAAGTGTTTTGTATATTGAAACAGGCAGGTATGAGAGTGCAATAAAAGACCTTGATGAACTCATTAAAATTGACAGTAAAGAATACACACATTATTATAACAGGGCCTTTTCAAGGCTTATGCTGAAAGATATTGACGGGGCAATTGCCGATTATATTAATGTTCTGAAATTAAATCCCGCGGATCAGGCAACAAAGGAACATCTCCGGGTATTGACCGAATCTAAAAAGATTAAATGAATTTCTATGGAAATACCCGCGTTGCTTGGAGGTAAACCTGTAAGGGATATCAGGAAGAATCCCTGGCCGTGATGGCCGGTCTGTGATAAGAACGAAGAAAAGTCGCTTATCTCGACTCTCAGGAGCGGTATATGGTCTTACAACGGACCAAAAGAGACGGAATTCAACAGGTTGTTCGCGAAGTCCACATTCGTTAAATATGCACTGTCAGCGGCAAACGGCACGGTTACGCTTCAGCTGGCACTGGAGGCTTTTGGGATAGGCATTGGCGATGAAGTCATCCTCCCCGGCCTGACATGGCAGGCAACTGCAGCAACAGTGCCTGACGTGAATGCAGCGCCTGTCCTGGTCGATGTACGTGCTGATACATGGTGCATCGATCCGGCTGAGATTGAAAAAGCCATTACGCCCAGGACAAAAGCTATTATTACTGTTCACCTTTAAGGGGGTTTTGCAGATATGGATGCAGTAATGCAGATTGCAAAAAAAGCATAAGCTTTTCGTTATTGAAGATTGCGCCCACAAGCACAGCGGTGAATGGAAAGGAATAAAGCCGCGAGCATTGGTGATATGGGAAGTTTTAGTTTTCAGCTGTCAAAGCATCTTACAGCCGGCGAAGGCGGAGCCATGACTGCCGAGCAGAGCATCCTTGTTTTGCCAAGCTATGAACCCCTTAACAAGTGTTTATTATACGCGCCGCATACCAAGCCGGCGCGTCACAAACTGAATGAGAAATACTGGAAAGCAATTGATCCGCGCAGGTTCATAATGCCGGTCTGCGAACGTATTTTCAGGGAAGAATCAATATGCATGCATCATAAGATACTGATGGGATCCAAATCCAATATTGACCTCATCGCATCAGTAATCAGGAAGATCTATGCCGGTTCAGAGCTGTTAAATGCTATTTGAAAATAAAATATACAGCCAGAATAAGAAAACAAAAGCCGATTAAATGATTCAACCGGAATGTTTCATTCTGAAAGATAAAAATTGTAAAAATTGTGAATACAACCAGGGTGATCACTTCCTGGATAACTTTAAGCTGCCATAAGTTGAACGGTCCGCCGTAAGTCTGATATCCCATCCTGTTAGCCGGAACCTGGAAGATATATTCAAACAGGGCAATTCCCCAGCTTATAAGAATAATTGCGGGCAGCCCCCATCTGCTTACCCACCCGTTTTCCCTGAATTTCAGATGACCATACCATGCAAAAGTCATGAATGTATTGGATATGAACAGCAATCCTATTGTTGAAAGTCCTCTCATATTGAGATTATTTTAACCTGAAAGTTTAATCATTCAAATTATTCCCGGTTTAGAAGGCGCAAATATAGTCTAAAATCCGATATTTAAAAGTTATATGAAAATTGACTTTGGATTTATCATATAGTAACTTTGGAAATAGTTTAACATCTAAACAATTTTTTACCATGAAAAACGACCGCAGGGATTTTGTTAAAAGAGGGATTTCTCTGACAGCAGCTGTTTCACTCAGCGGAATTAGCACATTTACCGGATCAGGTGTAAAGAAAACAAAAGGTGCACCACAGAAATCGGTTAAATGGCCGGTTATGGAAGGTCCGGGAACTCCGAAGCTTTGTGTCGGATCAGGTATAAATGCCGACGAGAAACAGATGCAGTATATTAAGCAGATGGGCATTGATCATGTTCTCATGGGTGGTCCGAGGATCCCGTGGAAAACCGAAAATCTTCGGGCAATCATGGACAGGTTCAGCGCTAATGGCCTGACAGTCATCAATATGATGATCGGAGGGCACAATAATGCCATTTACGGCAAGGAGGGGCGTGATGAGGAAATTGCCAATATAAAGGCATCAATCATTGCTGCAGGAGAAGCAGGATTGCCGGTGATCGAATATAACTGGTATGTCGACCGGCTTATGGAAGGCTACTATGAAAAAAAGGGACGTGGAGGATCGGGAATTACAGCTTATGATTATACTCCTGTAAAAGATCTGCCGGCCAGACCTGCCATCGGCACCTACACAGCCGAACAGATATGGGACAATATAACGTATTTTCTTAAAGCCGTGATCCCTGTTGCGGAGAAGGCAGGGGTCCGCCTGGCTCTTCATCCCAATGATCCTCCCGCACCAATAAGCCATGGTTCACCTCAGATTATGGCAACCTATGAAGGCTGGAAACGGCTGCTCGATATTGTTAAGAGCCCGGCCAACGGAATGACATATGATCCGGGTGTCTGCAGGGAAATGGGAGTTGATCCTGTTGAGGTCCTTCGTTACATGGGATCACGCGATCAGATCAACCATGCACATTACCGTAACGTTACCACACAGGAACCTTATAATAAATATGAGGAAGTATTCTTTGATGCCGGAGAGGTCAATATGTTCGCGGTCATGCAGGAGTTTTTTAATGTCAAATATACAAGGGGTATCTATCCGGAGCATGCACGCTTTTTTACACGAGATACGGAATTTCCCGGGTATGTTGCCGGAAGAGGATATCCGGGAGGGGGCGGAAATACCGGCGAAGTCTTTAATGTTGCATATGCCCGCGCAATGATGCAGGCAGTCCAGTCTTTACCCTGAGATTTGAGTAATTTTAAATATGTGATTATTATTTTAATTCATGAACATGAAAAACTGTTTATTTCTGAAAATCTTTTTTCTTCTGCTTCTGGTATCATGCAGTTCAGGACCAAAACCGGTTATTGTAAGCTTTGAAGGAAAAATGTCTGAAAAGAAATGGGCGATAAAGGAATTAAATTCTGAATTGCCATCAGACTGGTCATCATTCAATTTTCTGACCTTCGAATACAACATATCATCCACTCTGAGGTTCTTCATTAATCTGTATGATACGGCAGGCATGCGGAGGCTGAGGATTCTTCCTTTTCAGGGAGCATGGGTGCGGGCATCAGTTCCGCTCGCAAATTTTCAGAAAAGAAATGTCGTCGGGCAGGATATGGCTGCAATAGGGCAGAGGGGAATGCCCGGATACGGCCTCGGCTTCACTGGTTCTGTCGGATCAATAAATAAAGTTGACTCGCTGGGATTTCTTATGGAAGAACCCATCGGTTCCGTGAAACTTGTAATCCGGAATTTGCGACTGACAATGGAGGCTGAAGATACAATTTTCAGCCCGGTTCCCCTGGTTGATGAGTTCGGGCAGTGGATCCCTGACGACTGGCCGGGCAAGGCAAAAACTCCTGATGATCTCAGGGCTGCCTGGAATGAAGAAGATAAAGCTTTACAGGCGGGTAATTTCAATGTATCAAAATATGGAGGGTATCTGGACACGAAGGCCAGGGCAACAGGATTCTTCAGGGTGGAAAAGGTAGACGGCAAATGGTGGTTTATTGATCCTGAAGGTCATTACTTTATTTCTGTCGGCAGTACTGGTATAAGTCCAGGAGGATCATTTTCCCGGGTCGACGGAAGGGAATATATTTATACTTCATTTATCCCGGATTCCCTTACAAAGTCAAACAAGAGGCTGGGGAGGGCATCTTATTCAACATGGAACCTGTACCGGAGATTCGGACCCGATTATTACAGGAAATGGATGGACTTCACGGTCAGAAGAATGAACGACTGGGGCCTGAATACCATTGCAAACTGGTCCGATACCGAATTTGGCCGAAGCGGGAGGATGGCCTATGTTGCAACGCTGGGCGGATGGGGGACTGCTGCCAATACCATGGGAATGCCTGATGTCTATTCTCCCGATTATCCGGCAACTGTTGATGCCGCAGCAAAACGGCAGTGCGAACCGCTAAGGAATGATCCGTACCTGCTTGGATATTTTGTGGGCAATGAACCACCGTGGCCGGGAAGAGAAACGGACCTGGTAAATGTTATCCTTGAAGGAAATGAAACCCCGATGAAAACTGCACTTTTAAAATATCTTGCTGACGGAGATACTCCTGAACGCCGCAGGGCTTTTATTTATGATACATATACCCGGTTCATTAAAATGGTTGACAGCGCCATAAAGAAATATGATCCTAATCACCTGAATCTCGGGCTCCGTTTTGGCGGTAATCCTCCGGACGATCTTATCAGGGCATCTGCCACGGTCGGATTTGATGTATTCAGCCTTAATATCTACGGATACAGCGCTTATCCTGACCGGCTTAAAAAGATTGACGATCTGACCGGACTGCCAATAATCATTGGTGAATTTCACTTCGGGACTCCGGGAAGGGGCCTTTCACCCGGATTAAGGCAGACCATCAGCCAGGAGGAAAGGGGGGTGGCCTATCGCTATTATGTTGAGAATGCAGCAGCCCATCCGTCTCTCATCGGAACACACTGGTTCCAGTGGTGGGATCAGCCGTCAACAGGCCGTGGTGACGGAGAGAACTATAATATAGGCATGGTTGATGTCACTGACCGTCCTTACAGGGAACTGATTGACGCTGCGCGCGTGACACATAAGAGACTTCAGGATATTCATTCCGGGAAAATTTCTCCGGTGACCAGGCAGGCAATGACCCAATAAAATCAGAATAATAATAACATAAACAGTATGAAAACTATTTTTAGATCAGCATTTCTATTAACTGTAACATCTTTATTTATTGCATGTTCCGGTGACAATCCGATTCTGAACATTGTTGATAAAGGAAATATCCCTCACATTGACAAACAGGGATCAGCAACCCAGCTTATTATTGGCGGCGATCCGTTCCTTATGCTTGGTGGCGAACTGCATAATTCCAGCATGGGGGGTTTTGAGTACATGAGGCCGATCTGGAAAAGAATGGCCGATGCCAATCTTAATACCGTAATTGCCACAGCTTCGTGGGAGCTCGTGGAACCCAGAGAAGGCGAATTTGATTTTGCGCTGGTTGACAGCATGATACTCGGCGCCAGAAAAGAAGGCCTGAAGCTTGTTGTGATCTGGTTCGGCAGCTGGAAGAACAGCGCTTCAACGTATGTCCCATCCTGGGTTAAGCTTGATCAGAAAAGATATCCGCTTGTAAAAGACGAAAGCGGGAACACTCTGAATATTCTTTCGACATTTTCCGAAGAAGCTGCTAATGCAGACACGAGGGCATACGCGGCCCTGATGAAACATATCAGGCAGATCGACGGGAGACACCACACTGTTGTAATGATGCAGGTTGAGAATGAGATCGGCACGCTGCGGACAAATCGTGATTACAGCGAAACAGCCAATGCTGCATTTAATAGTCCCGTTCCGGCAGAACTCATGGATTACCTTGAAAAGAATAAAGCCACGCTTCACCCTGGAGTGCTGGAAGCATGGGGCAGGCAGGGATTCATGAAAAGCGGTACATGGGAAGGGGTGTTCGGTAAAGGTGTGCTGGTTGATGACTGGAAGGGGATGTCATATCTTACTGAAGAACTTTTCATGGCATGGCATTATGCAAAGTATGTGGAAAAAATTGCCGCTGCCGGTAAAAAGGAATATGACATTCCGATGTATGTGAATGCCTGGCTGAAGCAGCCCGGTACGAGCGGACATGCACCGGGAAATTATCCCAGCGGAGGCCCTTCACCACAGGTTATTGATGTCTGGAGAGCCGCCGCTCCTTCAATTGATTTTATTGCGCCGGATATTTATATTGTCGATCATTTCAGGTATATCTGCGACCAGTATACACTTTCAGGGAATCCTTTGTTCATTCCTGAAACGACAGGCGATGCAGCAAGCGCTGCCCGGGCATTTTTTACCTATGGCAGATACAGCGCAATGGGATATGCCCCGTTTGGCATTGACGGCGGAGATGCTGGAGCCAATGTGAACGACATTTCAGATATGAAGGATTCATACGGGACATTGAAGCAGCTGATCCCTCTTATCCTTAAGTATCAGGGGACTGAAAATATCAGCGGTCTTCTGGTAAACGAAAATGAACGTGTTGATACAGTAATAATCGGCGGTTACAAGATCAGGGGAACACTCGGAAGAAGATTTGATTTTGCCGGAGCAGGTATTCCAGGCGGTCAGGCCCAGCAACAGCAACCGCCAAGAAGAGTGGCAGGAGGAGCGTTGATAATTTCCACGGGACCGGGTGAATATATCATTGCAGGGAGAAATATGTCACTGAACTTTGCAGTTGCCGATCCCGGATCAAAGCTCAGGGTAAGTTTCCTTTCACTTGAAGACGGCAATTTTGTTGATAATACATGGGTTACAGGCCGGCGTCTGAACGGGGATGAATTCAGAGTATCATTCCCGGCCGACAGGAGCAAGATTTTTAAGCTGAGCTTGTATCAATATTGATACGGCTGGAGTAGTTAGTAGCAATCGAAGAAGATATTAAGTTTAAATGCTGTTCAATTGCCGTCAGCTTCAGTTGACGAGGCAATGGAAAAGCTTTATTAAATGGAAAGCACCTCGAAATATGCACTGGTCACAGGTGCGTCATCCGGTATTGGCTGGCACCTTGCTGAAGAACTTGCAAAAAAGGATTATTCAATTGCAGCAGTAAGCAACCAGCCGGAACGGCTTGATGAACTGAAAAGTAAGCTTGAAAAGGAATATGGAATCAGCGTACTTACTTTTAATATTGATCTGTCGCGTGAAGATGCGGCTCTGAAGGTTTTTAATTTTTATAATGAGAAAAATCTGAAAATCGAAGTACTTATCAATAACGCGGGGACATTTATTTTCGGAGAAGCTGTGAGGGCAGACTACGCAGGTATAAAGGAACTTATTTTTCTTAACACAGTAACTCCCGTTCTGCTATGTCGTCTTTTCGGGGAGCAGATGATCAACTATAGAAAGGGATTTATCCTTAATGTATCCTCAATAACCGCAGTGATGTCGTATCCCGGTATTTCGCTTTACGGACCGGCAAAGAGATTCCTGCGAAGCTATACAAGGGCACTGAGAACAGAAATGAAACTGTATGGAGTCAATGTGACATGTCTTATTCCCGGGGCAACAGATACAGGTTTATATGATACAGGAAAATACAGACTGCGTTTATTAAAGTTGGGAATAATGAAAAAACCTGATGTTGTGGCAAAGGCAGGAGTCAGGGCTCTTTTTAAAAACCGTTCATTATGTATTCCCGGAGTGCTGAATAAACTTATTATTTTTTTAATGCCGGCAGTTCCGCACTTCATAATCAGTTTTGTTAACAGAAGAACACGTCTTGTATGAAAGAAGAGGTGAGGCGGCTGCAGATTATTTGTAACGAAGCCTTTCTATACCTTATTTTGAGGCTGTTATTTCGTTGAAAATTGCTGCAACCAGGCCGGCCTGGTCTTTGCTGAATTCTTTCTGGATATTCTCAAGTGTATATTTTTTATTAACAAGACCGGCAACCTTGTTTTGCAGTTCTTTCATTTCATTGATATGTGCAAGGATCATATCTCTGTCCAGCGGTTCACTGTGTCCGCTGCAGAACTTTTCGGCATCGAGTGTCTCAAGCATTTTTTCAAGTGTTCTGACATGTTCAAATGAATTTCCTCCTTTATAGGAATGTATCAGCTGAACACGTCCCTTAAATACCTGGTCGCCGATAAAGGCAATCCTCTCATGAGGGAAATAGACGACAGCATCTCCGGTAGTATGTCCGACTCCGAAGTACCATAGTTCCACTTTCTTTTCAGGATCGACATACAGATCCATTTTATCGCTGAATGTAACCGAAGGTACAAATGGCAGCAGTTTAGGATCATTCCACGACGAAGGTTCACCGTTTCTTCCGGGATGAAAGAATTCCCCGCGGCAGTTTTCATGAGCCACGAACACGACAGATTCAGGGAAAAACCTGTTACCGGAAACATGATCCCCGTCAGCATGAGTGTTGACCAAAAATCTTATTGGTTTGTCCGAAAGTTTCCGGATCTCCTGAACAGTCTGATTAACCGATTCCTGGTTCATTTTGGCATCTATCAGCAAGACACCTGACTGCCCGATAAAAGCTCCTCCGTTCGCCCCGCTTCCTCCTCTTATCTCGTAAATATTATCTCCGACCTTGTTAAATGTAACTGGATCGGCCGGAGTCTGTTGTGCAGTTGCGTACCATGGCAGTGCCGACACAATCAGAAAACAGCAGAGTTTAAATAATAATTTCATTTTATCAAGAGTTTAATTTCCTAATATAATAAGCTACATTTCAAATATAGGCATTAAATAAGAATGATGAAACCGGGTGATTTCTAATCCTTCGACGGAATAATTCAGTAATCAGCTTAGATGTAAAACTGTTTATCGGGAAATATAAACCATTTTGAATACGCTTACAGGCCGGAGGTTGCAGGCATATCCGGCTTTTATGAAAGGATTTATTTTAAATAAATATTATGTTTCCTGCAGGTCTCGATCATCTCTTCCGGCCATATTGATGATTGTACTTCCCCGATATGGGCGGTACGCAGAAGAAACATGCATAAACGTGATTGTCCTATTCCTCCGCCGATCGAAAGAGGCAGGGCTCCTTCAAGCAGGGATCTGTGAAAATCGAGTTTAACACGTTCCTCGCAGCCCCTGATTTTCAGCTGACTGAGCAGGATCTCCCTGTCGACACGGATACCCATGGAAGATATTTCGATTGCCGAATCCATTACAGGATTCCAGAAAATGATATCTCCGTTCAGACCTTTATGTCCGTCAGAGGTGGGAGTTGACCAGTCATCATAATCGGGAGCGCGGCCGTCATGAATTTTCCCGTCAGGTAATGTGCCGCCTATGCCAATGATGAATATAGCTTTAAATTTTTTTACGGCTTTGTTTTCCCTTTCCCTGGGAGTTAATTGCGGATATTCATTCATTAAATCTTCTGAGTGAAGAAAGGTAATCTCTTTTGGAAGGATAGGATAAATATGAGAGTAAGATTCATATACCCTTAGTTCCATATTTTTAATTGCCTCATATATCTTTCTTACTGTATCCTTTAAAAAGTTGAGGTTACGGTCCTCTTCTGTTATTGTTTGTTCCCAGTCCCACTGGTCTACATACAGGGAATGAAAGTTATCGAGATCTTCATCACCGCGTATCGCGTTCATGTCTGTATAAAGTCCGTAATTGGCCGGGATACCGTATGTTCCAAGCTTCATTCTTTTCCATTTGGCCAGCGATTGTATAACCTCTGCCTTACGGTCTCCCATGCATCTGACCGAAAAAGCTACAGGACGTTCCACGCCGTTGAGGTCGTCGTTTATCCCTGTTCCGGCCAGGACAAACAGAGGAGCTGTAACACGTCGGAGATTCAACTGTCTTGACAATTCTTCCTGGAAAACAGATTTCAGCATTTTAATAGCCTCCTCCATTGTTTCAGATGCCAGCTGGGGACGGTAATTTTTCGGGATGTATAATGACATGACTTACAAATATAAAGTTTTAATGAATTTATTGTAAAAGAATATAATATTAATGGCACAAATATATATATTTATTAATTAAGTACAACCATTAACTTAAAACATGTTATCCGGATATGTTCAGGGAAGCTTCAGAAGTTTTCAATAATATCAGGGGAAAAACAAAAATGAATATCTGATATACTTAATGCAATCAGGCCGAATGGCTTGTTTAATGAATGGGAGAAGAAGTATCAGGATTATGAATATACTGAGAACAGGTATGCTGAAGTTGTTATGCAATAACCAGGATTTTTTCTCCGTAGACCGGGTGTCTTTCGGCTGCCATCATCACGATTCTTTTTATCATCTGGCTGTATGAATAGCTGGTCATTTCAATTGCCATGGCGAAGCTGGCATCGAAACTTATATCGTTATTTGGATTGAAATCGAGGAGATAGAATTTATCATCGCGAAGGCGGTAATCGAAGCGGGCATAGTCGAGGCATCCGAATTCTTTCCATGTCCGGAGTACATCTTTTTCCAGCTTTCGGAGGAGTTTTTTATCAATGGTGGCAGGAACGATGGATTCGATTTTTGCGTAATGTTCCGATCCTGGGATAAACTTTGAGTCGTAAGTACAGAGTCTTTTGTGTGGTTCGCAGAATGCTGAAAAACTCATTTCAACCAGCGGCAGTATTTCGGGAGGATCATTATTCCATACTGATACCCGGAATTCGCGGCCGTCAATAAAATCCTCGACCAGTGCGGGTTGTTTTAATTCTTCGTTCACGTGACGGATCTGTTCCTGAAGCGAAGATGTATCATAGACAACCGATTTTTCCGTTATTGTAAGACTACAGTGTTCGTGTGATGGTTTAACGATAGCGGGAAAAAGTGTCCAGTCAGCAGCCTCTTCCACATTAAGCACTTTTCCGTAAGGAACTGTTACACCGAGTGAAATCAGGATTTCTTTTACTTTCTGTTTATCGTAGCTCAGGTCTATCAGTTCCGGATCGTTGCCGGTATATGTAAATCCCATATTTTCGATTGTCTGGACAACTCTTTTTTCACTATGCAGGTTACCCGGCAAAGATTCACAGAGGTTAAAAACGATTGTATCGTCAGGATTATATTTTTTCAGTATCTTTTCCAGATATGGTGTATTCAGTTCTTCAAGGTACGTTTCAATTCCTTCTTCTTTCAGCGATTCATAGAGTACCTTGTTTGATTTCCGGGCATCTCTTATCTCAGATTTGTCCCATGCAGGATCAATATTATATAGTACAAGAACCTTCAATAAGAATATTTTTTACGAAACTAAAATAATATGTCAGAAAAAAATACATCATAAAAAAAGAGTTGCTAACAATCACATAACTGTTATTCACAATTCAAAAATGTAATCGACGAAGAAAAAGATGATAAAAGCATTTAATCCGCCTTCGCGTAAAGCTTCGGCGGACGCGAAAGTCAGGTTAATTCCTCGGTGCTTGCACCGTCTAAGAGTCCAGCGCTTGCTCTGGGGTTCATAC
>Ga0172363_10001765_pt1 | contig 17439 bp, 19 predicted proteins | sample LakKivs2_kivu2a2_FD_114541 | JGI IMG/M metagenome (GOLD analysis project Ga0172363, IMG submission 114541) | Sediment microbial communities from Lake Kivu, Rwanda - Sediment s2_kivu2a2 | ecosystem: Environmental > Aquatic > Freshwater > Lake > Sediment | place: Rwanda: Western Province, Lake... | reverse complement strand
GTAAAATATAAATCAAAATATTTATTTACGAGTTTTCCAAATTTTAGAACGATAATATCTGCTAACTTGTTTATCTTCATCATAAAAAATATTTGTAAAATTAGTTACTGAAATATTATAATTAGCATTACTATAATAAATATTTCTAATTTTATAACCTTTAATATTATTCATGTGTTCAATACATTTAAAACATGGTTTAGAATTAGTTAATTGACATATTTTATTAATTCTAATAACAATAATATCAATTACGATTTTCTTTTTTTTATGATTAGGAGGTAATTTTTTTAAAGCATCAGTTTCTGCATGTCGGGGGTATCCACATCCATTATACAACTCCCTATCAGAGTTGTAACCAATGGACAGGATACTAGACCCCTTTTAAGATGATACAAATATGTTTGAAAATGTCATTTGGATCATTACTAAAATTACGGAGTTCAATCATACGACGAATAATTGGCGAGTCCTTATCAATCCCCATCTTTATGTGTTTATTTAATATTTAAATGTAGTTATTAAAAATTTTAAAATTCAATTTTTTAATAAATTAATAATAGTTAAGTTTTTTCATTATTTGATGATTTATACCATTCATTAAAAGTAGATTCGGCATTATTATAGAAAATATTTTTAAAATTAGAATCAATTGGAATTAATGGGACATAATGAGATTCAATTAATTGACCTAAATAAATTGTATTAATATTATTATTGTTATTCATATTAATAATTACTTCATAAGTATTAACATTATTAACAATACATATTTTTATTTTAAATAAAAATGAAATAAACATTAAAATTAATTCAGTTGGTAATATTCCCCAACTATTATTATTAGATAAATCTTGACAAAATATATTAAAATCATATTTATAAAATTCTTTAATATTATTTACTTTATTATATACATACTCTATTTCATTTGTATTCATAAATATTTCCTCTAATGTTTCTTCTCTTGTTTCAAATAAATTTTTGATATTTTTAAATATATACATTAATTTTGCTATACCAACTCTTAAATCTTTAACTGATAATCCTATATTATTATATACTAATGATTCAAATAAACAATTACCATCATTACTTGTTAATTTTGGACAGTATAAATTTTTTTCATTACATATATTATATAAATTTTTTAGTTTATTATTTATTTTTAATTCATTCAAATAATTTATTATCATAAATTTTTCTTCCATTTTTAAATTCCTACCTATATTCTCTTCTATTTTTTTAAAATTTATCATTCTCTAATTTATTTTAATTATCTTATTATCTTATTAAATTAATTTTTCAATTTTTTAATTTAAAAATTAATTTAATTTTGTGTAGATCTAATAAATTTAATAATTTCCCACATTACTTTACAATCAACTTCATTATATTTTTTAATATTATTAAATATATTTTTATAATTATTTAATTCTAATTGTTGTTCCAATTGTTCTTTATGAGATAATTTATTATAATTATCTATAAATTTATAATATTCACTTGCTTCTAACATTGCATGTAATCCACTATTCATATCATCAGACCAACAAGTATTTATTACTTTATGTCCATATAATGCATTTGCTATTTCTTTTAATGAAAACTTTTTAGCATTTTTAATAACTATAGGAACTTTTTTAAATATATTACATAAATCTATCCATATTTTATTATTTTTCCAATTAGTCCAAATATTATTATGTCTATTATTTGCATTATTAAACATAGTACGTTCTGCATGTCCCCAATGATAAAATTTTGGAACTAAATATTTATTATTAATACTTTTTATTTTATTATCAATATAATTTATAAATCTATTAATATTATTATATTCTTCTTCCATACTAAAATTATTCATAGTAAAACAATTATATACCCATTTATTATTTTCAATATATCCAACTCCAATCATAAATAATATTCCTGATTCACTTCTACTATTAGTTAAATTAATATCTTGATAATAAAACCCACTATTTATTGCTTCATAATCTATATAAAAATCTAAATTAGTTTCATTTTTCCATCCATAGTCATTATTATTTATATATTTTGGTAATATTATATTATCTGATGTATCTCTATTTATTTCTAATATTTTATTTACTATTGGAGATATTTTAGGTCCTTTTATACCCATTGATAATGCATTACATTTTTTATCTTTCCAATTTTTTATTCCATTTTTGTGACTAATTAATCTATTTTTATGTCCAACCATCCATATTTCAGTTAGTTCATTTATATTTTTTGAAATTGTTTTTTTTATTTTTGTATATGGTAAATCATTTTTATGACACATATTTGGATATAATTCTTTTACTGATGGTTCTGGATAAATCTTCCATTTTTTACCATTTTCTCTTAAATTTCTTATCCATTTTATTGCATTATCTGTCTTATTTATATATTCATTATCCCAATCATTAAATTGTATATGTCCTAATAATTCAAAACAATTATATCCTTCTTCTTTATCTGTTCTCCATGATTTACCTAATATATATGTTTTATTAGGTGTATATCCTTGTAATTCTCCTAATGCTAAATTATATATCAATAATTGTCCTTTATATGCTGGGAATCTATCACTGTTTCTAATTCTTTCCTTATCTACACATAAATATATTGTTGTCCATTTTATATCAATCACTCTATAATGAAAACTCCCTCCTAATTTAGTTGCTTTTATAAATTGTTCATTATATGGTAATATATTAGTATTTACAATTTTATTTAACCAATCATTTCTTACTAATAAATCTGCTATTCCATATGTTTTATTACTAAAATTACTTAATGGACATTGTAATAAAATTGGTACTCCCTCTAACATTTTATTATAGGTTAAATATGTATTATTTACAATATCATTTACATCATATTTATTATTTCCTAATACATATTGAACATTTTTATTTCCAAATTTATTTATTAAATAATTATATACTTCTTTTTCAAATTTGTTTCCCATTTCAAATAATATATTTAATCTTTTCTTTTCTTTAGTTATATCTATTTTATTATTTCTTAATTCATCTATTTCGTTATAATACATCTCTAACCAATCTAATATCGGATCATTCAATAAATAATTATGCACTTTTGTTGCACTTACCCACTCCTTATTTTCTAATTTATATCTTTTATTTTGTTCTTCTACTATTTCAGTTTCTTCAGTTATTTTTCTTTTTTTATTATATACTTTATTATATTGTTCATCTGAATTTATTACATTGATTCTTTTTCTTAAATTATACTTAATTACCATAATATTATTTATATTTTTTCCCTCTTATTTATTTTTATTTATCAATTTTTTTAATTATATAATAATCAAAAAAAAATAAATATTTGTATTTAATTTATAATTATAGCATAATTATAAATTAAATATTAGCATTTAATTCATCTTGCAATCTAAATCTTGCTCTATTTAATGAATTAAACATCAATCTACTTAAATAATCTTTAATTTTTGCATCACTTGGTTTTATACTGCATAATTTCTTAGATAATAAATTATATATATTGTCTTTTATTTCCTTGAATTTTTCTACATTATTCATTAAATCATATATTTGTTCAAATACATAATCATCTACCTCTTGTTCTTTTAATAAACTATAAAATTGTAAATTCGCTTGAATTTTTTCAATAAAAAAATCTGCAATTTCTTTTTCTTCATTATGACATAGTGGTGATAATTTTATTAATATTGGTAATATTTCTTTATACATATCACTATCATTTGTTATAAATGTTGCTAATATTATATTATGGGCTGATATTGGTTCTGAATATAATAACTCTAAATGTGTTGTAAATGGTAATGATGCTATTGTTTGTATAACATCTATTGGTATATCTAAATTATATTTCTTTTCTAATATATTATTTACTTCTTGAATTTGTGGAACTGGTGTTTTTTTATATTGAACACTTATTATAAATGCTCCATTGTGATTTTCTAATGTTACTATAGATTTTGAAAATCTTGTTCTTGTATTTAAATGCATCATTTCATTTGTAAGTTGTTTCATTGCTTGTTCAGTATATATCATATGTTCATGTTTGCTAATATTATTTGTTAAATATAAATTTCTAAATGGATAATCCTTCCATACTGAACCCCATACTAATCCATCAGTAAATCTATTTTCTATTAATAGTTTTGCAACTCCATCAAAATCTACACTTAACATTTTCTCTGTTCCTATAAATCCTCTCATTTTCCCTTGAAATGATAAATTGTAATTTGGTTCATCATATAACAAACATAAATAATCAAATTTATCTATAAATTCTTTTTTTGTATTATATTTATACCAAAAAAATGGAAATGTTTTATCTATACTTATATATAATTTTGTATATTTATTATCCGTTATTAAATATATATATACATCATCTTTTATATTTTCAATCGGCATTAAATTTTCAAATCTTCTTCTTCCTATTATTATATTTTTATTTGAATCATCTAATGTTTTATATATTTTATCTTTAAAATCTTTATCTTTTTCATTTTCTACTCCTTTTAAATGTTCTATAAATTCTTTTACATATTCTGTATTATTATATAACCATTCTATTTTATTATAATTATCTAATGATTTTACATTAATATCATTCTTTAATAATTCAGGATTAAATTCCCCCTTTTTTATTTGTTTGGGCATTATATATACTATATTTTATAAAGTTTTATATATTTTTACGCTTTTTTTATTAAAAAAAATGAAATAAAATTTAAAATATATTTATTAAATATATATATTATGATGAAAATAATATTAAATAAACCTAAAAAATATAAATCTACTTTTAACTTTAAATTAATACATACTTTTGAAAAAAGATTAAGTGAATCAGAACGAATTAAAGAAAAATATCCTGATGTAATTCCTATTATTATTGAAAAAGCAGATAATTCTCCAATTCAAGATTTAGATAAACATAAATATTTAATGAAAAAAGATGCTACTGTTGGTCAATTATTATATATGATTAGAAAAAATATTAACTTATCTTCAGAACAAGCAGTATTTTTATTTGTAGATGATTTAGTTCCCCAACTTACTTTAGAAATTGGAAAATTATATGAAAAATCAGCAGATAAAGATGGATTTTTATATATATCTTATGCACCTGAAAATGCTTTTGGTTAAGAATATAAAATTTTAATTGTAATAAAAATTACGGTTAAAATTTTTAAAAAATAACAAATAAATAAATATAATGAATAAAAATGGAGTTTATAAAATTAAAGGTATTAAAAAAAATAATAAAATAGTTATTAAACCAATTGGTACTATTGAATTAAATGTAAATCAAAGTATTCCAGATACTTTAGTAGAAAGATATAATATTAAAAAACATATAATTGGTGAAATATATACATGCAATTTATTAGACACATATATAACTAAAAATAAAAAATTACCAATGATATATATTAATGTAATTTATGAAAAACCATTATTAAAAGTATGTTTAATGAGAATAGTATTATCGTTTTTAATTGAACAAGATATTAAAGATGAAAATGATTTAATAAATAAAGAAATAAGTGGTAAATTTATATTAGAAGTAAATATAAATAATAATAATAAAGAATTAGAAACAATAGAATATTATAAAGGAAAAAAACAAGTAATAGAAGAATTTATAAATCTTACAAAATCAGATGATATTTTAAATATAATAGAAGAATTAATAGAATTAGATAATAAAAATAGATTAAAGAAATTTGAACAAGATTATGGTAGATATAAAATACCAGTTCCAACAATAAAATTAAAATAATATTATTTATAAGAATTAATAAATATATTAGTACCAATATTAATAATTGTAGGTAAATAATCTAAACTAAATTTATATAAATTATTTGTTATGTCAATATTATCATTATCAAAAAATAAATAATCATGTTGTTGGTTATCAAAAATATAACTTGATAATAATTCTATAGGACTATTAATACTTTCAATTGGAACAACATTGTTAATTTGTATATTTTCATTATGACAATTATAAAAATCTATATTTTTATTATTATCATCATTATCATTAAATATTTTTGTTGATATTGTAATAGTTATTTCATCAATCTTGATATTTAAAATTATTAAATCATCTTCAATTAATATTGAAGAGTTTTTGTATTTTTTATTAATTTGATTTATATAATTATTGATATCTTTAATATTATATAAATCATATTCTATATATATATCATCTGGATTATCAGATATATTATTTTCTAAATATTTATATTTTAAAAAAGAATTTTTATCCATTCTTTTTATTATATTAGTAAAAAGATATAAAATTATTATAATAATATATAGTATTCATGAACTCAATTAAAGATAATTTATTGTGTGTTGTTAAATTTACAATAGAATTATTAAGTATGCCATTTAAACAATGTGGTTGTATTTATTTTGAACAACCAAATAATATTAGAAATAAAGTTGAAATTGATGATTCATATATGTTAAATTTATAAAGTAAGTATAAATTAAAATATTTAATTCTGATTAAATTATAAAATGATTTATAATTTAATATACAAATCTCCATTATGGAATAAAGAAAAGAATTTAAAAAATAGAAAATTAAAAATATTTATATTAGGAACTATTTTATATTTTTTAGTATATTTATTATTATTTTCTAATTATGTAAATTATTTTAATTTTATGACTAAGTATTCAAAAATATTATATTTATTAGTATTATTTGATTTAGCAATTTTAAATTATAATTCTAAACAATCTAAAAAGAAAAAAGTAGTATATCCAGTATATTTACCACATGTTTATAATTATACTACTAATGAAACAGAACAACAAAATGTAAATAATACAAATATGTGTAATTTAGAAAATATGTGTAATTTACAAGAAAATTTATTTATTAAAAAAGATGATTCTGAAGAATCTATACAAATACCTATATATAATGAAAATAATAATGATAATGATACTAATGATATTGAGATATATAAATCAAATTAATTTAAGATTATTCTTAAATTAATTTGATTAATTAAATAATAAATAATACAAGAGTAGATAATACTTGAATCATTGTTACCAATTTCATTCTTTTTGTGCTTGGATAAGTATCACCTAATCCTAAAGTTGTTTGAACAATGGTAGCATAATATAATCTATATAAATAATGAGAAATATAATTATTGTTATTACTTAATATATTAATTGGTATTTTTTTGAATGTTTCATAATTAATTTTATTTTCTTCATTGTATATACTAAATAATGTATTATTCAATTTCATGTCTATATTTGAAGAATAATTAATAAATCCATTAACTTTTTCTAATGGAATTTTTATAAAATCTTGATAAGTTAGATATTCTTTATTATTAGAATATTTATTAAATAAATATTTAATTATTTTATTTTTTTCAGTATCTCGTAAATAAAATTCATATACTAAATTACCAAATTCATTATCTTCAAAAAAACAATAAATAACTGAAAATATTAAAATAACAATAATACTATATATTAATTCATATATACCAGATTTTTTAAATATATGATGTATATAATAGGTCATTATATAATAGATACTATATTTAATTCAGCCTTTCCTAAATTTATAAATAATTCTCCATATAATACTTCAGATGGATGTTTATTTTTAATATTAATAAAAGAATCTTTATCTATTATAATATATATATTTTGAGAATATAAAGTTCTATAGATGTATATATTATTTTTTTGTTTTTGAGTTTTATATGCAATATTAATATTATGACTTTTTTTAAGACAATAAATAATTCTTTCATCTAATGATAAATCTATAATATTTGATTTAATATCTAATAATGAAGATAATTCAGATTTGTTAATTTGTAATATATATTGTTTTAATTGATAATATGTTCTTTTATAATTATCACGAATTTTTAATAATGTATTTATTTTTAAAAAATTTTTATAACACCATTCTTCTATTTTATTATAATCTTTTTCATGATATTTATCATATTTTTCTTTAAATTTTAAATATATGTATAATAAACTTAAATGATCTCCTGTTTTATGATTAAATTTTACTCTTGATTTTTCATATTTTTCATTTATTTTTTTCTGTATTATGTTAAAATCTGTTATATCAACTTTATTTTTTAATAATTTACTTGGTAATGTATATATTTCACTTAAATTCATTTTTATAGTTTCTAATAAAGAGATTAATATTAATACTTCTCTGGAACAATTTAAACAAATACTATATAATAAAAACTTAGAATGAATTGGATTAAAACCAAGTTTATTTGCTATTTTACCTAATTCTGTTATTTTATTATTTTCAATGTAATTTAATTGTAATAAAATATTTAATGCAGTTTTTATATATTCTTCCTTTGGTGGTTCTATAAATTCATTTAATACATCTAATAATTTATCAATAGTATCTATATTATTATAATTTAATAATTCTAAACAATCCATTGATATATCAGTTGTCCTAATATCTGGCTCTGGAAATTTCTTCATTGTTTCATTAAATTCTTTTTCTGTATATAAATGATAACATATACCTGATTCAGTTCTTCCACTTCTTCCTTTTCTTTGTTTTGCTTGTGCATTACTTATTAGTTGTCTATTTAATATTCTTGCTCTATAATTTGGATCATATGATGAACTTAATTCATATCCACTGTCAATTACATATTTTATTCCGTCTATTGTTAATGAAGATTCTGCTACATTTGTTGCTATTACTAATTTTCTTTTATAATTACCAAACTTTTTATAAGTATCTTTTTCTTGGGCTATTGACTGTCTTTCTAAATTCATTCCAGAATATACTTCAATACAAAATATATCTTTAATATTATCTTTTGATATTTTATTACATATATCAATTGCTTCATTTGAACTTGTTACAAAAAATAATATATCTCCTGATTCAGTTGTCTTATGTATTTTTTTAATAATTTCATATCCTTTTTCTAAAATTTCATAATATTGAATATTATGTTGTAAAAAAATAGATTCAATAGGAAAATTTGTTTTTCCTCCAATATCAAGTTGTTTATATTTAAATTCATTAAAATAATTTTTAAAAATATCAGTATCTATTGTTGCACTCATTATTATTAATTTAAAATTTGGTCTCTTTTTTAATGTTTCTCTTAATAAATATAATAAAAAATCTATTTGTACTTTTCTTTCATGGGCTTCATCTATTATTACTATATCAAATTCATTTAATTCTGGTTCTTTTATTAATCTCGCTCTTATTGTTCCATCAGTTGCATATAATAATTTAGTCTTATCGCTTTTTGCTTGTTTTGGTGATCCTTTGTATTGATATCCAACTTCTTCTCCTATTTCTACATCTAATGTTTTTGCTGAAAATTCTGCACTTGATTTTGCAATTATTTGTTTTGGTAATGTTATTGCTATTTTACCATTATAATTTAAACTATGTAATGCAAATTTAGGAACTAATACAGTTTTCCCTGAACCAGTTGCTGATACTATTAATATAACTTGATTATTTTGTATAGTATCTATTATATCATATCTTTTTTCATATGCTGGATATTCTTTCCACAATTTTGCTAATTTTTTATATTCAGTTGAATATTTATTTTTTGTTAATGGATTTAATTCTTTTCCTTCTGGATCTAATATTCCTATATCCATTATTATTAATTTGAATAAATAAATAAATTTTAATTATTATTAAAATTTATTTATAATTATGATATATATATTTTTATTATAATATATATATTTGTATATTATTATTTAATTTTTCAAATTTATTTTTAATATTTATGTAATTTTGTTTATTATATATAGGGTTCATTGGGTTCATTCTAACATTATATCTAATATCAAATATTTCCAATTTTGTAAATTTTATATTTTCTATATAAACTTCTGATATACTGTTATCATGAATATGTATATGTGTTAAATTAATAGGATAATTATCATTAAATGTTAATATTTTTATTTTGTTATGTGATAAATTTATTTTTTTTAATTTTATTAAATTATTGGTTAAATATGGTATTGTAGTTAATCTATTTACATTTAATTCTAATCTTTCTAAATTAATCAAATTATTTATAGTTTTTGGTATATTTTCTATTAAATTATCTGTTAAATATAACTTATATAAATTTAATAAATTTCCAATTTCATATGGTATCTCTTTTATTTTATTATGTCGTAAATTTAAATATTGTAGATTAATTAATTTACTAATCGTATTTGGTATTTTATATATTTTATTATTACTTAAATTTAGATAAGTTAAATTAGATAAATAACCAATTTCATCTGGTATTTCTTTTATTAAATTATTATTTATATCTAAATATCTTAAATTTACTAAATATTTTAGTTCTAATGGTATTATTTCTATTTTATTATGACATAATACTAAATTTTCTAAATTTATTAATTTCCCAATTTCTTTAGGTATTATTGTTATATGATTATGAATTACACTTAATGATTCTAATTTAATTAAAGCCTTAATTTCTTTTGAAATTTCTAATACTTCAAATGGTTTAATAATTTTTAGTTCATAAGTATTATAAGTAATAAATCTTAAATCAGTTTTTTTATATAATTTTTGTATTGAATATTCTGTAATATTCATATCATTTTTAAATTTAATTAAACTATTATACAATAATACTGAATCTTTATAAGATTTTTTTTTTAATAAATCTATTTTATTTTTATATGAATAATATTTCCAAAAATTATCATTATTTAATATAGTCATTAATTGTTTATTTACTAAAATCATATTTTTTAAATCATCAATTGGTAAATATATCATAATATATTCCCATTGCATTAATTCAATTTTTAATCTATAATCATATATAAATACATATTTTATTATATTTTTCAATTTTTTAAATTATATATGATTTATAATTATTATTATAACCATAAAAGAATTAGATATAATAAAACTTATAACTATTTATTACACCTTTTCTCATTTAAAACGCCCATTTTATATAATTATAAAATTATATAAAAATATCTTATAATAAAACATTAAAATGAATGTTGAAGAATTAATAAATAAAAATAAACTATTAGAAGAAGAGAATAAAGAGTTAAAAGAAAAACTAAAAAAATATACTGCTCCTACAAGACATAAAACATATTATGAAAATCATAAACAAGAAATATTAGCAAAAAATAAAGAATATAAAGTGTCTCCTGAAAAGAAAAAAGAGTATGCTAGAACTGCTTATCTTAATAAAAAAGAAAAACTAAAAAAAGAAACGGAACAAAGTCAAAATATATTGAAGTGAATATTTGGACAATTTATATAATTATGCGGATTATTATATAAAAATAAAATATTAAGTAAATATATAGAATGGTGAAAAAGAAAAAACCAAAGGATACATTCCAAGAATTTAGGAATAATAAAAAGTCAGCATACAAAACTTTCAAAATTCCGCTTAAAACGATTTTACTTAATCGTGAAACAATACAACCAGTTATTAACAATTTAGTTTTTGAGATGAATGATTTAGTTATTCATACTTATCAATTTATTCGGTTATATGTTTTAGACAAATATACTAAAAATCTACTTTTGCCAACAATAGACGATACATTCATCTCATATTGTATTAAGACATTAGGAATTCGCGATAATAGAGGAAAGAAATGTAAAGATATTGAACTTTTAGAAACATTAGAAGAATTTTACAAAACAGAATATCAACCACTGCTTAATCACGAAAAAACAAATTTAAAAAATACAACCTTTTTACTACCTTATTTAGCAACACAAATTTATACTTCTTTACATAATAATATTCAAGAGCATTTTATTCAACATTTTTTACGATTTATCAATAAAACTACTGATGACATTACAGAAGATAAGCAAATATTATTTCAATTCAAAAAGAACCTTATGGAATTAACCGATACAAATGAATTGTTTAATGAGTGGAAAAAACTGCATTTACATAACATTTTACCCACCGAAATTAAAAAGTCAATTCATTATGATGTTAAAGTGAAACCATTTGATTATTTGAAAGGAATGTTGTATATGAATTCTGTATTGGAAAAACAAGAGTGTAAATTATTCCAACCATTATCATTACGAAATAATATTATTCCAAAACATATTTGTTTAGATACTGCTTGTATTATTAATTTATTTTGTCCTGATAAAGACAAAGAAGGTAATAAAATTAATAAAGGAGAATTGTTAAGTAATGTAAAAGATAATCAAAATGAAGTATGGAGTAATTTATTAAATTTGAAAAGCAAAATATTCAAAAACAAACATTATCAATTTCATAACCAAATTCAAACTGATGGAATTAGTTGTTGTTTGCTTTTTATAAGAAAAGATTTGAAAGATAAAAAATGGGGTTCAAAAGTTCCTGTTTTGGAAGAACAAAATTTTTACAATATAGAAGATTTATCCAAAGAACAATTAGATACTTTGAAAGAGAAAAATATTGTAGGTTGCGACCCTGGTAAGCGTTCATTAGTTTATATGATGGATAAAAATGGAAATAAATTACAATATACGGCACCACAAAGAAAACGAGAAAGTAAAGCAAAAACAAATCAACGAATTTTATTAGAGGAAAGAAAACGAAAAGGTATTATTGAAAAAGAAACTCATTTATCAAGTAATAATAGTAAATCAGTTGATTATGAAAAATTCAAAGTTTATCTGGTAGAAAAAGATAAATTAAATAAAGAAACCACTGAATTTTATAAGAGGGAAGTGTGGCGTAAAATGAAATTTAGACAATATAGTTATGGTAATAAAAGTATTGATACATTCCTGAATAAAATAAAAGAAACTTTTGGTGAAAACATACTGATTGGTTATGGAAATTGGAGTAGGACATCACAAATGAAACATTTTATGCCTACTATGAATAAAGGATTAAGGAAAATAATACATAAGAAATATGATACAATTACGATAAATGAATGCAACACAAGTAAGAAGTGTTGTGATTGTAATAAGGATTTGGATTATTACAAGGATAAGGAAGGGAAGAAAGTGTTTCGTCTGTTAGTGTGTTCTGATTGCGTGAGTTGCGAAAACAAAAAAATCGTATTTAGAACCAGAGATGCTAATTCTTCAATAAACATAATAAAATTAGCGAGTTGTTGGATAGAAAAACAAGAACGACCATTATGTTTTCAAATTTCGTCTTTCACATCTTCAAATAAACAAAAGGAAGATGAAAAAGTAAGACCATCGTAGGTGAAATTCCTACTATTGATTTTACATTTTTTCTTATTTTTTGCCTACTAAAATGGGCGTTTTAAATGAGAAAAGGTGTAAAAACATAATCTTATATTTTTAAATTTATATTTAATATAATCAATCACATCATTAGTTAATTTATTATTTCTTAAATCTAATATAAATAATCTTTTAAAATCAATATTTTCTAAATAAACTTCTGATATATTATTTTTATATAAATATAATGTAATTATATTATTAGGAAAATCATTATTAAATATTAATTTATTAATATTATTACACATTAAATATAATTCAGTAAGATTTACTAAATTATTAGTTAAATATGGTATTTTTGATAATCTATTACCATTTAAATTTAAAATATTTAATTTTATTAAATTATTTATTGTTATTGGCAGTTCTTCAATTAAATTAGAATCTAATTCTAAATGTATCAAATTAATTAAATTTCCAATTTCTGGAGGGATATATTTTATTTTATTTTTATTTATTAATAACTTTTGTAAATTAACTAATTTACCAATAGCATTAGGTATAATTTCTATTTTATTATTACTTAACTCTAAACTTACTAAATTAGTTAAATAACTGATTTCATTTGGTATTTCTTTTATTAAATTCTTTAAAAAACTTAAAACTAATAATTTTTTTAAATTTTTTATTTCTTTTGGTATTATTTCTATTTTATTATAAATTAATCCAAGTTGTGTTAGATTTACTAATTTTCCAATCTCTTTTGGTATTATTTCTATTTTATTACAATTTAAATTAAGTTTTATTAAATTTACTAATTCTCCAATTTCTTTTGATATTATTTTTGTATCATTTTTTTCTAATTTAAGAATTTCTAAATTTACTAATTTTCCAATTTCTTTTGGTATTATTTTTATGTTTTGATCAAACACATATAATTCTTTTAAATTAACTAATACTCTAATTTCTTTTGGTATTTCTGTTAATTTTGTAAGATTTATTATTTCATTCTTACTATAACTATAACTATCAACTATTAATTTAGTTTGATTATATAAATCGTATCTTTTACATTTTTTAATTTTAAATTTTTTTATTATTTTATTTAGACAATCATATAATATTACTGCATCTTTATAAGATTCATTTGAATATGATAAAAATCTACCTAATACAATATTATTCTTTAATGAATAATATTTCCAAAAATTATTATTACTTAATATAGTCATTATTTGTTTATTTACTAAAATCATATTTTTTAAATCATCAATTGATAAATATATCATAATTTGTTCCCATTGTAATAATTTCATATTTATATAATATGAAATTATTATTTAAATTTATTTATAATTATTTATTCAAAAATCACTTGTTATATTTACTCCTGAATTAATCTCTTTGATTTTCTCTTCAATTGATACTTGATTTGCTCCAACAATTGATTTATATGGAGATTCTAAATTACCTTTGTCAAAAAACATAAATGTTGGTAATGCTGATACTCCATATTTTTTTGTTATTTCTTCTGCTCCATCTACATCTACTTTCAAAAATGAATATGTATCTTTGTATTTTTCCGATAATTCCTCTAAAAATGGGGCTATTCTTCTACATGGTCCGCACCATTCTGCAAAAAAATCTACTAGTACATATTTATGATTGTATTTATTTTCACTGTCTAATACATATTCATTAAAATCATCTTCGCTTTTAACTTCTTTTACTGGCATTTATATTTTATTATATATATTTTTAATTTTATATTTGTTTTTCAATTTTTTAAATAAAATAAATTTACTTTGTAAATTTATTTTATTTAAAAAAAAGTAAAATAATAATCAAATTAATTTTTAATAAAAATTGATTTGATTTTTGTTTTTCAATTTTTTAAATAAAATAAATTTGCACAACAAATTTATTTTATTTAAAAAAGAGTAAAATCAAACTTGACTAAGTTTGATTTTTCAATTTTTTTATTTATTATTTTCATGATTTTTTTTATTTTTTTTAGTATTATTTGTATTTTTATTTTTTTTTAACTTATTATTGTTATCATCATTATCAGAATCATATTTAAGATTAAAATTATAATCATATTCATTTTCATTATCATCTTCTTTTATCATATTACGATTAGTATCTGAATCATAATTTAATAAATTTCTTTTGAACAATAAATTAGAATTTATATTTACATTTTCTTCTTCACTTGAATCAGAATTAGTAGATACTTTTTTATAATTCATATTATATATATATATTTAATTATTTAAATCTTTTTTTATTAAATTATATCGGAAAATTATTAAATAAATTATTTACATAACTACATAATATAATTAATAATGTTAAACAGTCTATATTTGCATTTTTTACACTATATCCATCATTTACTAATTTATTAACAAAATTATTATTTTCTAACATAGCCTTAACATCACTTAAATTTAATAGTTCATCATATTTATCAATTACTTCATTTTGAATATAAACAATTATATCATCATCAATATTATTTATACAATTGTCATCTATATTATCAATATTTACTTTATTTTCAAATAAATTAATTGGTTCATTAGTAAATTTCATATTTATATATAACAATATATTAATATTTATTCTAAAACTTATTATTATCTTACCATCCATTATAATTTCCAATATTTTTTACTATTGCTATATATTTTATTCTAATTTGATTTGTATCATATACTATATATTCATTATATCTCAAATATGCATTTTTATTTGTATCACTTAATTTTCCACTTGGTATTATTATATTTTTATCAGTTATCATTGATGATGGTGTATATAATCCTAATCCTTTTGTTGATTGACATTTAAATTTTTCTATTTTATTTTTATTTAAACTACTATCGGCATTTACACATTCATATATTTTACCTACTGATACTTCACATATTAATAAACATCCTATATTATTTGTATTCATTGCTCTACAATAATTCATTGATTTAGTGCAACAGTCTGCAAAATAAATACCATAACCAAACATTTTACCAGCAATTTGAATATTACTATCTAATTTAGAAGGATCTAAATAAAAATCATTTTTGAAAATAGATAGAACACAACTTTGAGGAGTTCCATGGAATAATAACATTTTAGGTTTAATATCTGAAATATTTGTTTTATAATTTTGAGATACTTCTAATATATCTAATAATTCTAATTTTATTCCATGTGTTGGTCCATGTGTATTGTTTATATACTCACTAATATATTTATAATATGTATCTGATTCATCTAATGGTTTTATTTGTGTATTTATATTTTTATATATATTATCTATTGGATGTTCATCAGTTTGTTCTTGTGTATTATTTATTATTTGAACACCAACTATAATATTTTGTAATTCATCAATAATTTCATTATATTTTTCTAATATCTTTTCATTATCTATTACTGGTGGTTTTTTCCTTCCACATGAATATGGTATATAGGTATAATATTCTGATGACATTTTAAGTAATTCTTGATTATTATTTTTATTATTTACATATTTTTTTATTTCTTCTAATATACTCTTTGCTTTGTCTAATTGAGTTTTATTAATCTTACCTAATGGCATTTTTTTTGTATCTATATCTAATGATACTAATGTATTTGATAACATATTCATATCAGTCACCATTCTTATAAATGTTTGAACTCTTTCTGGTAGTTTTGACTCAATCATTTTTTTTGGTTCTACTGGTATATTTTTTAATTCATCTTCATATGAAATATTTGATAAAAAATATTTTCCATCTTTTTTTATAAAATCCTTATGATTCCAATTATTTGATGTTTTCGATCTAAATTGTTTTTCAAATGTACTAATTGCTTCATTTTCGGTAGGGAATATTTTATATTCTATCTTCCCATTCTCTCCCACTCTTCCATATCTTATATATAATATATATTGACTGGTTTCTTTTATTAATTGCATTATATAAAATTTATTTTTATTTGTTTCAATATCTGTTTGATTTAATGTACATGAATATACTTTATCGTTCTTATTTACTAATTCCCCATTCTTATATTTACAATTATTATCTATTATATATCCCTTATTCATTCTTTTTATACATTTATTCTATTTAATTATGTTTTTTTAGGTTCAATTTTTTAAAT
>Ga0172363_10001764_pt1 | contig 17439 bp, 17 predicted proteins | sample LakKivs2_kivu2a2_FD_114541 | JGI IMG/M metagenome (GOLD analysis project Ga0172363, IMG submission 114541) | Sediment microbial communities from Lake Kivu, Rwanda - Sediment s2_kivu2a2 | ecosystem: Environmental > Aquatic > Freshwater > Lake > Sediment | place: Rwanda: Western Province, Lake... | reverse complement strand
GCTGAAATTCCCTTACCAACAGAACTAACTACACCACCAGTAAGAAAAATATACTTGGCCATACCTTGCTGAGGATATAACAAAGCTGCAAACTAAGACAGTTTTTTCACAACTGCGAGGTAAGGTCTACGTTTATTTTATTCTAAAAGGCCGAGGTCAAATTGTCAAGCTTTTGGGTTGCATTAATTTCATAAGCGTGGTAAAATTAGCTTAGCCTTTAAATCAGTCCCGTGAGGCTGGTAAGGGGGAATATGTTAAGGCAAATCGCACTAAAAGCCTCTTGCCAGTTTGAAGGCAGGAGGTTTTTTAATGTCTGAAAAGCTCCTCATGGCCTCAGCAGATATGAGGCGGGCCTTGGTTCGTATTGCCCACGAGATTATAGAAAGAAACAAAGGTGCTAAAGACATTGTGCTCGTGGGTATGCGGACTCGAGGAGTGCCCTTGGCCCACCGCTTAGCTAGTGCAATCCAAAGTGATGAAGGAGTCTCTATTCCTGTAGGCGCTTTGGATATTGGTCTTTACCGCGACGATATTTCTTATCTGGGATCGAAGCCTGTGACTCAGAACACCGATATTGCCACGGACATCACCGATAAGCAAGTAATCTTGGTTGATGATGTGCTCTATACGGGAAGAAGCATCCGAGCAGCTATGGATGCCCTCGTGGATTTAGGACGTCCCAAATCCATTCAGTTGGCTGTGCTTATTGACCGTGGTCATCGGGAGCTTCCTATCCGAGCTGATTATGTGGGTAAGAATATACCAAGTTCTAGAGCCGAGGAAATAAAGGTTCAACTCGAGGAAACCGATGGCGTGGATAAGGTGACAATCGTCACTCAAGCTAAAAGTCAAACCCTTCAAGGGAGAATCGGTATGAGGCTAACATGAGTCTGGCCAATAGAAGTTTGGTGACCATAGATGATTTATCCAATGGGGAAATCGAGGCATTGTTTTCCCTAGCGGATGAAATGGCGGACTCCGTAAATGAGCAGGCTACTATATGTCAGGGGAAGATCATGGCGAGCCTGTTTTTCGAGCCAAGCACCAGAACACGGCTGTCTTTCGAGACTGCTATGCACCGGCTTGGCGGGCGTGTCATAAGTGCAGTTGATATAGGTGCCACCTCGCTAGCTAAAGGTGAAAGCATTGCTGATATGGCGAGAGTAGTTGGGAGTTACGCTGATATAATCGTCATCAGGCATCCTTGGGAGGGGGCCGCCAAGGTAGTTGCCGACTATGCTGGCATACCAGTAATAAATGCTGGTGATGGGGGTCATGAACATCCCACCCAGACGTTATGTGACCTTTACACCATTAAGAAAGAGAGGCAAACCATTAGGGGCCTGAAAATTGCTCTGTGGGGTGACTTGAAATACGGGCGAACGGTACATTCCTTGGCTTATCTGCTAGCTAGGTTCGGTGCAACTATCCTTTTCCATCCTGGGTCGGGGCTTGGGATGCCAGATCATGTCCTAAGGAAGCTAACTACGGAATATAAAGGTGAGCTAAAAAGGTATGAGTCCCTGGATCAGGTGGCTAAAGAGGGACTTTTCTCCATAGATGCATATACATGACGCCAAGTAGTCCACATCAACTTGCCATGCTGCCTCATATTAGTATTCAAGTCGAGTTGAAGGCTGGGGTAGATGCCTTGTATGTCACCAGGCTTCAGAAGGAAAGGCATGCGCCTGCAGTGGAAGGACAGGGGGTGAAGAAGGATTACCCCGTGGTGGATAAGAGACTTCTTAAGGAAAAGGAGTTTAAGAGAACACTTGTTATGCACCCACTGCCTCGTGTTGATGAGTTGGCCTATGAGCTGGATGCCGACCCCAGGAGCATGTACTTCAAGCAAGCTGCTCGGGGGGTGCCTGTCAGAATGGCGCTTATAGCCCTACTGTTGGGCGCTAAAGAGGTTACGATTTCCGCAGAAGATACCTCCTTTATCCAAAAGGTTGACTACGTTGCTTATAAGCGAGATTCTGGAGTCAGGTGCCCTAATCCACGTTGCGTGTCAAACCAGGAAACAGAGTTAAGGTATATAAAGCCTGAGTTCAAAATAGTAAGCTTCGGGCCTTTAACATTGAGGTGTATCTATTGTGAACACGAGCTTCAGCCTCAATATATCGCCAGTTCAGACTGGCATCAAGGAATGTTGGAGAACAAGAAATACCATAGCGCCGACAGTTGGCTAACTCGAAGGATCAAACCGGAAAATCTGATTATTTTTGATACCAAAAGTGAAGCTGAGACTCGGGGATTTAAGCCTAGCAGCTATGTCAGATGATGAATAACAATTCTATTCCCTTGCTTATCCATGGTGGCCGTATAGTTGACCCTGGACAACCTATAGAGCAAGTCGGTGATTTACTTGTTGACCAGGGCAAGATTAGGCAGTTAGGCGGCACTGTCATCCTAAGTGAAGCGAAGGATCTCGAAGCGAAGCAATGTCTGGTGCTCGATGCTATGGGCCTAGTCATTTGCCCCGGCTTCATAGACCTTCATTGTCATCTTCGTGAGCCCGGCTTTGAGGATAAGGAGACTATTGCTACGGGGACAAAAGCTGCCGCCGTAGGCGGCTTTACTACCGTTTGTTGTATGGCAAATACGAATCCACCGCTAGATAATCGAGTAACTGTAGATTATGTGAAAAAAAAGGCAAGTGAAGAAGGTTTTGTGCATGTTCTCCCTATAGGTTGCATCACCAAGGGAAGGAAAGGCGAAGAAATTTGTCAGATGGTTGAGCTGGCTGAAGCTGGAGTGGTTGCTTTTAGCGACGATGGCGACCCGGTAATGAGCTCACAAGTTATGCGTCGTGCTATGGATTACAGCCGCGCCCTTGGCTTGCCAGTTATTGACCATTGTGAAGATAAAGCCTTGAGCCATGGTGGAATCATGAACGAAGGTTGGGTATCTGTCAGGTTGGGATTAAAGGGGATACCAGCAGCCGCTGAGGAAAGCATGGTAGCTCGTGACCTCGCTTTGGCAAAGTTAACTGGAGCTAAGGTTCATATTGCTCATGTAAGCACTGGCGGCTCAGTGGAGCTTATACGTCAGGCCAAGGAGAAGGGAATTTTGGTCACTGCTGAAGTCACCCCTCACCACCTAACACTAAGCGAAGAAAGAATTATGGGGCATTATGCTCCTGAGTTGTCATTGCGAGCGAAGCGAAGCAATCCCTTGGCCTACGATACTAGTGCTAAAGTGAATCCACCACTGCGGACTGAAGATGACATAAAGTGCTTGCTCCAAGGACTCAATGACGGAGTCATTGATGCTATCGCTACTGACCATGCTCCACATACCTTGGCGGATAAAAACTGTGAGCTAGCTCTGGCTGCTTTTGGTATCAGCGGATTTGAGACTGCTCTCGGCTGCCTGATGGGCTTGGTGCATGAAGGGAAATTAAGCCTTACTACGCTGATTTCCAAGCTGACTTATGAGCCAGCGAAAATCATTGGCAAGGATAGTGAATTAGGCGCTTTGAAACTGGGCGCTCCAGCTAACATAACCATATTTGATCCCGAGCGAGAGTGGGTGGTGGACAGCAGCAAATTTGTCTCTAAAGGCAAGAATACGCCTTTTGATGGCTACCAGTTCAAAGGAAAAGTGATGGCAACTTTAGTTAATGGCAACATAGTTTACTTGGATGATTCCCTTGTCATTGCAAGGAGCGAAGTGACGAAGCAATCTCATGGCTAAGAAAGTGATTTTAGTTCTCGAGGATGGCTCGGTTTACGAAGGCCACTCTTTTGGTGCCGAGACTACCACCTATGGTGAGGTGGTATTCGATACCAGCATGACGGGTTATCAGGAAATGCTTACCGACCCATCTTTTGCCGGCCAGATTTTGGTGCCTACTTATCCTTTGATTGGCAACTACGGCATCAATGAATCCGATTTTGAATCGAGGCAAATTCAGGCCAGGGGCTTAGCTGTTCGGGAATATTGTCCCCAGCCAAGCCACTGGCAAAGCACCCGCACCTTACATGAGTTTCTTGTAGCTTATGGCATTCCCGCCATCAGTGGGATAGACACCCGCGCTTTAACCCGCCATTTGAGGGCGGAAGGCGCCATGATGGGGGTCCTTACTTCAGAGATGACGGCTGAAGAGGCGCTGAGGGAGCTAAAGAACTTGCCTAGATATGACTCTGTTAATTTTGTTCATCAAGTTAGCACTGAGAAATCATACGAATGGCAATTCAGTGAGAGCGACGACCAACCCACGAGCAAGCAGCCAGGCAATCTCCACATCGTAGTTATAGATTTGGGCTTAAAGTACAGCATATTGCGCATCTTGAGCGAGTTTGGCTGCCAGGTCACTGCTATTCCCTGCACTACTTCAGCAGAAGACATTTTAGCCTTAAATCCGGGTGGCATTGTCCTTTCTCCTGGTCCTGGCGACCCTGCTCTTCTTGATGATATGACGGAGACGGTAGGGAATCTTATAGGCAAAAAGCCAGTAATGGGTATATGCCTGGGGCTTCAGCTCATAGGCAAAGCCTTGGGCGCCAAGACCTTCAAGCTGAAGTTCGGACATCGTGGCGGCAACCACCCGGTGCGTGACTTAGCTACCGGTAAGGTCTACATCACTGCCCAGAACCATGGCTATGCCATAGACGCCGATAGTTTGAAGGGAGGGCTCGAGGTAAGCCACATAAACTTAAATGATGGCACGGTGGAGGGCTTGAAACACCGAGACTTGCCCATCCTGGCCATCCAGTACCACTCCGAAGCCTCCCCCGGCCCACTGGACAACATGTATCTATTTGAGACATTTCTGGAAATGGTGAGGGAGAGAACATAAAATTTATGAGGAAGATAGAAGATTCTAGTTGGGATTATCAAGGCGAGTTCACCAAGGCATATACCCATGGCTTTCATTCTTATCCAGCTATGATGATCCCTCAAATTGCCCGAAGACTGATAATAGAATATAGCAGTGAAGGAGATACTCTACTCGATCCTTTTTGTGGCTCTGGAAGTGTTCTGGTGGAGGCAAAGCTAAATAAGCACAATTCTTGGGGGATCGACTTAAATCCCTTAGCTATTCTGATTGCTCGTGTTAAGACCACGCCTGTTGACCCCAAACTGCTTACTAGGAAACTATGGGATATTTTGGAAGGTTTGAATACACTGCAGCCGGAAGAAGTGCAACCGCCAGATTTTTTCAATATCCATTTCTGGTTCAAGGAAAGAGTTATTTCTGAGTTAGCCAAGCTTAAAGCAGTAATAAGCCAGATAGAAGCAAATGAAATAAGAGAATTCTTCCAAGTTGTTTTCAGCGAAGTCGTGAGACTAAGTTCCAATTCGCGTAGCTCTGAGTTCAAATTATATCGTTACTCACCCGAGCGTCTACAAAATCATGAGCCAGATCCAATAAAGCTTTTTAGAAATAAAGCTATGGCTAATATAGCTGGCATGGAAAGGTACTGTAAAGAGGTTCCTGATTCATATTGGGCTCGACCTATTTTAGGTAACACGATGAAGCTCGACAAAATTCCTAAGGAATCAGTAAATATCGTGGTAACTTCACCACCTTATGGTGATAGTCGCACTACGGTTGCCTATGGTCAATTCTCAAGACTTTCTAGCCAGTGGTTAGGGCTTGATAGATGCGAAGCTATTGATAGGAAATCTCTTGGCGGGGTTCCCGTTAAAACTCTGCAACATTCGCTGTCCTCAAAGGCTTTAAAGGGGGCAATCCAACTTATAAGTGAAGCAGATGAGCGCCGGGCTAAAGATGCACTCAGTTTCTACATTGACCTGAATAAAGCTTTAATTGAAATCGATAAGGTAATGAAAAGGGGAGGTGTGATGTGCTTTGTTATGGGCAATAGGTGTGTCAAAGGGATTCGCCTACTTACAGATCTGATCTTGGTCGAGCTACTGACTGACTTACGGTATGCTCACCTATTAACCATCGTCAGGAATATACCAAATAAAAGGATGCCACTGCGAAATAGCCCAAGCAATGTCGCAGGTAAAGTATCCGATACGATGCACAAGGAGAACATAGTCATTATGCGGAAGGAGTGAAATCTGAATGGACGGTTATCAAGGACAATCAATCAGCTTTAAGGGGCAAACAGAATCTTTTCTCAATCTAGCTAAAAATTCACTTAGAAATTTCGTGCTCGAGCGACTGAATTGTGACCCATCTAAAGAGAGAGAACCTTTAGACTATAAAATCCTCAAGCCGATTGCAAAGGAGAAACTATCGATCCGAGACGAGAGGATAATTTATCAAGCTAAGCAAAAGATTCCTTCCCTTCAGCAAATCCTTAATGAAGCAATTGAGAGTATTAAGAAAACGTATCGTCGAGTTCTTACTCCTGAGTACATCAAGGCTCATTTCTCTGAATGCGTAACAACATTAGAGCCTAGAGCTTTTGGAGTTTATCTCGACTATGAAGAGAAAGCATTTCTATCAGCAATAGATATTTGGATTTCACAGAATGAGAGCACTATAAAGGGCGTCAGCGAAAAAGGATTGCCGGCATCCGATTTTGCCAAAGAGGTAATAAAGTTATTCTACCCTCTGGTACAGAGGCTAGAATTTGAGTCTGGTCAGACGCGGAAAGCCAGGGGAGGAAGAACTTTTGAACTAGTCATAGAATATCTGTTGGGTAGGATCGGCGTGTCTTGCCAAAAACCGCAAGGGGGGAAGTTTACAAAGATCCTTAAAAGAGTAGACCTCGTCGTCCCTGACCAAGTAACTGCAATTGAGCGTCCTGATAAAGCATTTTTCCTATCATGCAAACGAACACTTAGAGAAAGATGGAAACAAACTATTCCAGAACGGAAGCCAAGCTGGAGAGTTTTTCTCTTAACGCAAGACGAAGATTTACCTGAAGACAAAGCAAAGGAGATCGATCAACTTGGCATGATTGTGTATGTAAGAGATGAACTGAAGACTGAGGATCATTTGACTCAAAAGCCGTGGGTACGGAAACTATCTGATTTGCCAAAGGACTTGAGGTTTTCTTAAAGTGATTGGGAGAAATGGCTAAAAAATACACTATAGTTCTGGAACCAAATTATCCTGAGGAAGGCTATACAGTCAGGGTGCCTGCGCTTCCTGGGTGCATTACCTATGGGCGAACCAAGCAGGAAGCTTTGCAAAGAGCCAAAGAGGCAATAGAGGGTTTTATTGAAGGACTGCAGAAGGCGGGCGAGTCAATTCCTGAGGAGGTCACTCCTGCGGAGTTAGACACTGTGACGGTATAGGGATTTATTTGAGATATTTCTGGAGATGGTGAGGGCTGAATAGAAATTTCAAGATGTCTATTATGGAAAATTTAGTGGACCTTGACCAGCTAATAGGAAAGCTGCGAAAGAACTTAAAGAGAGCGAAGAGTACAGGGAAACGTGAGCAGCTTGAGCATTATATTCTGAAGCTGGAAATTTGCCAGAAAATAGCTGAGAGGGAAGTGCTGACTGAAGAAGATGTGAAAAAGGCGATGAGTGTTACTTGCTACGGGAACATAGGCTACTGCTGCGGACTTGAGAAGCCTTGCCTTTGGAGGGATTCCTGCCGCAAAGCTCTAGGAATAGATGATAATACTTATGTCGAAGTTAAAGAGGCAGTAATCTGGGAGATACTTCAACGCCTTAGTAAAAAGGAGGCTTAAAACTTGAAGAAGCTAGGGAGATATTACAACAGGATGGCTACGCATGGGTGGCCACCCACCGCTCATGATGAAGTAATGTCGATGTTCCTACGCTCTTTTATCCCGCCTAATAAGAATTATTGGACAGAAGTAGAAGTCTATGACGGAACTGAAATGCGACGAGTAGATATAGTAATTGAGGATGACAATGAAGGTTACACTTTAATAGAAGTAAAAAGCGAGCCTAATGAAGTGGATAAGGCTATTGGACAAATCTTGAAGTATAAAGTTTTATTTGGCGAAAGATACGACGTCAGTGAAGATAAGGTAAGTGTGGGCATAGTTTGTCCTTCCTTTTATCCCCCTCATAAGCAAATTTGTAATGAAATAGGAATCAGATTATGGGAAGTCCAGCCTTGAAAGAAGGAAAATGTCCAAAATATCTAAAGTCCTAGTAATCGGCTCGGGGCCGATAATCATTGGGCAGGCGGCGGAATTTGAATTTGAGGGTGTAAAGCTATGAAATCAAAAAGCACTGTATATGAAAGCTCTCTAGAGCTGCTTAAGGATATGGCAAGGGATGTGTTCAAGGGTGAGGATGTTACGGTCATTTTGTTTGGCTCAAGGGGAAGAGGGGATTATCTCAAAACTTCAGATATGGATGTAGGGATACTTCCAGGAAAGGAGATGGATGAGAGTAAAGTCGCTTTACTGCAGGAAAGGATAGAGACTTCAAATATACCATATAAAGTGGATGTGGTTGACCTATCCCGAGCATCCAAGGAGTTCACTCAAGTAGTGTTAAAGGAGGGGGTGATAATTTGGGAAAGTTAGAGCGGAGAATAAAGGACGTTGAGAAAGCTTTGCGAACATTGAAAGAGATATCTTGTGAGCCTTATTCGGTAATGGTCAGGGATGCTGCTATTCAGAGGTTTGAATATACCTTTGAGGCATTCTGGAAATTCCTAAGAGACTATCTAAAGGAGGCTGAAGGCATCAGGTGTAACTCACCTAAGTCATGTTTCAGGGAGGCTTTGGGTGCTGGACTTATAAGTGAGGAGAAGACTGTGACCTGCCTTGAAATGACCGATAATAGAAATTTGACCGCACATACTTATATAGAGCAGATAGCTGAGCAAATATATAGAAAGATAGAGCAGTATTATAAACTCATGGAGGCTATTTTTAATCTCGCTAAGGCAAAATTGCAAAATAAAAGCCAGATGGAGTCAAAATAGAGTCTAAAAGTGTCTAAAATATCTAAAGTTTTAGTCATTGGCTCGGGGCCGATAATCATCGGGCAGGCGGCAGAGTTCGATTATTCCGGGACTCAAGCGTGCCGGGCACTGCGGGAAGAGGGCGTGACCACGGTTCTGGTGAACTCAAACCCGGCCACCATTATGACCGACGAAGGCATCGCTGACATCGTCTATATTGAGCCGCTTACTGTGGAAGTTTTAGCCCGTATAATTGAGAGGGAGCGCCCTGATGGCTTACTGCCTACCCTCGGTGGACAGACAGGGCTCAACCTGGCAGTGGAGCTGGCAAATGCCGGGATACTTGACAAGTATAGTGTCAGGTCTCTGGGCACCCCTGTGGAAACGATAAAGAAGGCTGAAGAAAGGTCTTTATTTAAGAAGCTTCTGGTTGATATTGGTGAGCCTGTACCACAGAGCGCTACAGTGAAGTCAGTAGAAGAAGCTAGAGGACTGGCAAAGTCCATTGGTTTGCCTCTGATTATCCGCCCCTCTTATACCCTGGGTGGCACTGGTGGAGGCATTGCCCGTACTATGAAAGAGCTTGAGCAAATGGTTGCCTATGGGTTGGACAATAGCATGAGCCATGAAGTTCTGGTAGAGCAATGTGTCCTGGGCTGGAAGGAAATTGAATTCGAAGTCATGCGGGATGCTGCCAACACTTGCATTGCCGTCTGCATCATGGAAAATGTTGACCCCATGGGTGTGCATACTGGCGATAGTATTGTGGTGGCTCCCAGCCAGACCCTCAATGACAAGGAATACCAGATGCTCAGGTCAGCAAGCCTGAGAATCATAAGAGCCTTGGGTATTGAAGGCGGCTGCAACATACAGTTTGCCTTAACTCCACATCCCATAGTGGCGGAAAAGTGGGCTGCGGACCAAAAAGAGGTCACAGAAAGTCAGTATTATGTAATTGAAGTTAACCCCCGGGTTAGCCGTAGCTCAGCCCTGGCTAGCAAAGCCACTGGCTATCCCATTGCCCGGGTGGCTGCCAAGATAGCGATAGGGAGAAGACTTGATGAAATACCTAACAGAGTTACCGGTAAGACGATGGCATCCTTTGAACCGGCTGTAGACTACTGCGTGGTTAAAATTCCCAGGTGGCCTTTTGACAAGTTCGCTCTGGGAGACCGGGGCGTGGGCAGCCAGATGAAAGCCACCGGCGAGGTAATGGCCATTGATAGATGCTTTGAAGCTGCTTTACAAAAGGGAGTCCGTTCTCTGGAATTTGGCAAAAGAACTCTGCTCTGGGAAGACCTGAGCTGGAGTAAGGTGGAAGGGATTGATTCCTACCCGCTTCACCCCAATGATTTGAGGATATGGGCAATTATGGCAGCACTGAGAAGGGAGGCTACGCCCGAAGAACTTTCCCAGCGTACTGGAATAGACCCTTGGTTTATTTATAAGTTCAAAAATATTGTTGACATGGAGAAAAGACTCCTTTCTGAGCCATTGAAACCGGAGCTTCTATGGGAGGCAAAGCATCTCGGCTTCTCAGATGAGCAGGTCGGCACTTTGGCTGATAGATTACCAGAACAGGTGAGGGAAACTCGGCACCAGTGGAAAATCCTTCCCGTTTATAAGATGGTGGATACTTGTGCTGCCGAATTTGAGGCTGAAACCCCCTATTTTTATAGCACCTATGAGAAGGAGAATGAAGCTGAGCCATTAGAGGCAAAGAAGGCGGTGGTTATTGGCAGCGGCCCTATACGCATTGGGCAGGGAATTGAGTTTGACTATTGCTGCGTCCATTCAGTTTGGGCACTTCAGGAAGCAGGAATGAAAAGTATTTTGATTAATTCCAATCCAGAGACAGTCTCCACTGACTTCGATACTAGTGACCGCCTTTACTTCGAGGCTTTAGATGAGGAGAGCATTCGGGATATACTTGAAAATGAAGCAGTTGCGGGCCAGGCGAAACAATCTCCAGCCTCCATTGTTCAATTTGGTGGGCAAACAGCCATCAACATGGTTGAGCCACTGGCCCGGAGTAACATGCCAATACTTGGCTCAGGTGCTGAAGCCATAGATATAGCTGAGGACCGGCATCGCTTCGAAGATTTCCTGGACAGGTTGGGCATTCCCCAGCCGCCCGGGGCTGGCGTAACCTCCCTTGATGAAGCACTAAGCGTAGCTAAGTCTTTAGGTTATCCTTTACTGGTACGTCCTAGCTATGTCCTAGGTGGTAGAGCTATGGAAATCGTGTATGACGAGGCTGAGCTGGGTCGCTATCTCACTGAGGCTTTAAGCTTAGATAGCCGGCACCCTGTCCTTATTGACAAATATATGCTGGGAAAGGAAGTTGAGGTTGATGCCATTAGCGATGGAGAAAGGGTGCTTATCCCTGGCGTAATGGAGCATATTGAAAGGGCGGGTGTGCATAGTGGCGATGCCCTAGCTATCTACCCCGGAATTAATCTGACTGAGCAAGAGGTGGATGCCATGGTGGAGCACACCACTCGAATTGGGCTAGCCTTGCAAATCAAGGGTCTAATGAATGTCCAAATGGTAATCACCGGAGAGAATGGCAATTCAGTGGTATATGTTTTTGAGGTGAATCCTCGTGCCAGCCGGACTGTTCCCTTTATCTCTAAAGCAACTGGTGTACCTATGGTACGAATTGCCACCAAGATAATGGCTGGCATTAGCCTTAAAGAGCAAGGTTATAAAGGTGGATTGTGGAAGAGGCAGAAGTTAGTTGGTATAAAAGCTCCCGTTTTCTCTATGTCCAAGCTGATTGGAGTGGACAACTATCTTGGTCCTGAGATGAAATCCACCGGTGAGGTGATGGGCATTGATTACAGTTTTGAGGCTGCCCTAGCCAAGGCACTTTTAGCCGCTGACTTGATGCTGCCTCAGAATGGCAGTTTGCTGCTTAGCATCGCAGATAGAGATAAAGCTGAGTCTGTACCACTCATTAAAAAGTTACATTCCCTTCACTATGGTCTTTATGCCACGGAAGGCACAGCGGCCATGATTGACTCCGCAGGACTTCCGGTGAGAATGGTGACTAAAAAGCTGAGTGAAGGGCATCCCAATGTTATTGATGTCATTCGAGATAATTCTGTCAGTGGAGTGGTCAATACCGTCACAGGGGGGCGTATCCCGTTAAAGGATGGATTTAACATCCGACGTGCCGCGGCAGAAAAGAGGGTACCCTGCTTTACTTCACTAGATACTGCTCGGGTAGCTATAGAAGCGTTGGCGAGTACCAGTCAGATTTTCCATGTTCAGCCGCTTAAGGAATATCTAACTAAACAAAAGTAATGAAACAAGTCCTTGCTTCTATTATCTCTAATACCGAATTTATGCCTGGTGTAAAGCTTATGTGGATTGAGGCGCCAGATATAGCCGTTTTGGTTCAACCAGGGCAGTTCACTACAGTGTGCTGTGAAGGTTTAATGTTACGTCGTCCCTTTAGTGTGCATCAGGCGGATTCGAGCCGAATTGCTCTTCTGTTCAAAATAGTAGGTAGAGGCACTAATTGGCTGGCGCAACGCCAAAGAGGTGATAAAGTGGATATTCTTGGGCCTTTGGGTAATGGATTTAGTGCCGAACCGGAAGCAAGGAACTTGCTGCTGGTTGCTGGAGGCATTGGTATTGCGCCGCTCGTTTTTCTGGCTCAACGTGGCGCTGCCCAACATTCGGTAACTCTGATTTATGGAGCAAGCGTGGCTAGTAAGCTCTATCCCCCTTCATCATCGCAGGCAGAAGGAAGCAATCTTTTGTCTTTGCCTGACTCTGTTCGGTTTATTCCTGTTACCGAGGATGGCAGTATAGGCAAAAAGGGCCTAGCAACCGATGTCTTACCTGATTTCCTGGATTGGGCTGACCAGGTTTATGCTTGCGGACCAATAGATATGTATAAGACGATGTCAGGCCTAATTTGTTATTCTGAGGGGTTAGCCGAAGTCCTGAGCAAAGCGAAGGGACAGCGACCGAACAATCTCAGTCAGGATAAAGTCCGCGAAGAGTCTAAGCTAAAGAGATGCCAGGTTTCTCTTGAAGTGCGAATGGGGTGTGGCATTGGAGCTTGCTATGGCTGCACTGTGAATACAAGGAAAGGACTAAAGAAAGTGTGTCACGATGGACCGGTATTTGAATTAGATGATATTCTGTGGGAGGAGGTAAGAATATGACCATAGTTACTAAAGACATCGCCTTGCAGACAAAGGGAAATTGCGACATCCTCGATATAACCTCTCAGGTAGCAAGGAAGGTAGAGGAAGCGGGGGTTAACAGCGGCATAGTGACTCTGTTCACAAGTGGCTCAACAGCCGGGATAACGACTATCGAATATGAGCCAAGGCTTCTTTCTGATTTTGAAAGCATGTGGGATAGAGTAATACCTCAAGATATTCCCTATGAGCACAACAAAACTTGGGGAGATGGGAATGGTCACTCTCATGTGCGCGCTTCTATGCTCGGCGCCTCACTGACCATACCCTTTGTAAACAAAAGACTAACTCTGGGCACCTGGCAGCAGATAGTTTTCCTCGACTTTGATAATCGTCCAAGGTCGCGTAAGATGGTGCTCCAGATTATGGGCGAATGAAGATGTTGGCTGCGAGGAATAAGGTGCGGAAGCAATCTCGGTATGGTGGCTTTTCATGAGATTGCCACGCTTTGCTCGTTGCTAACACCGTGTGTAGACCGAGCCCCATTTTTTAAATCCTAAAATCAATGGGATAAAAGCCATGTCGGCTAGCTCAAACAAATGGATAGTGCTTTCAGCCTTGATGCTTGGTGGTATCATGGGACCCATTGATGGCAGCATCGTCAATGTAGTTTTACCCACCGTAGCCAATTTTTTTGAGGCTGAGATTGCCACTGCCCAATGGGTGCCCATGATTTATTTCCTCACCATAAGCAGCTTGCTCCTGTTTTATGGTCGACTAGGCGATATCTGGGGATATAAAAGGGTCTATCTCTACGGTCTTGGTAGTTTTGTTATCACTTCGGCTCTATGCGGTTTATCACCTAGCATCTACTGGCTCATCATATTTCGGGCGCTTCAAGGTTTAGCCGCAGGCATGATGATGTCCGTTCCTTATGCCATAATAGTGCGTGCTTTTCCCGACACCGAGCGAGGCAAGGCTCTAGGTGTCAACGCTATCGTGATAGCCCTGGGTCTAGCTATAGGCCCGTCACTAGGCGGCTTTATCACTGCTCACCTGGGATGGCGCTTTATATTCTTTATCAACGTGCCCATCGGCATTGCCGCGGTCATCTGGGGCTCTCAGGTTATACCAGATGAGAAGGGGAAGCCAGGCGGGCTAGATATTCCCGGGACTGCCTTAGCTTTCTTAGCCTTATCATCCCTTCTTCTTTTGGTCAACCGAATTCATAGATGGGACATCCTCTCCATAAGCTCCACTTGCATATTTGTCTTATGCGCAGTTGGCTTTATCTTTCGGGAGAAAAGCACGACTCAACCCATGCTCCACTTGGGCTTATTTTCCAACCGCCTGTTCTCTCTAGCTAACTTGAGTGCCTTGCTAAATTTCATGTCCCAGTATACCTTGGTATTTGTCACACCCTTTTACCTTCAAAGGGCGTTACATTACACCCCTGACGAAGTGGGGTTGGTGATGACTTCGTTTCCCTTGGTAGTTCTGGTGGTGGCGCCATTTGCCGGCAGCCTTTCTGACCGAATTGGCTCTAGATTTCTTTCTTGCGCTGGGGCTGCAATCTGTGCCCTGAGTTTGGTCTTCTTAAGCCGACTCGAAATATCCCAGAGCTCAGTAAGCGTTGCCTGGAGATTGGGATTGTTTGGCTTAGGCACAGGCATGTTTCAATCTCCCAATCACAGCACGGTTATGGGCAATGCTCCCAAACCCCATCTTGGTATAGCTTCAGGAATATTGGCTACCATGCGGAATGTGGGCATGCTCCTGGGTATTGCCACTGCCGGAGCCGTGCTTTATAGCTTTGTGCCCCCAGAGATACTAGCCCAGCCCTATCTAGACGCTTCCCAAGTTGCCCCCTTTGTCTCTGGACTTAAATATGCTTATATTACTGGTGCTGTGCTTACCGGTATTGCTTCTATAACCTCGGTGATTCGCTGATTTCTATGATAGCATTTGAGGCAGGGTGCAGCACTACCGCTATGGGCATAATGCCCCATAGGGATATTGACCGGGCACTTGAGCTTGCTTTAAGTTTGGACATCCCCTTCTATCCACAGCTTCCCAATGTGAGCATTTACGAAGATATGTACATTCAAGCATCGCAAAATTTCCCTGGTATAACTATCGATTTTGATAAGGAGAGGCTCGTATTCAATACCGCAAGTTTTGAACAGGAACTTGATGGGTACTTTATGAAGATGGACTGCCCCGAGACCTTCGCTCTCGCCAAGGAGTATTCCGTAGTATTTCACAAATTCCTCTCTAAGGAGCTTCAAGGTTATAAGGCTATCAGGGGGCAAGTCACTGGCCCAGTGAGCTTTGGCTTTAAGGTGCTCGATGAAAGCCTTAAGCCAATAATCTATAACGAAGAGGCAAGGGCTGTCTTATTTGATTTCATCCAGAAGAAAGTCAACATCCAGTATCAAGAACTTAAGAAGAGGAACACTAATGCCTTCGTTTGGCTGGATGAGCCAGGGCTAGGTTATGTATTCAGTGGCCTTTCCGGGTATAACGAGCAACATGCTAAGGAGGATTACTATAATTTTCTTCAAGGGTTGGAGGGTCCTAAAGGACTGCACCTATGTGCTGATGTGAACTTGCCTTACCTGTTAGAGTTAGGAGTAGAAATCCTATCCTTCGATGCCTATCAGATTGAATTCATGCCTAAGGAATATGCCAGTAGCGTTGCTGAATTTCTCAAAAGGGGTGGAGTCATTTCTTGGGGCGTTATCCCTACCGAATCCACAACTCTGGCGACACAGACACCGGAAACGCTAGCCAAGCTGCTAATGAATTACTGGGAAGTGGTATATCAAAACACGGGTTTATCACCAAAGCAAATTGCCGAACAGGCTTTAGTAGCGCCAGCAAGGTGCTGTCTTAGAGACGTTGTCCAGGCTGATTTTCGCGGCGAGGCGACGGGGCTGGTAGCAGAACGAGAGCAAGTTTCCAGCGTTGAGGAAGGGGTTATTGAGAAGGCGTTTGCCTTCTTACCAGAGCTCTCTCACATACTGAGAGACAAGTATGGTTTGTGAAAAAGGTGGAGTGCCGGTTGTAGAAGCTGCCTTTGTTGACAGTTTGATTTTTCGACCAAGTTTTTTGGCAATTTAGTGTAAAATAAACATTGGAGCGGTTGGGAAGTAGGAGATGCAATGATAATTTTCCCATCTCTAGTAAGGAACGAAACATGAAGGTATTAGGTATCATGGGTAGCCCTAGAAGGCAAAGCAACACTGAGATTCTTCTTGATAAGGCGCTCGAAGGTGCCACGGAGGTGGGAGCAGAGGTGGAAAAGATAGCAGTTTCGGAACTCAAAATCTCACCATGCCGGGAAATATATGCTTGTCTCAAAGACGGCCACTGTGCCATTAAGGATGATATGCAGCGACTCTACGAGAAGCTTCTGGAGGCAGACCATATTGTTTTTGCTTCGCCTATATTCTTCTATGGCCTTACTAGCCAGGCAAAGGCGGTAGTGGATAGATGTCAAGCTCTCTGGGTGAGAAGACATGTGCTGGGTATGGGGAAAGAGGATAGCCGAATAAGGAGAGGAGTCTTTATCTCAGTGGGCGCTACCCGAGGTCAAAAACTCTTTGATGGTGTGGTGCTTACCGTTAAGTATTTCTTCGATGCTGTTGGGGTGAAATATGCCGGTGACTTGCTAATCAGGGGAATTGATGGTAAAGCTCAAATCAGGCAACATCCCACAGCTTTGCAAGATGCATTTCGGCTAGGTCAGCAAGTTGTGTCTCGGGACACTGTGCAGTGATTGTGCTGCTGCCGTTTGGCGAATCAATATAGGAGCTTCACACCATTGATAAACATTAGGTAATGCTAGTAAAGGTGAACGAGAATCTTGAGGTGAAAGTGACACTGCAGACTCTTGACAAATTCTCAAATCTCGCTTACTTGACAAGCAGCCTGGCTTTGTCTATTGACTAACTAATCTCGTTGCCTACTTTGCCTTAAGGGGGAGTGATAATGTGGCTGCGATTGAGGGCACACGTACATGAAGTGCAAGCGAGAGACACCACGCAAAATAGTAGCTTGGGCAGGCTGCTTGGTATTTATGCTTAGCAGCTCTCTTGTTTTCTAATTGTTGGCAGGGGGCAGAGCAGGCTGCTTACCATAATTAAAGGAGGCTGTTTAAAAATGTAGTCGCCCAATTTATTGGGCTATGAGAGCCTGATGTGTCAGGCAACTACAAAAATTTTGGGGTGAAGACTTTCCAAAACGCCCAAAATTGAACGAGAAATCGAAATTAAACAGCCTCAATTAGTGAAAGGAGGTGTCCAACAATGGCAATTGACCCAGTTTGTAAGATGAAGGTAGAGGAGAGCAAGGCAGCAGCAACCTCGGAGTACAAAGGGAAGAAATACTACTTTTGCTCTCTCGGTTGCAAGAAAGTCTTCGACCAGAATCCCGCGAAACACATCACTG
>Ga0172363_10001762_pt1 | contig 17469 bp, 17 predicted proteins | sample LakKivs2_kivu2a2_FD_114541 | JGI IMG/M metagenome (GOLD analysis project Ga0172363, IMG submission 114541) | Sediment microbial communities from Lake Kivu, Rwanda - Sediment s2_kivu2a2 | ecosystem: Environmental > Aquatic > Freshwater > Lake > Sediment | place: Rwanda: Western Province, Lake... | reverse complement strand
GTGGCCAGGTCAGAACCTAATAGAGCGACATCGGGGAGATTAGCTTCAATCATCTCCAGGGCATTCTGAGTTAGGTCACATTCCAATACCTCCAGGTCAGGTTGTTGAGACAGTGTTTGACGGACTCCGGCTCTGAAAAATGCTTGCTCATCAATTATCATCACTTTGATCTTATCCATCATCCACCTCCTGTTTAAAATTTACTTCTTTAATTCAACCATCCTCTTGATTATTCAGATTTAGCTCCGGTGATTCATCGTATAACATAATCCTCTTTGGTGTCAAGTTTATCTTATATCACCCCGCCACTGCCAATTATCTTGGGGGCTTGACAAGTATCATTGGGGTAGTATAATAGTAATAGGCTAAAAGTAATAGATGGTGGTGCGATATAATGAATCGGCGAAGGTCTAATATAGAGATAATAGCTGATATGCTCAGAGTGGGGGAAAATGGTGCTGGGAAGACGGAGATTATGTATAGCGCCAATATGAGCTATGCCCAGATACAAAAATATCTGGGTTTCCTCTTGAGTCGCGGGTTTATTAACAAAGTGAAAGTGGGAAATCCCGTAGTGACCTATCAAGTAACGGAGAAGGGAGGAGAGCTGCTCAGAAATATAAATACCATAGTAGAAATCCTCGAGTTCCGAAATGGCAATGGGGCTTGAGGCTCGAATATTGTGGGGTTATAGAGGGGTGCCTGAAAGTAGATTGAGGTCACCCCTTGTTTAGCATAGAAATCAAAGGAGTGCTATATATGAGAGGTGTAATATATGTCTGAAAAAAGGATGCTAATAGTAGATACTGAGCTGGTGAAAAAGATAGACGACAATCGAGGTGATATAGGCCGCTCTGAGTTCATCAACTTTCTTATTGAGAGTCAGTTTAAGGAAGAAAGTAAAAAGAAAGACGGCGTAACCCGAGAAGAATTTCACCAGTTTCAGGAAGGAACGAAAGAGCTATTGCGCAATTTCCTGGAATTCTTTATCAGCTATGGATTGGAGCTAGGCAAGCAACCAGGCGATAACGAATTCGAACAATTAACGCGAAAGCTGCAAAGTCTAGGTGGCTCGGCCAAAGTAAAAAGTTCCTGAGTTTTTACCTCGCATTTTTCTCCGCAATCACATTCTCCACAGCTTCAAATAGAACTATCTTCTAGAACATAATCTCTTCCCAAGTTTCCTCAGCCTTGTCATAGTATCTTCAGAACAATGATGTTTCCCTTGTTATTCTGAAGGAGGCGAAGATAAGGAAGAACCATGGTCCTTCTTTGCCCCGATTGTCGGGACAAAGAAGGGCAGCTCTATTGTCATTCTGGATGTAGCTGGACGTTTACAAAGACGCTGAATGACATAGAGGAAAGCAGGAGGTGTAGCTATGACAAGACCAATTGATTTAATGCGACAAGGCAGGAAAGAGGAGCTGTGGCAGATGTGTTGTGGCTTTCTTAACCTCAGCCTGGAGCAGTTTATGGACATACAGAAGAGACTGCTTTTGGAACAAATTGAATTACTTAAAAACAGCGACCTGGGAAGAAGGGTGATGCGTGATGCCATGCCTGAGACCGTAGAAGAATTCCGAGAACAGGTGCCACTAACCACCTATGCTGATTATCTTCCTGAGCTTGTGGAAAGAAGGGAAGATGTGTTGCCGGCAAAGCCTGCCGCATGGGTGCATACTGAGGGAAGGATTGGTGAATATAACTTTAAATGGGTGCCTTTACCAGAGAGATTTTTACACGACTTTGAGCAGGTGTCTGGCGGCGTTGGGCTTATTGCCTCTTGCAATTCTCATGGCAATTTTGTGGCGAAAGAGCATTTGAGACTATTAGCTACCATGGGGACGCCTGATTACGGGTCAGGTATGGTGGCATATCTGGTTCAACGGGCATTGGGCTGCGACCTCTTCCCGGACAATGCAACAGAAATGAAATTTCAAGAGAAGCTAGAAGCTGGTTTCGAAGAGGCTTTAACTCAGGGTCTTGACGCTCTTGGTGGTTTGCCCTCTGTCTTAGTTTTTGTGGGAGAGATGTTCAAACAATCAGCAATAAGGAAGAACGCTCGATTACTGCTATCCCACCCGAAGGCATCTGCTCGTTTAGCAAGAGCGTTAATTAAGAGCAAGCTGGCTCGTCGCCCCATATTGCCTAAAGACCTATGGTCGGTCAAGGTAGTGGTGGGGGGAGGAGCCGATAGCGCTGTATTCGGGGAAAGAGTGAGAGAGTTGTGGGGAAGGCAACCTCTGGAGATTTACGGTGGTACTGAGGGCGGAGTCTATGCCACTCAAACCTGGGACTATGAAGGCATGACCTTTATTCCCAACCTCAACTTCTTTGAGTTCGTTCCTGAACGGGAATGGTTCAGATGGCAAATGGACCACTCTTACCAACCCAAGACTATCTTGCTGGATGAAGTAAAGGCGGGTGAAAATTACGAGATAGTCATCACTAATTTTCATGGCGGCATTCTGACCAGGTATAGAATAGGCGACATGATCAGGATAACCTCCCTCCGAAATGAAAACCTGGATATTGATATTCCCCAGATGGTATTCCATGACAGAGCTGATGACCTCGTCGATATAACTTATCTTGGTCGGCTGCCAGAGAGGATAATCTGGGAGGCAATTGAAAATGCTAACATTCCTTATGTAGATTGGGCAGCACGCAGAGAAATAATTGCTGAGAAACCGGTACTACATATCTATCTGGAGCTTAAGGATAACTATATTGCCAGTGAAGAAAACCTGGCGACAGCAATATTGGAGCAATTCAAGAAACTGGATAGAAAATATCGGGTTAATTTCTTCCGGTTGATTGATGGTATAGAGTCTGTGCTGGACTTGAAACCTGTAGAGGTTACCTCGCTTCCCCGGGGCGCCTTCTTCAATTATATCTCGCAATGGCAGGATAAGGGTGTAGCCCCGGGTGAACAGAGGCTGCCCCGTGTTAATCCGCCCGAGGAGGTACTTTCTTTGTTAAGAGTTCCCGGAGTTGTGGTTGAGGCTGCGCCGGTAACTGAAAGCGAACGTTCCGCTGCTCGATAACACTGGCATAGTTTAGAGAAAAGCAGGACGCCTTGCCAAGGCAAGGAGGGCAAGGTTTTAACCTCGTCTTTCGTTTATCACTCTAAGTCTTTCGCAGATTCATCGCTTGTAGCCCAGAATGAAGGTGTTTAAAAACGTAGTGCGAGGCTTCAGCCTCGTGCCGCACAACCCTGAAGGGTCGCACTACAGACTTCAGAGGGGAAGAATTTCTTGAACAGTCGAGGCAAAGCTAAAGCCAAAGCTGGGGTAAAATTGAAGGACTTTAGAATGGGAAAAGTGTGAAACTTCAAGCGTGCCCTTGCGTTGGGAAAGCACGTGCTTGAAAACACCCAGTACTTTTGGGAATTACTATAGTCTCTCTTGACAGCCTGCAAATTTATGTCAATAATAGCCTTATAGTTGGAGAGGCTGATATCATGAATATTGAGGCTATTATTCCTTTAATTGCCACCATTGCGTATATCCCCTTATTTGCTATCTTGCTGTCTAACCGTCCGTGGAATAGAAAACGAAAATTTTTCTTTCTATTCCTTATTGCAGCAGCCTTTTGGAGCTTCAGCAGCTTCCTTCATCGCAGTAACTTTGGAATTCAAAATAAAGAACTCGAAGTTAAAATTGTTATTTGTATTGCTATCTGGATAGTGGTCCAACTCCATTATTTTGTCCTCTCTTTCTACAAGTTTGAGCGCATCAAGGCGCCCTGGGCTTATCTTTTTTTGGTAGCTACCATTATCCTGGCAGCGCTTGATTATATCCCAAAAGAAGTGACAGTCACCACCAGTGGCATCAGTGTTGATTATGGCCCCTGGATTCTTGCTACAGGCCTTCTTTTTCTTTTCACGCTAGGCATGAAGGATATATATTCTCTGATACGAAGGTACAGGCTCTCACCCGACCCGGCGGAGCGCAATCAGATTATTTATTTACTTGCCGCTATTATTATCCTGACGATGTTCCTATTGAGCTCCTTTGTTTCTAGGCTAGATAAATATGCTGTACCCCATATTGGCAACTTTGCTATTGCCTGTGTTTTAACCTATGCTGTTGTGACTCTCCATCTGCTGGATATCCGGGTTGTATTCCGCCGAGCCTTTATCAATTTAGTTGTCTACGGCAGTGGGCTTGGCATAGTGCTACTAGTTTTCTATTTGATTACTGATTTCGGCGGCATTGAACCTAGCACTAATACTCTGGCAATAACTATAGCTTTGGGAATTCCATTCGTCTTCCTTCTGTCTTATACCGTGGGTGAACGCTGGCGAACGAAAATGGAAGAAGCCCTTATCGGGGCAAAATACTCCTATCGCAAAGGGTTATTTCAATTTATTGCCAAGATACATAATATTCGCACGATGGAACAGTTTGGTAGCGATTTCATATCACTCACTTCTCAATCTGTTGATTGTCGGAGAGCTTGCCTGCTTTTGCCACAAGCGGAAGATGGAGCTTTTGTTGCTCGATTTGTCTATCCTCCCGTAGAAGAAAATCCCATGGAGAAGTTGAAATTTAAGTCGGGTAATCCCATCGTGACTTGGCTGAAGCGCGAAAGCTCCGTATTACCTATAAGAAATCTCGCCATCCTTCCTGAATTCCAGTCTATATGGGAGAGGGAAAGGGAGGAGATTCAATCGGCAGGAGTGGAGATATTCGTTCCCTTAAGCAACATGGGGGAACTTGGGGCTATTTTAGCAGTTAGCGAGAGGCAAGATAGGAAACTTTACACCGTTGAGGATATTGATTTATTGGAATCCATCTCCGCTCAGGTGGCAGCGGGTATGGAAAAAGAATATTTCCACGAGCAATTGCGAGAGCAGGACGAGGAAATAACCCTGCTTAACCGTTTAACTACAATTGTGACCTCCAGTATGAACATTGAGACGATATTTGAAGGATTCGCCCAGGAATTAAAGAAGGTAGTGGATTTTGATTGGGCCATGGTTGCTTTAATTGATGGAAACGAGCTTTATTTTCTTGCCCTATCAAGTACCACGAGTTCTCCTTGGCAGAGGGGAGAGATGATTCCTCTTGAAGGGACAGCTACGGAGCTAGTATGCCGGGAGAAGAAGACTGTTTATGAACCTGATCTGGCACGACACCACAGATTCCGGACCGGAAAATATCACTTGAAGCACGGGGCCCGTTCTATTGTTTATCTGCCCCTGAGTATTAAAGACCAGAGTATCGGGAGTTTGATTGTGGTCAGTAACCGCCCTGATGCTTACAGTACCAAGCAAATAAAACTTCTGGAGCAGGTAGCTCTGCAGATTGCCACCCCTATCGAAAATTCTCAGCTTTATGCCAAGGCAGAACAGAGGTCTCGTATTGATGAGCTTACCGGGCTGTTCAACCGGCGTCATTTCGAGGAACGGCTCAAAGAGGAGATCAGCCGGCATTCTCGTTATAGCAATGTGTTATCCATATTCATGATTGACCTGGATAGCTTTAAATCCTATAACGATATATATGGACATCCCTCTGGGGATATTCTTCTGAATCAAGTTGGAAAAATTCTCAGGAGCTCTGTCCGAAATGCTGATCAGGCTTTTCGCTACGGCGGCGATGAATTCGTTGTTATCTTACCTCAGACCACTATGAATGACGCCTATGTCGTAGCTGAGAGAGTTCGGGACAGAGTTTCGGAGGAAATGGAGGCAAAGGAAATTGCTGTAACTTGCAGTATTGGTTTGGCTACCTATCCCTCAGATGGAGTGATATCCGGTGAGCTTGTTACTGCGGCTGATACTGCTCTTTATTTTGCCAAGCGAACTGGAGGTAATCGAGTCTATCTCTCCTCCAAGATTTTGTCCGAGCCGGTGGATGAAGCGGGAATTTATGCCAGGCGTAATGGTTTGAGTGCTATTTATGCATTGGCCTCCACTGTTGAGGCTAGAGACCTCTACACGTATGGTCATTCCAGAAAAGTTAACACTTATGCCGTAGCTTTAGCAGAAGCGATAAAACTATCGCCTGAAGAGGTATCCAGGGTGAGTACTGCTGCCTTGCTTCACGACATCGGTAAAATTGGCATTCCGGATAAAGTGCTTAACAAAAAAGGAAAGCTTAGTGCAGAAGACTGGGAAGCGATTAAGGCGCATCCCAGATTAGGGGCGAACATCGTCGGTAACATACCCAATCTAGTTCCCTGTCTAAGCGGTATCTTATATCACCATGAGAGGTGGGATGGTGGTGGCTATCCTGAAGGGCTGAAAGGAGAAGAGATTCCAGTAGAAGCCCGCATCCTCTGCATAGCTGATAGTTATGCAGCTATGACTTCTGCCCGCCCTTACCGTTCTGCCTTGTGCAGTGAGAAAGTGGTGACAGAGCTCCGGCGGTGTGCCGGTTCTCAGTTTGACCCTGATTTGGTAGGTGTCTTCCTAGGCATCATCAAAGCTGGGTTTCCTGAGAAGGTGAAGATAGGTCAAGACCCACCCAGTGAATCAATAAGTCCGTAGTATGGCTCTACTTTGCTAAAGAACGAGTGCAGGTAAATGTAACAAGTGTAGCTGCCTGGCAGATGTAGCTGCTTATGAAGCGTAGCTACAGGTCTTTAGATCCGCAGGGCGAAGCTGAAGCATCGCCACTAGGGAAAATTATGAATATCGAGTTTTGTGCAGAGCTATGGCATTATACCGCTAGCGTTCTATGAGTAGTCGGTTTCTTTACCAGAACGCATATGTTGCGTGAGAAGTTCCTTACGATGGGGAAGCGGTAGGATTTCTCCGGGGACATAGTAATAATTTCCCACCCAGCTTTGGTTAATAGCTTTCTCATCTCACCATAAGAGAAAAGGTAATAGTAACGGTAAATTGTTTCTTCTTTTAGCCGCCAGGGGACTTGCTGCTCTTTGGATTTGAGCCAGAACCTTGGTTGTCCATAGTTCCACACGGTTACGAAAGCTTCGCCCTGGGGTTTTAATACCCGTTTCAATTCTACGAATGCTTTCCCCCTTTCCTCTCGGTCTTTGATGTGGTGGTAAGTTGCCACTGATATTACCCAATCGAAGGTATTGTTGGGGAAGGGGAGGAACAAGGCATCAGCGGCTATTAAGTTGACATAAAGATTAAACTTGGCAGAATATCTCAGAGCTTGCTTGAGCATAGCCGGGGAGGAGTCCACCCCCCAAAGTTCAAAGCCCTGGCTGAAGGGTAAGAAGTCTGGTCCATGAGCACAGCCCACATTTAGCAGCTTTCCGCTTTGCCATCTTGCTGCCACCTCTTCCAGCTCCTCTTTTAATAAAGGCCAATGCCTCACTCGATACCAGCTTTCAGCTATTTGGTCGAAAACCTCTCTATTTGTGGTCATAGGTGGACTCTGTTAGACTTTAACATATTAGAGTGAAATACTCATAGGCGCAATTGCTTGCGTTGTCACCTTGAGTCAGAGATATAACGCTGAGTGAAGTGGAGAGGAATTGAATGGAGATGGCATGAAGAAAGCGTCTCGAACTATTTCTGGAGTGACCCCGGTGGCGGTTATGGCCAAGCCATTTATCTGCCCCGGCAGATGTGTTTATTGCCCCAGCTCCCCCGAGGCGCCTAAGAGCTATACCGTGGAGTCTCCAGCGGTTCTCCGAGCTCGAAGTTGTGGCTTTGATGCCAAAAAGCAGGTGGAGGTCAGGCTCAAGACATTGGCTGAAATGGGACATGCCCAGGATAAGATAGAGCTTATCGTCATGGGGGGCACCTTCATGTTTTACCCCAGAGACTATCAATATCAGTTTATCAAGGATTGTTATGATGCTCTGAATGGCATCACCTCTAGCTGTTTAGAAGAAGCTAGAAAAAATAATGAGAATGCTGAGCGTCGCTGCGTGGGATTGTGCATCGAGACCAGGCCTGACTTTTGTGGGGAGGCGGAGATAAGGAGTATGCTTGATTTTGGCACTACCAGAGTGGAGCTCGGGGTACAGACTTTGGACGATGAGATTCATTGCCTGACAAAGAGGGGACACGGGGTAGCTGAAGTTATCTCAGCTACCAGGCTATTACGTGATTACGGCTTTAAGGTTCACTATCACTGGATGCCCGGTTTGCCAGGAGCGACTCCTGAGCATGATCTAGAACTATCGCGCAAATTATTTGGAGACGAACGCTTTCGACCTGACGGGCTCAAGCTTTACCCCACGCTAGTAGTTAAGGGAAGTGAATTAGAGAGTTGGTATCGGGATAATCGCTATCAGCCTTATAGTGAAGAGGAGATGATTGATTTGCTTATGGCTATCAAGGCTTTAATTCCCAAATATGTGAGGATTTCGAGATTGATGCGGGATATTCCTAGCAAATTTATCATTGCCGGCTGTAAAGACTTAGCGCTCAGAGGGACTATTAGAAAGAAGATGGACCAAACAGGTCTTCGGTGCAGCTGCATTAGATGTCGGGAATATGGGCATCGTCTGAGAGATGGCTGGGCAGTTGGTGAGCCCCGGCTAATCAGGCTGGATTATGAAGCATGGGGAGGGAAGGAAGTCTTCCTTTCCTACGAGGATGGGAATGAAACCCTGTTTGGCTTACTGAGGCTGAGGATAAATGAAAAAAAAGCGGTGGTCAGGGAGCTACACATTTTTGGTACTGAAGTTTCCTTGGGGGAGAGGCTGGAGCGAGCCGCTCAACATCGCGGTCTCGGTGAAAGGTTGCTTCGAGAAGCAGAGAGAATCGCCAGGCGGGAATTTAAGGCTGACAGCTTGCTGGTGCTTAGTGGCGTTGGCGCCCGGGAGTATTACCGCTCGCTTGGTTATGTTCTGGAAGGCGCTTATATGACCAGAGAGCTTTAAGCTGCGTGGGAGCCTTGAGAAAAATGGCTGTACCTATTACCTCACTGCGCTGTTGTTGGCAATAGTGTTTGAGCTGTATATATTGAACTCTAGTTGGTTTTATCATACAATAACATTTACTAAAAACGACTGGGGGATGTAGCCATGGCATACTGTCAATACTGTGGACGAAAAGTAGATGAAGATATAGTATTTTGTTCTGAATGTGACAGAAGTTTAGCTGGAGGAGATACAGGATGGCAAGAGTTGCAGATCCAGGAGAAAATTGATGAAGCGAAACACAGAGCAAATATTCGTACAATTTCTGCAATAGTTCTCGTAACAATAGGAATAGTGGCTGGCAGTGTTCTCTGTATCTCATCGGATGCGATTGGGCTTTTTGGAGTTGCGTTTGTTTGCTTGGGCATTGGATGTATCGCGTCGGCTGGTCGATATGAACTAAAAGTCTGGAAACTTAAGAAACAACTCAAGCCGTGAAATTGGGCGGTGTCGCCATGATTAACAAAGACGCAGCTTAAAAAACTGTATGGTGCAAGCCCTGAAGAGCCATTCATTGATAGTCATCTGACTTGCTGCTTGCCAATTTGTCCACTCTAAGCAAAGCCGAAGAACAGGCTGAGCTGTTTTCGAGTGTCGCTTATGATTCGACAATGCTTTGGCGTGAACTCAGCCGAACGCTCACCATGAGTGATTTGGCAAACAATTCCTTTGCCCTATATTGACATCAAGAAATAGGTATGCTTATAATGAATTTCAGTGACTATAAAAGCTATTTCATCAATTGGGAGGCTTGGAATTTGGTGAAAACAAGGAAAGGAGAGAGAGCAGATGGATAACGACGTAAAGCCAACGTGGAGATTAGCTTGGGGATTGTGGTGGAGGATGTTTCTTATTAGCCTGGGAATATCAGTAATAATCGGTGCAATTCTAACTGCGATAGGTTTATCACTCATATCTTGGCTCATACCCTGGACGTGGTAGGTTCTATTTAGCTGGTTGTTTATATGTATGTGATTTTTTACTATTGCGACAGACAAGTCCGCTGCTTTGGCGGTGATTGAGGTTTTGTGTATTGACAATAGAAGCCTTAAGCCGTATCGTTAAGTAAGAAGTTAAAAAAGAGCGTAAAAGGAGTAAGAAATGGAAAAAACTTGGAAACCAACAGTTGCTGGCATATTAGCCATCATTGCCGGTGTCCTTCAGGTGATTTTCGGCATAGTATTTGCCACAGGAATTGGCTTTTGGGCTGGAATTATTGGGATGGGATGGTTGAGTGCGATTTTCGCTCCGTTAATTGTATTTGGGATAATCGCGATTGTAGGCGGTATTTATTCCTTAATCAGAAAAGTTTGGGGATTGGCGCTTGCCGGGTCTATCTGTGCGTTCATTGGTCCTTGGTTTCTTCTCGGCATACTCGCCATTATATTCGTCAGCTTGGGGAAGGGCGAATTTGAGTAAAGTCCAAGGTTCTGCGAGTTGTGTGAATCAAATTTGAAAAGTTTTGAGGACAACAAGGAGGTAAGATGCAAAAGAAGTATGGTTTTCTATCCTTTGCAGCCAAGGTTTTGAGGGTCGTAGCGTGGATATTCTTAGTAATTGGCGTTATTGGTTCGATTTTTTACGGGATTGCGACGGGTAGTGCTGCAAACGGAGCTTTAGGTGGGCTTGCAGGTGGGATTGCAGGTTTTTTTATGGCTGTTGTAGGAATAATTTTCTCCTTCCTGGCTTGGGTGTTCTTACTTACTGCCAGGGAGCTGCTTTACCTACTTATGGATGTGGAAGAGAATACTAGAAACACGGCTGAGCGTATTACAAAAGAATTAAGGTGACATAATACTTATACCTTGGGTGGTTATGCGAATGAAGGCAGCAATATTTTCCTTGTTTGATAAGTTCATGCAAAGGCGGTGGCTGCTGATGCCCAGAAAGAAAACCCACGATGTTTCACAGAGAGGGGGGAAGGCAAACAAGATAAGGGAGTATTATTATATAAAATATACGAATAGTGCTCTCGGAGTCATAGCATGGATAATATTAGTACTTGGCTGCATTGGTTCGCTTGTTTGGGGGATTATCATGGGTGGAATTGAAGGTGGGCTTCGGATTGTGCTAGGAATAATTGGCTCATTCCTGGCATGGCTACTACTGCTTGCGGCTAGGGAACTTTTTAAATTATTTCTGGATGTAAAGGCAAATACCAGAAGCACAGCCGATTACATTACAAAAGACTCAGATTGATATAAAATTTTTACCCTGGCAGGTTATGCCAATCAAGGCAGCAACCTTCACTATTCTCCTCTTAAATGAAGCTGTGTTTCAGCCTTAATATCATCTCCTCAACACTGCTACCCTGTGCTCTGAGACTTTTTATAGCTTGTTCTACTTTATCGTGTTTATAGCTATCACCGAGGTCAGCTAGCTTATTATAATAACCAGTCCGTCTGCCAAACTTGAAATTGAGTCTTTCCTCATCCGGTAAAGATAAATACCTATTTATGATATCAAGACATTTCTCCTTATCCTCAGGCATTTTGCCCTTAACTTCCATCAATAAATTAAGTGTATGGTCGCTCTTAAGGTGGCTGGTAACCTGTAAGTTTTCGATGAAAACAGTGATTTCCTTTACTATCTCGTCCTCGGTTTGCAGTTCGAAATCCCCATTTTGCACCCTGGTCCATAACGGTATACTTGAATGGACATGGAGGCTACGCAACCTGATATAATCAGGGTCAATCTCGTTTAACACCCTGGCTGTTTCCCGGGCATGCTCTTGAGACATTTTCTTGCCTCCAAGCCCTGGCATGACATATTCACAGAGAGAAATGCCTGCTTCTTTAACCTTCTTTCCACCCTCAATATGGTTCTTAGCAGTGCACCCTTTTTCCATATAAGCCAGCAGAGGGTCATAGCCAGTCTCCAGTCCGATGTGAATCCTATCTAGCCCGGCATCCTTGAGTTCATTTAACTCTGTTAACGACTTTCTGGCTGCCGTATGAGACCGGCTATATGTAGTTACTCTATTCAAACCAGGAAAAGCTTTTCTCAGGAAAATAATCACTTCCGTTATCTCGGAGGTGCGCATGATGAGACTGTTGGAATCTTGGAGGAAGGCTGAGCTTCCTCCAGTCCAAAGCCATTGGGCAACATGTGACACACATTGTCCACGTTGCGACTGATTATAGAACGTTGCCGCTACCTCACTCACTCTATTACCATACCCCATTTTCCAGGCTAGTTCCTTGATACCCTCGCTGATAGCTTTAGCTGCCTCAATATCCTTCATAATCTCTGCCACTGGCCTCAGTTCGAACTTCCTGCCTTTGTATATAGGGCAGAACTGGCATCTATTCCAGGGGCAATTCCGGGTGGCCCTTATCAGCAAGGAATAAGCCTCACTGGGAGGTCTTATCGGGCCTAGCTCAAAGGTATGGCTCAGCTTCTCTGTTACTGAGTAACTCGACATTCTACGTATTTTACGCCTGCTGAAGGGGGATAGACAAATGGACTTTCATTTCCTTACCATGATAATATCAATATTTCAAATGAAGGAAATTAAAGTAATTTCTTTTGATGCTGAGGGGACAGTGGTAACGCCCGATTTCAGCCAAGCTATATGGCATGAAGCTATCCCTGCGATTTATGCCCAGAAGAAAGGATTTGATCTTGCTCAAGCTAAGAAGTGTATTTATGAGGAGTATAATAAAATCGGCGACCAAAGGCTTGAGTGGTATGACATCGAATACTGGTTTAGCTGTCTTAACCTGGGTTCTCCCGAACCAGTGATACAAAGCTGCCTGGATAAGATAGCCTATTATCCTGAGGCAACTGAGGTGCTTTCTTCTTTGGCCGGTGAATTTGAACTGATTGTTGCTTCTGGCACGCCACGAGAACTGCTGCATTTCTTATTACAAGATGTCGAACCTTATTTTGCTCGAATTTTTTCTTCTGTTTCACATTATAGGCAATTGAAAAGCCCTGATTTTTACCTCAAGCTATGTGAAGAGATGGGCGTTGAGCCGAGTCAGATCATCCATGTGGGTGATAACTGGCAATTTGATTTCCTCAATGCCCGACAGGCTGGCATGAATGCTCTCTATCTTGATAGGTCGGGTAGAAACCATCAGGAGTCTCTTGGCGATTTGACTGAATTAAAGCACCTTCTCATACCCCCGATATAAAATATGCTCCCACTTGGCTTGAGGACTGCCAGTTTGCTATAGACATTGTAAGCCATTCTGGGTTACAATTTAGCCCTTGATCAATGCTAAATCATAGCGAAGTACCTCCTGAAAGCATCTCCCACGACAACAGATTTGACCTGTCCACGACGGAGCTCAAGGAAATAGCTAAAAAGCTGCGCCGTCATGTAATCACTATGACGGCGACAGCAGGCAGTGGGCATCCTGGCGGATCTTTATCAGCAGCCGATATTATCACGGCACTTTATTTCAAGGTCTTGCGTCATAGTCCCCAAAATCCCCAGTGGCCAGACCGTGACAGATTTATATTAAGTAAGGGACATGCTGCCCCAATTCTATACGCTGCCCTGGCTGAAACTGGCTACTTTCCCGTGGCAGAACTGGAAACATTGAGGAAGTTGAATAGCCACCTTCAGGGACATGCTGATAGGAAGTTCACCCGTGGGGTAGAAATGTCATCGGGTTCTTTGGGTATGGGTTTATCCTTTGCAATTGGAGTTGCCCTGGCCGCCAGGCTGGATTCCAAAGCTTACCGAACCTATGTTCTTCTTAGCGATGGAGAGTGTGAGGAGGGGCAAACTTGGGAGGCGGCTCTTTCGGCGGCCCAATTCAAACTAGATAATCTAACAGCTATAGTTGACTACAATGGAATACAGCTCAGCGGGTGGATTCGAGACATCATGAACCTCGAGCCTTTTACTGAGAAATGGCAAGCCTTTGGCTGGCATACCATTGATATAGACGGACATGACTTTGACCAAATTCTGTCTGCTTATCAAGAGGCTGAAAAAATAAAGGGCAAACCCATTGTCATCGTTGCCCACACCATCAAAGGCAAGGGGGTTAGCTTCATGGAAAACAATGTGGCATTTCATGGCAAGGCACCTACCCGGGAAGAAGCCGAAAGGGCGCTAAAGGAGTTAAAGTAAATATGGCTGAAGCATCTACTCGGGAAACCTATGGCAAAACTTTGGTAGAGCTGGGTAGACAGAACAAAGACATTGTTGTTCTGGACGCCGATTTATCGCCCTCAACGATGACCAGCTTTTTTGCGAGGGAGTTTCCTGACCGTTTTTTTGACTGCGGCCTGGAAGAACAAAACATGGTCGGCATAGCTGCTGGATTAGCTGCCTCGGGTAAAATCGTTTTTGTCAGTAGTTTCGCCATCTTCGCTTCCTGCCGCTGTTTTGACCAGCTAAGGCTCTGCCTTTCTCAGCCAGAACTAAATGTTAAAATTGTCGCCACTCACGGAGGAATCACTGTTGGTGAAGATGGCGCATCCCATCAAGCCATTGAGGACTTAGCCTTGTATTGTGCTCTCCCCGGCTTCACCGTTATTGTTCCCGCTGATGCTATAGAGGCTGCTGAGTCAATAAGAGTGGCTGCAAGTGATTATGGGCCTTTCTACATCAGACTAAGTCGCCCTAAGACCCCGATTATTTACCCTGAAGGCTATCACTTTATATTAGGCAAGGCAGTGACTATGAGACAAGGCCAAGATGCAACAATTATAGCTACAGGAATTATGGTGGCTAAGGCTCTCGAAGCGGCAGATGTCTTAGCGAGACAGGGTATAGATTGTCGGGTAATCAACATGCATACCCTCAAACCCCTGGATGAAGCCGTTGTGGTTAAAGCAGCCTCAGAGACTGGTGCCATTGTCGTTGCTGAAGAGCACTTAGCCCAGGGTGGCCTAGGCAGTCGAGTTGCTCAGGCGGTGGCCAGAGAGAAGCCAGTGTCTATGGAGTTCGTCAACCTTGGTGACAGATATGCTGTATCCGGTAGAGCTGAGGAACTGCTTCAGAGATACGGATTGACCGCCAGAGATATTGAAGAGTCGGTGAAGTCAGTGGTCAAAAGAAAGCAACATCTCCAAGCTCGGTAGAAGGACTTATATCTCTTTCAGAGCCAGTACAAATCTGAATCGAAACTTAGAGTAACAGCATAGTCAATTGCGAGGATGAACAGTGCTCACTTAGCAGGCTTGTTGTAACATTTCGGCGGCTTATTCGTTAGAAGAGGTAAATGGGTGTACCAGAACAATAGTGAAGGTCAAGCATTAGATGAGTCTATATTAGTGCAGAAAGCTATTGGCCATGATGCCAATGCTTTCGGAAGGCTGTACGACATGTATGTTGACAGGGTCTATAGAAACATTTATTACCGGATAGGCAATGAAGCGGACACCGAGGACTTGACCCAGGAAGTCTTCCTCAAGGCCTGGCAGGCAATTGACAGATATAAAAAAACGGCAAGTCCATTTATTGCCTGGCTGATGACTATCAGCCATAACTTGGTGATAGATTTTTACCGGACTAGAAAGGATAGGGCATATCTCGAAGCCGAAGTTCTGGCTGACGATTCGGCGCCTGACCCGGAGCGGACTGCCGAGGCCAGCATCAAGCAACAACGTTTACGGAGGGCGATTTTGCAGCTGGGCGGCGATGAACAGCAGGTGGTCATTTTGCGGCTAATCGAGGATTTTGAGTTTACTGAAATCGCCTCTCTCTTGAAGAAAAAAGAGGGAAATATCAGGGTCATCCTGCATAGGGCACTGGTCAGACTCCGTAATATCCTGGAAAAGGAAGAGGGACAGAGTTGAAGTGGAGAAAGTCGAAAGATATATTCGTCAAGCATGTTAAGGACATTGAGGCAGGCATATCTAGCGTCGAGGATTGCCTGGACAGATATCCATTTATGCGTGAGCAACTAGAACCGCTACTAAGGACTGCTCTTGAAGTTCGAAGAAGGAGAGCAAGCAGATTTGAAAAAGTTTGAAGGCATTCTAGTCGAGTGTGTTGATGACATCAAGGCGGGCAGGTCCAGCATCGAGGATTGCTTGGACAGGTATCCGTCTGTGCGTGAGCAGCTGGAGCCACTGCTGAGGATTGCTCTTGAAATTCGAGAGCCGCCGGATGTCAAGCCCTCCCCCTCCTTCAAGGTAAAAGCTCGGGTCTGGCTTATGGACCAGATTCATGGCAGGCAGGCTGTAACAAAATGGCCATGGTCTCGTTATGATAGTCAGGTAATGCCAATACCGCTGAGAAGGAGGTTTAGCATGGCAAGTGTTATTCTCGTAATTATACTGACTCTCTCTGCCCTAGGCGGGGGCACCGTTTATGCTGCACAGGATAGTCTGCCCGGAGATACCATCTACACGGTAAAACTCGCTACCGAACAAGTGAGAATGATGTTACCGGGGGACGATGTTGCCAAGGCGGAACGAGCTCTGGGCTTTGTCGAAAGGCGAATGGGAGAGATAGAAACCCTAGCTGAAAGGGGGCGTCTGCAAGACATGAGCTTGGGTGTGCAAGGATACAACGATGCCTTGAATACGACACTGGCCGGGATAGAGCGGGCAAGCAATCGGGGACTGGCAACAGGAAACATAACGGCGCGGGTAGCTGAGGCTACGGCAAGACACCTTTCTGTATTGGATAAAGTCTATGATATGGTGCCGGATGAAGCAAAGACAGCTGTAGCACATGCCAGAAACGTGTCACAGACAGGGTATTTTCATGCCCTGGCTGCTCTAGCCAGGAATAATACTGTACAGGCGGTGGAGATTAACCTGGCTACTATGGAAGGGAGGTTGAACAGGGTTAGGGCTAGGGTTCAGAATGCAGAGGCAGTGCAGATTGCCCTGCAGCAGTTCGAGGCCATGGCCAAGTTCAATGAACAGATTTCCCAAATCGCCCAGGGGATAGGCCTGAATATAACCGAGGTGGAAGAGCTTGTTGCCGTGGCGACCTCAAAACATCTGGAAGTACTGGCGGACGTTTGGGCGAAACTGCCTGAACAAGCCCAACCGGCCATAGAAAGAGTAATGGCTAATTTGATGATACGTCACCAAAATAGGGTCGAGGCACTCAAGCAAAAAGGTGCTAAGGCTCCTCCATCTCTGGTGATACCGGAAACGGTACGAGAAAGGATAGAGGAAAGGATACGGGAGCGGGAACAAAACGTAGAGGGCGAGACAACACCTCCCGGGTCAGGTGTTACTGCCGGTGCAGGGCACCAGAGTAGCCATGGCATAACTTAGACATGTATACAAACAGTATGCGATCATTAGCTGAAAGAAATTGACTAAATAAAGAAAGGAGAGCAAGCATGAAGAAAATCTTATTAGCAGGAGTAATTATTCTAGCTGTGCTGGCTGCATCGGGGCTGAGTTGTGGAGAAGCACCGGGAATAGGAACAGGCACCTTGACCCTCTATCTCTCCGATGCGCCTATAGACGCTGAAAATGTTACAGGCGTCTATATCACTATTCATGAAATCCAATACCATGTAAACGACCAATGGACAACGTGCGAGGAATTTGATGGTCCCAAAACATACAACTTATTAGAACTAACCAATGGAAATTCCACTTTATTAGGTGAACTGACATTACCTGGCGGGCATTACAATCAAATCCGTTTTATGCTTGATATCCCAGAGATGGGGCAGG
>Ga0172363_10001761_pt1 | contig 17471 bp, 5 predicted proteins | sample LakKivs2_kivu2a2_FD_114541 | JGI IMG/M metagenome (GOLD analysis project Ga0172363, IMG submission 114541) | Sediment microbial communities from Lake Kivu, Rwanda - Sediment s2_kivu2a2 | ecosystem: Environmental > Aquatic > Freshwater > Lake > Sediment | place: Rwanda: Western Province, Lake... | reverse complement strand
GTCAACTGGACAGCCTTCACCTCCAAATGCATGGAACTGGAATATTCAAGGTTCAACCTTTCCAACCCAAAATGTAAGCTATGGAGGTTTTGACGATTGGTTTTCAATAGGTGGAATTCCTGGAGACCAGCCTGGCGATGTTAGGTCGGTAACCACCACACTCACCGCCTCAAGGGGTGCTTTAAGTGATATAGAAAGTAAGTCCTTCCCGGTTGCTAAAATTGGGCCTTTGGAAACAAATTGGGTAAACTCAAGAGGGTCAACGGGGTCCTTTGTTACCGATTCTATTTTCTTTGTGGAAATGAATGGAGGAGTTCCGTTAGTAACTTCGGATATTAGCTATCCCGGCAGTGAGATAATTTACAGTATTGGACTAACCTCAGGTACGCAGTCAATTACGAGCTTTCATACTACTACAGAAAACGCAAATCTTTATCTGACCGGTTGTGTAAAAGCTGACCCCACAACTGGATTGACAAATTCATCGGGATATTTGATAATCGACGAGCAGTTGTACTTAAGTGGTCAACCGCAAATCATGGATGGACAGTTCATAACACCGGGTTTGGTTAGAAAATTGTACTTCACTTCTCAGTCGCTAGACCAAGCTTATAATGGATCTGGCCTTCCTCGATATTCCTACTCAATCCCTCTTTTGGAAGAAATTGCCAATTCATTATACCCACAAACCAATTCTGGTCAAGGTCCGTCTTTGAATAAAGAGTTTCCGATGAATCAAGCTTATGGTTCAACCGACTCCCCATGTGTTATATCTCCAAATGGACTAACCGCTATTGGTGCGGGTGGTGCTATTTATACTGTCACACTCCAGGTTTATTACTTCGGTGGTGCAATACAAGATGCCGTAATTCCGATGACTGCAAACGCTGGAAATGGTAACGAGATTGGTGGAGCTGGTAGTTTCTATGTTATGCAGGATACGATGGGCGGAACCGGGGTCGCCTCAATGATCAATGCTCAAATTGCGTCTTCAGTAGCGGGAGGAACTGCTACAGTCCAAGCTTACGCATCGTCTCTTTACAATACGAACGTTGGAGCCGGGATTGGTCCAACTGCTGACTACGCTGGAATAAGCTTGAAGGTTAAATCCAGGAACGTCCAAAAGATCCAATTCAGTGATAATTCAAGAAACATAAACACCTTATATGGAACAAACGTTCCTCCTTTTGCTTTTGAAATAACAAATCCCTCACCAGCAACTTGTTCCGGGGTGATGCAAACATTGGACCTTACCACTTATACCCCAGAGTTTGGAACAAGACTAGAATACGGAGCTAGCATCTACTAAGATAAATACTAACATGGCAAACACTACACAGTTTATAAATCAGGGTGTCCTGGACTCAGCAGAAAATGTTTGGTGTGCTGGCCACGACCTGACTGTTTATAACGGCCAAGCTTGGACATATTACAATTACCAAAATTCAAACGTCCCTGATAATTCACCTTATTATGCAGATACCCGTAGTATTTCAATAGATCCAAACGATACAAAATGGGTTGGCTGTGCTGTTTCTTCGAATCTCTCGCAAACTTTAATTTTTACAGTAGAGGCCGGAAATGTAGAAGCCGGGGTTTCCTGGACGATTAGCGATTTTGGTTTAACAAGTAGTCCGAACTGGGAAGTACCAACTATCTACGCAAGCCCTTATGGCGATGAAATACTTGCTTTCGTCTCACCTTTGAATGGTGGTGGGGGAACCGGGGCAACCGGTAATGTGGGAGTTACCGGAGGTTATCTTTGGTCATACAACACAATAACACAGGAATGGTCAGAAGTTTCACCTGGTTACGTTTGGCCTCACATATACGACATAAAGGCAAAAGGAAAAGATGGGGTAAATTGGGATTATTATCTGGCCACCAACGACGGTGTGCAGATAATTCCTCCTGGAACTTTGGATTCTTTCTATCTTCAAGATGGAAGTAATTACATTCCAAGCTTGAAAAAGCTAAATCAATCAAATTCCCCTCTTCCCTCTAATATCGTTTATTCCGTTTCATTTGACGAGGAAGGACATTATTGGGTAGGAACTGACTATGGACTAAGTTACTGGGATTCTGAAAAATTTTATAATTGGTTGGATCCCGGTAATCTATCCGTTTCTTTGGTTGTTGCCAGACCGAATGGGCATGTGTTTTTCAGGTGTGGTGACCCATTTGCAGTCCCAACCACCACAAGTGGTTTTTTTCATTTTAACGGAGATACTTTTACTCAATATACAACTTCGAACTCAAACCTTCCGTCCGATCTTGTTATAGACATTTTACTTGCTCCTGACAAATCAACCAAGGGAAGTTTGACGGTTTATCCCAATGATCTTTGGATAGTTTCAGGTAACTATGTTGTGCTTTTCGATTACATAATTCCCCACGTCTATGCTTCGAGCAAATACGAGGGTACAACTGGATGGAACTTTATTTATTACACACCAACAGCGACTGGCGCCACGACGGATTCAGCAAAACTTCCCAAGGCGGAAAGATTTGACTGGGTTTATCCATCCTGGCAGGGGTATGAAAATGCTGATCTTTCTTTAAATCATCCGGGAATGGATCCAAGAAATCTTTTCCTGACTACAGATTTTAAAGCAATAGCAGACGGACGTGCTGGTAATCAGGATTATTGGAACTGGGGGGAAGTTATTCCTTACGATCAGAAGCTAGAAGCAGAACAGATTCAGGATTATTCGTGGTTGAATGGAATCACTGGGGCAAACCAGATTACAATCTCGTCAGTGAGCAGATATAAAGAGCTAAATGTTTTAGCTGGATATACTGCAAACCCAATAACAAATTTTGGGGCGTCGAGCAATAGCGAGTCTCAGTTTTTGGTGCAGAATCCAAATCCAACTAACGGAACACCAGGAACACAGAATTTTGGCTTCGTAGCCTTCTACACTGATAGCGGACAAGTTCAGGGATCTATCCCATTTAGAGGTTATAGTACAAGAGTTCTAAGTGCAAAACCTTCTTTTGACAACTCCTCTTTAATAGTTCTTGGCTCATATTCCAGGTATGTAGAAGGTGGAAAATTTGTTTGGGGCTCAGAATATCCGACTGCGGCTGGTATGACCGTGACTGGTGTGACTGGTCCTACTGGAGGCCCTATTGGATTTTCAAATATTGCAACTCCAGGAATTACTGGTAGCTATGATTATCCTTGGATTCTAAATGCTGCCACTGGAGCCACTGCGGGGGTTTACATTCCCCAGCCCGGATTGCTAACCTCTACGATTGGTTATTTTCTCGCTGAGGTAGACTTTGAAATAGGAGATCAAATAAGTTACGGTGGTATTGATTTTTCAGGTGAAACTTTAGCATCAAAATTTTGCTTGAAAAATTTTAGAACTTTCCCTGGTGCAAATTCTTCAAACGACCCTGCGGGACATCCAGCAGGAACTTACCCAACACAGGTAAGAAAATCTGATCTCTCTATCAGCCAGAATTCTATCAGGTTTACTGGTGGTATTACTGGCGGAATATCCACGCTAAAAGACGAATACGGGAATTCTAACGATTCTCCTTCTTCTCCCGATTTCCTTTTTACTTCTTACTATAATTCATCCTACACCATGAGCGGTTTGGTTGTTGAGCTAAACTCTGATTTTTATTTAAAAGGTGGAACTGTTGTTGGAATGACTGGGGGAGTTTCTTCTCTTGATACAATTACGTCTTTGCCAAACGGACAAACCTTTTTGCTAACTGGAACTTCAAACTATGATTTGAGCTATGGAAATCTACAAGTTACACACGCAACGGGCGGATTCAGCTACCCCTGGTTTATTGTTTCAAATTCAAACAACCAGGGATTAACCGGTTCGTTTTTTATAAATAGTTCGAACGGAAATTCAAACTTTTCCTTATGGGAAGATACATCTGCAGGATTTTCTAGTACTAACAAACTGTACACGGCTATGCTGTTTACAGGTAATGCCACGTTGCAAAATTATAATGGTTTAAGTCTTTCAGTAGAAGGAGCCTCAGGGGCAGTAAATGCAGCTGTCTTTTCGATAACTCCTGGCGGAAAGGTATCTTTAGAATCAAATTATGAGATATTACCACAGTCTTATGAATCCGCTTATTTTGCTTCAATAAGTTCAGTGCAGGGGGTAAGAGAAAATGAATCTTATTACTTGGCGGTAAATTATGATACCACCCCAGGAATAACCGGAAACGGAAACGTGATAATTAAGAGGTCTGTTTCAGGAACTTTTGTGGATAGTTTTTCGACCTTTCCGTCTGATCCAAATTCAGGAACCCAAAGTCCATTAAAATTAAGTGTTACCCCAGATCTTAATATTTTCTTGGCTGGTGGTAATTTGGGAATAACAGGTCCGACCGGTTTACCTTATCCTGCTGGAAATCTCTCTTTTGTTTCTTTGTTGGAAAGTTACAAACCCCCTGTTGGAATAGATCTTGGAAATATTATTTCTAGAGCTGGATCTGGTGCTTGGACCTGGGTCGATGTACACAACTCAAGCAACGATTTGTACGTCCCTGTTTTATCGACAGTTTTCTTTTCCAATTACGACTCCTCAATCTTCGGAAAACAAAACAACCGATGGGTATTGAGTAATTCAAAAACCGGGGAAATATTATTGGACGTGAAATTCACTCCATATTTTATTTACACCTTTACGACGCCAGGATACTATTCTTTTTTCAATTCTGTTGAGGATTCTTTTGGAAACGTATATGAAATTACAAAACCAGCATTTATTAAGGTGGTAGATCAATCTATTCCAAAGGCAGATGATCCAAACCCATTTTTTGTAAACTCTGCCGATTATGGATACGTTCCTGCTGGTAAAGGTTTTGAAAATGAGGCGGAAAAGCTGGACAAGGACATGTTGGAACAACAAATCGCCATTATGAAGCAAAACTCGCAGCCTTTCGGTTCTGGACTTATCCTTAATAATGACGAGAATTCAACCTTCAGAGGTAATTAATTCCTGGGCTTAATAGTCCCGGTTCCTCCTACGTTTTTGTATTTCCACTCCTCGTATCTTTTGACGATTTCCTTCAGAATTTTACTTCTAACGATGTCTTCATCGCTGAATTGAAACTCACCTACACCATCTACACCTTTTACTAGATCTACGAATAAGGGCAGAGCAACTTTTTCGAATGCAATGTCATGCTGAGTAACGTCACCTGCCAAAATTGCCTTTGAACCTTCACCCAACCTTGAAATGTAAAGCATTAGCTGTTTCATATCACAGTTTTGAGCTTCGTCAAGTATCATCATGGTTTTATCGAAAGTCGCTCCTCTCATATAGGCAAGAGGTCTAAATTCTATAAGCTCGTCTTTAAAAAGCTGAGTTAGCTTTTCCTTCGTGATGATTTTTTCCATGGTAATCAAAAAGCTTTCCATGTAGGGACCTATTTTCTCGTGGACGTCCCCCGGTAAACTACCTAGCTTCTCACCAGATTCTTGAATCGGTTTAGTGAAAATTATTTTCTCAATTTCCCCTTTTTGTAGAAGCTTCAACGCTGTATAGCACGCCGAAAAAGTCTTGGAAGTTCCAGCAGGTCCCCAACAGAACGTAATTGTGCTGTTGAAGATTGTTTCCGAATACTGTTTTTGTTTTGGAGATAAAGAAATATCTAAGAAATCACGTGCTGCTAATTTGCTTTTTGCTGCTGGCATATTTGAGTGTTTGAAAATGATATGATATATATTTCAAAATTTTGAAACCAAAAAATTGACATAAAATGGCCACAGTAAGCACAACATCAATTCTGGGATCTGACTCCATATCCGCCTCTAGAATCACAATCAACTCAAATTTCCTTATTTTACAGAACTGGATCAATCAATATGTCGGCGTTTTCGCTATTGATTCTGTAAACGGGATCCTTGACCTAACTCAAGCATCAACAGGGAGAATTTCTGCTAAAACTGGTAAGTTTGACCAAATCATCGTTCCAAGTGGTGGAACTGCTTTGGCTCAAATACTTTCTTCTGGTGCGAGCCAATTTGTTAGCGTGGCAACCACAACATTAACGGCGAGTGGAGCTGCAACTCTTTCAGGTTCTTTTACAGCATCCGGAACGGCTACTTTCAGTTCAACCACAAACCTCAATGGAGCAACCAGGCTTAATCAAGCTTTCACCATACTAAGTTCAGGTCATTTTGTCGGGCAAAATACAACAATTGCTACTGGAGCGGCAACTGGTGCTGCTTTCCCGGTTTCGTCTTCTGGAGGCGGCGGAAGATTAAGCTCAGTAACGGTTCCCTACCAAGTAACAGGTTTGGAAGATGTGATTTATGCACGGTGCGGAAGCGGGTGGTATATGACAGTCGGAACCACCGGAGCAACTGCTTCAAATTTAACAGCAGGAACAAGACTTACAATTATTAATACGGGATCAACTGGAGGATTTATAGCAACAGGATTACAGAATAGCGGGGCTTATTACACAGGCTTCAATACAAATTCTTCATATGCAAAATATCCAACTGCTGGGATTACGTGTGACAACAACAGGCCATACCAATCTGCAATTACATTACAGTGGGAACCAAGAATTAGCCAAAACACTGGTACTCAGCAAGGATCATGGGTGGTGTTATCTTCATCAAACATGTCCTGGTCTTAATAAAAATCTATTAAATGGCAAAAACCCCTTTTATACGTCCATTACAAGTTCAGGGTGGTACTTTTTATGCTTTTTCGTCCGCGGCGGAGGATCTTTCTTTCACGTTTAATAATTCAATAAACAAATTTAAGTTTTCAAAATTCGCATTATTAAACATACCTGAAATTAATTCTGGAGACCCTTTGGGTAATTCTTTAAAATTGAACGCCCCTGATAGTGCTTTCATCGATAAAGCTACGAATGCTGGGCAAATAATTACAACAAACCAAAATGTCAATTTTTCTCAAAGCTTTCAAAGTTATTGTTTGAATCTTGAATCAACCATTCTTAGTGGAAACGATTATGATTCTACACTCAAGCAAAACATCTCTGAGCGTGTTTTTTGGAAATGGTTAAAGGAATTGGGCGGAATAAGATATCAACCAGCTGCTTCGACTCAGGTGGTTTCAACCCTTGACCAAAATACTGTTATTACTGTAAATGGCCTTCCAAGGACGGAAAAAAGGTATGTGGAGGGCGACCCGGTAGGTGGAACCGGATCTTTTGGACTAACTGGAACAACGTATAACCGTGTAGTCCAATATATCGGAAACCTTGACATTGTCAATTCAGTAAAAAACAACAATAACACTTATTCTGAAGTTTATGTCCTGGTCCCAACGAGAGATGGTAATACACCGACAGTTTTATTTAAGAATGTAGTTGATACAAACTATCCAATGGATTTCTCTTGGACCAATAACCCAGCAGATCCTTTGAATGATGAGTACTTGACAGGTAGGGCTTATGACGAATTAAACCCAAGCGGATTAACCAATTTGGCAATTTTCGACTGTGATGTTTTAGGACAGCCTCAGGTAGCTTATACAGATACCTCTAACGGTTCAACTGGCTCTGGAAACTGGTATTCACCTAGAGCAATTGCAAACACGTATTTTACAGATTCCAGTTTTACAGATCCCACAGCACAAATTCTTGAAAAATCATATCAAGGTGCTACTACAGGAAATGGATATCAGAAATATGTGAGAACTATCTTAGATTCGGTTGGTCTTGATTTCGATCCAAATTCTTACAAGCAAATTGTAGACGATCCTGCGATCTCTACTTTTGAGGAATTTAACGCCACTTCTCTTTCTACAGATTTCAGCTTCAATGCAGTTCTTATTTATTATGATGTATACGACCCTGCAATCCCAGCTGATTCTGCAACGAATCTTTATGGGGTTCTTTTCTTGGACGATGTCCAAGACACTGGCGTAGGAACTTACGAAATCCCAGGATTCCAAAAGTATAAGCCAAACCCTGTTACCAAACTTAACGGTAACTCTTATGGGTTGAAATTGAACATCAAATTTGATGTTGATATCGACCAAACCGGTGTAGAGCAGGCTATCAATGATTATTCTCCTTTCTCCTTGACGATGTTCATGGACGCAGTTAACGTACTTCAAGATGCTTCTGCAACACTGAATAACACTGCGGCAATATACACTGGCCTAGAAGATAGAGTAAGCTCTCTCGAAAATTTAGTTCTTTCCTCGGAAACAACTTTTAATATCGACAGAAGAATAACCGCAATAGAAAGTGCTTTAGCTGCAAATCAAGCTTTATTTAACAACACTCAAGCGGTTATGGGGTTAATCAATCAAAACTATGAATTGATCAGAGCTATTATCAATAATGAAACCTCTGTTGAGATCTCATACAACCTGAACTTGATCAAACAGGGACAGGGGATTATTGTTGATAGAAGCGTTCCTAACCAGCTAACAATTTCAAACGATAATCAGGATTATCACGTTGGTCCTGCAAATGGAGTTGTTAGCCTACAAAACGTTTCCCCAAACACAATAGTTCTTCAAACTTTTGGCAATTATGTGAAGCATGTTAACAACGGAGTTCCGATTACTTTAAGCTCCGATTTAGTAATCAGAATTGATGATTACACTTTGACAAATTGGAAACAAGGTCAAGTCATGAGATTTTCGTTCGGAGACCAAATTATTCCCGGAGATTTCAATGTTACATTTCTAACGAACGCAGTTGGTAAATACCCATTGACAAATCCAACTAACGTACCGTACTCTACCCTTATTTTGTCAATGACGAATAACGATTTTGTAGCTTACGATTATAAACCAGTGATAGATATAGTGTGTATTGATCCTATCAATCTCATTTTCCAAGTAGACGAGGTAGGTAAAAGTTTAACTAATAATTCTTAAAATTCAACAAAGCGTATATGGCAGGCACCCAAAATAGTATAAGTTCTTTAGTAGCACAATTTCTCAGGCTTCAAAAGAATTCTATTGAGATAATAAACGGACTGAACGAGGTTGCTACTTCAACCAACGAAACGGTTCAGATTGAGATGCTAGATGAGGCTGGCCTACCCACGAACTCCAGTATTCCTGCTTATGGGTATTTACGAAGCCAAATACAAAGACTCGATTCAAACATTCAAGCTTTGGCCGGCCTAGGTGAGAACTTTTCCACTGTTAGAAACCCAGACGGAACTTATTCGCAGATCTACAGGTCTCAACCATTGAGGGATCCTAGCCCATTAATCAATCTCCAGGTACCAAGCACATTTTCAACTAGGGATAACTGGTTTTTTGAAAGCTTTCTTTCCCCGTTATTATATGTTAGCATAGATGCAACCGGTCAACTTCCTGATGATTCAGATAGGATCCTAATCAAAAGAATCATAGCAAATACTGACACTGACGAAAAGAAAGCCTACTTTGATGCTAACCTAAACGGAAGAAATGATGTTGGAGAGCAAGAATTTATTAATGAACTGATCGCTAACGGGATCACTTATTTCGTTGATGAAGATATTGTCCCTTTACCTTTGAGAACCATAAGGAACAAAGGAACATTCAGTGTAATATCTTTTTATGATGACACTGTCAGCACAACAGATGCTAACGGACAAGTAGTACAAGAAACCCGCAGGAATTACAAATTGAATTCTGTTCAATATACAGATACGAGCACTGGAGTAACCAACGGTAGGACTCTAAACGTTGGTGATTTTCTTTTAACAGTAGATGGAACCAAATATCAAATATCTTCGATTAATATACAGGAAACTTCGGTTCAGCTAAAAAGAACATCTGGTTATCAAACGGTTACAATTGGTGTTGATACCCTTTCTTTGCTTTCGACCCAATTTAATCCAAGATACGTCGACGTAAACGTTGGTTATGACGAAAGACAGGGTGTGTTCTTTAAGAAAATTGACGATAACTACAATATTGTTGCTTCGACTTGGTCTCCTGGTATTATATTTTACAGTAACCAATTAAGAATAAACACCACATCTGGCGTTCAAACACTTGAGCAATATTATTTAACTTCAGTTGCTGATTTGGGCCAGCAATTGCTTGGAATGGCCAAAGAAAAGAAAATTGCAGCTATCAGTGGATTGGTCCCAGATGCTCCAACGATCGTTCCAACTAACTTTAAGGTTGTTCAAATCAATACGCAGCTTACCCAGGGAACAGATGTTCAAACATTGAACGATAAGGTTGCTCTCAAATCAACATTACAGAGTGAGATTGCTCAATTAGATACAGCTATCAATACAAGCCGAGCACAGATCAATAATGTAAGTAGCACCTCAATCTTGCCACAGGCAACTGTTTCTATTGTTAATGTTTCCTCTCTATCAAATACTTTAACCTCAAGTACCCAGAATACGCAAGCTTTGCAAGCAAATCTGAATTCGTTAACCCAGCAACGAGTACAAAAACAGCAATTGCTTGCTTCCGTGGTTAGTGACATTTCGACAATTTCAAGTAGTACACCTCAGCTAATTGCTGATCCAAAATATAGGGTAAGAGGTTTTTGGGCTTTACCAACACCAAAAATTAACCCAACCACAGGACCCCAGGCGGTAATTCAATTTATTATTGAGTACAAATACTTAAGCGACTCTGGTGTTGCACCGGCTGTACAGCAAATAAATTTTCTTGATAACAACGGTCAACAAAAAACTGGAGCATTCAGCAACTGGAATAGAGTAATCACCGATATCAGATCTAAGGTTTATGACCCAAACACAGGAACTTATATTTGGACCCCAGAAATAACTGATGATGCTGATGCCAATAACATCAATCAGCTAGATATCCCAATAACTAAGGGAGAACAGGTAGAAATCAGAATAAAATCCGTTTCAGAAGCAGGGTGGCCAGATAATCCTATTACATCGGACTGGTCAGAAAGCGTTACTGTTTCATTCCCCCCAGATGCTTCCACACAAAATGCTGCCGCTTCACTTTCTAGTAATTTAAGAGACGAGGCAGTCCTTACAATACAACAAGACCTTTCAGCAAAAGGAATTGATGCACTTTTATCACGCCAGTTTTCCAACGGAAGTAAAACATATTTCCTCGATGCTCCCACCATTGCAAGCGGATTTTATGACGCCAGTGGAACACCTGTTGATCTTTTTCAGAAACTTACAGAACTCCAGGATCAGCTCAATAGTTTGAAAGCAACCGTAGAAAAATCTGTTGGAATTCTTGAGGTTCAAATTGTTGATCAGGCAGGAAATACCCAGATAATAAGCGGAGGACAAACGATAAAACTAAATGCTGGATATTACAACCAGATTTTTGCAAATCCAACAACCAGCGATGCTGGAAAAATTGCTGCCAAAATTTATCAGATCAAACTCATTAATACTGCCGCAGGATTGCTAGAATTGGCTTCGTCACTTCCTGGCGGGCTGGACACGTTGGCAGGAACTTCCACGACTTACACTTTGCCCAATGGTTATGCCCAGAATTTGAGGTACGGTGAAATTGGAATCTCTGTTACATCTTTGACTGCAGCTGACATAATACCACCGGGATCAACAGGTAATGCAAACAACGAATCATTCCAACAATTGAGACAGGCATCTCCATATGTTTCGGGAAATGCAAACAGCCAATTCGTTTACCCTAGATGGAAAACTGTTGGTCTTGATCAGGATCTTTATTTTGTTCCAGCTAGTTATTCCAGTGGATATAATTACCAAGGCAATGGAAGTGGATTACCACAAAATGGATCTTCTTTAATTCCTTACGATCCGGCTGTTTCAACCGTTCCAACTGCTTCTGGTACAAACGGTTCAGTTTGGAATGGTGGATACACAGGATCAACAGGGTCCTACGTCGGACTTGGTAATGGATACCTTAGCGAATTTTGTATTCACAAAGATCACCCTGCACTCAAAACCGGGCAAACATTCGTAAACCTAGTTAAACCTAATTATTCTGGCGGGATCGTAGTTTATCCGTACTTCAGGCAATCTGATTATTTCTATTATGATAGCACTTTGGCTTATTATTGGACTCAATTGGGATATGCACCGGTTACAACAGATTTTGTTCAGGGCCCAACTGCAGACAGAGAAGATTCTATGTACCCATATAAACTAGGTTTTGAAAGTAATGATGAATGGCTTCTTGGTAGATACAGCTGCGGGTCATATCTTTTCCTAGGACCAGTAACTGCTTCGTCTGTTCAGGTCCAAGGATCAACTGCTCTTGCAAGCCAGTTTGTTCAACAGGGGGTAAATAATGCAATAATTATTCCTTTGATTTTCCAGTTTAGGGCAACCGATAAATTGGGTTACATAGGGGGTTTTAGAGCTAATGGAAACCCAACCAATATCACCTATACGAAAAAATTGGGAATTGATATTCAGGTTAGAAACCAGAGTCCATTTTCTTTCGACCTCGAAGTTACAGCAAAGTATAAAAATGATACACTTTCTTCGCCTAATTTCGCAACCCCAGGAGGAACAATCTTACTGTAATTCAAATGTGTAACTTAAAGAAAGGTAAAAATGGCATCCCCAAAATTATTCGATTATAATTCATCGTTCGGTGTCCTAAGAACAAACCCAAAAGTGACAGGTAACGTTAAAATTACCGTAGATTCAGATGGAGGTGTTTGGCTTAATTCATTAGATGCAAATCCGACTCTAAGTGATCAAAGATTTAAGAAATATCGAGTAACTGGACAGAATTCATATTCGAAAGATCTCTATAGATTTTTTCAAAATGGTACAATTTCTAACGATGTTATATTCCAAGTAGGCAAGTTTACAGACGGTGAAAACAAAGCAGTTGAATCTTTCTCTGCCCAGTATGATTTTTTTTACGGTAGCGGTGCTTCTACTCTGATCGACCGAAATTACACAGAAAACTTCAGATATTTCCAACCTTTGTGGTTGAGAAAAGAACTTCCCGAATTTTTCGTAATTTTTAAAGTTCCTGGTCCTTTAAGTTATCCATACTCTACAAATCAAACGTCTATTCAGAACGGGGTTCAGTACAAGCTGGTGCAAGATACAACCTCCTCATCTACCTTCCAGATAACATATGGAGTTGATAATGCTGGATCCCCTATAACTTACAGCGCAGGACAATTTTTTACCGGAAATTCTGTTTATAATTCTTACTTGGTAAGCTCTGGATCTGGTAAAGTTGTTGAAATGAATGAGCTGCTTTTTCAACCTGAGGTTGATGATGTTGAATCATACTTCAACACAAAAATCCTTCCCTATGCAACAGCTATTGCCACATATGATCTAAGGAGCAACACAACTATAGGCAAGTACATTCGTTCTATAACTAACGATCCCGCATATGCTGAAGCACCTGTAGATTTTTCATTTCAACTAAATTCTTACACTTATTATAATGGAGCTGATCTTAAAACTGGTGCTTTGACTAAGAAGGGCGAGCTGCTGTATGACTATCTCACATCCGCTTCTTCAACTCCGCAAATAGACTTTGAAAATTATGTAAGTGAAGGATTTTCTAGAAACGGAATAATAGCACCCAATCTTCTTAATTTAGAATTTTTATTTAACGATTCGGATTCAGATCTTTATTCAATCAATAGATACTTTGGATGTTATGTTTCTAGAAACAATCTTGGAGAGTTTACCCTCAACGGAGATTTCTATTATAAGTATAGAAACCAGCAAGGAAACAACAATCTTCCGAAGCCTTCTTTAAACAACGTTGGATATTTCAACAGTACCTCAAATAATTTTCAAAGCTCTACCACGGGTGTTAGAATGTATTACGAAGGAGCTTCCGGTTGGATACCAGGATCTTATGATGTGAACGTTTCGGATCCTCAGAAACTTTACTACATTACAGACAAGAACGAAAATTTTTATAGTCTACAAAGATACCAAAATTATAATTCTTCTAATGGTACCTGGTTAGATAACACCCCGGTTTCTTCTCAATTTGGTCCATTTAAGCCTGATGCTACTTTTGGAACAACCGGAACCTTGGGAAGAACTAAAGGAAACCTTGTACTGTCCGACCAACAGGTCAATTTATTAGATTTTACTGGGCCAGGAGAAAAAATAGGGGGATTCTCTGGTTTCATTCCGGGGGATAAAGGATTTGCAAACACAAACGTCGAGTTCTTACAAACCTATGATGCGTCAAATCCGGTAACATTTAAAATTATCTGGCCTAATGGAACTCAAGGAGATCTAAATGCGAAATTTGATATTGTTCAATCCGGCAAATTGGGCGGAACTATATTAGGTTGGAAGGCGGGTTCTTCATATAATACTGGTTCAACCCATTATTTCAATATTCTCCAAGGTAAAACCTCAGATATAGCTTCTTCTTTTTGCACGTGTATTTCTTCTATTAGTGATGTTGTCTGGGATTCTGCAAGCTCACAGAATAGCTCAATAATTAGAGTCAAAAATCAGGGGTCAAAAGAGAATGGGCAGTTTAAAATTGCAGTCTTTTCTGACTATGCTTCTTTTAGTTTAAATTACGCTGGGATCTGGTCAAATACTTCCTCTTACACAACAGGACAAATAGTAAATTACAATGATTATTATTTTCGAGCTTTAGGTACAATTCCCGCTCCTTCTTCGGGTAATTTAAATGTTGCCCCAGAGGTTGGAATTAACTGGGAACTGTATTTAACTTTCTCTGCATCTGGTGTTTTGAAAATAGCCGACGTGGATGCTTCTTTGCTTGCTAAGAATGTAAATTTCAGGGGCGGGACAGATTATGTTCGTTCCAGAGTAGCATTCTCAATAAACGAAAAAAACAAAGTAATACCCGGTACTTGGATAGAAGTTGAAAGCGGAAGGGGAGTAACCGGATCCGTTTCAATGATCCGTGAGGTGACAAGATATGTTGACCAACCTATTTATGATAATGATCCCAATAAAACTTTTGGGACTGTTACCGGTTTCCGAGGTTATAATGAGTTTTTAATCGCTGAACTCCAAGACGCAAAAGCCGTTATCGATCTTGGTTCTGATGGTAATTTTAATCTCTTTGAAATGTCTAAGCTCTATTCTGGAGTTTTTTCTTTCTTTGATTTAAAAGATTTCGACTTCGACTTCTTTTCTTCTACATATGGTGTAACTCCAACCCCGGAATACCATAGATACTTCAAACTCATCCCGGAACAGCCCGGGCAGATTATACAAGACGTCAAGTACTTGATAAGACAAGGACAAATCGTAGTGGATCAAGGAACACCGAATGAAAGGATTCTTCAGAAAGGACAAGCATTTATCGGATCAAATGTTGATTATTTCGTTGACTATGGATTTTCGATTAATGGCGTATTAGCTGTTGTTTTACCTGCTATTTTTAGTCAGGTTGGGTGGATCTCAGAATCCTCAACCTATGACGTTTCCCAGATTCAAGCCGAGCAAAATTTAAATGCTTTTATTGGATTTTATGGAATACAATCAATTAGCGATACAAGGCCAACTCCTAGCTCCTTAGATAAAACTCAGGTTTTTGAATATGGTAAACTTGCTACTGAATATGAGTACTTAGAAGAGAATTTTACTCAGACAAGAGCTAATGTTTCCCGTGTAGTTCCATTTATAAATAAGTGGGGATACTACGGAGGAACAGATTCAAGAGGAAATGTTTATCGATTGAATTCTTCTCCCGCTTTCAGCCCGACTAACTTCTCGCCTAGTTTTCAAAAGGATACACCAGATCCCGGGTTTTTGACCCACGAGTGGATGATTCTTGAAGGATTACCACAAGAATATCCGATCGAGGCAATCGGCGAACAGAAAAACTACTTGCCAGGTAAAGTGGATCTTGCCCAAATAAGAAACGCAAACCCTGCAAATTCTCCTTACTTTGATTCTTTTTTTACGGTTGAACCCAATGATTATCCAAGTCCATATAATAACACCTCTAACCAAACCAAAGAATTTTTCACACCCTTTACCTTCAACAGATCTACCGGTTTTTATGACACAATTTTTAGAGGGGTAAAAATTAGTTTAAAACGAAGAAGCACTCTTCCAAATCCACAGAGTGATTTAGATCGCTATGTTTTAAATTACCGGGGCTTTGAAAATTACAATTTTTCGGCTATTCTTAGGGTTGTACCTGAGGATGATACGATTATACAGTCTCCTGTTTCGTATGAATTGATCGAGAACGTTCAGCAAAAATGTGTTTTGTTTGTTACAACTGTTGTTATCAAGGATTACAGGGCTTTGCCTTTGGATTATTTGGGTGCAACCGGGGGAACCCCTTATCTGGATTATCTCCTTATGTACAGCTTGCAAGATAAGAAGAAAAATGCAAACGTTGGCCCAACTGGAGCGACCGGTCCAACAGGATCAATTCTCTATGAAATAGACGATATCAAATTATCGTCTGCACTGGATCTTTCTATTATATCAGAAAGCTCAGTTACAACTATAACCAATCCCGGAAAGGTGTTTATTATCCCAAACCCCGATTTCGATACTGATTTAAGGGAAGAAATCAATTTGTTTTACCCAATCGGATCAACCGGCAGTGTTGGTGTAACTGGACCTGGTAGTTTCTATGTCCCTAGCGAAAGCTACACATACCCTTGGCCGGTTGGAAGATCCCAATCGTTGGTAAATTTCGAGGCTATAGAACCTCCTTACTACGAGTTTGATATTCCTTTTGCTTTTTTGAGCCCGGTTACTATACCAGTTGGCCCTAGATCAGCTTACGCTGGTAAGCCTGTTTTTCAATCCGAGGGGGGATACAATTATTTCGATTTTATCCTGAAAAGGATTTCACTTTCACAGATCTTTCAGAGAGTAAATGGAGAGAGCCCTTACGTAAAATACACTACATACGATTGGGACTCCAACACTTCAACTACTGTTTCTACTTCTGACTATTTTCAAATTTCTTTATCCCAGCCTACTGCAATCTACAAAGCTAATGGATTGTACCCAGTGAAAAGTTTCTCTGGACCGCAAACTCTTGGTAGAAACGAGCCTACTGGATATGTATTACAAAATGGAGGTTCTTCATATGCTTCAGATATTCTCAGATATGGAGGATTGTACGAGCCTTTATTCAAGAAAATTTTCAAATTCAAGAACGACAAAAACGACACCATCGCAAGAAATCCAAGCGTCGATCTGAGTTTTAGGAATTGTACCTTTGCTCCTGAGCAAACGAATTTTGGTGTAATAGAGAATCTTTCGTATTCTAAGGTTTCTCTGGGGAAGAATATTTTAGAAGCCTCACAAAACCTTCCTCAAGGTCCTGTGTATCCTCTAGTTGGGCAAACCCCAATTTCCAACAAAAACTTCTCCGTTTTTCTATCGAGCTGGGATCCTGGGTATTACAATTTATTCAGCTCTGCAACTTCACAAAGCCCGGTTGCTGGGACGCGTTCAATGAGAGAGTATAAGAGTTTTCTCGGTTCAAAAATGATGCAAACGCCGTATACAATTACGATCTATACTTTCATCACACTTGAGCTTGCGAGAAATTCGGGTACCACAAACGTTCAGGCAATTAACACTGCAGCAAATGCAG
>Ga0172363_10001758_pt1 | contig 17478 bp, 16 predicted proteins | sample LakKivs2_kivu2a2_FD_114541 | JGI IMG/M metagenome (GOLD analysis project Ga0172363, IMG submission 114541) | Sediment microbial communities from Lake Kivu, Rwanda - Sediment s2_kivu2a2 | ecosystem: Environmental > Aquatic > Freshwater > Lake > Sediment | place: Rwanda: Western Province, Lake... | reverse complement strand
TGCCGGTACTTCTGGTATGGGCTAAGGCAGCGGTCTGTAAGTCATAAAGAAAATTAGCTACCGTCCCTCCCTCAATAAGGGGGGTGCGCTGGCTGGGGACACCCTCATCATCGCAGGGGCGGCTGTTTGGGCAGTAGGCTATAGTTGGGTCATCCCACAGCCATAGCTTTTGGTTAAACACCGGCTGCCCCAGTTTGTTGCCAATGGGTGAAGCTCCCTCCAGCACTATCTTACCATTAAACGCCATCATCAGGGATGGGATGAGGGCGCTGGCCACTCCTCGGGGGGTGAAGATTACCGGCAGTTGCTTGGTTGGTGCCGAGGCTTGGTTTTTGGCTAGCTCAAGCTGCTGAATTACAACATCAGCTACCTCCTTGGGCTCGGTTATGGGGTGGCAGGAGCTTTGGCTTTCACCGACAAAAAGCATATCGGTGCCGCGAATCAGACTACCCCACATGCTTAGGCTGAAAACGCTTTTCCTGTAATTTGCTTGCCCACCGCGGGAATTCATAATTCGGAGTGAAATTATGCCCTTGGTCACTATCGCCTCACACACAATATCCGGGGTATGCTCGGTAATCAGGGTGATGAGTTTTTCGCCAAGCTCAACCATTTTTTCTATCGAGGTCGACTCAACATTGGGGTCGAAGACGTTAATCTGGGGGTATGTAGCTGGCGAGGGGAGTTCAAAGCTGGCTGGCATGCCGAACTGGGCAGTTTCCACAGCATTATCCACCAGGCTCTGGCTGTCATCCAACTCGGTAGTAGCTGCATAGCCAATCCTGCCCTGCCTGATGATGCGTAGCGCCAGGCTTGTGCTCTGCTTACTTTGAATGTGCTTCAGGCGGTTGGCTTCAAAGTGGACCGGAGTTTCCCATGAGGAGACCATGAACACCTCGGCTTCCTCAGCTACCCTTTTGGCTTGAGCCAGGATATTTTCCATTCTACCTGCCTCCAACCAGGCACTTGCTGATTCTGATATGCGGGCTACCATTAGACACCGGCAACGGCATCTGCATCCCCTTGCCACAGCCACCACCCTGGTTCATCTCCAGGTCATTACCGATGGCATCTATATGGTTAAGGGTGGTGAAGACATTGCCGGTGAGCACCACCGGCCGCAGTGCTTCAGCCAGCTTGCCATGACGAATCATATAGGCTTCACCGGCGGAGAAGGTGAACATCTCCATACTGGTAGTGCCACCAATCCAGTTCTTGGCGTAGACCCCTTCCTTGATATCACCTATTATCTCATCAAAGGAGGCTGAGGCAGGCTCAATATAGGTATTGGTCATGCGGACGATAGGTGGGTAGTGATAGTTAATGGCTCTGGCATTGCCGGTAGGCTTTTCCCCCATCTTGGCAGCAGTTTCCCTGGAGTGGAGTCTGCCCACCAGTTTACCTTCCCGGATAAGGTAAGTCTTAGTTGCCGGCACCCCTTCATCGTCATACTTATAGCTACCCCGGAGTCCGGGTATGGCGGCGCTATCAACGATATTAAGCTCGGGGCTGCCAAATTTCCTGCCCAGAACCATAATCTGGCGCAGACGTTCATTTTCGTAGACATAGTCCGACTCTGACAGGTGGCCAAAGGCTTCATGGGCAAAGACGCCAGCCAGAACCGGGTCTAGCACCACGGTATATTCTCCCCCTTTTACCTGCGGGGCGGATAATAACTCCACAGCGTGCTTTGCCACCTCCTCTACCTGCTGGTGGAGACTACTTATCTGGCTGAAATCACCCCGGCTGCCCATGCTCAATCCAACCTGCTGTACCTCGCCATCTTCTGCGGCGATAGCGCTCAGGCGCAGGGTGATATCTGACCTCTCCTGCTGGATATAGCTACCCAGTGAACTTAAGAAGATGACCTTTTTATGGCTATCACTATAGGCAATTATTGAAGTCTGGAGCTTTGGGGTGCGCCAGATAAGAGCATTATACTCATCCAGCAGTTGCTTCTTTTCAGCCAGGGGGATAGTCAGCGGATTGTTCTCCTCAGGTAAGCCAATATCAACTATCGGCTCTACCGGGGCTAATTTGCTTTCTTCCTTGCCGACCAGTCTTGCCTGTTTTACTGCCAGCTCTATTCTGCCGGGGAGGTCACTGAGGTTATTAAAGCTAACGAAGCCCCAGCCACCCCTTACCAGGGCACGCACATTCCCCCCGATGGCGGTTGCCTGACCAATGGATTCTAGTTCCCTCCCCCGGTAGGTGATGTGGCTCCTCTGGTTCTGTTCGAGGCGAGCCTCTATGTAGTCGGTGCTGTACCCTTTAATCGCCTCAGCTAGCTGGTGGGCAATGGCTTCAATATCGGTCATCGCAGGACTAGTTTACCCAGTCGCCAGTTGGGCTGTCAATTTATGGGGGCAATAGAGAGATTGTTTAGAAACCTATCCCCCTGCCCCCTTCCCTTACTAAGGGAAGGGGGAGTGTAAGTAAGAGAGGGGCTTCGCCCCTCTCTAAATCTCTTCCCCCTCATGCTAAGAATACATCTCCCCTAATCATAGATTCCACTCAGGTACCAGCCGCCTGTTGACATATCCCGATAGATATCACAAACCAGACCTCGGTTGGTCTTAACCCTGAAGTAATTTCTTGGAATCTCCTTTCCCCACCACTCCTCGACGACACGCCAGTGTTGATATACCTTTGTTATTCGCTGTGACTCTCCGTTTCTGACCAGGGTTAACGGCACACCCTGAACATTGGCACTTACCTTCACCTCTTCCGGTTTTTCCAACAGCTTAGCCAATTCTTTAACCTCCGTTGATTTACAGCTTCCGCAAGACTCCAACTACCTTACCTTGAATCTCCACATCCTCCGGTTGGTAGTGCATTGGCTCCATCTCTTTGTTGGCTGGCTGCAGGCGTATCCGACCGGTTTCATGATAGACCTTCTTTAGGGTTACCTCCTGCTCTATCTTGAGCCAAACTGCAGCCACCTCGCCATCCTCTACTGTGCTTGTCTGCTGAATTAGGACGATGTCTCCATCATCAACTAGGGCATCAATCATGGACATCCCCTTTACCTTTAGGGCGTAGACCCCCTTCTTACCTTGGGTTATCTCCTCGGTTAACTGGAGTGTCTCCTCAGGGATGATAGTCCAGGTATCGGGGGTGGGCACTGGTATCGGTTCGCCAGCGGCAATGGTTCCCAATAAGGGCACTCGGGAAACGGCCTCTCGCTTTTTCTCAACAAGCTGGATGCTCCTGAATACTTCGGGGTCGCGGTGGATGTATCCCTGCCTTTCCAGCGTGTTCAGATGATGCTGGACTACAGATGGTGTGCTGATGTTGCACCCCCGGGCAATGTCCCTGACTGTAGGGGCGTAGCCCCTTTCATCAAAGAACTTGCGGATAAAGTTCAGGATGCGCAACCGCGTATTGGAAACACGAGCCATTGTTATCCTTAATACATTTGTTCTTAAAACAAGTGTATTATAAAAATTGCCTGCTTGTCAATAGGGCGGTCATTTTATTCTCTAGCCCTCCAGCGAGGTTAATAAACAATCTCCTACAGCCATAATTGACAGCCTCAAGCTACAGTGCTAAAATCCTTTGGAATTAGCGAAATTCAGCAAGTAATAGAAGCCTCCGTGGCAAAAAAATTCTGTACAGGGTATTACTTTGTTAGCCCGGAGGCGGAAAGTTTGTAGGCGCGAGAGCTAACACCAAGTGGATATCAGGTTATGCCATATAAAAAGGCAGGCTGTGGACATTTCTGACCCCAGGACCTTAGTTTTTCGCTTTCCATTAATGTGCTCTGGCATTATCTATTCTCCTATCTTGGTTAACCTACGGCAGGCAGTTATTGACTTCCCTGTGGGATGAGGAAGCTCAGTCCCGCCTTTGGAAAGGGGGCAAAGATGGCTAAACCAAAGGTCGCTTTTTATTGGTGTGCTTCATGCGGTGGCTGTGAGGAAGCAGTGGTTGACCTTAACGAGGATATACTGAAGGTAGCCAATGCTGTGGATATTGTGCTCTGGCCGGTGGCGCTGGATTTTAAGCGGAAGGACGTTGAAGCTCTGGGTGATGGTGAAATAGCGGTGAGCTTTATCAATGGTGCGGTAAGAACGGGAGAACAGGAGGAGATGGTAAAGCTGTTGAGGCAAAAGTCTGGTCTGGTGGTTGCCTTTGGTGCCTGTGCTCATCTGGGTGGGATACCGGGGCTGGGGAACTTCTGGTCCAGGGGTACCATTTTCCAGAGGATTTATAGGGAAGTCCCAACCGTAGAAAATCCAGACGGCACCCTCCCGCAGGAGAAGACGGCTATTGATGTTGGTGAGCTTACTCTGCCAGAATTCTATGATACGGTGAAGACCTTGGCTCAAACCATTCCGGTGGATTATTACCTCCCCGGGTGTCCGCCGCCGCCCGATTTAATATTGAAGGCGGTAAATGCCATTCTCAAAGGGGAGTTGCCGGAGAAAGGGGCGGTGCTGGCTCCCAATAAAGCTCAATGTGATACCTGCCCTAGGGCGGAGACAAAGCCGGAGAAAATATCAATAAAAGAAGTAAAACGACCGTGGCAAGTTATCCTTGACCCTGAGAAATGCTTCCTTGAGCAAGGGGTAATCTGTCTCGGTCCTGCCACTCGCTCGGGATGTGGCGAAACCTGCATCAGGGCTAACCAGCCGTGCCGGGGTTGCTTTGGTCCCGTAGATGGGGTTGTGGACCAAGGAGCCAAAACCCTTTCCATGATTGCCTCTATATTGGGGCTTGAGGGTGAAGAGAGGATAACCGAGGAGGAAGTCAAAAAACTAATTGATGGGATTGCAGACCCAGCGGGGACATTCTACAGATTCAGCCTGCCTGCTTCTCTTCTTAGAAGAAGGAGGATGGAATGAAGAAGATAACCATAGACCCGATAACTAGGCTGGAGGGGCATGGGAAGATAGAGATATTTCTTAATGATGAAGGAAATTGTGACCGGGCATACCTTCAGATACCCGAGCTTAGGGGGTTTGAAAAGTTCGCTGAGGGGAGGGCGGCGGAGGAGATGCCAAGAATAACCACCATGATTTGTGGGGTGTGTCCTACCGCTCACCACATGGCATCAACTAAAGCCCTGGATGACCTTTTCAAGGTTGAGCCACCCCCAGCGGCGAAGAAGATAAGAGAGCTGATGTATAATGCTTTCCAGGCAGAAGACCATATATTGCACTTCGTCTTCCTTGGCGGTCCCGACTTTGTGGTCGGTCCGCAAGCACCGGCTGGGGAGAGGAATGTTCTGGGGGTTATTGGTAAGGTAGGGCTGGAGGTGGGGGGGAAGGTAATAGAAATGAGGAAAAGGCTGAGGAACGTGCTGAGGATAATCGGGGGAAAGCCGGTCATGCCTACCTGTGGCTTGCCCGGAGGGGTATCAAAACAGATTAGCGAGGAAGAGAGGAAGACGATTATTGAGGCGGGGGAATATGCCGTTGATTTCTGTAAGTTTGCCCTCACCCTTTTTGACGATGTTGTGCTCAAGAATAAGGAATATGTTGACCTCATCACCGGTGATGTTTACTCGCATCGGACATACTATATGGGGCTGGTGGACGAAAATAACAAGGTAAACTTTTACGACGGGCAGATAAGGGTGGTTGACCCCAATGGTAAAGAGTATGTCAAGTTTAAACCTCAAGACTATCTCCAGCACATTAGGGAGCATGTTGAGCCCTGGACTTACGGCAGATTTTCCTACCTGAAGAATATAGGCTGGAAGGGTTTTGTTGATGGGAAGGAGAGCGGCGTTTTCCGGGTGGCGCCGCTTGCCCGGCTAAATGTCGCCGATGGCATGGCAACACCACTGGCTCAACAAGCCTATGAAAGAATGTATGAAACATTGGGCGGAAAGCCGGTTCATAGCACTTTGGCTTTCCACTGGGCTCGACTAGTTGAGGCGCTTTACGCCTCAGAAAGGGTGCTGGAGCTTTCGCATGACCCTGAGATTACCTCCGCCGACATCGTAAACTTGCCTACTGAGACGCCGAAGGAGGGAATAGGCGTAGTCGAAGCGCCAAGAGGAACCCTTATCCATCACTACCAGACCGATGACCGGGGAATTATCACCAAAGCCAATCTGATTGTGGCAACCCAGAATAATTCGGCTGCCATTAATATGTCCATTGAGAAGGCGGCTAAGTCGCTGATAAAGAAAGGGAAGGTCAGCGACGGCATTCTCAATATGATTGAGATGGCATTTAGAGCTTACGACCCTTGTCATGCCTGTGCTACCCATTCATTGCCGGGGAGAATGCCGCTTGAGGTGAATATATATGACTGTAATGGGGAACTAGTAAGAAAACTGGAAATGAAGGAATAGGGAGGGAGCTATGCGAGAGAAGGTGGAAGAAGCCTTAGCTGAAATAAGACCTGCGTTACAGGCAGATGGCGGAGATGTTGAGCTGGTGGATGTGAGCCAGGGGGTGGTTAAACTAAAGCTCAAAGGTGCCTGTGTCGGCTGTCCGGTGGCGACGATGACCTTGAAGCAGGGGATTGAGCGACTGCTCAAAAAACGGGTACCTGAGGTCAAGGAAGTAGTGGCTGTTTAATCGTAGCTGGGGGTGGGATAATGCCGATATACGAGTACTCCTGTTCCAATTGTGGACTTAAATTTGAACTGCTCAGAGCAATGAGCCAGTCAGGCGAGCGTGCCCCCTGCCCCAGTTGTGGAGGCGGGGCACAGCGAGTGCTTTCATTATTCTCTAGAAGTTCTGAAGGTTCACCGGCTTCTGGAAGTGGCAGTGCCTGCGCCAGTTGCTCAGCCACCACCTGTAGTTCTTGCCCGGTATCAGGATAAGGGGACAAAAGTCGGGAAGATGAAAACCCTTATTTTAGGGCTTGGCAATCCGATTCTAACCGATGACGCTGTTGGAATTAGAATAGCTCAAGAGCTTAAACAGGGAATCCCCAATCTAGAGGTGATTGAGGCGAGCGAAGCCGGAATGGCTCTCCTTGACCATATGATAGGCTACGATAGGCTCGTCATCATTGATTCTATAAGAACCGAAAAGGGGAAAGCGGGAGACCTCTATAAGCTTGAGCTAGAAGACTTGAAGCCAGCTGCCGCTCTCTCTTCCTCTCATGGTATTGATATTGCCACTGCGTTTAAACTCGGCAGGGAACTGGGCTACAAAATGCCCATGCATGTCGGTATCTATGCCGTAGAGATAAGGGATAATACCACCTTCGGGGAGAAGTGCACCCACGAGGTGGAGGCGAGGATACCATTCATAGTAAGGCAAATAGTAGAGGAGGAAAGGTTATGAAGGATTTTGAGCCCAAAATCGTCGTTTTTTGCTGTAACTGGTGTTCATATGCTGGGGCAGACCTTGCTGGCACCTCAAGATTAAAGATTAAGCCCAATTTCAGGGTAATTCGAACCATGTGCTCGGGAAGGCTAGAGCCTTCCTTTATTTTTTATGCCTTTACTAAGGGAGCCGATGGGGTGATGGTAGCCGGTTGTCACCCCGGGGATTGCCACTATAACAGTGGTAATTACAAGACAAGGCGAAGGGTGATGTTGCTCAAGAATATGCTCCCCCAACTGGGGATAGAACCTGAGAGATTAAAGCTGGAATGGATTTCTGCCTCTGAAGGGACAAAATTCCGCAGCGCAGTGAACGGGTTTATTGATGAAGTCACAGCGCTCGGCCCTCTGCAGTGGAATTTAAGTACTGAGACAATAGCAGAAAAGTAAGGAAGGGGGTTATATTGAGCCAGCAGGTCGCCGAGCAGAAAGCAGCAGTTAAGCTAAACGAGGAGTATTGTAGCCGTTGTTCTATTTGTCGCTCCCTTTGCCCCTTTGAGGCGATAACAAAGGATGCCGAAACCAAAAAAGTCCTTCTGGAGATAGAGAAGTGTCAGGTGTGTGGTATCTGCTATTCCGCCTGTCCGGCTAGAGCCATTGATATCATCTATTATGACTGTGGTTTTTTGATTAACTATCTGGAGAAGGAGAAGCGAAAGTATAACAGTGATACGTTGGTTATCATGTGCCGGGGAAGCGCCCCCGACTTTTCGGGGATAGAAAGGCTATTTGGAGTGTCAAAGTTTATCCCGCTATCTGTCCCCTGTGTTGGTCGCATTCCCGAGGAGTTACTTTTGCAGGCCATAGCTATGGGGATAAAGGAAATTTATATCCTTGCCTGCGATGAAGATTACTGCCGGTTTGACCGAGGAAGCCTAATCACCGGGCGCAGGGTGTTGGCGCTCAATCAGTTATTGGAGCAGTTGGGCTACGGAAAAGAAGCTATAACCCTGAAACGGCATAGTCTGAAGGTAAAACCGGATACCGACCTGTGTATAAGCTGTGGTAACTGTGCCTTCTACTGCCCTTATGATGCCGCTAAGCTGGACAGTCCGGGGGGGGCTAAATTTGACCTTGATTCCTGTCGGGGCTGTGGCTTATGTGTGGCTATGTGTCCGGCGATAGCCTTAGACTTGGAGAATTGGGAGAGAGAACGGATTTCAACCTTGCTCTCCAAGCTCTTGTCAGAAATGAAACCGCCAAAGATTTTGGTATTTCGCTGTCAATGGGCGGTTTTTCCTCCGCTGGATTGTTTGCCCTTCAGTCCAAATATCGGCACCATAGATTTACCTTGTGCCGCCAGGGTTGATACCTTTCACCTTCTGGAGGCGTTTCAAAAGGGTGTTGATGGTGTTTTGGTAGCCGTTTGCCCTGAGGATGATTGCAAGCTGGAGAAGGGGAGCTGGTGGGCAAAGCACTTGGTAGCAACCTTAGGAGAAAGGTTGAAACAGATAGGCTTTCAAGACAGGCTTCATTTCTGCACTGTGGCTGTGAGATACCCTGAGGAGTTCGATAGAGAATTACGGCAGTTTAGCCAGAGAATAGAAGCTATTGGTTCAAAGAAGGAAGGGAAATGATAGTAACAGCACAAAAGCCTTTGGATGAGATTTTAGATTCTATCTCCCCCTATAGTAATATCTTGATAGCTGGCTGTGATGGCTGCACCCAGCCGCCAAGGGGCTTAAGGGAGGCAAAGACCTTGAGCCAGCTGCTTGAGCTTGGTGGCAGGCTGAGGGATAGGAATTTCGCCTTTAAAGTAACCACGGTGGTGAAACAGTGTGATTCCTTTCTAACCGCTTCGGCGCTTAAGCCTCAGGTGGATGATGTTGACGCGGTGCTCTCTTTAGCCTGTGGAGCCGGGGTGCAAACTGTAGCTGAACTTTTTCCTGACCTTGCTGTCCTTCCCGCGCAAAACACCCATTTCATCGGTGTGGAGGACAGGGAGGGAGGGATTTTGGAGGAAAGGTGTGTTGGCTGTGGAGATTGCCTCCTCGTCCTGACCGGCGGTATCTGCCCGGTTACTAGATGTGCCAAGGGATTACTTAACGGTGCTTGTGGCGGTGCCAGAAATGGTAAATGCGAGATGAACCCGGCTAAGGACTGTGCTTGGGAGCTTATCTTTCAACGTTTGGCGAAACAGGATAAGCTAGACCTCATTAGGGAATTTCGTCCTCCTAGGAATTACCAGCTTAAGGCTTGGCGACTCACGCCGTAGCCGACTCAGTGGGCGGGAAAATGTTGCTGACCAGAGTAGGGAAATTGGCGAGGATAAGTGTGCGGGGGGTGGTGCAGGGGGTTGGCTTTAGACCCTTTGTCTATTGGTTGGCTCACGAGCACCATTTGACGGGTTGGGTGCGCAACACCTCAGGTAGTGTGGAGATTGAGGTGGAGGGGAATGAGGAAGCCGTGGGGAATTTCCTCACTGACCTTGAAGCTAAAGCCCCACCTATGGCACACATCGAGAAGGTGGAAGTCAGTTTCCATCCGGTGAAGGGTTATACCGAGTTTCAAATTTGGGAAAGCCTGAGCCGGGAGGGTCAATACCAGCTAGTATCACCAGATATCGCCACCTGTGACGAATGTAAGAAGGAGATTTTCTCCCCTACCGACCGCCGCTTCGGCTATCCCTTTACCAACTGCACCAATTGTGGTCCTCGGTTTACTATTATTGAGGACATCCCCTATGACCGTCCTAAGACTACCATGCGTAAGTTTGACATGTGCCCCCAGTGTCAGCGGGAATATGCTGCCCCCCTAGACCGACGGTTTCATGCCCAGCCCAATGCTTGCCCCCAGTGCGGACCAAGTTTAAAGCTGGTTGATGGCAATGGTAACCCTGTTGAGTGCAGTGACGTTATTAAGGCGGCAAGTGACCTGCTAAAGGTGGGGAAGATTTTGGCGGTCAAGGGCTTGGGTGGATTTCACCTGGCTTGTGACGCCACCAGCGAAGCGGCGATAAATGGGTTGAGAGCCAGGAAAAGGCGCCCCGGCAAACCTCTGGCAGTTATGATAGCCACTATTAAGGAAATCGTAAAGCATTGCCTGGTAACCCCTGAGGAGAGAAAGCTGCTTGAATCTCCCCAGTGCCCCATTGTGCTCCTCAGGTGGAAGCATGGTTCATCCAATATCTCCCCGGCGGTAGCCCCAAACCTAAACTACCTCGGGGTCATGCTCCCCTATACCCCTCTGCACCACCTTTTGTTAACCGAGACCAGTCTTCCCCTGGTGATGACCAGCGGCAACCTTATTGAAGAGCCTATTGCTAAAGATAACGATGAAACGTTAACAAGGCTCAAAGGGATTGCCGATTATTTTCTGCTTCACAATCGGGATATTTTTGCCCGATATGATGATAGCGTCTATATAGTGGAGGGTATGCCTCAAGCCATAAGGAGAGCCCGGGGCTATGCTCCATACCCCATTTTCCTGCCCTTCAGGTCGAAGCAAATCCTTGCCTGCGGGGCTGAGCTTAAGAATACTTTCTGTCTGACCAAAGATGAGCACGCCTTTCTCAGCCAGCACATCGGGGATATGGAGAATGAGGAAACCTTAGACCACTTTGAAAACACTATCCAGCTTTATGAAAAGCTGTTTCGCATTGAACCAGAAATCATAGCTTATGATATGCACCCGGAGTATCTTGCCACCAAGTACGCCCTTCAGGCTGGCTCAGGGCAGGGGTTGAGCCTTGTCCCGGTCCAGCACCATCATGCCCATATTGTAAGCTGTCTGGTGGATAATGGGGTTGAAGGACCGGTTATCGGGGTAGCCTTTGATGGCACGGGATACGGCACCGATGGTACTATCTGGGGAGGGGAATTTCTGCTCGCTGGCTGGCGCAACTTTCAAAGGGTGGGGCATCTGGAATATGTGCCGCTGCCCGGGGGTGAAGCGGCAATAAAGAAGCCCTACCGCATGGCTTTAAGCTATCTCTATTCATTGCTGGGGGAAGGCTTCTCCTTAGACGGTCTGCCTCTTGTTGGACTCAATCCCGCCGAGCTTGAGATAATAAAGCAGCAGCTAAAGCGGGGAATAAACTGCCCGTTGACCTCAAGCGTCGGCAGGCTTTTTGATGCTGTTTCCGCCCTAGCCGGGGTAAGGGGAGAAATAGATTACGAAGCCCAGGCAGCCATTGAATTGGAGATGCTGGCTCCAGACGAAGTGCCTGAGCTCGAATCGGAGTCCTACCCCTTCTCCATCGTTGAACACCACGGACTGAGGGTGGTAAAGCTAGGGGAACTATTCTCGGCGGTAGTCCAGGATGTCAAAAACCAGACTCCTGTTCCTGAAATATCGCTTAAGTTTCATTATACTGTGGCTCAAATAATTGTTGAGATGTGCAGATTAATTGCAGAAGGGAGCGGGGTAACCCAGGTGGCGCTGAGCGGGGGCGTGTTTCAAAATCGGCTATTGCTAAAGTTAGCCACCGCTGCATTACAGAGGGAAGGCTTTGGTGTGCTTACCCATCACCTGGTGCCGTGTAATGACGGCGGCATTTCTCTGGGGCAGGCGGTTATTGCCCATTTTGCTAGTATTTGAGAGAGTTAAAGAGGGGCTTCGCCTCTCTGATAGAACCCATCCCCCTGACCCCCTTCCCTTACTAAGGGAAGGGGGAGTAGAGTAAGAGAGGGGGCAAAGCCCCAAATGCATAATAGGGAGTCTAAGAGGGGTGAAGCCCCTCTTCAATAAATTCTTCCCCTTCCCCTTGCCAAGGGGAAGGGGATAAAGGGGATAGGGTTACTAGGAGCTAAGTATATGTGTCTTGCCATACCAGCACTGATTAAGTCAATAGAAGATAGAGAGGCTGAGGCTGAGATGGGAGGGATAACTCGCCGGATTAGCCTTTGGCTCACCCCGGAGGCTAAAATAGGGGACTATGTGCTGGTTCACACTGGCTATGCCATAAATATCCTTGACCAGAAAGAGGCTGAAGAAACTTTAAGTCTTTTGGAACAAATAGCCCGGCTGGCTGAGGAGGCAGGGTGAAGTTTGTTTCTGAATTCCGGCGCTCTGAACTGGCTGATGGGCTAATCTCCCAGATTCATCGCCAGTCTAAGACTCCAGCCCGTTTTATGGAGTTCTGCGGTGGCCATACCGTAACCATCTTTAGATATGGCATCCGCCAGGTGTTACCACCAACGATTAATATGGTATCGGGGCCAGGCTGCCCTATTTGTGTTACCGCCAATGCTGACTTGGACAAGGCGCTTGCTCTGTCCCAAGTCCCGGATGTAATCATCGCTACCTTTGGCGATATGCTCAAAGTTCCCGGGAGCCGCTCCAGCTTACAACAGGTCAAGGCTGACGGTGCCGATGTGCGTACGGTATATTCCACCATGGACGCCCTCAAAATAGCTGAGGACAACCCGACTAAGTCCGTGGTCTTCCTCGGGATTGGGTTTGAGACCACCGCCCCAACCATTGCCGCTTCTATCCTTCAGGCAGAGGAGAGGGAAATAAGGAACTATTATGTCCTTTCCCTGCATAAACTTTGCCCGCCGGTGCTCCGGGCTATCCTTGATTCGGGCGAGGTCAAGCTTCACGGGCTCATCTGCCCAGGACATGTAAGCGCTATTATTGGTTCCCACCCCTGGGATTTTATTGCCCGGGATTATGGTATTCCCTGTGTGGTCTGCGGCTTTGAACCCCTGGATATCCTGCAAGGTGTGGATATGCTGGTGGCTCAGATTGAAAACGGTGAATCCAGGGTTGAAATTGCCTACCGAAGAGGAGTGTGCCCTGAAGGCAACCAACAGGCTTTAAAACTCATGGCACAGGTATTTGAGCCTTGCCCTGCTCACTGGCGGGGGATAGGGGAGGTTCCCGATAGTGGTTTAAAGCTGAGGAGAAGATACCAGCACTTTGATGCTGAGCTCGCCTTTAATATCAACCCCGGCCCGACCTATGAGCGTGTAGGCTGCGTCTGTGGCGATATCTTGCGTGGGGTTAAAACCCCGGCTGATTGTCCACTCTTCGGCAAAGTCTGCACCCCACAATATCCCGTCGGACCGTGCATGGTGTCTTCAGAGGGCAGTTGCTCTGCCTATTACTCTTATGGAGGGGGTCTTGGAGGATAAAATCCTGCTCGCTCACGGCAGTGGTGGCAAGCTAGCCCACGAGCTGGTGGAGAGAAGCTTTGTTAAACCTTTGGCTAATCCCCTTTTAGCCAAGCTGGATGACTCAGCTGTTTTTGACTTCAGCGGCAGGCTAGCCTTCACCACCGATAGCTATGTGGTCAGCCCCATCTTCTTCCCCGGTGGGGATATTGGCAAGTTGGCTGTCTGCGGCACGGTGAACGACTTGGCTATGTCTGGTGCCCGTCCCCTTTATTTAAGCCTTTCTTTCATTATTGAAGAGGGGCTGCCCCAAAGTGAGCTGAACCAAATCGTGAACTCTATTCAGAAGGCAGCTCGGGAGGCACGGGTGGAGATTGTCACTGGAGACACTAAGGTGGTACATCGGGGCAGCGCCGATAAGCTGTTTGTTAACACCGCCGGTGTGGGCATAATACCGGAAGGAGTGGATATCTCTGGCGACAAGGCAAGACCGGGAGATAGGGTGATTCTTAGCGGGACCATAGGCGACCATGGAATTGCTGTCCTCAGCCAGCGGGAAGGGCTGAGCTTCTCCACCCGGCTTGAGAGCGATTGTGCTTCCCTTGGCGACTTGGTGGCTGAAATGCTAAATGTCAGTCCCAATATCCATTGCCTGCGAGACCCCACCAGAGGCGGACTGGCTACCAGCTTGAATGAGCTGGCAAAGCAGTCAAAAGTAAGTATAAGAGTTGAAGAAGAAAAGATTCCGGTGCGGGAAGAGGTTATGGCGGCTTGCGAGATGTTGGGTCTTGACCCCCTTTATGTTGCCAACGAAGGCAAGCTGGTGGCTATAGTCCCAGCCGAAGACGCTGATAAGTTTCTTACCGCGATGCGAGAAAATAATTATGGGAAAGGGGCGGCTATCATCGGTGAGGTGAGGGCGGAAAATCCCGGCCGGGTGGTAATGGAGACCTGCTTGGGAGCCTCACGAATAGTTGATATGTTAGTTGGAGATTTACTGCCGAGGATTTGTTAACATGCACGAGCTTGCCATAACTCAAAGTATGCTCGACCTTGTCCTGGAACAAGCACAAAAGGCTGGAGCCAGGGGAGTGGGGAAAATCAACCTGGTTATTGGCGAGATGACCGGGGTTGTTGAGGAGTGCGTACAGTTTTACTTTGATTTCCTCAGTAAGGGGACGGCGGCGGAGGGGGCAGCTCTTTCCTTCACCATGGTTCCGACCACCGCCCGGTGTCGGGGCTGCGATAAAAATTTTGAGCTTAAGGAATTTGACTGGACTTGCCCTTATTGTCAGGGTAATAATATGGAAATCGTCGCTGGTAAAGAACTTTTTGTGGAAAGTATTGAGGTGGAATAAATGGAAGTAAAGGTGGTTAAAGATATTCTTGGCGCTAACGAGCGGATAGCAGAAAGAAACCGACAGTTACTTGATAGTAACAACGTGTTTGCTGTCAACTTGATGTCCTCGCCGGGCGCTGGTAAGACCAGCCTTATTCTGCAAACGCTCAAGAGGCTAAAAGGAAAAATTAGAATCGGTGTTATAGAAGGTGACGTGAGCTCAAGCCTGGATGCTGAATTAGTAGCTAAGGAGGGTGTGCCTGCGGTTCAGATAAATACCGGCGGCGGCTGCCACCTTGATGCCAATATGACCTCCAGTGCCCTGGGAAACATGCCCCTAAAGGATATTAAACTACTCCTTATTGAAAATGTGGGCAACTTGATTTGCCCTGCGGAGTTTGCTCTCGGCGAGCATAGAAAGGTGCTAATTTCCAGCATTCCTGAAGGGGATGATAAGCCATTTAAATACCCTTTGATGTTTCACCAAGCCGATGCTGTGCTTATAAATAAGATTGACCTTCTACCATATCTGAAGTTTGATGCCCAGGCTTTTTCCCGGACAATCAAAAAGATGAATGAAAAGGTAAAAATTATCCAAATCTCTTGTACTACTGGTCAGGGGATTGAGGAATGGGTCTCCTGGCTTCTGAAACAGATAGAAAAGGGATAAAACTCGCCCCCTGGGCTGAGTTTTTTTGTGGAGGTTTAACCTTGGAGCTAATTAAGACTGATTGTGTCCTGTGTGTCTGGGGCTGTGGTATTAATGCCTATGTTGAAGATGGCAGGCTGGTCAGGGTGGAAGGCATGACTGAGCACCCGCTAAATCAAGGAGTGCTGTGCCCTAAAGGCAGGCATCTGGTGGGCTATGTCTATTCGCCAGACAGACTTAAGTACCCGATGAAAAAGGTAAAAGGTGGCTGGAAAAGAATTTCCTGGGATGAGGCACTGGATACCATAGCCGGTAAACTACAGCCGATTAAGGACAAGCATGGCGCCCATGCCCTGGCTATCTTCTGTGGCTCAATTGGTGTGGAGAGCAATGAGCTGGCGGCATTTGCCCGCCGCTTTCGTGGCGCCTTTGGCACCCCCAACTTCCTGTCGGTAGAGAGTAACTGCTACCGCTCCCGTATTCTTGCTCATCAGCTAACCTTCGGCACCTTACTTATGGAAGAGCCAGAAAAGGCGAGGTGTGTTATCCTCTGGGGTCACGACCCGGATAACTCAAGGATGCCACTGGCTATTAAGCTGTATCAAGCCCTGGACAAGGGGCTGGAGCTGATTGTTATTAACCCCAAGCGGACATCGCTGGCTAAAAGGGGCATCCATATCCCGATAAGACCGGGAACCGACTGCGCCCTGGCGCTGGGTATGCTGAATGTCATTATTTCCGATGGTCTCTACGACAAAGAGTTTGTCAATAAATATACCGTTGGCTTTGATAGACTAAAGGAGCATGTCAAGCAGTATCCGCCGGAGAAGGTAGAGAAAATAACCTCGGTTCCAGCCAACGATATAAGGAGGATTGCCCGAATATTTGCCACCACCAAGCCAGCGTCCATTGTTCAGGGCATCTGCTCCCTCGACCAGCAGATAAACGGTCTGCAAACCAACCGGACTCTGGCGATGTTACAGGCGGTTACCGGGAATGTTGATGTCCCCGGCGGCTGGGTTAACGTCCCCTTCCCCCGCCTGGGCAGCCTTCACATTAAGGTAGATGAAGACCCCATCGGTGCTGCCCAGCACCCCCTGTTCTACCGCCTGTGGGGCAGGCAATCACCCTACGGTCAGACAATGTACCTGGCGGATGCCATACTTGACGGGAAGCCATACCCCATCAAAGCCCTGCTCGTTACCGGTGGGAACCCGGTGCTCACCCTACCCGATTCTGACAAAATCAAGAAAGCCTTAGACAAATTGGAGTTTTTGGTGGTTATTGACCTGTTTATGACTGAGACCGCCCGGATGGCGGATATGGTGCTTCCTGCCTGCTCGTTCATGGAACGGGCTGGCATCGGCTATGTTTATGCCGTAACCAGCGGTCTGCCCTATATCCTATTGCGCAAAAGGGTGCTCAAGCCACTGGCGGAATGCTGGCCTGACTGGAAGTTCTGGTGTGAGTTGGGCAGAAGGATGGGCTATCAAGACCTCTTCCCGTGGCAAACTGAGGGTGAGGTAGTTGACTACTGGTTAAAACCCACCGGGCTGACTGTTGAGCAGCTAACCGAGCAAAACCCGCAAGGGGTCTTCTTTGCCGAGAAGAAATATGATATGGCGCAACGGGGTGAGTTCCGCACACCGTCAAAGAAGATTGAGCTTTACTCGCCAACTCTGGCTGAGCATGGCTATGACCCGTTACCGGTTCATATTGAGCCCAGCCAGAGTCCGGTTAGTAGCCCGGAGCTGGCTAAGAAGTATCCTTTAATTCTAACCACTGGTGCCCGGATTCTGGAATATACCCACACCCAGCTCAGAAATGTGCCGGCATTGCGGCAAGTAGCCCCTGAGCCAGTAGCTGAGGTTCACCCTGACACGGCTAGAGAATACGGAATTGCTGACGCCGATATTGTCGCTGTTGAGACGAGAAGGGGGAAGATAGAAATCAAAGTCAGGACAACCGAAGACATACTGCCTCAGGTAGTCAGTATCCCCCATGGCTGGGCAGAGGCTAATGCTAATGTACTAACGGAACTTGAGCCCCGTGACCCGGTTACCGGCTATACCCAGTTCAAAGCCCTGCTTTGCCGAATAAGGAAGGTTTAAGAAAAGAGGTTGGAAAATGCCGAAGGCAG
>Ga0172363_10001754_pt1 | contig 17484 bp, 11 predicted proteins | sample LakKivs2_kivu2a2_FD_114541 | JGI IMG/M metagenome (GOLD analysis project Ga0172363, IMG submission 114541) | Sediment microbial communities from Lake Kivu, Rwanda - Sediment s2_kivu2a2 | ecosystem: Environmental > Aquatic > Freshwater > Lake > Sediment | place: Rwanda: Western Province, Lake... | reverse complement strand
GGTGAGGGCAGCCTCGTCGTCAAGCTGCGTGGCGGCAAGCTCGATTCGGTGCAGCTGTCGATCTTCGAGCCGCCGCGCTTCTTCGAGGCGCTGCTGCGCGGTCGCGCCCTCGGCGAGGCCCCCGACATCACCGCCCGCATCTGCGGCATCTGCCCGGTGGCGTACCAGATGAGCGCCGTGCACGCGCTCGAGGACGCGCTCGGGATCGTCGTCGACGGTCCGCTGCGCGCGCTGCGCCGCCTGCTCTACTGCGGCGAGTGGATCGAGAGCCACGCGCTGCACATCCACCTGCTGCACGCGCCGGACTTCCTCGGCTACCCGGACGTCGCCGCGATGGCGCGCGACCATCGGGTCGCGGTGCAGCGCGGCCTCGAGCTGAAGAAGGCCGGCAACGCCGTCCTGACGCTGCTCGGCGGGCGCGAGATCCACCCGATCAACGTGCGCGTCGGCGGCTTCTACCGCGTGCCGACGCGCGCCGAGCTGCGCCCGCTCGAGGAGACGCTGCGCCGCGCGCGCGACGCCGCCCGCGAGACCGTGCGCTGGGTGGCGGGCTTCGAGTTCCCCAACCTCGAGCGCGACTACGAGCTCGTCGCCCTGCGCCACCCGAGCGAGTACCCGCTGAACGAGGGGCGCATCGTCTCCAGCCGCGGGCTCGACGTCGCGCCGCACGACTTCGAGAGCTGCTTCGTCGAGGAGCACGTGCCGCACTCGACCGCGCTGCACGCGCATCGCACGGGCGGGGGGCCCTATCTCGTCGGCCCGCTGGCGCGCTACGCGCTGAATCACGACCGGCTGTCGCCGCTCGCCCGCGAGGCGGCGCGCGAGGCGGGGCTCGGCGAGACCTGCCGCAACCCGTACCGAAGCGTGATCGTCCGCGCGGTGGAGGTGCTGTGGGCGTGCGACGAGGCACTCGCGATCATCGCCGCGTACGAGCCGCCGGCCGCACCTGCCGTGCCGTTCGCGCCGCGCGAGGCGACCGGCCACGCCGCGACCGAGGCGCCGCGCGGCCTCCTCTACCACCGCTACCGCATCGACGCCGCGGGCACGATCGTCGACGCGCGCATCGTCCCGCCGACGTCCCAGAACCAGCGCACCATCGAGCACGACCTCGAGCAGGTGGTCACGGCTGGCCTCGATCTTCCCGAGGCCGAGCTCGTCGGCCGCTGCGAGCACGCGATCCGCAACCACGACCCGTGCATCTCCTGCGCGACGCACTTCCTGACGCTGCGCCGGGAGGAAGCGTGAGCGCCGCGCGCGGCGGAGGCGAGAGCCGCGTGCGCGCGCGCGTGATCGGCCTCGGGCAGGCGGCCGCGGGCGACGACGGGATCGGCCTCGCGGTGCTCGACGCGCTGCGCACGACGGCGCTGCCGGGCGACGTCGAGCTCGTGGCCGCGCCCGACGCGTCGGCTCTGCTCGATCTGCTCGGTGGCGCCGACGCAGTGGTGCTGGTCGACGCCGTCCTCGGCGGGTCGCCGGGCGACGTGCTCGACCTCGCGCCCGAGGACCTGGCACAGCGCGGCGCGCCGACTTTTTCGACGCACGGCCTGTCCGTCCCGCAGGCGATCGAGCTGGCGCAGGTCCTCGGCGACGGCCCGCCGGTCGCGCTGCGCATCGTCGGCGTCGTCGTCGAGCGCCCGAACGCCCCCCGGGTGGGGCTGTCACCGGCTGCGGCGGCGGCCGTTCCCGCAGCGGCGGCGCGCGTGCGCGCGCTGGTCGGAGCCTGACGATGCACGAAGCCTCCCTCGCCCGGCAGATCCTGAATGCGGTGGTCGACCGCGCGCGGCAGGCGGACGCCGCGCGGGTGCGTGTGGTGCGCGGCTGGGTGAGCGAGACCGAAGCGCTGTCCGCCGACAGCCTCGCGCTGCACTTCGCGGCGGAGGCGCGCGGCACGGTCGCCGAGGGCGCGCGCCTCGAGCTCGCGCTCGAGCACGTGCGGGCGCGCTGCCGATCGTGCGCGCACGTCTACGCCCCCGAGCACCACCTGCTCGTCTGCCCGGCGTGCGGCGCCGGCGACGCGGACGTGCTGGGGCGCGTCGGCCTCGGCGTCGACGCGATCGAGGTCGAGTAGCCCCGTGCTGCGCCTCGCGGTCACGGTCCGCGGCGTCGTGCAGGGCGTCGGCTTCCGCCCGCTCGTGCACGCCGCCGCGACCCGGCGCGGGCTGTCGGGCTGGGTGCGCAACCGCTGCGACGGCGTCGCGCTCGAGGTGCAGGGTCGCGACCGGGCGGTGCATGACTTTCTCGGGGTGCTGCGCAGCGACGCGCCGCCTCCGGCGCGCGTCGACGACCTCGCCGTGGTGCGCATCGCCGCGCTGCCGGTAGAGAGTCTGCGCGGCTTCGCGATCCTGCCCAGCGCGGCCGACGGCGCGCGACGCGCGACGCTGCCCGCGGACCTGGTCGCGTGCGCGGCGTGCCTCGCCGAGAGCGACGCGCCCCGCGACCGCCGCTACCGGCATCCGTTCGCGAGCTGCGCGCGCTGCGGGCCGCGCTACACCGTCGTCGAATCGCTGCCCTACGACCGGCCGCGCACGACGATGGCCGCGTTTCCGCCCTGCTCCCGCTGCGCCGCGGAGCACGACGATCCCGCCGACCGGCGATTCCACGCGCAGACCGTCGCCTGCCCCGCCTGCGGACCCACGCTGCGCCTCGTCCTGCCCGACGGCACCAGGCACGCCCGCGACGACGGCGCGCTCACGGCCGCGATCGAGGCCGTGGCCGGCGGCAGGATCCTCGCGCTCAAGGGCCTCGGCGGCTTCCAGCTGCTCGTCGATGCGACCGACCGGGCAGCCGTCGCACGCCTGCGCGCGCGCAAGCACCGTCCCGACAAGCCCTTCGCCGTGCTGTTCGCGTCGCTCGACGAGGTGCGCCGCGGCTGCGCGCCGTCCGTCGAGGACGAGAAGTGGCTCGCGTCGCCCGCGGGGCCGATCGTGCTCGTCGCACGCCGTGACGACGACGACGCACGCGCGTGCGGCCTCGTGCACGAGGTCGCACCGGGGAGCGCGCGCCTCGGCGTGCTGCTGCCGACGACACCGCTGCACCGCCTGCTCGCGACCGGCGTCGGACGGCCGCTGGTCTGCACCAGCGGCAACCTGTCGGAGGAGCCGATCTGCATCGACGACGCCGAGGCGCGCACGCGCCTCGGCGTCGTCGCCGACCTCTTCCTGCTGCACGACCGCCGCGTCGTGCGACCGGTGGACGACTCGGTGGTGCGGGTCGGTGCAGGCGGGATGACGCTGCTGCGGCGCGCGCGCGGCTTTGCGCCGCTGCCGCTCGCGCTGCCCGGCGTCCCGCCCGGCATCGTCGCGCTCGGCGCGCAGCTCAAGAGCACGGCCGCGGTGTCGCTCGACGGCGAGGTGGTGCTGAGCCACCACCTGGGCGACCTGCACACGGCCGAGTCGGCAGCGCTCCTCGAGCGGACGGTCGCCGACCTGCTGCGGCTGTTCGCGCTCCGGCCGCGGCTCGTCGCGTGCGACCTGCACCCGGACTACGCGTCGACGCACCTCGCCGAGCGTCTCGCCGCGACCTGGGACGTGCCGCTGGTCCGCGTGCAGCACCACCACGCGCACGTCGCCGCGTGCCTCGCCGAGCACGCCGCGGCCGGTCCGGCACTCGGCCTCGCGTGGGACGGCGCCGGGCTCGGCCACGACGGCGTGCTCTGGGGCGGCGAGGCGCTCGCCGTCGACGGCGCGCACGTACGCCGCGTCGCACACCTCCGGCCGCTCGCGCTGCCGGGCGGCGAGCGCGCGCTGCGCGAGCCGCGCCGCGCCGCCCTCGCGCTGCTGCACGCGCTCGACGCCGACCTCGCCCGCGACTGGTCGCGCGCACACTTCACCGCGGGCGAGGCGCGCGTGCTGCTCGCACTGCTCGCGCGTGGCCGCGGCACGCCGACGACCAGCGTCGGCCGGCTGTTCGACGGCGTCGCGGCGCTGCTCGGCGTGCGCGACGTCGCGACCTTCGAGGGCCAGGCGGCGATGGAGCTCGAGGCGCTGGCCGAGCAGGCCGGCGACCTCGCGTCCGTCGCGCCCTACCCGCTGCCGCTCGTGCCGGGCACGGACGCCGCGCCCGCGGTCGCGGACTGGCGGCCGCTCGTGCGCGCGCTGCTCGACGACCGCGCGCGCGGCGTGCCGCCGACGCTCGTCGCGGCACGCTTCCACGCGGCGCTGGTGCACCTCGCCGAGGCGACGGCGCTCGCCGCGGGCCTGCCGCGCGTCGCGCTCGGCGGCGGCTGCTTCCAGAACGCGCTGCTCGCGCACGCCGTCCGTGCGCGGCTCGCGGCGCGCGGCTGCACGGTGCTCGCGCCGCGGCTCTACCCGCCCAACGACGGCGCCATCGCGCTCGGCCAGGTGCTGGTCGCCGCGTCGCGACACGGACGACCGCGAGAGGAGGACGGGCGTGTGCCTCGCGATCCCGGGTGAGATCCGCACCATCGCCGACGACGAGCTGCGAACGGCGCGCGTCGCGTTCGGCGCGGTGATGAAGGACGTCTGCCTCGCCTACGTGCCCGAGGCCCGGGTCGGCGACTTCGTGATCGTCCACGCCGGCTTCGCGATCAGCCGCCTCGATCGCGACGCGGCCGCGCGGACGCTCGCGTACCTGGCCGAGCTCGACGAGGACGGCGCGTGAGGTTCGTCGACGAGTTTCGCGACGCCCTTCCCGTGCAGCGCGTCGCCGCGGCGATCCGCGCGGCGACGACGCGCCCGTGGACGCTGATGGAGGTCTGCGGCGGCCAGACGCACGCCATCGTTCGCTTCGGCATCTACCAGCTGCTGCCGTCCGGGCTCGAGCTGCTGCACGGCCCGGGCTGCCCGGTGTGCGTGACGCCGGTCGCACTCATCGACCGCGCGATTGCGATCGCCGCGATCGAGGGCGTCGTCCTGTGCTCGTTCGGCGACATGCTGCGCGTGCCCGGCTCGGCGCGTGATCTCCTCGCCGCGAAGGCCGCGGGCGCGGACGTGCGCGTCGTCTACTCGCCGCTCGACGCGCTGCGCGTGGCCGAGCGCGAGCCGGAGCGCGAGGTCGTGTTCTTCGCGGTCGGCTTCGAGACCACCGCGCCTGCGACCGCCATGGCGGTGCACGAGGCGCGGCGGCGCGGCGTGCGCAACTTCTCGCTGCTCGTGTCGCACGTGCTGGTGCCGCCGGCGCTCTGCGCGATCCTCGACGCGCCCTGGCACCGCGTCGACGGCTTCCTCGCCGCGGGCCACGTGTGCACGGTGATGGGCCTAGACGAGTACCATCCGATCGCGGCGCGCTACCGCGTGCCGATCGTCGTCACGGGCTTCGAGCCGCTCGACCTGCTCGAGGGCATCCACCGCTGCGTCCTGCAGCTCGAGAGCGGCCGCGCCGAGGTCGAGAACCAGTACGCGCGCTCGGTGCATGCCGCCGGCAACGCCGCCGCACGCGCGATGCTCGCCGAGGTGTTCGAGGTAGTACCGCGCGACTGGCGCGGCATCGGGCCGATCCCGGCGAGCGGGCTCCGCCTGCGCGCGCCGTTCGCCGCGCACGACGCGGAGCGCCGCTTCGCGGTCGGCGACGTCGGCGGCACCGAGCCCGCCGAGTGCCTGAGCGGGCTCGTCCTGCAGGGGCGCATCAAGCCGCCGGAGTGTCCCGCCTTCGGCACGCGCTGCACGCCCGACACGCCGCTCGGCGCGACCATGGTCTCGAGCGAAGGAGCGTGCGCGGCGTATCACCGCTACCGGAGGTCCGACCCGTCATGACGACCCGCTTCGACGCGAGCTGTCCCGTGCCGCTGGCACCCGACGAGCGCGTGCAGCTCGCACACGGCGGCGGCGGACGCCTCACGCGCCAGCTGATCGAGCGCGTGTTCGTGCCCGCGTTCGACAACCCCGCGCTCGCGGCGCGACACGACAGCGCCGTCCTGACGCTCGGCGGCCAGCGCGTCGCGTTCACCACCGACGGCTACGTCGTGCAGCCGCGGACGTTCCCCGGCGGCGACGTCGGCGCGCTCGCGGTGTACGGCACCGTCAACGACCTCGCGATGGCGGGGGCGCGCTCCGCCGCGCTCAGCGCGGCGTTCATCCTCGAGGAAGGCTTCGCGCTCGACGAGCTGCACGGCGTCGTCGCGTCGATGCGCGACGCCGCCGCCGCGTGCGGCGCGACGCTCGTGACCGGCGACACCAAGGTCGTCGATCGCGGCAAGGCCGACGGCCTGTTCGTCGTCACCTCGGGCGTCGGGCTCGTGCCGCCGGGCGTCGACGTGCGCCCGGCGCGCGTGCGGCCCGGCGACGCGGTGCTGCTGTCGGGCGACGTCGGGCGGCACGGCATCGCCGTGCTCTCGGTGCGCGACGGCCTCGCCTTCGAGAGCCCGGTCGAGAGCGACTGCGCACCGCTCGACGGTCTCGTCGCGGGGCTGCTCGACGCCGGCATCGACGTGCACTGTCTCCGCGACGCGACGCGCGGCGGCCTCGCGACCGCGCTCAACGAGATCGCGCTCGACGCGCGCGTCGGCGTCGAGGTGGACGAGGCAAGAGTCCCCATCTGTGACGGTGTCGCCGCCGCGTGCGAGCTGCTCGGGCTCGACCCGCACTACGTCGCGTGCGAAGGACGGATGGTCGCATTCGTCGCGGCCGACGACGCGGGGCGCGCGCTGGACGTGCTGCGCGGCCACGCGCTGGGCGCGGGTGCGGAGCGGATCGGCACCGTCACGACGGAATCCGTCGGCAGGGTCGTCCTGCGTACGCGGGTCGGCACGCACCGGCTGCTCGACCTGCTGTCGGGCGAGCAGCTGCCGCGCATCTGCTGAGCCGTGCGGCGCGCGGACGCGCATCTCGCATCGTTCCCCCGCCCGTCCGCTCGGCGGGTTGCTCGACCATCTCCGCGACCGGTATCAGACTTGACGGCAGACAGATCGCTGGACCCGCGTGGCGTGCGTCGGGAAGCAGACGGCGCGGCGCGTAGCCCTCGGCATCCCGTGGACGCACTCGCAGGAGAGAACTTGCACCATCTTCCCGCCGACCAGGCCCTGCAGCTGCTGGGTACGGACGCCGAACGAGGGCTCGACATCCTGGAGCTTCGGGCGCGTCAGGCACGATTCGGCCCCAACGTCATTCCCGCAGCGCGAGGACACGGACCGTGGATGCGGTTCCTGCTGCAGTTCCACACGCCGCTGGTGTACATCCTGCTCGCGGCCGCGGTGATCACGGCCGTCTTGCAGGAGTGGGTCGACTCGGGAGTGATCTTCGGCGTCGTCCTGGTGAACGCCGTGATCGGATTCCTGCAGGAGTCCAGCGCTGCGAGGGCACTGGCTGCCCTCGCCCATACGACGCTGACGGAAGCCAGCGTCGTGCGAGCCGGCGAGATGCGGCGGATCTCCTCGACCGAGCTCGTGCCGGGCGACATCGTCCTCCTGCAGTCGGGCGACAAGGTCCCCGCGGACCTGAGGCTGTTTCACTGCCGCGACCTCCAGGTCGACGAATCGGCTCTGACCGGTGAGTCCGTCCCGGTGAGCAAGCAAGTCGCCGAGCTGCCCGCCGAGGTCCCGCTCGCGGACCGCCGGAACCTGGCCTACACGTCCACCCTCGTGACCTACGGCCAGGCGCGCGGAGTCGTCTTCGCGACCGGCGCCAGCACGGAGGTCGGTCACATCTCGAAGCTCATCTCCACCGCCGACGTGCTGGAGACGCCGCTGACGCGCAAGATCGCGAGCTTCAGCCGCCTGCTGCTGGTCGTGATCCTCGGGCTGGCCGGCGTGACGTTCCTGGTGGGCTGGCTGCGCGGGCAAGCTGCGTTCGAGATGTTCATGGCGGCCGTTGCCCTGGCGGTCGGAGCGATTCCCGAAGGGCTGCCGGCAGCGGTCACGATCACCCTGTCGATCGGCGTCGCGCGGATGGCCCGTCGGCGAGCCATCATCCGCAAGCTGCCCGCCGTCGAGACCCTGGGCAGCACGACGATCGTCTGCTCGGACAAGACCGGCACGCTCACGGTCAACCAGATGACCGTGAGCGAGATCCTGGCGGGCGACGCCGTCTACGAGGTCTCCGGCAGCGGCTACGAACCGCTCGGCGAGATCACGCTCGCAAGCGAGCACGGCCCCGCCCCGGCCGACAACGTGGCTCTACGGGAATGCCTGCTCGCCGGTCTGCTGTGCAACGATTCCACGCTGGCCGAGACGGCGGGGCGATGGGACGTTCACGGCGATCCCACGGAGGGCGCCTTGCTCACGTCCGCGGCCAAGGCGGGCCTGGACCACAAGGACTGGACCACGCGCCTGCGGCGAATCGACGTCATCCCGTTCGAGAGCCAGCATCAGTACATGGCGTCGCTGCACGAGAACGGAGCCGCGACCGGGCGAAAGCTGTACGTCAAGGGTGCCGCGGAGGTGGTGCTGTCGAAGTCCGTCGCCATGCTCGACGCGAGCGGCCGGCGCGTTCCACTGGACACGCTCGCAGTGCAGCGGCAGCTGGAGAGCCTCGCCGCGAAGGGGCTGCGACTGCTGGTCCTGGCCTCGGCCGACCTGCCGGGCGACACGCGGTCCATCGGCCACGCCGACGTGAACGAGCTCACGGTTCTCGGGTTGCAGGGAATGATCGATCCGCCGCGCCCGGAAGCGATCGCCGCGGTGCGCGCCTGCCAGTCGGCCGGAGTTCACGTCAAGATGATCACGGGCGACCACGCGCTGACCGCCCAGGCCATCGCCCGACAGATCGGGCTGGACGGGCGGGACACACCCGGGCCCGAAGGCCCGCTGGTGCTGACCGGCCGCGAGCTGGCCGAGCAACACGATGCCGAGCTCATCGAGAGTGCCGATCGGGTAGCCGTCTTCGCGCGTGTGACCCCCGAGCAGAAGCTGCGGCTGGTCCGTGCGCTCCAGGCCCGTGGTCACATCGTCGCCATGACGGGCGACGGCGTGAACGACGCCCCGGCGCTGAAGCAGGCCGACATCGGCGTGGCCATGGGGATCACCGGCACCGAGGTCGCCAAGGAAGCGGCCGACATGATCCTGACCGACGACAACTTCGCGACCATCGAGGCGGCCGTCGAAGAAGGGCGCGGGGTCTTCGACAACCTGACCAAGTTCATCGTCTGGACGCTGCCGACGAACATGGGCGAGGGTCTGGTCATCCTCGCCGCGATCTTTGCCGGCGTGACCTTGCCGATCCTGCCGGTGCAGATCCTCTGGATCAACATGACCACGGCGGTGCTGCTCGGATTGATGCTGGCCTTCGAGCCGAAGGAGCCCGACATCATGCAGCGGCGACCGCGCGATCCCCGGACGCCGATCCTCACCGGCGCGCTGATCGGCCGCATCCTGATCGTCTCGGTGATCATGCTCATCGGCGCATTCGGATCGTTCGAGTGGGCGCTCGGCAAGGGACGCGAATGGGGGCTGGACGAGACCGCCGCCGACGCCCACGCCCGAACCGTGGCGGTCAACGTGTTCGTGATGGTGGAGCTGTTCTACCTGTTCAATTGCCGCTCTCTCACGAGGTCGATGTTCCAGCTCGGAGTGTTCTCGAATCCATGGATCTGGTTCGGCGTCGGGAGCATGGTGGCGCTGCAGCTTCTGTTCACCTACGCGCCGTTCATGAACCGGTTCTTCCACAGCGCGCCGATCGGCTGGGACGCGTGGTGGCGAATCCTGGCGACCGCAGCGCTGGCCTACGCCATCGTCGGTCTGGAGAAGTGGGGCCGCCACCGATGGGCCGGCCCGGCGTCTGCTGGCGTCGCCGCACACGGAATCGGTCGACGCCACCGCCCGTCGTGACGGTCGATCGCAGCCGCACCGCCCGCGTTCGCCTCGACGCTACTGCGACGCGCCCCACGTGGTGTCCGGGCGGAGCTTCCAGTGCTCCGGGGCGCGCCACAGGCGGGAGCGCAGCAGCTCGCGCTCGAAGATGAACTCCTTCGGGAGACGGTCGAAGAAGAGATCGAACTCCTCCTCGTGGGCGTGCGCCTCGGAGGTTCCCGCAGCGCGGCCGACCGCCATGAGCTCGTAGAACGTCTCGCGCGGGTACTCGAGACCGTTCCACTCGATGTCCTCGTGACGCGGCATCCAGCCGATCGGGCTCTCGACTCCGTAGCCGCGACCGTGCACGCGATCGACGACCCACTTGAGCACGCGCATGTTGTCGCCGAAGCCGGGCCACAGGAACTTGCCGTCGTCGTCGCGGCGGAACCAGTTGACGCGGAAGATGCGCGGCGGGTTGGGTACCTGCCGGCCGACGTCCAGCCAGTGGCCGAAGTAGTCCGCCATGTTGTAGCCGCGGAAGGGCAGCATGGCCATCGGATCGCGACGCATGGCCGCCTGTCCGATGGCCGCAGCCGTCCCCTCGGAGCCCACGGTGGCAGCGAGGTACACGCCGTGTCCCCAGTTGAACGACTGGAAGACCAGCGGCATGTCCTTGCTCATCCGCCCGCCGAAGACGAACGCGGCGATGGGCACGCCCGCCGGATTCTCCCAGTCCGGATCGATGCTCGGGCACTGGCTCGCGGGTGCGGTGAAGCGCGCGTTCGGATGCGACGCCGGGTGTCCGCAATCGGGCGTCCAGTCCTCGCCCTTCCAGTCGATCAGGTGGGCCGGCGGCTCGCCGTCCATGCCCTCCCACCAGACGTCACCGTCGTCGGTCAACGCCGTGTTGGTGAAGATGCAGTTGCTGCGAATGCTCAGCATCGCGTTGGGGTTGGACTTCATGTTGGTGCCCGGGGCCACGCCGAAGAAGCCCGCCTCCGGATTGATCGCGCGCAGGTCTCCGTCGGGACCCTTCTTGATCCACGCGATGTCGTCACCGACCGTGGTCACCTTGTATCCGTCGAGGCCCGCGGGCGGCACCAGCATGGCGAGGTTGGTCTTGCCGCACGCACTGGGGAATGCCGCGGCGAGGTAGGTCTTCTCGCCCGCCGGCGTCTCGATGCCCATGATGAGCATGTGCTCGGCCAGCCAGCCCTCGTCACGCGCGATCACCGAGGCGATGCGCAGCGCGAGACACTTCTTGCCGAGCAGGGCGTTGCCCCCGTAGCCCGACCCGTACGACCAGATCTCGTAGGTCTCGGGGAAGTGGACGATGTACTTGCGCCGGATGTCGGCCTCGCACGGCCAGGGAACGTCCTGCTGTCCCGGCGCCAGCGGCGCGCCGACCGAGTGCACGCACGGAATGAACGCGCCGTTCTCCCCCAGCGCATCGAGCACTGCCCTCCCCATACGCGTCATGATCCGCATGTTGACGACGACGTACGGGCTGTCGGTGATCTCGATGCCGATCTTGGCGATCGGCGAGCCGAGCGGCCCCATGCTGAAGGGCACCACGTACATGGTCCGGCCGCGCATGCAGCCGTCGAACAGGCCGCGCAGCGTCGCCCGCATCTCGGCGGGTGGCGCCCAGTTGTTGGTCGGGCCGGCGTCCGCACGGTTCAGCGAGCAGATGAACGTGCGGTCCTCGACCCGTCCGACGTCGGACGGGTGCGAGCGGGCGAGATAGGAGCTCGGTCGCTTCTTCGGATCGAGGCGGATCATGCTGCCGCTCTCGACCATGCGCTCGCATAGCCGATCCGACTCGGCCTGCGAGCCGACACACCACACGACCTGCTCCGGCTTGCAGAGGCGCGTGATCTCGTCGACCCAGGCGAGCAGGCTCGCGTTGCGTGTCGGGGCGTCCATCGTCTTCTCCTCCTCGTCCCTCTCGTGAACCGTCGCTCCGATTCTTGCCGTGAGGCTCACAGGTGTCGAGGCCCGAACGCATCGGGACACTCTCGTGCCGCGACCCGCGCCGACCTGGTGTCACACCTCCGGCGATGGACGCTGCCCAGGGCCGCGCACGAAGGCCTTGATCGTCGCGTGCTCCGCGCCGCCCTCGGGACCGGACGGGCGGATGCGATACGGGCCGACCGCAGCCGGCACGACGAAGGTCTCGGCGTAGTGGACGACGACCGGGTCGAAGGCGCGGTCGGGTGACTCGACGACGGCCTGCTCGCCCTGCACCAGATTCAGGACGTTCACGCCGTCGTGCGTGTCGTGCGGCACCGCGCGCGTGAACCAGTGCCGGTGCGTCTCGATGAACTCGGCGGCGTGCAGGCCGGTGCGCTCGGCGCGCCAGCCGTCGCCGTGCCCGAGCGGCGTGATGCGATTGACGAGCTCGCGGCGGACGAAGTCGGTGTCGCGCTCGTAGCGGATGTTGCGCGCGCCGTGCTCGAGGTGGATCGGACGCGGCCGGCCGTCCAGGCCGAGACGTCCCCAGTCCCACAGCTTGAAGGTGAAGACGTAGGGCGTCGCGCTGATCTCGAGCACCAGGCAGCCGGCGCCCGCGCCGTGCGGCGTCCCCGCCGGGATCAGGAAGTGGTCGTGGCGCCGCGCCGGCCAGCGATTGACGCAGGTGTCCGCCGGGAACGGGATGCCCTCGTCCTGCGCGCGGTGCAGCGCCCCCATGAGCTGCTCGGGCTGCGTTCCGGTCACGAGGCCGAGGTAGACGCTCGCCTGCTGGTCGGCGTCGAGGATGTAGTACGACTCGTCCTGCGTGTACGGGACGCCGAACTGCGCGCGCATGTACGCCGTCACCGGGTGCACCTGGAACGAGAGGTTGCCGCCGCGCACGGTGTCGAGGAAGTCGAAGCGGATCGGGAACTCCGCACCGAAGCGCTCGCGGACGCGCGCGCCGAGCAGCTCGTCCGGATGGCGCAGGACGAGGTCGAGCGCCGGCAGCTCGACGCGCTCGCTGCCGAAGCCGAGCAGCAGCGCGTTCTCCTCCGGGACGCAGTCGAAGCACCAGCCGTAGTTCGGCGGCCCGTCGGGCAGCGCGCACACGCTGCGCATCCACTGTCCGCCCCACGGCGCGGGATCGAAGAACGGCACGACGCGGAAGGGCCGCGTCGCGGCGCGCCGCAGGCCGCGCCACACGGCGTCCGCGGCGATCAGCTTCGGCCGCTCGCGCCCGGTCGTGTCGAGGAAGAAGTCGATGCGGTCGAACAGAGCCACCTTGTGCCGGTCGAGGAGCCGCCAGTCGACGAAGTACGAGCGCTTGTACTTCTCCGACGCGCGCACGCCACCGTTGTCGGCGCCGAGGTTGGCGAGCCCGCCGTGACGCTGCCGCTGCTGGATCTCCCAGCGCGCGAGGTCGGCGTAGACCACGACGTCGCCGCGCGCGACCAGGCTCGCGCCCGGGCCGGACACGACGATCCGCCCGGCTGCGCCCTCGACCCGGCGGCGCAGCGCCGCGAGCGCGCCGGCGTCGAACAGCTCGTCGAGCGCGCGGCACGTGAGGCGGCCGAAGACCGGATCGTCGGTCAGGTCGGATGCGAGCATCGCGTCGATCGCGGCGGGCGGCAGCAGCGCCTCCTCGGAGCGGACGTGCAGCGCAGCACCGAGCGCGCGGGCGAGCCGTCGCACGTCGTCGTCGTGCACGCCCTGGTACGTCTCGACGACCACGACGCGACCGCCCGCGAGCGCGATCCGGGCGGCGATGGCATCCCAGCCGAGCGCGCACTCGGCGGCGTCACCGGTCGCGACGAACGGCCGGCGCTCGTAGCGGCTCGGGCGGGTGCGCGTGCGGAGGAACGGGGTCATCCCGCGATCGCCCGCACGTGGAACGAGATGGTCACGCCGCCGCCCGCACGGCGAGCCCGAGCAGCGGCGCCTCGTCGCCGCGCGCCGCGGTCGCGACCGTGACCGCGTAGCCCGGCCAGAGCCACGCGTCGACCAGCGCCGCGAGCCCGTCGAGCACCGGGTTCGCCGGCGGCATGGGGCCGCCGCCGAGGACCACGATCGACGGCGTGTGCGCGTGCGCGAGCGCGGCGATGCCGCGCGCCAGGTCGCGCCGGTAGACGTCGAGCGCGCGTGTCGCGCGCTCCTCGCCGGCGACCGCGGCGGCGTAGACGTCCGGGATCGACGCGAAGCCCTCGGCGAGGGCCACGATGCGGCGTCCCGCGCACAGGGCCTCGATGGTGCCGCGCTTGCCGTTGCTGTCGTGCGGGCCGCGCGTGCCGTCGTCGATCGGGATCTGGCCGCCGAGGAGCCCGCCGCCGAGCGGGCCCGGCGTCACCGGACGGCCGTCCTGCAGGACGCTCACCCCGATCCCGGTGCCGATCGTGATCACCACGACACGCGCGTGGCCGCGCGCGGCGCCGTGGACGGCCTCGCCCGTGCCGAAGGCGATCGCGTCGTTCGCGATGACGGCCGGCACCGCGAAGCGCGTCTCGAGCCAGTCGATGAGATCGATGCCGACCATCCCGTCGAGCTTGCCGGGCAGCGCCGCGACGGACCGTTCGCCGACGATTCCCGGCACGCACAGCGCGACGGCCCGGCAGCCGCGGTCGTGCAGCAGCCGCTCCCCGAGCGCCGCGACGCGCTCCAGCGCCTCGCGCGCCGTCGGCGCGGACGGCGTCGCCGTGAAGCCCTCGACGCGCGCATCCTCCGGGTACACGAGGCCGGCCTTGAGACGCGTGCCGCCCAGGTCGAAGGCCAGCACGGGCAGGCGCGCCGGTCCGTCCTGCACGGGGCCGCTCACGCCGGTCCGTCCTGCAGGTGAACGCCGCGCCGGTCGACGGTGTAGAGCCGGCCGTGGTGCGGCACGTTCACCAGGCGCGCGTCGTCGCCGAGCAGCGCGGCGACGGGACGGGCCTGCAGATGGTCGCCCGGCGGCGCCGTCAAGCCGAACATCGACTCGATCACCAGGCTCGCCCATGCGCCGCCGCCCGCGCACGCCCAGTCGACGAGGAAGGGGAACTCCGAGGGCGCCTTGCGCGCGCCGCCCGCCTCCGGCGGGATGATCCACTCGACGAAATGCGCCTGCCCGAACGGCCCCTGGCGCGTCGTGCGCGCGAGCCCCTTGATCCAGTCGGCCACCAGCTCGACCTCGCCGATCGCGAGCAGTCCCGCCGCGGTGCGCGCTGGCCAGGCGACGTAGGAGCCCGTCCACTGGTGGTCGGGACGAAGATCGAAGACGCAGTCGGCGTCGCGCGGCGACAGCGCGTACATCCACGCGGGCGTCTGCAGCTCCTCGCGGAAGAAGCGCCGCATCTCGAGCCGCTGCTGCTCGGTCAGGTCGTTCGGGATCGCGTTCAGCACGGTGAGCAGGTCGAAGCAGTGCCGCACCGGAACCTTCCGCCCGCCGGGATGACGCGCGTACCAGTAGCCGCCGCCCTCGACGTGCAGCTCCTGGACGTGGGCGAGCAGCGCCGCGGCCTCGGCGCGGAGCTGCGCGGCGTCGCCCTCCTGGCCGACGAGCGCCAGCAGGTCGGCGGCGATGCGCAGGTTGGCGACGTTGGCGACGTTCAGCCCGGCCACCTCGTGCGCGTAGCTCGAGACGCACTCGAGAAGGTTCTTCAGCCCGCCGTAGTCGGCGAGGCCGCTCGCGCTCTTGCGCTGCTCCCAGGCGCGCGCGTACGCCCGCACGCGGTCGATGATCCGCCAGCGACCGCCCTCCTCGTCGGTGACGGTGTGCTCGAGCCAGGCCCGGTCGCCGGTCCAGCGGACGTAGTCGTTCAGGAGCTGCAGGATCGCGTGGTCGTTGATCGCGTAGGGCTCGCCGACGCCTTCGCGGGTGAGCCAGTCGGTGCCCATGAACGCGTGGATGTCCTTGGACATCCACAGCTCGAGCAGGCGCCGCATGACGGCGGGGTCGAGCATCGCGTGGACGGTCGAGGCGAGCTGGTAGTCCCACAGCCACGTGATGGTCTGCCAGTAGCGCGGCATGAGCGTCGTGTAGGTGCGCCCGAGCTGGGCGCTCTCGCGCTTGAAGTAGACCACGCCCGCGACGCCCGCGTGGTAGAGGCGCTCGACGTGCCGGTTGCGCGTCTCGAGACGCGGCAGCGAGCCCGAGTAGCGTCCGTTGCCGGGCGTGAAGACGCAGCGCAGCTCCTCGTCCCAGCACTCGCGCGCGCGCACCAGCTCCGCGGCGGGATTCGCCCCGATGCGATCGTAGAGGGCGCGCGCCTGGTCGACGGTCTCGGCGATCACGTCGACGAGGAAGACCTCGACCGTCTCCCCTCGCCCGACCGCCGGCCGCAGGACCACGCCCTTCGGGTCCACCTCCTCGGCGCGCGGGAAGACGCCCTGCAGGCTCACGGCGGCGCTGTGCCGCGCGCGAAACAGCAGCGCGCGGCGCTCGTCGTCGATCGCCACCTCGTTGTCGAGCTCGGAGGGCGAGAATACCTGCTTCCAGCCCGCCGCGTTCCGGGTCACCGTCGACTTGAGCCCGAAGCGCAGCGCCAGGCGACGCGCCTGCCCGGAGTAGTTCTCGATGCGCAGCCGGATGACGCAGGCCATCTCGTCGACCACCAGCACGGTGTCGGACTGCAGGCGCAGGCCGTCGATCTCGGCGCGCCGCTGGATGCGATCGGGGCGCCACTCGAAGGCGACCTCGGCACCGGCCGCGCCGAAGTAGCGTTCGTCGAGGAACAGGGCGCCGGTCAGGGAGTCCGACCAGGTGATCGGCGGGAACAAGTCGGAGCAGCCGAAGGGCGGGAAGTTGAGGCTGCGGATTCCCGTGATGTCGACCGCCGCCTGCACGCTGCCCCGGAAGTTGGTGAGCGCCGGCGGGTTGAAGACGTCGCCGAAGCGGTGGACCAGCTCGGCGCTCTCGAGGTCCTCGACGACGGGAATCATCGCGCTACAAACGTCCGTCAGCCCAGGCTCGGGTCGCCACGGGGCGGCACGACGAGCACGTCGCACGGCACGTCGCGCAGCACGTCCCCCGCGACGGTCCCGAGAAAGACGCGCGCGACGGCACCGTGGGCATGGGTGCCGATGGCGAGCAGATCGGCGTGCGTCCGCGCGACGATCCGCGGAATGATCGCGCGTGCGGATCCGAAGCGAAGGTACCATCTCCACGCCACGTCGTCTTCCGACGGGGCGGTGTCCGCCGCAGACGCAGCCGCCGCGAGCCGCCTGGTCAGCTCGCGCATCGCCTCTTGCCGCCCGCGATGCCGGTACTCGGCCGCACTCGACGGCGGCAGGCTCGGGTAGACGAGGTGACTCAGCGGCCCCGTGTACGCATGGACGAGCGAGATCCGCGGGCGGGGGCGCGGCACGATGCGCAGCAGCTCGGCCACCACGTCGTGCGCCATCGCGTCCGCGTCGAGCGCCGCGAGCGGCCTGCCGTACGGAGCGCTCGCCACCCGCCGCACCACCAGAGCGGGTCGTCGTGCCTGTCGCACCACGCGCTCGGTCGTCGAGCCCAGGAAGAAGTCCCGTACGGCGCCGCCGCGGCCCCGGCCGATGACGACGAGGTCCGCCCGCACCGCATCCGCCGTCCGTGCGATCTCGGCTGCGGCGGAGCCCGTGCGGACGACGATCTCGATCGCCCGCTGGCGGCTCGCGCGCTCGAGCTTCCGCGCGCTCGCGGCGAGCGCGCGGCGCGCGTCGGCCGCCGCGGATCCCGCCGCGCGTGCCGGCAGTCCCGCCGGCAGCACGTGAGCCAGGCAGATGCGGGCGCTCTCGGCGAGCGGAAGCAGCGACACGCGCTCGACGATCCGCGCAGCGTCCTGCGACAGGTCCAGCGGCACGATCAGCGAGCGGAACGGGGCGGGCCCGCGCGTCTTCGG
>Ga0172363_10001750_pt1 | contig 17491 bp, 15 predicted proteins | sample LakKivs2_kivu2a2_FD_114541 | JGI IMG/M metagenome (GOLD analysis project Ga0172363, IMG submission 114541) | Sediment microbial communities from Lake Kivu, Rwanda - Sediment s2_kivu2a2 | ecosystem: Environmental > Aquatic > Freshwater > Lake > Sediment | place: Rwanda: Western Province, Lake... | reverse complement strand
TTTGATCACCATGTACTTCATAAAGAGATTTGCCATTTCTGTCTAAAATTTCAGAAGATAATGCTGGCCGCCATTCTTTAATTTTTGAAGGCGTAGGCAGATCCTTGGAGAACCAAGCAATCATACCCACAAAAAATATACCAAAACCAATGAGAGTCCACTTTAGAACCTTTTTGAATTTCTTATTTTTCCAGAGTTTATGCCAACCACGACGATTGAGCGGAATTTTCTTAATTGCCTGAGGCAAAAAGAATTTTTTCATGAGATAAAGTGTAGCATAAATATAATGGAGATTCAATCTATAAAAATCAATATATTTTAGAGTAATATTTTTCAGGATAGATTAATGGATAAAAATTTTTGAAGATTTTAAAAGCGATGGCCTAGGGGCTTCTTTCGAGGCCTGCCTGACGGTAGGCAGGCAGCCCCTAAGGCCCTCGAGCTCCCTCACCCTGCACGTCCCGATGCTTGCTTCGCTCGAACGGGACCCCGGATAGAAACATCGGGGACTTTTCATGATAGAAAATTTCATTTTCTTCCTGAAAAGAAGGAGAATGGAAAAATAAGGAACATCTTTGGATTTTACATTTTGATTTTTGATATTTTTTCTTGTATCCTATAAAAGTATGACTGAAGAACAAAAAATCGATTTTTTACTTTCTCGAGGGGTAGAAGAAGTGATTTCTGAAAATGCCCTAAAAGAGAAGCTTAAAAAAGGTCATCCTTTAAGAATTAAATATGGCATTGATCCCACCACGAAAGATTTTCACTTTGGTTATTTAGTGGCTTTGCGTAAATTACGATTTTTTCAGAAATTAGGTCATAAAGTCATCATGTTGATTGGTGGTTTCACGGCTCGTTTTGGCGATCCTTCTGCCAAATTAAAAACTCGAAAATTACGCCCTAAAGAAGATGTGGCAGAGCAAGCTCAGGCTTATCTTGATCAAATTAAAAAAATACTTGATATTGATGAGATTGAAATTAGGGATAACAGCGAATGGTATGACAAAATGTCAGCGGAAGAATTGTTGAAACTAGCTGCCAATTTTTCTCATGCTCAATTGATTGAAAGAGACATGTTTCAAGAGAGAATCAAAAATAATCAAAGAATTGGTGTTCACGAATTGCTTTATCCCGCACTTCAAGCTTATGATTCTGTAGTTTTGAAAGCAGATGTCGCTTTGGGTGGATTAGATCAGAAATTTAATGAACTTTTAGGCAGGGAACTACAAAAACAATCAAAACAAGTTGGTCAAGAAGTAATGCTTTTAAAAACTTTACCGGGTACAGATGGTAAAGAGAAAATGAGTCAAAGTTTAAATAATACTATTTCTTTAGATAGTGAACCCAAGGATCAGTTTTCAAAAATTATGTCGATTCCTGATGATATAATTTTTAATTATTTTGAAATGTTAACTGATATTCCAGAAAAAGAATTAATAGAAATGAAAGATTCGTTCAAGAAAACTATCAATCCTCGAGACTTAAAAATAAAACTTGCTCAAATGATAGTTTCTGAAATTTGGGGAAAAGAAAAGGCTTGCGAAGCAGAAAATTACTTTGTTCAGGTTTTTTCAAAGGGTAAAGTTTCGGAAGTTGATATTGAAACTCAGAAAATAGAGCCTAAAACTTATCTAGCTAAAGATTTATTAATTGAATTAGGTCTAGTTAAGTCTAAATCCGAAGCGATCCGTTTAATTTCACAACATGCCGTAGAAATCAATAAAAAAATTATCGCTGATCCTTTGGCAGAAATTAGTCCTCAGGGTGGTGAAATTGTTCGTGTCGGCAAATATCGTTTCAAAAAAATAGAACTATAAAATGTTGATTGAGTCTATTGAGAAAGAACTAAAAAATAGGTTTCCTCAAGTAGATTTTGATTTTAGTTTATCACGATTGCCTCAAATTGATTTAGAAAGCAATATATTTTTTGTACTCCAAGATAAAGAAAAATTAGGTTTAGAGGAATTGAAAAGTAAATATGAAAAAGATTTAGAGGATATTTTATCAAAATTTGGAATGGATAAAAAAGATTTTGAGATTAGTTCTAGCGGATTTTTAAATATAAATTTAAGTCCTGAAGTTCTCAAAAGAGAACTTAAGAATATCTTAGATAAAAAAGAAAATTATTTTAGGTCTCATGATTTGAACGGTAAAAAAATTAATCTTGAATTTGTTTCTGCCAATCCCACTGGACCTTTACATTTGGGTAATTTGCGCGGTGGCCCAACCGGAGAAGTTTTAACTAATTTGCTAAAACAAAGAGGCGCAAAAGTAATAAAGGAATATTATGTTAATGATTTAGGAACACAAACTGAACGATTTGCCAAATCAGTGATTTTTCATAAAATTAGCGATGAGAAAAAATATAGATTTCCTGAAGATGGATATAAAGGAAATTATCCAAAACAAATCGCCCAAAAATTAGGTAACGAAGAAGTTTCTAATTTTATTTCGGGAAAAATTGACGAAAAACAATTGATTGATGTTCTGCGCAGACCAATTATGAATTTGGTTTTGAAAGAAATTAAAAATAATTTGAAAGAGTTAAAGATTTCTTTTGATAATTTTATTTTTGAAAGCAGTTTAGTCGATGAAACTAAGTTTATTTTAAGTCAATTGAAAGAGAAAAAAGTAGTTAAGGAAAGAGAAGGCGCTTTATGGTTTTCAAGTCCCAAACATAAAGAACTATTAGGTGATCGAGAATGTGTTTTAATAAGATCTGATGGCAAACCAACTTATTTTTTATATGATATTGCGTATCATATAAATAAATTCAAACGTGGTTTTGATTTTGTAATAGATATCTGGGGCGCAAATCACTTTGGTCATGCTCCACGAATTTGGGCAGCTTTAGAAATTTTGGACTATTCTCGTGAAAACCTAAAAATTATTTTTTATCAGCCTGTTAGTTTAAAGAAGGGCAGCAAAGCTTTAATGATGTCTAAACGCCAAGGCTCTTATATTACTGTTTCAGAACTGTTGGAAGGAATTGATAAGGATATTTTTAAGGTTTATTTATTGGAAAAAATTTTAAATTCACCTATAGATTTTGATCCAGATCAATTTGAGAAAGAGAAAAAAGAAAGTTTAGCATTTTATTTGAAATATATGTCAGCTCGCATCAATGGAATTTTTGAAAAAGTAAAAGAGCCAAAAGGAGAGGCAGATTTTTCAGACTTAGATCAGTCAGCAATTAAATTAATTAAAAAAATATTATTTTTAGACTATATGGCTTATAGAACCACAGAAATTTTAGAACCGCATTTATTCTATAATGAGGCAATGGCTTTAGTTGAAGCCTTCCATTCATTTTATGAAAAAAATCCGATTAAAAATGAAAAGGATGAAAAAATAAAAAAAGCTAGATTTGAAATTTTGAAAGCAACTAATACTGCTTTGCAATTTAGTAGTAAAATGTTGGGTATCGATCTACCGAAAAAAATGTAAATTAATATTTCAGAGCGTAGACTTTATTTTGAGCCAAGACATAAAGAGTTTGATCTTTAGTGGCAATAAAATCTTGGACTTCGCCCCAAGAGCTGGGTAAAGCCAATTGTTCGCTATATGCTCCAGTTTTATCAAAGATGACAATTGATTGTTTATCTTTTAAATAAATAAAAATTGATCCTACATCTTCATCAGTAAAGATCTTGGTAGCGAGAGATAAATCAATATAAAAAGGAATATTTAAAGAAAAATCAGTTTGTTCTTGACCTAAAATATATTTTTTTATCTGGGAATTGATCAAAAAATAAATAGCGCCATCAATAGCTACTGATTTGATCTGACTATTATCATTTGTACTAGCAGCTATATCAGGAGTGGCAAATCCAGAAGCAGTCAAGCTGCTACGCAGGAGTCCTTCAGCAGTCAGAAAATAGACTCGATCAAGATAAGCAAGCAATTGTCTTGGATTACTAGGCCAATCGAAAGTCCCAGATTTTTTTGCTTCAACTAAATTTTTATCTTGTATGTTATAAAGATAATATTGGTCTAGACTGTTTCTAATAAAAAAAGAATTCGTATTTTTCATTAAGGTAGCATCTGAAGGGTTACCAGCAGCTTGAGGTAAATAGAAAAGAGTCTCTATTTTTGATGGTGAGCTGAGGTCAATACTGAAAAATTGATTATATTTTTTGTTAAAGGTAACTAATGTCCCATCGAGATAGAAAATTTTTGAAGTTTCAACATCTCCCTGAGATTTAAAGTCTACTAAAGTCTTGGTTAAAGAAGAAATTTGGATGGTATTGGTTAGAGTATTAATTTCCTGCACAATGGTTTTGTCTAAATTTTCTGCTTCTTGAGCTAGCGGCGGATAATTTTTTGCGGAAATTAGCAGTGCTTGAGCTTCCATTAATTTCTCCAAAGCCTCTTTAATTTGACTGGTAACTTTTTTGTTTTTTGCTTCCTCTACCAGAACTTTCGCTTGATCTAATTTTTTGACAATTTCTTTATTAGAAGAGCTTTTTCTTTGCCAAATTAATAACGAAAAGAAAGTAACCAAAATTAAAATAGCAGCAATTATATAAATAATTTTTTGATTATTTTTCAAAAAATTAAAAAATCTTTGATTAAATTTAGAGGAAGTTTTTTGAGATCCTTCAATTTTTAAGGCAGAGGCAATAATTTCTCCTTTCTCTGTTTCTTCTTCCTTCTGTCTTTTTTCTATAAATTTTCTGAAATATCTCAGTTCAAATTCACCTATGGCTTGAGCAACAACACTGATTCCTTTAAAAATTTTATCTTTATAAAACGCTAAATTGCGAATAGCAGCCTTTAGATTAGTTTCCGGTGCTTGATCAAGATAAATGGTGTCAACTTTCAGATCACTTTCAGTATAATCAATTAAGAGGGCATTAACATTTTTAATTTGTCTTTCCCGTAGTCGATTGGCAATTTCGGCAATTGATTTTTCGGTCGGCAGATTTAAATAATCAGCTAAACTTTCAATAGTGATGTGAGAAGTAAATTCACTCGAACCCAAGAAAATTTTATCCCCTAATTGAATTTCGCCAGAAATGACGCTGATAAAAGTTTGCATTGGCGGAGGGGTTTCTTGGACTTCTAAGATATTAGAAATTTTTCTTTCTCGAAATAAATAAGCTGCCACTTCACCTGAAGGAGCAAGATGTAAACTATGATCTTGAATCAAACCCAAGACTGCATGCAGATGATTAACCCAGCCAGTATTTTTTCTTTGCACTTCGCGAGCTAGCCGGCGATTAATTTTTTTAAGTACTGCCTCAAGACCCCAAAGACCATCTTCTTTTTGTTGATAATATTTTCTAAATCGATTAAGAATTAGGTTAGCGACTCGTTCTTGATTTGGTGCTGTAATTTCAATAACCCAAAAAATAGTGCCTTTTTTAGCTTGTTTTTCCTCTTCTGGGTTGATTTGGCCACTTAAGAAATAACGATCAAAAACCCGGGGAGAAGTAATAATTTTCCCAATGTTCGGTCGCATTATTTATATATTAGAAAAGATTGAAATAAAAAACAATGGTCTTTGGACAATCGTTCTAGACAGGTAAATAATCAAAGTGGGATCTCGCATCATTACTGCTTTTAAGCAATAAAGAATGTTGAGAAATGAAGCCTGAATGGTTTCATTGTTCTTAAAGAACCCCCTGTTATGAAATAACTTGGCCCTGTCAGAATCGATCACCAAAGACCATTTTTATTATACTAGAACAATTTTCAATTTTCAAAAAATTTAACTGAAAGGGAAGGCGGTGATTAAATAGTTTAGATATTGAACCAAAGGGAGAATCGTAGTGGAAAAAATATTCAAAGGCGTAGCAAAGGCCAAGAATAGCAGACCTAATAAAATCCAAGGCCCAACTTGCTCAATGGCTACTTGAGTTTCCTGGGAGATAAAAGCAAATAAGATCTTTGAACCGTCTAGCGGGGGGATGGGTAATAAATTAAAAACTGCTAAAAGTAAATTGATTTCAATGATGATTTGGATGACTAAGAGCATTTCTTGGAAAAGCAAACCGCCAGGCCAAAGATGAAATTGATTTAGACGTAAAGGAATAGCAAAGATAAAAGCTAAAATTATATTAGCTAGCGGTCCAGCTAGAGAAATCAAGGCTTGACTTCTCTGGGGGTTGGGAAGATTAAAAGGATTGATAGGTACTGGTTTGCCCCAGCCAAAACCAGCTAAGAGCAAAAATATAGTGCCCAAAGGATCGAAATGGGCTAGGGGATTTAGAGTTAATCTGCCAGCTAATTTTGGAGTCAGGTCTCCTGCCTTGACTGCAGCTAGAGCATGGGCATATTCGTGAAAAGTTAAAGCTAAAATAATCCCAATAAAAAATCCTATCGCTAACCAAGGATTAGAGAGAATATTCAAAATTAGCATCTTGATTGGAAATTATTTTTTTGCTAAGCTATTTCTATTGTAAATAAATTGGATTCAAAAATCTACTTATGAAATGTCAAATTTGCGGTAAATCCCCTGGCAGGGGAATGAATGTTAGCCATTCGCATCATCGTTCTCACAGGAGATTTAAACCCAATATTCAAAAAGCTTTAGTTTTTTATAAAGGGAAATGGCAAAGATTAGAAGTCTGTACTAAATGCCGAAAAAAACAAGCAAAGATAAAATCCTAAATCCGAATTTCGAAATTCGAGACAAATTCGAATTATTGAAATTCAAATATTTGAAACATTAAAAATTTGAATTTAGGTATTGTTTCGTACTTAGTGCTTCGTATTTCGAATTTAAAACCGTTGGAGTCTTATCTAAAATAAAAAATACCTGGAATGTTTTAAGAGATAATTATTCTTTTGTTTCTTCTATTTCTTCACCCTTATTTTTAGCTTCGGTGGTGATTTCTTCGAAACAAGTCTCACAATATGCCTTATCCGAAGGAGCTTCGCCTTTGACGTGACCTCTACGACCGCATTTGATACAAGTAATTTCCTTAGCTTTCATTTTTTTTCGATCTTCTCGGCATTTGGTACAGAGTTTTGGCTCATGTTTTAAACCAATTTTTTTGAAATATTCTTGTTCATCTTTTGTCCAGACAAAAGGAGCGGCACATTTAGCACAAATAATAGTTTTATCAGCTTTTATTTCTTGAGAACTTTCTTGGGCCATTGATTTTATTTGATTATAATAAATATAATTAGCTAATTACAATAATACAATTATCTGATTATAGTTAATATAATCATCATAATATAATTATAGTATAAAGATAGACAAGATGGAAGAGCAATTAAAACAAATTATTCGTGAAATTAAAGAAAAAAAGAAAGGCAGTTTTTTATTTTTTTTAGAAGAAAATCACATTGATCGATTTAAAGAAATTTTAAAAAAACAATTATTTAGTTCGAAAAGTGAACAACTATTTGATTGGGTTGAACCCCAAGATTTAAAAGTAAGTTTTGTTCGTCAAGCTTTGGCTAGAATGTCAGAAAAAAGACTTAAAAATTATAAAGTTTTTTTCTTAGCTAATTTAGCTTTAGTTGATAAAATTATCCAAAATACTCTATTGAAATCTTTGGAAGAGGTAAATATTGGTCAAATTTATATCCTAGCTTCATCTTCAGAAGAAAATATTCTTTCAACCATTCGTTCACGTTGCCGAAAAATCCACCTTAGATTTAAAAAAGAAGAAATTGCGGAGAAACCATTTTTTTTAGAAAATAAAAAAATTGAATTTAAAATTTGGGTTGATCATAAGCCTTCTGACCTTAATGATTTAAGAAAAATATTATGGCAATGGGTCTTATATCTCAAAAAAAATAAAAAATATAGAATTATTTTTCCTACTATTTTTGAAGCCTATCTTTCCACAAAAAAAATTAATGTTCATCTTGAACTTTTTTGGATTAATTTGTATCTTCGATTAAAGAATAAAATATGAATCGTTTCTTTGTTATTAGGCCGAGAGGAGATGAATTAAGAAGAATTTTTGAAGCTAAAATTGATAAAAAAGAACAGTCATCCAAATATACTCTTATAGAAACCGAATGGGGTGAAGAATTGGGTTTGGTTTTAGGAGAAATTAAATGCCATAAAGTTAAAGCTCAAGGCAAAATAATCAAATTTTTTAAAGAAAATGATAGAGATTTAGAATCATATTTATTGAACGCTGAAAACAAAGAAAAAAAAGCATTCATTAATTTTCGCGATCTCGTAAAAAAACATAAATTAGACAAAGCTGGTATGAAGCCGATTAAAGCTTATCTAACTTTTGATCAGAAAAAAATGATCTTTTATTACACTGCTCCTAAAAGAATTGATTTTAGAAATTTATTAAAAGATTTAATCAGTACTTTTCCTAACGTTATTCGTTTACAACAGATTAATCAGCGTCAAGAATCTTTAATTTTGGGTGGATGTGGTATCTGTGGTAGGGAATTTTGTTGTCATCAATTCCTAAGAGAATTACCTAAAATTTCCAGAGATTCCTTAGAAGAAAATTTGGGGGGCATTAGTTCAATTGATAAAATGAGAGGACCTTGTGGGTATTTACGTTGTTGTTTAACTTATGAAAGAGATGACTTTAAAAAGTTAAAAAAGTTGCCAAAAAAAGAAAAAAGTTCTAAAATTGATGTAGATAAAAAGTAAACCAAAGATTTTATGATCCAGATCGTTTTAGTCTTGATTTTGGCAGCCATAATTTTTATCTTGTTCAAAAAATTTAATTTAGTTTTTGGTGAAGAGGAAGGATTGGAAGTAAAAACTCCTGTAGCTACCAAAATGCAAGCTTATACCAAAGTCAGAGAAGAAAGAATTAAAAGAAAATTGGAGCTAGATAAAGCTTTGGAAAAAGTTAAAAGTCTAAAACGTCAGGGCCAAAGAGAAAAAGCAGAAAAAGTACTCTTAAAACTTTTAACTTTATTTGATAAAAAACCAGAAGTATTTTACGAATTGGGTCTTTTATATTTAGAAGATAAAAAATATAAAAATGCTATTTCTACTCTCAATGTGGCAGTTTCAAGAGATTCAGAGAATGGATTTTACCATCATGCTTTGGGGCTCGCTTATCTTAAATCTCAAGAATATCGTCAAGCAGCAGAACATTTTGATCAAGCTCTTCATTTTAATAATACCATTGCTTATCGTTGGGCAGATTTGGCTTTATCCTTAATTGGTTTAGAAAGATTTAAAGAAGCCAAAGAGGCAATTGCTAAAGCCTTAGAAATTGAGCCGCATAATATAAGATATCGAGCAATTTTAGAATCAGTGGAGAAAAAGATAGTCAAACCTCAGGAAGAATAATCTCTTGATTTTCTAATAATGGCAGGAGCTGAGGGAATCGAACCCCCAATAGCGGTTTTGGAGACCGCCGTTATACCATTTAACTAAGCTCCCTTTTTTAAAATTACTTAACTTCTTTATGGACTGTTCTTTTTCTACAAATTTTGCAATATTTCTTTAAATTTAAAGTTTTTTGTAATTGGGCTGCATTTTTTGATTTAGACGTCCTATAGTTGATTCTTGAGCAAACTGAACAAGCTAATTTTACTAAATTTTTCTTTTTTGCTTTTTTTTCTTCTGCCATAAAAATATTTTATTTTTGCCGAGGGCGGGAGTCGAACCCGCACGTCTGAAAAACAGACAAAGGATTTTAAGTCCTTTGCGTCTACCAATTCCGCCACCTCGGCATTTAATTGGAGAGGGAAGGATTCGGCGAGCTTCAAGCTCTCTCTAAGACAGTTCTGGGAAAGTTTTTCTGTGAAACTTTCAAAATTCTATCCGACTTTTTGCTTTGCTACACCTTCGCGTCTCGGTCCGATGTTCATCGGACAAGGTCCGAATCAGGAATTGGGGAGGGAAGGATTCGGACCTTCGAAGCCACAAGGGCGCCAGTTTTACAGACTGGTGCGTTAGACCACTCCGCCACCTCCCCAATAACAAAAATAATAACACTATTTCGTCAGGAGGAAAACACTAATAGATTAACAAAAAGACAGGACAGAATCAAGCAAGGATTTTAAATATTTAAAATTAATTTTTTGACATTCTATTTTTCCATATCTATAATTGCTTTGCATTAAATAATAAATATCTTATGGTTCAAAGGGATCAAAAATCAGCACAAAAAGTAGGACTAGGTGTATTGGTGGTAGTGGTTTTGTTAACTGTGGTCATTGCATTGATTTATAATAAAATTTCTCATTCTAGTTCTCAGAATTCAGACACTGAGAATCAAACAAGTGGAACTGTTGCTTCAGAAGATCAATCTCAAAATACTTCTTCTTGGACAGACACAGAGAAAATAAATCTAGCTAAATACTTGACTGAAAAAGGAGTAATTTTTTATGGTGCTTATTGGTGTTCTCATTGTAAAGAACAGAAAGAGCTATTTGGTGACGAAGCGATGCAATATATTACTTATTATGAATGTGATCCCCAAGGAGAAAATTCTAAGGCTAAAGAATGTGAAGCAGCGAACATTCAAGGTTGTCCCACTTGGATCTATAATGGTGAGAAAAAAGAAGGTACCCAAACTTTAGACAGTTTAGCTAATTGGATAGGATATAGTAAATAATTTTTTAAAAATATAAATATGCGAGGATCTAGGGGCTTCTTTCGAGGCAGCCCCTGAGACCCTCGCGCTCCCTCACCCTGCACGACTTTTCTAGGATGAAAAAGCTACGCTTTTTCTCCTGAAAAGAGAGAAAAGAATTTTTCTGTAATTCTTAGATATCTAAGAATTTTTATTTTTCCACATTTTTGATTCAAATTTTCTGCTATAATATTTTTTGATGCCGACAAAAACGTCGAGAATTATAGTTTTATTTTTGAGTTTAATTTTAGCTTTGTCCTCCTCGTCAGTCTTAAGTATGACCCCGCCTCCAGCTAGCCGCATTGGTCTTTTAGCCAGTCCTCCAGCTCCTGTTTTAGTAACCAAGACAGCCACTCCCGATAATCAACTTGGTACTGATCCTGCCACTGGGTCGCCTATCATTGCTAAAGACAGTAAAGTGACAGTCGATATAGATATTGGTGGTAGAAATCTACCCGTTATTTATACTAAACCAGTTAATATCGTCCTAGTAGCCGATGTTACTGGCTCAATGTCCATGAACGATGCGTCTGGACAGCCAAAAATAACTGGAGTTAAGAATGCTTTAAATAATTTAGTTGGTTGGGTAGCAGGACAGAATTCCATAAGACCTGCGGATAAGCAACTCAAATTAGCTTTAGTTATATACTCTGATAGAATTTCAGGTGGAGCTACCACTACATTCAATTTCAGCACTAATTTTGGTTCTTCAACTGATCCTGCTTGTGCTCAGAATGCTTTATGTTCTTCTTTATACGGAGCCATTAAAGCTTTATATGCTAATGGTGGTACACCCATTGGTAAGGGATTACTAAAGGCACGTGATAATTTCGAGGCTCTAAAAGCATCTGATCCCAATTTTAATAATGCTTTAAATGCTACAATTTTATATACTGACGGTTCCCATAATACTGATATTGATCCTACTCATAATAATGTCCTAGATTATTTTCGAACCAATAAAATACCTATTTTTACTATTGGTTATGGTTTAACCTCAGTTAGTGATCCTATAGATGGTCATGAACCTCAGCCAGCAGGACCCAGTAATCTAGTTTGCAACAATACCAGTTATTTGGTACAGAAAACCCTTCCTTCGGGACAAATTGTTTATTATTGTTTAGTCAGAAATGGCGTGACATCTCCTCTAAAAGATTGCGGAGGTGTTTACAGTGAGAATTCTCTAAATCCTTGGCCTAATTGCGTGGCCCTTCGATTGAATGCTCTAGCTTATGAAACAGGGGGTGAGTATTATTATTCACCTGATGCCGAGAGTCTTGTGGATACCTTATTAGATATTATACAAACCATCAGTAATAACAGTTATGCTATTTATATTACTGAATATTATGATTGGGAATATCTTTATTTTAACAATGATCTTAAAGTGACCATGCCTGGCAAAGAGCTTTATCTATTAGATGATCCTTATCTTTGGGATATTGCTATGGACTATGGACTACTTGTGTATAATCAGTGGGGTCTTTATCTTGTTCAACCTGATGTCTGTTATGTAGGCAATCCTTGTAAATTTAGTGTTCTCTTGCCACCAAACCTAGTAAGAGCTGACGACACAGTTCATCTTCGTTTTTCTTTCACTGCTGTACAAAATACTGGATCAACTCCTCGTTGCATTGACCAGACCAATTCTGAAATAGCTTGGGGTAATGTTGAAGTTAATAATAATCTACCTTATTTTGTTGATATAGTTCCACCGAAAAAACAATCTTCTCAAAAATATTGTTATCTAGTTGCTTCTCCCGGAGGTCATGGAGATGTTTTTTTCCAAACAAGTCCATTGACTGATTTAAAGGCTGATTTGACTGTTTTGGGAGGAGGAACTGGGCCAATTGGCAACTGGGTTACTTTGCCTAATTATAATTTTGAGCTCAAATCCGGTTCGTACTATAAAAATTTTTACAATGATCTTAAAAATTTGGCGGATTATCTTATTAGAGAAAATCCCGGAGGTAAAATTGTCGTATTACCTGTTGGAGATTATGCCTTAGACTTATCTGATAGTAATCTTAGAAGTCTTTGTTTAGGGAAAACCAATTGTCTTTATATTAAACAAGACAGCGGAACTTTAATTTTAAAAAATTCCAATACTAGCGCTAACATCATTGGCTTTTTGCATCTAGGGGGAGGAGTGGTGCAATTCGATAATTCAGTTTCAGATTTCTACGGTTCTGTTATTGCTTTACCTAGTCCTGGACAGATGATTGCTCGAATTGAATTAAATTCGGTACAGTTGAATTTATACGGTAGCTTAATAGCTAAGAATTTTGTTAAAAGTTCTATTAGTTCTGTCGTCCTCCAACCATTGATACCCTATTTGGTTAAAATCCCTGGTTTGACGCCTATTACAGACAAAATTTATTCCTATTATTTACCAAAATAAGTTGTGGATAACTTTCTTTGTTTAAATTGATAAAATATTAATATAACTCAACATGATGGAACAAGAAGTCAAGCCAATTAATACTTCTTCTAGTAGTCTTTTAGTTAGTGGTTTGATCTATTTTTTGCTTATTGCAGTAGCCATGTGGCTGCTTTATGCAGTACGACTTACCCAGATTAAAATGGCAGAGTCAAAAACTCAATCAATTAAAGAAGAAATACAAGGTCAAATTTCAGAAGATGAACTAGCCCAGTTGGAGATTCGAGCGACCAAAATTGCTGCTTTATATGGCAAACCTTTTGCTACCAAACTCTTGCGAGAAGTAGCAGGAGCCATTCCTAGAAATACTACTCTTACTTCTTTAGATTTGGCAGGCGGACAATTAACTTTGCAAGGAAGCAGTGCCTCTTTTGATGAAGTTAGTTTGTTTGCTACAGCTTTGAATAAACAGTCAACGGTTTTGCAAAATATAGAAATTACTCAAGTAGTCAGAAATGTCGATTCTTCCCAAGGAGCGGTAGGTTTTTCTCTTCAAGCTGATCTTAAATAATTATGTTTAAAAATATCAAAAGTAAAGGATTTTTAATCGAACTCTTGATCTTTATTTTTGGGATTTTAATTATTTATTTCGGTATTTATAAAGGATTTCTATTGCTTTCTTCGTCTGGAGAAGAATTAAGCCAAAAACAGCAAACTCTTCAAGAATGGCAAGCAAAACAAGAATTGGTTAAAAGTTTAAGTGATAAAATTCAAGATAACACCCTAAAGGAGGATTTATCTTTATCCTTTCCTGCTAGAAAAGCCACAGCTGAACTTTTAAGTAGTCTTCAAGCAGCAGCAGTTAAATCTGGAGTAAGCATTTCTAGTTTCTCTCCTGGCAATATTACTATAGCAGCCACTGCCGAAGAACCAACAAGTACACCTGCTTTAACTGCTCCTTCAACTTATCGAATATCTTCCTATGCCACTAGTTTATTAGTTAGAGGCAATTATAAACAAGTCTATAATTATTTAAATTATTTAGAAAAAATTAAACAAGTGACACAAATGAGAAGTTTTAATCTCACCAAAGGAGATAATGATACCATTGTCACCAATATTACCTTAATAATTTACTATATAACCAAGTAGAATTTATGAGTAAAACCTTCAAATTTGTTTTATTAGGCATTCTGGGAATTGTGATTGTATTTTTAGCCTTTTGGTTTACCAGACCCCAGCCTCCTGTAACTTCTTTAGTGGGTACTAGTGAAAATATCACTAAGCAACTGCAAGAGCGTTCTTTTTATAGCAAACTACCAATTGTTTACTCCTCTGATAAAGTGGGTAAAGATAATCCTTTTAAGTAAACTCATTTTCTAAAATTAGTTTTTGTATATTAGCGACGTGGTTAAAAAAATGATATAATTTTTTCAATGGTTAATTTCACTCTTTTAAAACCCAAAGAAGATAAAGATACAGAAGAAAAAATTTTGCAGTTGATAAAATCTAGAAATATTCTCTCAAAAGATGAGGTCGATTTAGTGGCCAAAGAGAAGGAAAAAACTGCTCAACGAGTGGAAGAAATTTTATACAATTTTTTCCCACGTAAAGAAGAGCAATTCGAACGTGTTTTGAGTGATAGCGCCTTGGTGCCTATTGTGCATTTAAAAACCTATCCAGTTAATAAAGCACTTTTAAAAAAGTTACCTCAAGAGTTCGCTGATCGGTTTAAAATTGTAGTTTTTGAACATTTAGGGGATAAAATTTATAAAGTCGCTAGTTGTTGGCCCACTCATCCGGCAGTCTGGAATTTAATTAAATTTATTGAAGAAAAAAACCGAGTAGATTTGGAATTATATGGAACAACCATGTCGGAAATTAAGAGTTTGCTTGATCAATATCCTCAAGAAGAGGAAGTAACAGAGCCAAAGATTATTTCTCAAATGGTGACAGGAAAAATGGAAGCTACTTTGACTGATGCGACACAAAAAGAAGCACTTTCCTCTCTTCAAAAATTATTAGCTCGTCAGCCAAGAACTGAACAAGAACTAAAATCAATCTTAGAATCAGGTTTTGTGCCCCAAATGATCGCTGCTATCATTAGTTTTGGCATTTTCAAAAAAGCATCAGATATTCATTTACAGCCATTGAATAAAAGAATTTTAGTGCGCTATCGTATTGATGGTGTACTTTCAGATATAGCAGAAATTAAAAAGGAATTTGCTTCTGCTTTAGTGAGCAGAGTGAAAATTTTGGCTAATTTAAGAATTGATGAGAAAAGAAAACCTCAAGACGGCCGCCTCAGTGTGGAATTTGACAATAAAAAAATTGATTTAAGAATTTCCACTATGCCCACAGTTTATGGAGAAAAAGTAGTGATGAGAATTTTAGAAAAAGAGAAGAAATTAATGGATCTTCGAACCTTAGGCATGGAAGGATTGGCTTATCAGCAGATGGTGGAAAATGTTAAAAAACCTTATGGTATGGTTATTGTCTCTGGTCCCACTGGTTCAGGCAAAAGCACAACTTTATATGCTGCTTTAACTATGATTCATAGTCCTGAAGTTAATATTGTTAGCATTGAAGACCCAGTTGAATATGAAATTGAAGGCATTGCTCAGTCGCAGATTAAACCACAGGCAGGATTCACTTTTGCTTCGGGTTTGCGTTCAATTTTGCGTCAAGATCCAGATATCATTATGGTGGGTGAAATTCGTGACAAAGAAACAGCAGAAATGGCAGTCCACGCGGCTTTAACTGGTCATTTAGTTTTATCTACCTTACATACCAACAATGCCTCTGGCGTCATTCCACGATTAATTGATATGGGTATTGAACCATTTCTGATCGCTTCTTCATTAAATTTAGTGATCGCGCAAAGATTGATTCGTAGACTTTGTCCGGCTGGAAAAACTGAAGAAAAAGTACCTGAACCATTGAATAGTAAAATTGCCAGAATAATTAATAATATTCCTAAAAATAGTGGTTTGGATATTCCCAAGCCTCCTTATCATTTTTATAAGGGGGTAGAAAATGAGCAGTGTTATCAAGGTTATTCTGGAAGGATTGCTGTCTTTGAAGCCATTGAAATTAATGAAGAGATTCAATCTTTGATAACCCAGAATGTGAAGAGTTCTGATCTTGAAAAAGCAGCCAGAAAATATGGATTTGCTTCAATGTTTGAAGATGCTTTGATTAAGTCTAGCAAGGGTATTACTTCACTTGAAGAAGCTTTACGTGTTTCCATCATGGGTTCAGAATTAAAAGAACAATTCTAATAAAAATTCAAAATTAAGGAGGAATGTTTCAGAAGGTGAAACTCCGTGTGATTCTATCAGGTGTGGATAAAATAATGTATTTTTTAAATTAAAATAGGAATATGCTACAGGATTCTCCAGTGACTAATTCTTTTATTCAGCCTCGAGCTCCTGTTTCTGATATAGGAATTGAGGATATTTTTCGCAAAGCAATAGAGTCCCAAGCTTCGGATATCCATTTTACGGTTAATTTACCAGTAATTTACCGCATCAATGGTAATTTAATTCCTCAAGAAACACGCAAGCTCACTAGCCAAGATATCACAACCATGCTTTCTCCGTATATGAATGATTTGCAGAAGAAAAGATTTGAAACAGAAAAAGAGACTGATTTTTCTTTTGCTTTTGATGATAGCCGCATGAGAGTTAACATTTTTTATGAAAAAGGCGAGCCTGCTGCTTCTTTACGTGTTATTCCTTCAGAGGTAAAAAGTTTTGCTGAGCTGGGTCTGCCGCCAATTTTAGAGAAATTTGCTGCTGCCAAACAAGGTTTTTTTGTTATTACTGGGCCTACTGGTCATGGCAAATCTACGACCATTGCTTCAATGTTAGAGTATATTAATCAGACTCGAGCTGAACATATTATTACCATTGAAGATCCTATTGAATATGTTTTCCATAATAAAAAATCAATTGTGGTCCAACGTGAGGTTTACTCTGATACAGTTTCTTTTAATCGCGCTTTAAAATCTGCTCTGCGTGAAGATCCTAATGTCATTTTCTTAGGAGAAATGCGGGACCAAGAAAGTACTTCTGCTGCCTTGACTTTGGCCGAAACTGGTCATTTAGTGGTGACTACTTTACATACTAATAATGCTTCACAAACCATTGATCGAGTGGTTGATATTTTTCCCGAGCATCAACAAAGACAAATCAGGCAGCAGTTAGCTAATACTTTGCTGGGGATTGTTTCTCAAAGACTTTTACCAAGACAAAAAGGAGGCAGAACTATTGCTTGTGAAATTTTAATTGCCAATGTAGCAGTTAAGAATTCTATTAGAATAGGTAAAACTCATCAAATTCCTAATATTATCCAGACTTCTTTTGCTGAAGGTATGATGTCTATGGATAAGGCTTTGATTGAATTAGTGAAAAAGGGAGAAGTAAAGATTGAAGATGCTTTGGTCTGGGCTGATAATCCGCAGACCTTTAAGCAGGATTTATATTAGAAAAAATCAAAAATCAAAATGCAAAAATCAAAATGCAAAAATCAAAATGCAAAAATCAAAATGCAAAAATCAAAATGCAAAAATCAAAAT